>Ga0182030_10014219_pt1 | contig 15739 bp, 14 predicted proteins | sample 812S3MmetaG_FD_121299 | JGI IMG/M metagenome (GOLD analysis project Ga0182030, IMG submission 121299) | Permafrost microbial communities from Stordalen Mire, Sweden - 812S3M metaG (Illumina Assembly) | ecosystem: Environmental > Terrestrial > Soil > Wetlands > Permafrost | place: Sweden...
CAGGGCCTCGGTTCGGCCATCGATTTGACGCGGCGCATCACCGAACAACTGCGGCCCACTCTGTTGGATAACGTCGGCCTGTTCGCCGCGTTGAGATGGCAGCTCAAGAATGCGTGCGCTAAAACGACGATCTTGTGCACAGAGAACTTGCCGACTTCCGAGCCGGTGCTGAGTTCGGCTGCGGCAATAGGGTTGTTCCGCAGCTCCCAGGAGGCATTGATCATTGGACTGGGGCGCCAGGACGTTACCGCACTGCATCTTGTGGGAATGATCGACGATCGGACCATCGACCTGCGATTTATTGGGAACGGCATGACCCTATCCAAGAATGCGACCGACCTGGTGCATCTCATGTTGGAGTCAATCCGCGTCAGGGTCCAGGCACTCGGCGGTGGCGTAAGCGTGGAAAGCCCGGCGAGTGGCGGCCTGTCTTTGGCAATCAATGTTCCGCGGGCGAATTTGGTGAGCGATCGCGCGTTGTGAGGGCAACACTTGCGATGCTATTTGAGCTGCACACAGAATCGAGCAGGAACGATGGCCGCGCCGTCGCTCCCGCCATCGCATACTTTGCGACGACGGGAGCAGAAGGTCTTCGGATCAATTGATATTACGGCACGATTCGAGTCGCCGACGACGTCCCAGGATATCCACCCGCCGGTGCCGGCGACGGGGCTCTCGGTGCGGGCACTTCGTTGCCGTGCATGTCGTAGAAAATTGTGACGTTGTATCCAGTGTATGAGTTGCCATCATTCGAAAGTGTGTCAGTCTCCGTCTCGTTGAAGTATCCGCTGACCACCCCATCGGTATAGATCCAACCAAAGTGGTTTCGGAAGAAATGCCATCGATCCAGCGCTTCCCAAGACCCCATGCAGATGTTTCCGCCCAATACGGGATAATTGATGTTTTCCCATTCCGTGCCGTCACTGTGCCATTGAATGTAGGCTTGGCCGTTGGGATAGGTCACGAGCCACGTGCCGACGATGCCCTCATGCGGTCCGGAGTGCCTGTGGTTCAGAATCATAGGGATCGGTTGCGAAGATTCGACTCGCGGGTCCGAACAGGAGGCATGCGCAGACAGTCCGCAAAGCGATAAGGCTGCAGTAGCGGTGATTCCGACGAGAGTTGTTTTCATAAGATTAGCTTCCCCGTAAAATTCGTTGCGTTGTGGAGTTTCCCGGTGGCTTCGCATCTGACCGAAGAGGAAACGATGCTCCGCTCATCAACAACGAGTCCCCGGGGCGCGAATTGGATACCCCTAAATTCAGGTTGATGGGTTCTATCCCTTTCAGCCATACGGGTCGGCGATGCCGAGCGCACCCGACACTCAGCAATCGCCGCACTCCCCGCCGCCACTATTTTGTCGCCAAATGCTCTGGCATCTCGATCCCGTAAGCCACTGCGTCTCGACGCAAATGTGTGTCCAGATACACCTGCGTGAGCAGCGGGGATTTGACCAAACGGATCGCTTCACCCAGCGCCTTTTCGGAGCAAGCATTCGGATCCGGGGAGGGTGCTAGGCCCACCCGATTGGCGCCGGTGCAGGCGACCCAGGCCGCATACTTCAGCCGCGAATACAACTCGCGTGCTCCGGCCAGCGTCTTAAGATCGAGCCCCCGTGCACTCACCTGCAGGGCGACGCTGACCGGGCGGCCCTCGGCCGCGACATAGTCAGCGAAAAGGCTGCAGGCCACGAGAGTCGTACCGAAAAAAGCACATTTGGCCACGGCAATGGTTCTGCAATACATGTGAATCTCCTGATGATTCGGCTAACAAGGAATCGGCTCATTGACTACGAGTGCCGGCGCCGTGCTTTGGACACCCCTAGGTTCCGGTGTCGAGCCTGCGGCGGGGTCAGCAGGCGGGTGGCGGCCAATGGAGCAAATAAAGGTAGCCAATTCACACCGGGAGGACTCTTATAGGAAGTGAGGGACCATTACATGCATCATCATGGCTGCGGCTGAGCCGAAACCATCGCTGGTCGAGCGGCTGTTTGCCGATCATGGGAGCGGGCTGCGGACATTCTTCCTGCGGCGTATCCGGGCCAAGTCCGATGCAGCGGATCTCGCTCAGGAGGTGTACCTACGGATGCTGCGGGTGAGCGACCCCGGCGCGATCCGCAATCCTGTTCATTACCTTTACACGGTGGCGAACAACCTGGTGAAGGAGCATGCGGTCCTCGAGCGTCGGCAGGCGAACGGCATCGATATCGAACAGGCGCCGGCACATGAGCAGCTCGAGACGCTGCCGGCGTTCGACGGCGATCTGGATGCTGCACAGCGTTTATCGCGGCTCGGCACCGTGCTGCAGCAGTTGCGTCCGAAGTGTCGAGCCGCGGTGGAACTGCGCTTCACGCATGAGCTGTCCTATCGGCAGATTGCCCTGCACCTCGGAGTGTCCCCGCAGATGGCGAAGAAGTACGTGGCGCAGGGGTTGAGTCATTGTCGGCGCCGCATGGCGCACCTAGGTTGAACCTATGAATTCAGACGACGAGAAAGTCCGTGCCGCAATCGCCGAACAGGCGGGGGAGTGGTTCGTTGCGAACGAAGAGAGACCCTTGGATGCGCGGGACTCAGCCGCCATTGCCGAATGGTTCAGGACCTCCCCGGTGCACGTCGAGGAATTCCTCGGCGTGTCGGTGGTGGCGCGTGACCTGAAGGCGGCCCGCACCGATCCGGAGTACTCGTTGGAAGCGATTCTCGCCCGCGCAGGGGCCGAGCAGGGAGGCCCCCTCCAGCAGCAGCAGCGCCGGCCTCGCCTGATCGAGGCGGTTCGAGAGAGGGTTTCAGGGCATTGGTTCCCCGCCGCGGCGATGGCGACGGTTGTGGTGCTTAGTCTCGGGCTGCTGTTGACGCAGAAGCTGAGGCCCTCCGGGCACCCCGCCGCACCCGCGGGCATCGCGACATTGCATTTCAAGACCGGGCACGGAGAGCAGCTTACACAGCGCTTGGCGGATAATTCCCTCTTGCACTTGAATACCGACAGTGCGGTCAGCGTGCGCTTCAGCAAGAGCGAACGGCTGGTCACGCTCAACGCAGGCCAGGCGGAGTTCGAAGTCGCCCATGAGGCGCATCGCGCATTTCGGGTGCGAACCTCATCGGCCGAGGTCCTCGACATCGGCACCCAATTCGATGTGCGCCTGGATCAAAGCGCAACGATCGTCACCGTGGTCGAGGGGCGGGTCGCCGTCAGCCCGCCGATGTCGGGCTTGAATCACCTGGCGCGGTCGATTGAGCTCACCGTCAATCAGCAGATCCGCGTGGCCGAGGGAGAGTGGCCCGGCGCCGCCCCCGTCGCGGTCGATGCCGAGCGCACCACGTCCTGGTTGCATCGACAAATTGCGTTCGACCATGAACCGCTGGAACGGGTCGCCGCCGAATACAACCGCTACACCTCCAAGCCGTTCGTGATCGCCACACCGGAGCTGCGGACGCTTCAAATCAGCGGAGTGTTCGCCACCGACGACAGCGAGGCCTTCATTGCGTTCCTGCGCAGCCTCAAGGGGGTGCGGGTCGAGGTGACTGAGACCCGGATTGTTGTGTCCGCAGATTAGGCGCTTCCGTCGGCTCGATCTGAGTTAGCGCTGTGCGCTATGCTTCAGACAAGAATACGCAAAAGTATCCGCACAGGAAGCGCATGAAAGGGCAGCGGCGCCACGGATCAAACGGTACCCGGACACTGGCATCAGCGGTGCTTCGAGCATTGTCGATCTGCGCGCCCGCGGTTGCGGAGGCTTCCGCGACACAAGCCCAGGCCATGGAGACACCCGTGCTCAGCGCCGATATCCCGGCGCAACCCCTCGCGCTCGCGCTCGAAGCGTTCGCGCATCAGACCGGTCTGCAACTCGTCTATGTGTCCGAGGTGGTGCGTGATCAGCGGTCCCAAGCGGCGCCCTCGGGCCTGAGTGCGGCGAGTGCGCTCGGGCGAATGCTCGAGGGAACAGGACTGCATTTCGAGTACCTGACGCCGCGCAGCGTCCAGATCCTCGCCTCGGTCGCGGGTCCACCAAAACGAGCGGACTCTGCGATTTCGGAGCGCGAAGCAATCCAGGAGGTGATCGTCACGGCCAACCGTCGCGAGGAGAATCAGCAGAATGTGCCGATGACGATTCAAGTGTTGACCGGGGAGACACTCGCCCAGCTCAACGCCACGACTTTTGATGACTTCGTCAAATATTTGCCCGGGGTCACAGCCCACGGGGTAGGACCCAGCCAAAACAGCATATTTGTCCGCGGCTTGGGTACCTCCTCATCGGCGATACAGGGCTCGGGTTCCATCAGCATTTTCCCCAATGTGGCCATCTATCTCGATGAGCAATCCGCGCAGCTTCCCGGTCGAAATCTGGACCTTTACGCAGCCGATCTGGACCGGGTCGAGGTCTTGGAAGGTCCGCAGGGCACGTTGTTCGGAGCCGGAGCACAGGCGGGCGTGCTGCGCTACATCACGAACAAGCCGAAATTAGATGTGACCGAAGCCATGGTGAATGCCGGCATCGAGGCGACCGCGCACGGGGACCCGGGCGGCAATCTCCAAGCCACTCTCAACGTGCCACTCGTTGCCGACACGCTCGCGGTGCGCGGTGTCATCTATAGCGACAAGCGCGGCGGCTACATCAATAACCTACCGGCAACCTTTGCACGAGCTCCCACCGATCTCGGCATTCGATACATCGGGACCGCGTACCTTGCCAACAGCGTGGCAATTAACAACTTCAACATTGCGGCCAACCATATCAATCCCGTGACCTACCAAGGGACCCGTGTCGAGGCGCTGTATCGGTTGAACGCAGAATGGGACGCGCTTTTGGCTCAGTCCTATCAAAGTCTCGAGGCCGACGGCGTGTTTGCCGAAATGGCTGAGAATTCACTCGGTGAACCGCAACCCGCCTTGAGCGCACAACTCTTCAATCCGTCCTACGACAAGGACAAATTCGAGAACACCTCCCTCACGATCAACGGCCACATCGGTGCGCTGAAGCTCGTCTATGCGGGGAGCTACCTCGTGCGTAATGTGGACCAGGTTCAGGACTACACGAACTACTCCCGTAGTCTCTACGTGGCTTACTATCAGTGCGTCAATCCGGGTTCCACACCGGCGACTGCGCGCTGCTTCACGCCGAGTGCGACCTGGCACGATATTGAGCGCAACACCCATCAGAGCCAAGAGCTGCGCATGAGCACTCCCGATGGATGGCGGGTTCGCGGCATCGGCGGCCTTTTCTACGAAAACTACCGGATTCAGGATCAGGTCGACGATCGTTACCTCACCGCGCTAACCTATTTCAATCCGATCGCACCGCCCACCGGCTATTACACCCTGAACGGCTCGACGGTGCAGCCAAACGGCGATCCGGTCGTGTACAACACGAAGGGCGCCGTGTTTGTGCCGGCACCGGTGACTTCCAACAACCCCAATGTGCGGCCACTCGGCGACGGCTTTTTCGATGACATCACCCGGGGGTACCGGCAGAGGGCCGCCTACGCCTCCGCCGACGTTGACCTCGTACCGAGAACGTTGACGCTGACCGCCGGCACGCGCTACTTCCGCATCGATACGTCGGAGGTCGGCTCGAGCGTGGGAAGTTTCGGCTGCCAACTCCCGGGAGCGCCGAATCCCTGCGTCAACCACTCTGACTTCATCAATCTCAATGCAGAGGGACTTGACAAAACATTCACCGGTTTTCGGAGTCGCGCCAACTTGAGCTGGAAGGTCTCGGGGGATGCCCTGTTGTACTATACCTGGTCGCAAGGTTTTCGCGCCGGCGGTTTTAACCGGACATCGTTTGCCGCCGAAATCACTTCACCGCTGGCTTACGGCAACAACCCTCTAGCCACGCGGAACGGGGGCTGGTTTGCGCCTCTGGCCTTCGCACCCGATACGCTGATCAACAACGAATTCGGTTGGAAGACACTGTGGCTGGATCGACGCCTCCAATGGAACGGTGCGATCTACCAAGAGAACTGGAACAATGCCCAGATCAATGTGGGCTCCAACGGAGTCATCAGCTACGGCGTAACCCTCAATGGCGGTAACTATCGGGTGCGCGGCGTGGAAACTTCCAGCGTGGCCCAAGTCGCGCCCGGATTCACCCTCGAGGCCGGAGCGGCCTGGAATCACAGCGAATTGGTCAAGGAAGCCCCGTTTCTGTGGCGAGATGGAACACCCATCGACTTCAGCTTGCTGCCACCCTTGAGCGGGCGACAGCAGGCGCACCTCTCCAATCCAGGCGGCGAGCTCGGCAGCCCGCTCGCCGGCGCCCCGCCCTTTCAAGGCAATATTCGCGCGCGCTATGAGATGGCGTTCGACGACTATCACACGTTCGCCCAGATCGATGTGGTGCATCAGTCGCACTCTTTCGCCACGACGGATCGTCTTTCCATTGACCTGCAAGAAAACTCCGTCGCCTATGATTTGCCCCCGTTCACCACCTATGATGCAGCGCTCGGTATCGGAAAAGATGCGTGGACAGCACAAGCATACGGAGAGAATCTGACCGACACGCGCGCGCAACTCTATGCGAACTACGGAGAGTTCTACAAGGCCGTCACACTGAGCCGCCCCCGAACGCTCGGATTGCGGTTCAGCTATAAGATCAGCGCTAAGTAGTGAGTCCCTGTTAAAAAATTGCGGGGCACATTGCACTTGGGAAATGCGTGTGTCCTACCGGGCACATAGGTGCAGATTCTGGTGCCGCAAAGAGGATTCGAACCCCTGACCCACGCATTACGAATGCGTTGCTCTACCAACTGAGCTATTGCGGCATGCCTCGAAAGGGCGTGCATTCTAACCCGTGGTGGTTTCGGACGAAAGGCTCCCGGTGCGCTTGTGAACCTCGCGAAGCGTGCGGGGCAGCGCAAAGATCACGTGCTCTTCCCGGCCCTTGAGTTCCTCGACCACCTGCCCGCCCCAGGCGCGGAGCTGGGTGATCACACCTTGCACCAGGATCTCGGGGGCCGATGCACCGGCCGTTACACCCACGGTCTTGGCACCGTCGAACCATTCGCGATGCAGATTTTCCGGCCCATCGACCAGGTAACCGGGAATCCCCGCCTTGTCGGCCATCTCGCGCAACCGGTTCGAGTTGGAACTCGACTTCGAGCCGACCACCACCAGCCGGTCGCAGCGATGAATGAGGTCCTTGACCGCATCCTGCCGGTTTTGAGTGGCATAGCAGATATCCTCCTTGACCGGCGTCTTCAGGCCGGGGAAGCGCGCACGCAGGGCGTCGACGATCGAGGCGGTGTCGTCCACCGAGAGGGTGGTTTGGGTGACGAAGGCCAGATGGCTGGGATTTCTGACCTGGATCTTTTGCACGTCCTCCACGGTCTCGACTAAGTAGATGCTGCCTCCGAAGGAGGCGTCGAACTGCCCGATCGTGCCCTCGACTTCCGGATGCCCCTCATGGCCGATAAGGAACACCTCGCGCGCCTCGCGCGCGTAACGGGTGACTTCCATGTGCACCTTGGTCACCAGCGGGCAGGTGGCATCGAACACCTTGAGCGCGCGGCGCGCGGCCTCCATCTGAATGACGCGCGAGACGCCATGGGCGCTGAACACCACGGTCGCGCCATCCGGAACCTCGTTCAACTCCTCGACGAACACGGCACCGATGGTGCGCAACCGGTCCACCACGTACTTGTTGTGCACCACCTCGTGCCGTACATAGATGGGCGCGCCGAACAGGTCGATGGCCCGCTCGACGATGTCGATGGCACGGTCGACGCCGGCGCAGAAGCCGCGCGGATTGGCGAGTAGTATTTGCATGATCAGGCCTTTACCTTGGCGCGTTTGGGTTCGAGCAGCGCATCCAGCAGCAACAACGCCGCCCCGACGGTGATCGCGGAATCCGCGACGTTGAAAGCAGGAAAATACGCCCGATCCCAGTGAAAGTGAATGAAATCGACGACATATCCGAGACGAATGCGGTCGATAACGTTGCCAATCGCCCCACCCAGCACGAGCGAGAGGCCGGCGGCCAGCAGCACCTTGGAGCGGGGCATCCGGAACAGCCACACGATGATCGCGCCGCTTACTCCCACCGCGAGCGTGATGAACAACCACCGCTGCCATCCGGAGGCATCGGCGAGAAAGCTGAATGCGGCGCCCACATTGTGCATGCGCGTGATATCGAGAACCGGCAGCACCGTGGTGAACTCGAACTCGCCATAATGGCGGGAGATATAGCCTTTGGTGAGCTGATCGAGCATCACCACGACGGCCGACAGCAGCAGCCATTTGGCGGCCTTACCCCGGTTTTCCTGGTCGGTCATGCGAATTTGCGCTCCTCGCCAGGCCCGTCAATGTTGACGACACAGCGCGCGCAAAGTTCCGGGTGCTTTGGATCGCTCCCCACATCGCTGCGCAGGTTCCAGCATCTCACGCATTTTGGTTGCGAACTCGGCTTAACCTCGATCCAGACCGTCTGCGCCTGGCTGGGGACGGCATCGGCCGGCGGCGTGTCGGATTCGACCACCCGCGCCTGGCTCGTGATCAGCAAGAAACGCAGTTCGTCGCGCAGCGCAGACAGCTTTTGGGCCTCGGCGGCGGGTGCGTAAATGGCCACCTCCGCCTCGAGCGGCGCGCCAATTTGTCCCGCCGTCCGCAGACGCTCGAGCTGGCGCGCGACATCCGCCTTGAGCGCGATGAACACAGGCCAATCGATCTCGGAACCGCGTTCCGCGCCAGGCGGAAATTGGTGCCATGCGTTCAGGAACACCGACTCGTTGCGAGGCCCGGGCATGAAGCTCCAAACTTCCTCAGCGGTGAAGCTCAAGATGGGTGCGAGCCAGCGCACCATCGCATCGGCGAGGTGATACATCGCGGTCTGCGCCGAGCGACGTGGCAGACTGTTCGCACCGGTGGTGTAAAGGCGGTCCTTGATGATGTCGAGATAGAAGCCGCCGAGCTCGACCACGCAGAAATTGTGTATCTGCTGGTAAATGTCGTGAAATTCGTAGTTGCGGTACGCCGTCACCACGTCATTCTGCAGGCTGAACGCTGCGCCGATCGCCCACTGGTCAATAGCCACGAGATCGTTCCACGCGACGGCTTGCGTGGCCGGATCGAATCCGTGCATGTTGCCGAGCAGAAACCGCAACGTATTGCGGATGCGCCGATAAGAATCAGCCATGCGTTTCAGGATCTCGTCCGATACGCTCATCTCGTTGGCGTAGTCGGTGGCCGCGATCCACAGGCGCACCACGTCGGCGCCGAGCGTGCTGGTGAGCTTCTGCGGCACCAAAGTATTGCCGATGGACTTGGACATTTTGCGGCCCTTCTCGTCCACCGTGAAGCCGTGCGTGAGCACGCCACGGTATGGCGCACGTCCATGCATGGCCACCGACGTGAGGAGCGAGCTGTGGAACCAGCCGCGATGCTGATCCGATCCCTCGAGGTACAAGTCCGACGGCGAGACGATCTCGGGTCGCATCTGCGTGACGGCGTGGTGCACCACACCGGAGTCGAACCACACGTCCATCACGTCGGTGGCCTTGTCGTATCGCGAGGCGTCCGGGCCCAGAAGAGTGGCCGGATCCAGGTCGAACCAAGCGTCGATGCCGCCGCGCTCGACCATCTTCGCCACGAGTTCGATGAGCTCGGGGGTCTTAGGATGCAGCTCGCCGGTTTCCTTGTCGACGAACAGCGGAATCGGCACGCCCCAAGTCCGCTGCCGCGACACGCACCAATCGGGCCGGCCGGCGATCATGCCGCTGATGCGCTGTTCGCCCCAACCGGGCATCCAATCGACATGCGAGATCGCTTCGAGCGCCGCTTTGCGAAGGCCGGCTTGGTCCATGCTGATGAACCACTGCGGCGTGGCGCGAAAGATCACCGGCGTTTTGTGACGCCAGCAATGCGGGTAGGCGTGATAGTACGGCTCGCCCTTCAGCAGGCGGCCCCGCTCTCTCAGAACTTCGATGACGTGCGCGTTGGCATCGAACACACCTTCTCCCGCGAACAGCGGCGTCGATGCGAGGAAGCGGCCGTCTCCGCCTACCGGATTCTCCACGTCGAGCCCGTAGCGGCGCCCGACGACGTAATCCTCCAGACCGTGACCCGGCGCGGTGTGGACGGCGCCCGTACCTGCATCGAGCGTGACGTGATCGCCCAGGATCATCGGGACGCGGCGATCGTAAAAGGGGTGATGCAGCTCGAGTTTCTCGAGCGCCGCCCCCTTGGTGTCGGCCAGCACGGTCCAGCCGTTGATCCCCAGGGTATGCATCAAGGGCTTGATGCGTTCAGTCGCGAGTACCAGCCGCTCGCGGCCGTTACCCAAATCGAATTCGACCAATGCGTAATCGAATTGTGGATGGACCGCCACCGCTTGATTCGCCGGCAGCGTCCATGGCGTGGTGGTCCAGATCGCAACGGAAGTGGGCACTCCCTCGTCGACTTCACTGCCCTCCGTGACCATGCCGAATCGCCGCGAGAGCTCCATCCGATCGATCACCTCGAAACGCACGAAAATGCTCGGCGAGGTGATGTCCTCGTACTCGACCTCGGCTTCAGCCAATGCGGAACGGCAATTCAAGCACCAGTGCACCGGCTTGAAGCCCTTGTACACGTGGCCATTTTTGATGATGAGCGAGAAGGCGCGCAGTTGTTCTGCCTCGAAGCGCGGATCCATGGTGAGGTAGGGATGATCCCAGTCACCGAGCACGCCGAGACGCTTGAAGTCCTTGCGCTGGGAATCGATCTGCTTCAACGCGTACTCGCGGCAAGCGGCGCGGAACGCCGTGGCGTCGATCTTCTGACCCACCCGGCCATGCGTCTTCTCCACCTGCATCTCGATGGGAAGGCCGTGACAATCCCAGCCGGGAACATACGGGGCGTCATACCCATCGAGGGTGCGCGACTTGACGATGATGTCCTTCAAGATCTTGTTCACGGCGTGGCCCAGGTGAATGGCACCGTTCGCGTACGGCGGCCCATCGGTGAGCACGAACGAGGGACGGCCCTGGGTCGCGGCGCGAATCTTCTCGTAGAGTTTGTCGCGCTCCCACGCCGCCAGCATCGCCGGCTCCCGGTTCGCCAGATCCGCCTTCATGGGAAAGCCGGTTTGCGGCAAATTGATCGTCTGTTTGTAGTCAGCCACCAGTCACCTTCGACAAAAGCTCGCGAGCATTCGCGGCGTCAACCTTCATTTGCGCGACCATCGCGTCCACGGTATCGAATTTGACCTCGTCGCGCAGTTTTGCCACGAATTCGACTTCGATCAACCGCCCGTACAGATCGCCATTGAAATCGAACACATGGACCTCGAGCAGGGGCTCGGTGCCGTTCACCGTAGGACGAGTCCCCAAGCTCGCGACTGCGTTGCGGGCACCGGTGCCAATTCCACGCACACGCACGGCCAAGACGCCCGCGGCGGGCGACTTGCGCCGCATCAAATGCAGGTTGGCTGTGGGAAAGCCGAGGGTCCGCCCGAGCTCCTTGCCGTGCGCGACATGGCCCACCATCCGGTACGGGCGGCCGAGCAGCCGCGCCGCGCCCGCATAATCCGCACGTTCCAAACGCTCGCGCACGGCAGTGCTCGAGACCCGCACGCCGTCCAGCACGAACGGCTCCACCTGATCCACGCCGAAGCCGCTCTGTCGCCCAGCGGCCTTCAAACTCTCGATCGTGCCGCAAGCCTTGCTGCCGTAGCGAAAATCGTCTCCCACCACGACATGGCGGGCTCCGAGTCCGCGTACGATCAGCTGGTCCACGAACGCATCGGGACTCATGCGACGCATGCTCTCGTTGAAAGGCAACGTCACCAATCGATCGACCCCGAGCGCCGAGAGCGCAGCGAATTTCTCGCGCCAGCGCGTGAGCCGCGCTGGAGCGGCATCGGGATCGATGAATTCTTTGGAGCTCGGCTCGAACACCAGCACCGTCGACGGAGCGCCAAGCTCGGCGGCTCGCCACTTCAGCGCCCGGATCATCTGCTGATGGCCAAGATGTACGCCATCGTAATTTCCCACGGTAAGAACGCAGCCCCGGAGAGCTTTGGAGACACTATTGAGACCGCGCACTAGTTCCATGGCGAAAGCTTGCCATTATACGCATCTCGCCCCTCTCGCCCGGCCCGAAATCGCACCGCGGCTTGTCCGCGTCCGGCGGTAGGTGCATTGACAATGACGTGCCCGAGCCGGAGAATGTGCGGCTCTTTTGGGGGCGCCCGCCGACCCTCATTGCCTCGAGGAGTCTACGCTTGGCGAATACGAAATCTGCTGAAAAAGCGGCCCGACAGTCTACCGTGCATCGCGCCCGCAACGATGCCCTGACCTCGCGTCTGCGCAGCGCCATCCGTAAGGCGACGCTGGCGCTCAAGGCCGGAAAGCACGATGACGCAGCCTCCGCGCTCGCCGCCGCCACGCCCATCATCGACAGCATGGTCAACAAGGGCATCATTCACCGCAATAAGGCAGCCCGCCACAAGAGCCGCCTGACCAAGCAAGTTCGCGCACTGGCGGCAAAGTAGCCGATGCAGGTTTTTCAGGCCACGTGCGCCGCGGTATCTGCAGCGCCGGCAGCCGTACGGGGATTTTCCTCGAGATAGCGCATCACCGATTGCTTGAGCTCATCGGTGCCCTGACCGGTTGCGCCTGAGATCATCAATACAGGCCCCTTCCAGCGCAGCCGCCTCACGATCTCCTTGGACCGCCGCTTGGCCTCGGCCGGTTCCAGCAGATCGATCTTATTGATAACGAGCCACCGCTCCTTGGCGGCGAGGTCGGCGGCGAATTTCTTCAGCTCAGCCACGATGGTGCGGGCATCCTTGACTGGATCGGCCTCGGGATCGGGCGGTGCAATATCGATCAAATGCAGAAGGATGCGGGTGCGCTGCAGGTGCCTCAAGAACCGGATGCCAAGACCCGCGCCCTCCGCCGCACCCTCGATCAACCCTGGAATGTCCGCCATGACGAAGCTGCGCCCCGGGCCCGCGCTCACCACCCCCAAATTCGGGTGCAACGTGGTAAACGGATAATCCGCGACTTTCGGCCGGGCGGCCGAAACCGCGCGAATCAGCGTGGATTTGCCGGCGTTAGGCAGGCCCAGGAGGCCCACGTCGGCGATCAGCTTGAGTTCAAGGCCAAGATCGCGCTTCTCGCCCGGCAGCCCGAGACCCGCCTTCCTTGGGGTGCGATTGGTGCTCGACTTGAAGCGTGTATTGCCCCATCCGCCCTTGCCGCCCTTGGCGACGAGGAGCGTCTGGCCCTCCACCATCAGGTCGCCCAACAGCTCCCCGGTGGCAAGGTCCGACACGACCGTGCCCACGGGAACCTGCACGTAGATGTCATCGCCGCCGTGGCCGGTGCAGTCGTTGCCGCTGCCGGCCTCGCCGTTTTGGCCCCGGTAAGTCTTGGCAATGCGAAAGTCCGCGAGCGTATTCATCCCTTCGACCGCTCTTAAGTAGACGCTGCCGCCGAGACCGCCATCCCCGCCATCGGGGCCACCGAAGGGAACGAATTTCTCGCGCCTGAAACTCACGCAGCCCCGACCGCCGTTGCCGGCTTGAACTTTGAGCTTGGCTTCGTCGATGAATTTCATGAGAGGGGAGCTGCCAAAACTAAAAGGGGGGCAGGATTGCCCTGCCCCCCTTGGATTCTACCGGCCGCGGGCACCTGCGCCCGCTACGGCATTACTTGGCGACGACGTTGACGTACGTATGACCTTCGGCGCCCTTGATGCGAAACTCCACCACCCCGTGAGAGGTTGCGAACAGCGTGTGGTCTGTGCCCATGCCGACATTCACGCCGGCCCGATACTGGGTGCCCCGCTGGCGGATGAGAATGTTGCCCGCAAGCACATCCTCGCCACCGAACTTTTTGACGCCCAAGCGCTTGGAGTGCGAATCGCGGCCGTTACGAGTACTGCCGCCGGCTTTTTTGTGTGCCATGTAAGTATCTCCTTCGGAATTTCAAGCGACGATCGACGTGATCTTCACATCGGTGTAGGGCTGCCGATGAGTCTTCTCGCGCTTGTAGTGCTTGCGCCTGCGGAACTTGACGATCCGCACCTTGTCGCCCTTGCCGTGCGATTCGACCGTCGCAGTCACCTTGGCGGTTTCGATGTAAGGGGCGCCCAACGTCACGCTGGAGCCGGCACCAACCAACAGCACTTGGTTGAATTCGACACTCGCGCCCTGATCGGCGGCGAGCTTTTCGATGCGCACAATCGCACCTTCTTGGACGCGGTATTGCTTCCCGCCCGTGGCAATCACGGCATACATGTTGGACGACTCCAGATAGGCGAGCCTCGGGGGCCCGCAAAAGAGCCGCGAATTGTACGGTGGAGGCACAAAATGGTCAAATCGCCGGGTTGCGCGGCGCTGAGCTGCCCCGCGGGGCCGGTTTTTCGGTGCAACACAGCAATTGCGCCCCCATCATGCCGCCGAAGGTGGCTCAACGTACTGCCCCGGGCTACCATCGCGCTCGCTGATGGCCCGCTGCCGCTCACCCGGTTATAGCCCAAGTCGCGGCTTTCTTAGGTACCATGGCGCATTGCGCCAGGCCTTCCATGACACTTGAACAAATTCGTGACCTCGTCACCGCCGACTTCGAGGCGGTCGACCGGGTCGTCAAACATCGGCTCTACAGCCCCGTCACCCTCGTCAATCGGGTGGCGGACTACATCGTTTACGCCGGCGGGAAGCGGCTACGGCCACTGCTCGTGCTTCTCGCCGCCCGCGCCTGCGGGCACGGCGCAGAGAAGCATATCGAAGCGGCGGCCATCATCGAGTTCATTCACACCGCCACGCTCCTGCACGACGATGTGGTCGATGGCTCGTCGCTTCGTCGTGGCAACAAGACCGCCAATGAGGAGTTCGGCAATGCACCAAGCGTGTTGGTCGGCGATTTCCTCTATTCCCGCGCCTTCCAGATGATGGTCGATCTCGACCGGATGCCCATCATGGATATCATGGCCGATGCCACCAACGCCATCGCCGAAGGCGAAGTCCTTCAGCTCATGAACGCGCGCGATCCGAATACCAGCGAAGCCCGCTATCTGGATGTCATTCACCGAAAAACAGCGAGATTGTTCCAGGCCGCTGCGCAAATTGGGGGGGTGTTGAGCGATGTCTCGCCCATCATGGAAGAGTCGCTCGCCCGGTACGGGAAGCACATCGGTACCGCCTTTCAGCTGGTCGACGACGCCCTCGACTATCAGGCGGACGAACGGAGCCTCGGCAAACACCTCGGCGACGATCTGGCGGAAGGCAAGCCCACCCTGCCCCTCATATACGCCCTGCAGCACGGCAACGACACCCAACGCGCCATGATCCGCGAGGCCATCCAGGAGGGCGGACTGAAGCATTTGAGTGAAATCACGCAAGCCGTTGCAAGCCTCGGAGGCCTTGCGTACACTGCGCGGCTCGCGCAATGCGAGGTAGATCAGGCTCTTGCTGCACTGGCCCCCCTTCCGGAATCCAGATTCAAAGAAGGATTGAGCGAACTGGCGAGGTTCGCTGTGGCTCGCAAGCACTGATAGATAGCGATTTCGGGGTGTAGCTCAGCCTGGTAGAGCACTACGTTCGGGACGTAGGAGTCGCAGGTTCAAATCCTGTCACCCCGACCAATTTAAACAGGGTCCTACCTGGGCGGATGGTACCCATTTTTTTCCGGAGACATGGGTAAGGCGGTCTCAAGGGGTCAGCGAAACACCTTTAGCTAATCTTAAGCTTAGGAGGTGTTTGTCATGGGACGTCACTCGAGGGTTTCCGACGCACAACGCGTTGAGCTCTGGCGCCGATACC
>Ga0182030_10014220_pt1 | contig 15739 bp, 17 predicted proteins | sample 812S3MmetaG_FD_121299 | JGI IMG/M metagenome (GOLD analysis project Ga0182030, IMG submission 121299) | Permafrost microbial communities from Stordalen Mire, Sweden - 812S3M metaG (Illumina Assembly) | ecosystem: Environmental > Terrestrial > Soil > Wetlands > Permafrost | place: Sweden...
CACTGTCAGCACCACCCCGGCGCTCGGCGCGCCACCCCTCCTCATCTGAGGAGGGGAGCGTTTTCAACAACTCCCCTCCTGATTCAGGAGGGGTGGCGCCTTGGGCGCCGGGGTGGTCGTACGCCGAGGACAGCTTTTCCGCAGCCTGTTTAGCCCCGTCCCGGCGTGGTGAGAAATGCGGGCTAACCACAGCCAAATCAACTCCTTCCTACACATATTCGATGCTCCCGCAGGTTCATTCAGGCACCAGACGCGGTGTCCGGATTGTGCCCTCCAAGCCCCTTGGCGGAAACGTGGGCGTTCCGCATGGATTTCTAGGATACAAACTGAAACGCTGAAAGGCTGAGCCTCACTAATTATGTGTATGACAATGTGCGGGCGGCGCCAGGCCAACTGACACGCGGCTGTTTGAGAGCCACCGACCGGGTATACGGGCGTGAGAGCGCCGCAGGACCCGTGGTAGCTTCCGCTCCCGGCTCAGGACTCATCGCTGGGCGCGGTAGAACTAAAGGAAAGTTCACATGAGGATCTTAGCCTGCTTTCTTCTGTGTTCAATGATGGGCGGCGTTTCTGAAGTTCTTTTCATCGCGGGAAAGAATTTCATCAAAGGCAGGTTGGGCCGAACAGCCCGGAAATTGCCGGATAGTTCGGCTCCCATCCGAGCGCGGGCACGCTTCGTAATCGCTAGCGTGCCTACGATTGCGCCGAATGCTGCGGGACTGGAATCCGAACAGGCTTAACCCCTCGCGAAGGGCGCCTGGAAGTCATACTCAAAGTGGAGTTGGAGCAGTCCGATTCGAGGCGGCAACATGCAAATCGCAAGCCAACCGATAACTCGCACATCGACAATTCCACTCCTCTCCGGTAGACTTGGAGCGCATTGTCGGCCGGTTCGGGGCGCGCGAGCGATGCCGCGCAGCACGTCGGGTTTCACCATGGAGAGGCAGGATTTTGATGCGCAATACGTGAGCCGCCTCACGGAAGGAGATCCTTCCGTCGAGCACCATTTTACTGTCTATTTCGGGGAGTTTTTGAATATCAAGCTCCGCCGGCGCGGGTGGAACTCCCATGAAGTTGAAGACATTCGCCAGGAGACTTTTCTGCGGGTGTTGCAGGTGCTCCGCCAGAAGCAAGGTTTGGAGCACCCGGAGCGCCTGGGTGCATTCGTCAATTCCGTCTGCAACAACATCATCCTGGAATTCTACAAGACGCGTGCCCGGCACCCCGCCTTCGACCCGGATGGGATTGAACCCATCGATCACACCATTGACATGGACGGGAGCGTGTTGGCTGAGGAAAACAAGAAAATGGTCCGCGTCATCCTGGGTGAGCTTCCCGAGGCGGATCGCAAGCTGCTGAAGATGGTTTTCCTGGAAGAAGCGGACCGAGACGAAGTTTGCCGGATCATGAAGGTAGACCGAGGTTATTTACGGGTGTTGCTCCATCGCGCCCTATTGCGGTTTAAGGACCTGGCCAATAGGGGCAAGCAGGCGGCTTTCGCCCGGCCCTAGCCGCACGCGTTGGGCTGCCCCCCCCGAAGCTGCAACAACTCCGCTTCCGGCGAGACGGAAGACCAAGCAAGAGCGGCGGAGGCTCGGGAGAATAAACATGGAACATATCGAAGCTAACCAAACCCTGGCCGTCGAGCGTTACCTGCTCGGCGATATGGCCGCCGCTGAGCTGGAGCAATTCGAGGAACACCTTTTCCTCTGCCCGGAGTGCGCCGAATCGATAAAGACGGGAGCGGTCTTCGTTGAAAACGCGCGCGCCGTCTGCAAGGAGCCTGCCGCGGAGGCCGAAGGGGAGCCATCAAGGCGAATCATCAAGTGGAAGCAGCCCCCCTGGTGGAAAAGGTTCAGGACTCCCTCTTTCGCCCCTGCACTTGCCGCCTTGGCGCTGCTGTGTGTAGCCGGTTACCAGCAGCTTGTGGTGATTCCGGGGTTGCGGACGCAACTGGCTGAGGTCACTGCACCTCAGCCTCTGCCCTCCTTCGCGCTACACGCCGCCTCTCGCGGGGCGCAGCCGTCGATCGTTGTGCCTGCCGACGCGCACTTTTTCGACCTCTATTTCGATGTGGCGGTGGAAAATCCTTCGGGATATAGTTGTGCCATCCTGGATGGGTTGGGTTCCGTCAGGTTCACTGAGCATCTGTCGCTGCCAGGGCCTGAGGCGGGGGGAACCCTGAATCTCTTGATCGGGCGCTCGAGGCTGCGGGCGGGTGAATATACCTTGGTCGTAAGCACCGAGGCTCCCCGCGTGTTGGAAATTGGCCGATACCCGTTCAAGGTGGAATACCGATAGGAGGTTCCGATGGAGCAAAAGTTTCTTTATCATGCGCTTGCCAGCGGAGTGTCCGGGCATATTACGCTGCCGTTTCAACACGTGATTGAGGTTCAGGCACCCAGCGCTCTGCCGTTTACCGGCGGTTATTCCACATCCCGAGCGGAAAACTTTCGCTATGAACACATCCTTTCCTTCTCGTCCGCCCATACGGTGGCGACCGGAAGTGAATCCGGCAGGTCCTTCAATACGCTCGCGACGGCGACCATCGAGGGACTCAACATCCTCAACATGGTTACGGCCGATCGCGTGACGGCGCGATTGGCATCAAAATATACGAAGGACACCGGCGATCAGTCGGCTACTTTCGCCGGGAGTCATTTCCAGAATCTGCGCATCGGCGGCTATCCGGTGGAGGTTAAAATTGACCCGGAGCAGTTGAAATCCTCGCGGCGGTCCGAGAGGGTCCAATTTGGCACCTTCGCAGCGCCTATCGATCTGGAGAGTAGGTGGGGGTTGGAACGCCTCGATGACGGAGCCATCCATATCCCTGAATTCGGCAGGATTTACCTCGCCGAGTTTTTGGTCACCGGTTGCTACCGGAGCATTACCATGTTCCGCGTCGTGCTGGGCTGCGCCATGGAAGGATTACTGGCGGGCCCCCACGCCTCTACGAATGGAGAAGGTATGCCTTAAGTAGAACCCGTCGTCCTCGAAATTCCCCTCTATTCCCCCGTTTCAGATATGGCGGCGGGAGGGCTCGGTGTCAGGACTCAGAATTCTTTCTTTTAGCTGCGGAGTTCTCTTACTCCTGCTGTTGCTGGCAGCGTGCGTTCGACGGCCTGCGTCAGACCCTGATTTGATATTTCGTCAAGCTACTTTGCTTCGGCAGCAAGGTGATCTGCAGCAAGCCCTCACCCTCGCGGACCGCGGCCTTGCGCAATTCGCAAACCATACCAACTCTGCATGGTACTGGAAGTTCCGCCTTCTTAAAGTGGAAGTGCTTCTCACCCAAGGCAACGTTTCGGAAGCGTCCAAATTGCTGCAAGAACGGGTACCGGGGCCTGCGGACACGCCTGAACTCCAGGCCCGCGTCTTGCTTGATCGAGGCCTGACTGAATACTGGTCCTCCCAGTACGCTCGGGCCGCGCAACTCCTTCGCCAATCTCTGCAAATCGCCGAGGCGCACAATCTCGGCCCACTGGTCACGGAAATCAAGTGGCGGCGTGGAATGGTGTTGGCACGGCTCGGCGATGCCGCAGGAAGCGAAGCTGATCTCCGCGATGCGCTAAGGCTCGCCAGGGAGTCGAAGGATACGTACCTCGAGGCCTCCGTACTGGGGAACCTGGGGTTCTTGCGCATGAGCACCGCCCGATACGACGAGGCCGTTTCCTGGTTCGGCCAATCCCTGGTTCTACTCGGCCAGCTCCAGGCCAAAGTCTCGACGGCCCGCGTCCTCAACAACATCGGCCAATGTTATCGTCAGCTCGGACAGCCTGAGAAGGCGACTCCGCTGTTCGAACGCGCGGGGCGGCTGGCGTTGGAAACCGGCGATCTGACGGATCGCTACCTCAGCCTCGGGCATCTTGGGGACTCGTATCAGGACAACGGTGACTACACGGACGCCCTCTCTTACTACCAGCAGGCCCTGGACGCGGCGCGGCAGGCGCACAACACGTATTGGACGGCAAAATGGGTCTACACAATTGCCGCCACTTCCATCGCCATCGGCGATCTCGCTCGCGCCGAGGACTTCAATCGCCAGGCCATCGAGCTTGAGGCGCAAGTCGGCAATCCCGTGGAGACTCTCTTGCCGCAAATCAACGCGGCCCGCATTGCCGAAGCCAGGCAGCAATCGAGCGCGGCCGAGCCAATCTATCGCTCCGTGATTCAAGCGGCGCAAAACCTCAAGGCTACGGAGGCGCCGGGCGTAATGCTGGAGGCGCGAGGCAGGCTGGCGAATCTACTGGTGCGCACCCACCGCGACCGCGAGGCAGAAACGGAATTCCAAAGTGCTCTTGCTTTCATCAACGCCCGGCGCTCGGAATTGATCAAGGACGAGTACCGGATAAGCTATCTTTCGAGCCGCGTTGCCTTCTACCAGGATTACGTGGACTTTCTGGTGTCGCAGCACCGGGAGGTCGACGCCTTAAAAGTGGTGGAGTCCAGCCGCGCGCGCGTCCTGATGGAGAAGCTCGGCGGCAGCGGCCCAGCCAGCGCCCTGGTACACCCCTATGACTATCGCAAGCTCGCGCAAGCCTCAAAGAACACCCTTCTCTCCTACTGGTTGGCGCCCGCGCGATCGTTTCTATGGGTGGTTTCACCGTCGAGGGTTGCGACCTTCCAACTTCCTCCTGAGGCGGAGATTGCAAGGCTTGTGAACAGTTACGCGGGGGCGATTGAAAGGCTGCGTGATCCGATGCGCGAAGGGGGCGATGCGGGGCAGAAGCTATATGAGACGCTCGTGGCCCCGGCGCGATCGTTGATCCCCGCCGGGTCGAACGTGGCAGTGGCGGCGGACGGCGTGCTGCACAATCTCAACTTTGAGACGCTGCCGGTGGCCGGCCCCGAACCGCACTTTTGGATCGACGACGTCACAACATCAGTGGTGCCGTCGCTCGATCTGTTGTATCGAAACTTAGGGCGGCATCCCACCGGGACAGACTCGCTCCTTCTTATCGGTGACCCGCTGCCCGCGGATCAGACGAGCTTTCCCAGGCTTGTGAACGCGACGCTCGAGATCAGCAGCATCAAGCGCCAGTTCAGCCAAGCCATCGTCCGGACGGGTCCCGACGCCGACCCTCAGGCTTACACGGAATCCAAGCCCGAACAGTTCTCCGTAATCCACTTTGCCGCGCATGCCGAAGCCATTCACGATGACCCGCTCGACTCCGCTATCATTCTGTCCCCCCACGGCGACACTTATAAGCTTTACGCTCGCGACGTAATTGGATTGCCGATCCGCGCCTATCTTGTCACCCTCTCGGCTTGCCGCAGTGCCGGAAGCAGGACTTATGCTGGCGAGGGGCTGGTCGGATTCGCCTGGGCCTTCCTCAACGCAGGCGCCCAAAACGTGGTGGCGGGATTGTGGGAAGTTGACGATGCCTCGACGGCCAAGCTGATGGAAAGAATGTATGCCCAATTGCGCGGCGGAGCCACTCCGCAGCAAGCCCTGCGCCATGCTAAGTTGGCGATGCTGCACTCAGAGGGGCCCTGTCGCAAGCCTTATTACTGGGCGCCCTTCCAGGTGATCACCGATTCGCTCGGTGGCGGACGCTAAGCCGGGATATTCGGCAACCGGTGGCGGTTGCAAGGCGAGCGCTCGGACCCGGACATGCCCCGCCTGGCCCAGCGGGGCAGAAATCTTTCACGTCAATCTGGAATTCAGAATGAAACGCTGAAGGCCTGAGAGGCACTAATGATGTGAATGGTAGTTAAGGCTAGATCTGGCTCAAGGGTTATGCCGTATTTCTCACCGCGCTGGTGGGTTTTTTGGAGGGGTGACGGAGGGGAGGGGCTTGCCCCCCGAACCCGTTGCCCCCGCCTTTTCAAACTCGTGACGAGAAATCCGGACTATCACGCTGACAGGCATTGAAGAAGCTGCGAGTCGTCCGTCTGGACCGGGCTACGGACGCGTTGTGGCGGTGTGGTTGAGTCGCGGCACGCGATGGCAGATCACAGTAACTTTTGAGATTCGTTTTTGGGGGGAGGTATGATTGATGGATCAGAACAATATTTCAGGTTGCATTCCAATCCACGAAGGCAGTCTGCACGCTAACAATCCACCGCTGGAGTGCTCGGAATTCAAAGGCCGGCCTTGGCTGGCGCGAACGACAGCCGCTGACCTGGCGAGAGTGTCCCGCCAGCCCGATCCTGGCTGTCGGGCAGACGGCGAGGACTTCACCCTTTCCAGTGAGGAACACCAAATCGTTGCCTTGATTGTGGCTGGATATACGAACAAGGATATGGCGCGTCACTTTTCCCTCAGTGAGAGTACGATCTATCGTCGCACCCTGCGGATATTTGGCAAGCTCGGCGTCTCCAACAGATTTGAGCTCGTGCTCTGCGCGATTAACCGCCGGCTCTCTGCGGGTGCGCAACCTGAACACCGCGGGTAAGCATCTTCCGGTAAGGCCGGGGCCTTTAGCCCGGACTTCTCCCCATGGTTGGACGCTGCCGGAAGGGCGGGGCTTCAGCCCCGCCGAAATCGCGGCTCCCACCCTCAATTCGTCCCGCACCCCGCGCAGCTTGCGGCTGCAAGCTGCGCGGGGTGCGGGACCTGGAAATAATCAGGATGGCCTTGCAACGGCGGGGCTAAAGCCCCGCCCTTCCAAAATCGTGGTGAGAAATGCGGGTTAGTCGGTGGCGAAAGATGAAAGGTACAGCTACGGTCCGGCTCCTGAATGGCGCTCTGCGCGTGGTGGAGTTACACGGGTATGAGGCGCATGGGATCGGTCAAAGGGACATGAAAATCAAGCGCTATTTGGATGAATTATGAAAACACCGACGAAACCGTTCGCTCTTTGCATCGACAATAACGACTATCAGGCGTCGCGCATTCCCGGCAAGGTTTATCGGATTCTTCCCGATCAAGCGGCGGCCAAGGATGATCTGGTGCGAATTGTCGACGAGAGTGGCGAGGATTACCTGTATCACAAGGACTATTTCTTGTTTGTGGATTTTCCTCCCGGAGTGACGAAAAGCATTCTCGCCCTACAGGGAGTCACCTAAACAGCCGACAGCATATGGGGCATGACAAAAGCCCACAGGCACATAAGAAGTGACCGCTACCCGTGGGTGGCGCCGACATTGCATTTTATGTCGGCGACCGTTAAGAGGCCACGGACACGGCGTGGCGATAGAATGGAGAGGTTGCCCACGTTCGTGGGGCGCATACATAAAGGGCAATGTATGCGCCACCCGCGGAGAAAGGAAAGACAAGTTTGCACCCATGAAACCATATAATCGCGTTGGAGAACAGCTTTCGGTCATGCGTATCTCAAAGAACGGCCAGACCGTGACGCTAAGCGACGGTTCACGATGGCGCGTCAGTGTCGGAGACGTGACCAGAACGCTGTGCTGGTATGCTACACAGCGCATTGTTGTCGAGAACCGCGATGATGTCCTTTATCCATACGAATTACGCAATCTTGACACTGTGGCCGATGTCGCCAAAGCATCACCTGCTTGATTTATGGAGTTGCGAGATAGCGATGGCTTTTGCCGTTGTCGCCGCTTGCGCTGCCTCCGCCCATGCTCTGGCATCCTCGTCGTTTTTCGCTCTCAGAATTTCGGTTAACAGGTGGCGCAACACTTTTTGTGTACGCATCGGCTGTGTGCCTCGAAGATGGCACTAAATTACCCGAATCCCGCTCTGGGCGCGCGATCCGCCGTATCCGCGAAGAGCAAGGAATCAGTCAAGGAAGCAACTAGCGCGGCCATGCTTTTCGATGTCCGCGGTTCTCGTCCCCGTTTCACACCGCATCGGCGGGCTCCGTGTGCGCTGCTCTGGAACGAGAGCGGGACGGAGGTTGCCAGGTTCCGGCGCCAGCCCGCCTGCCAGCGCTGCTACTTGCCGCCCTTTGTGGATGACGTGATGAACTTCGTCAACTCGTCAGCAATTGCACGTCCCACCCACGCATTGCTGAATCCCCGATAGGACCACCCCCCACCTTTTGTTGTCGACCACAACACCGCGCCACTCTGCCGATCCTTGAGAGAAACCGCCGCTTGATTTCCTTCGCCAGTCACGATGTTAAGCTGACCGGCCTGGGCAATCACCAAGACCAAGTCGGATTCATTCACTGAGGATACCAAGGTCAGATGCCCCCATTTCAGGAGCTTCTTCTCGACCTCGGCCTTGATCACCGGGCTGCCATTCTCCTGCACAATACAGAGCGTCTTGGCGTTCGCCAAAACGTCCCCGTTTGATCGTGGGAGCAGCGCCGAGACTGTTGGCTTTGCCGGTATTTCAGTCGCAGCCTGTCTCTGTATGGCGCTTTCGTATTCTTTCTTGTAGTTCGCATTCTTGGGGTCGAGAGTGTAGGCAGCACGGTATTCCTGTAGAGCACCCCCTTGGTCGCCCTTCTTCTCCAGTGCGGCTCCGAGGGCGGCATGCGCCATATCATTATTGGGGTTCACGCGCAGCGCCTCGCGTTCCTCAGCAATCATTCCATCCATGTCCTTCTTGCCTCCGAGCACGACGCCGAGGTTGCTGCGCGCCATGTCATTATTAGGATTCAAGCGCAACGCTTCGCGTGCTGCGGACGCTGCGTCGTCCCATTTTTCCTGCTGACTCAGGACATCGGCCAAGCTCACGTAAAGGTCGTCGTTCTGAGAATCAAGTAGCTAGGCCGCGCGATATTCCTGCTCAGCCTCTGCATACTGCCCTTTCTTCGCGAGTTCCGCTCCGTGCGCTACGTGCCGCTGCACTTGGGCCTGCCGCGCCTGCGCCACCGGGTCAACGGTCACAGGCGTCGTCACCTTGGCGCTCTCGAGCGCGCTGATTAGTTCGTCCTCGCCGCCAGCCAAGCGGACTTCCTGAAGGTAGTCATCCGTGGGCTCAAAATCGATTCCGCGTTCCTGGACCAGCATGGTGACTCGGTGGCTCGGCACTTGGCCCGCCAGCAGGGCGAAAACCTGCAATTGGTTGATCGGCTTCTTGGCGCTGGCGGGCTCAGGCGGCTTGGCGGCGCCCAGCGCCTTAAGAAATGCCTCGCCTGCGCCTGCGGCCTTGAGGCTTTGGTAAAAATCCTCAGACGGGGCGAAATCAATTCCGCGCTGCTCGATCAGCTTGGCGCCCGACTCGTCGCCGAATCCGTCCCGCACCATGCTTTCCACCTGGTCCTGGGTAAAGGCCTTTGCCGGACTAGAGATCCCTGTCGTAGCGCTGACCTTTAGGTCAGCACATGCCGACCTGAAGGTCGGCGCTACAATTTTCTGTTGTGCCCAGGCAGGCAGGGCAAAGACCAACGCCGCCACCAATAGGAGAAATGTCAGCTTGAATCTCATAGCCACCTCGCGAGGCCGTCGTGGGCTAAGGTATAATCCAGGGTGGGATTATACTGGAAATGAAGGGCTATGACGCGTGCGTTACCGCCGAGGCGCGGAGGCGAAGAGCATAGGAGGTGTCAGGTTCCAGTCGCCACGTAAAACCCTAACCCGGACTTCTCACCAGGTTTGAACGATGCTGGAAGGGCGGGGCTAAACAGGCTGCGGAAAAACTCGTTGGCACTGTCATTATCTACTCTACCCCTTAAACTGCTGGTCAGCACAACCCTTCCAGATCCGTGGTGAGAAATCCGGGTTGGGGGCTGTGTGCCAGATATTAGTCGCCAAGCGCTTGAAATTTGGTGCTGGAAATAGTGCAAAATGAAGGTCCACCCGGCTATGTTGATGAAAACAAATGGTGACACAAATTGTCTGGCGACATGATGTCGTAACCCAACCCACACAATGACGTCGAAGGGCTTAGGATGAGAGGGCGGCGGGCGATGTCGGAACAGGCTGCGGGAAAACTCGTCCAAGCTGTCATCCTGGGCAGCAGCGAAGGATCTGGATTTGAATTTTCAAGCGACTACAGATTCTTCGTCGCCTGCTGGCTCCTCAGAATGACAGTATTGGAACGTTTTTCCGTAGCCTGGGAAGCTGCAAAACGGGCGGAGTCGACAGCCCCCCCCGCGTGACACACTTCTCCTTATCGGTTATCGGCGGGAACGAGCGGCAAGATGAGGAACCGGCCCTTCGGCGGACCGACTTCAATGCACAATCACTCGGGCGGCCACACTCCCCCGCGTCGGTTATCGACAGTGCTGGGTGAGAGGGTAAATCATTCCCCCAACACCTGCACCATGTAGGTTCGTTCCAGGGGGCCATCGTATTCCATGAAGTAGATGGTCTGGCGGGAGCCGCGCACCACCTTGCCGTTCTCAATGGGGAAAGAGCATTGGATTCCGCCCAGGATGCTTTTCAGGTGGGTCTCGGCATTGAAGCCGACGCGGCCGTCGAAGTCAAGGTAGCGCCGATGGTGATAGTTTTCATCCTCGGGCAGCAGGCGCGCGAAATGAGTGAGGATGTCTTCTTCCAGGCAGGGGAGTCCTTCCGTCACCAGCAGGCCGGAGGAAGTGTGGCAGGTCATCACATTCACCAAGCCGTTCTTAACGCCACTTTTCGCCACCAGTTCGTCCACTTGCGGGGTGATGTCGATGGCTTCCTCAGCCTTGCGGCTTTGCACCTTTATCTTTTCCAGCTTGATGATCATAGGCAGTGTCCCCTACGGCGCGGGCCGGGTCTCGATTCCCAGCAGTTTTTCCGCATTGGTGCGCAGGATCTTTTCCAGGCACGCTTCCGTCAGCCCCAAAGATTTGACCGCTTTCACCATATTCTTAATTTCCACGCGGGGGTAGTTGGAGCCGAATACAATCTGATTGCGCAGGCTCCGCTCCAGGAGCGTGATGGGCATCTGCTGGCGAAAGTGGAACTGGAAGAACTCCGTTGGGCCATCATAGTAAAAGCAGGAGGTGTCCAAGTAGACGTTGGGGTATTTCAAGGCCAGAGCATTCGCGTCCCACACCCAAGGCCATCCCCAATGAGCCAGCACAAAGTTCAGCCGGGGGAATCGACGGATTGCCGGTTCCAGCAAAAGCGGTTGTCCCTGCGCCAGCGGCGTTCCCGGGGCCCAACTCATGCCGGTGTGGATGAGCGCCGGAATGCCCAGCGCGGCGGCGGCTTCGTAAACGTCAAACACTCTGGGATCGTTCAGGTCAAAATCCTGGAGCGCCGCGTCCAGTTTCAATCCCTTCAACCCCATTCCTTGGATGGCGCCCTCGAGCTCTTTCGCGGCACCGGGCTCGTACGGGTCGACGCTGGCAAATCCGATGAAGCGTGGGGAGAAGCCGCACAGTTCCGCCACCTGTTCATTGCTCGAGACGGCCAGTCCGCGCGCCCGCGCGCAGGCAATGGGCAGGAGGACGGCCTTCTCAATTCCCGCCACGTCCATCTGCAAGAAGAAAGTCTCGAGCGGCTGAAGGTTGTTGCCAATCTGGAAGACCTCGCGCGCCATGCGCGTGTAGTCGGGATATTTCTCCGCGAGATCGCGGATTAAAACGGGGTGCGTATGGAAATCAATCATTACGGTTCGCCCTTGCTCCCTGAGGGGAAATGACCTGTGCAAAATACCTGCGGCCGTGAAAGTCTCATCGTCGGCCACGGTGACATCAAAATGGGGCGGGGCAAGTCTGGGTTATTGGCTGCCCAGAATCACGGCGCGCGAAAGATTGCGCGGGCTGTCAATGTCATACCCCTTTTTGATACCCGTGTAAAAACCCAACAGTTGGCAGGTCACCAGATAACCAACCTGGCGGACAGACTCAGGAGCGTCCAGGTGAAGCTCCAGCAGGAAGTCGGCGTTCTGCTTCGCCGCGTCATTCGCCTGATTGGCGATCACCAGCGTGGTTGCGCCCAGCGATTTTATCTCTTCCAACACCTTGCACTCTTCCTCGTAACCGGTTTCGGAAAGGAGGAAAGTAATCAGGGTTTCCGGCCCCACAATCGCCTTGGGGCCATGGCGGAACTCCAGGGTGTGGAACACCTGCGCGTAAGAGCAGGACATTTCTTTGACCTTCAGTTGCCCTTCCGAAGCGACGCCAAACAGTGGACCTTGACCGAGGAAGACATAGTCGGCGAAGGTATGGCTTTCCACGAACTGCTGAATTCTGCCCGGGACGGAATCCAGAATCACCTGCACGCGGTCGGGAATCCGGCGGATTCCTTCGGCCACTCCCCGGCAGCTTGCCACCTGCGCCGCCAGGACTTGCGCCCCCAGCAACATGGAGGAGAAGGAGCGCGTCATGACCACGCTCTTTTCGTCGGCAGGCAGAAGATAGAGCGTGTGGCTGGCAATTTCATCCAGCGGCTGATGCTGCGAGCAACTGATGGCCAGAGTGCGGATGTCCCTTTGTTTTTCCAAGTATTCGGCTGCTCGCACCACCTCCGAAGATTTCCCCGACCTCGAGATCAGGATGGGCTGGTATTGGGTGTTGGCCTTCAGAACCAGGTCCGGGAAGAGGAGCAGTTCGGAAGCGGGAATGGCGTGCGCCGGCTTTCCCGTAATCAGTTGCCAACTGGCCGCCGCCGCTTGCGAGATGTAGTAGCTGGAGCCACAGCCGATGAACAGGCAATCGGCGCTTGGGTGAACCTTGGTAGCAAGGTCTTCGATCTGCTGGCTTTTCTCCAATGCCTGAAAGCACGCTTTCCAGCATTGTGGTTGCGAAAGGATTTCAGCATGCGTATTCGCCCCGCTAACTTCGGCGGCAACGCTCATAAATGGTTTCTCCTTATGTCCATCTCAGAAGTTGGCGGACTTCCCTCGCTGGCCGGTCTGACACCCCAGGCAGCGTCCCTTGCATTATATTTCCTTTTACAACATTTCTATTTGAGTGTCAAACAAGAGTACTCGAAAGGTGCTCTGAATCAAAACTCCATTTCGGGACCCTGTAGTCCGCATTCGCCATGAGCCATTGAGTCGGTGTTCAGGCGGGGGGAACTTTCGCCCCGCGTGCGTTAAAACAGCGGAACGACGCATTCGTTGTCATTTGGCCGATGGCGAGTCAGTCGTGGGAAAGAACGTAGCAGAAGGAGTGCTTGAGCCCCGCAAGGGGCGACATCTGGTCATAGTTCGAACGAGGCTCACGACAGCACCAGCGCTATGTTTTTGCCTGACAATCCTCCCCGGATGCCGGCCCGGCCAGAGCAAGGATTTCATCGTTCGAACCCACGGCAACAATCCGGTCGCCTTTAATTGCCATCGCTTCCACGATCTTGAAATTGGCATCGACAGTAACGATCTTCCCGTGTTGAACAATCAGGTCGGGCTTCGCGGCGTGGCGGCAAGCCATCGAGACCACACTGGCGGTAAGAACAAGAAAGCAGATCAGACGGCGCGGCAACACCGTGATACTCCCGATCATTTCGGGCCGGGAGCGTCCTTGGGAAGTATGTTGGCTGCCTTGCGCCGCAACGCCTCGGCGTGAATGGAACTCTCCTCCGGGCTTGTATCGCGTGCGGGTGGTTCGGCGAGATCAAAGTGCCCGTACTCGTCTTTCCCCCGGACCAGCAAAGCAATATCACGGGCCGGCCCATCCTGCATAACCTCAGGCCCAATGTAGCGGACGGCGAGGCCAATCCGCGCCCGGCTGGAGTTATTGGGCCCCGAACCGTGGATGATGCCAATGTGGTGGAGAGACATTTCCCCAGGTTGCAGAATCAAGTCGACCGCCTGTGCTTCGTCAACCTCGACCGCAATCTCCTGGCCGCGCGACAACATGTTGTCAGGGGCGAACGTTTCGCGCTGGGGAAGCTTGGGGGTTTTGTGCGTTCCCGGCACGACCCGCATGCAGCCATTCTCGGGCGTGCTTTCAGACACAGCAATCCACGCAGTCGTCACATTGGGAGGGTGCAACCCCCAGTAGGTGCCGTCCTGGTGCCAGGAAACATAGGCATGATCCCCAGGCATTTTGGGGAACCACTGCGAGCCCCAAACCAGTATGTTCCGCCCTAGAACGGACTCCACTGCATCCAGGATGGACGGATGGGATACAATCCGATATACCCACGCAAGGAACAGGTGTGCATCACTAAAGTAGATACGCCGGTCTCTCTGAAGCAGGCCGCTTAAGCGATGGGCGTTTTGGTCCATATATTCCTGGAAGCGCGTTAGGAATCGAGCCGCTTCCTCTGTGCCCAGAACTCGCTGGGGAAAGGAATACCCGTTCTCCGAGTAGAAGGATTGTTGCTCTGGAGCAAGCTTATGCGATCGCTCCGCTGATATTGTCTTCATCATGGTCCATCCTCCGTCCCTCGACAAGCATACCTTAACCTCATGCTACTTGAGGGCCAAATTCCTCATCGTCAACATCGCGGACGATTCCTCACTTCACCTTAAAGTTTAGGCTAAGATGGAAATCTCAGTGAGAGGTTGGTCCTTTTAGCGCCGGCCTTTAGGTCGGCATGTGCTGAGCTAAAGCTCAGCGCTACAACCCCGGCGCGAAGGGTCGGCGGGCGTTGAGCCAAACCTCGACGTTTATCAAGCACATCATGCGCGACAAGGCATTCTTCAAAAGCGAAGCGGAATTTATCGCCTGGATACGCCGCCGGACCCCTCGACAGGCGGCAGGCCTTACCCTGGGCATTGGCGATGATGCTGCGCTGGTAGGGGTCCCGCGCGGGCAAGAACTGATACTTACCACCGACATGTCGATCGAGGGCGTGCACTTTACGCCCACCCGCCACCCGCCGCAAGCGGTGGGGCACCGGGCGCTGGCGCGTTCTTTGAGCGATATTGCCGCGATGGGGGGGACGCCGCGATACGCCTTGATTTCACTCGCCGTGTCTCAGCATACCAAGCGCGCGTGGCTGGAAGGCTTCTTTGATGGACTTTTCGCTCTCGCTCGGCGATTTGCCGTGGCCGTCATTGGCGGCGACACTGCGGTCGTTAGGGGCGCCGTTACCGCAGATGTCATTGTGGCGGGCGTCGTACCACGGGGCAGGGCATTGCTCCGCTCTGGCGCCCGGACGGGAGACCAAATCTTCGTCAGCGGATGCCTCGGCATGGCCGCGCTGGGGCTTCGCTTGCACTTGTGCCGAAGCCACATTCAAAAAGCCATAGATAAGTCGGCCCTCCGCGCTCATCTTTTCCCTCAGCCCCAATGCGCCTTAGGCCGATTCCTTTCCGAACACCGCTTGGCTAGCGCGATGATGGACCTGAGCGATGGTCTCTCCATCGATCTCCGGCGGCTTTGCGACGCCAGCGGGGTCGGAGCGACTTTGTTCGCCAATCAAATTCCCACCCCTCCCATCCCCGGCGGCGAGGACGCCCTGGGGTTGGCGCTTCTCGGTGGAGAAGACTACCAATTGTTATTCACTGTCCCAGCGGCCAAGTGCGCAAAAATCCCTCGCCACTTTGGCAAAATACCCCTTCACTGTATCGGAGAAGTCCGCGCCTCACGAGGGATTAACCTGGTCACCCCGGGTGGCAGGACGGTGCCCGTCGAAACCCACGGATACGATCACTTTGCGCGTTTAACGCATCAATGAAAAGGGGAGTTGTTCTCATTACGCCCCACGGCCCAGACGCAGGTTCGCGCAGGATAAGTAAGAGGAATGGCCCCCGAACGCAGAGGTGGGTCAGTCCACTTGTATCGTGTCATCGAGAGTGCTACGCTTCAAATCAGGAGGGCATATGCGCAGATTGCATATCGTTCTATTGTCGTTGGCAATTGCTTTCGGTGTCGCCGGCACTAACGCCTGGGCCCAGCGCGGCGGTGGGGGGCATGGTGGTGGTGGCGGTGGTTTCCATGGAGGTGGGGGCGGAGGCTTTCGTGGCGGCTATGGTGGAGGCGGCTTCCGCGGTGGTTATGGAGGTTATCGAGGTGGTTACGGTGGCTGGGGATATGGACGCGGA
>Ga0182030_10014222_pt1 | contig 15737 bp, 18 predicted proteins | sample 812S3MmetaG_FD_121299 | JGI IMG/M metagenome (GOLD analysis project Ga0182030, IMG submission 121299) | Permafrost microbial communities from Stordalen Mire, Sweden - 812S3M metaG (Illumina Assembly) | ecosystem: Environmental > Terrestrial > Soil > Wetlands > Permafrost | place: Sweden...
CATATCTGATTTTAAAGGGCTTGTAATTGTAAATTTTCCTATTAGAGATATTGATCGTCTTTTAACCTTTTATAAAGTTGCCAAAGACACAGACAGGATTTTGGTGGTCAATTTGAAACAAGCCTACTTACTTAAACTTTTCAGTGGTAGGGATTATCCTGAACTGGAAGATGTGGAAGTTTACATTCCTAAGAGGGGATGGGGACTGATGGGGACTGATTCTTTTGTATGTTATGATGGTGAATGGTTGTGTAGTTCAGATATTGATCCAAATCACAAATCTTCGGACTATAAAAAGTGGGAGAAGGAATTCATTGAAAGTGGGAACTCTATCAACTATAAAGATATCCAAGAAGAACCTCAAAAATATATATTCCGGTGTGATTTTTTTGAGCTCAAAGAGTTAATAGATATAAAGCCTGTAGATTCAATTTATATTAAATCTGTTACTGAACCATTTGATGAAGAAATGGAATTTGATGAAAGACGTGTTGAAAATTGGCTTGATCATTTTAATCTTCTTCCAGTACACAAAATGCATGTCTCTGGACACGCATCTGGACCTGAGTTATTAGACATGATAAGGGAGATACAACCAGAAATCCTTTATCCGGTACATACAATTTTCAAGGAACGATTCAAAGTACTTGAAGATGATGGTATAAATGTTATTTATCCAAAATTGTCTAAAAATTTGTAAATAACAGATACTCAACCAAATACTATCAATTTAGTCTTGGTCATATCATCAACTGCGTATTTTATTCCTTCCTTACCCATTCCACTATTTTTAAATCCCCCAAATGGCATATTGTCGGTTCTAAATGTTGGTTGTCTGTTGATAATTACGCTTCCTGCTTCAATAACTTTAGCTGCTTTGAGTGCAGTTTCGATGCTACCCGTAAAAACACCTGCTTGGAGTCCATATTCAGTATTGTTTGCAACTTCAAATGCTTCATCTACACTACTAATCCTTATTATTGGGGCTATAGGTCCAAATGTTTCTTCAGTAACAATTTTCATATTGGATTTGACTTGGTCAATAATGGTTGGAGTGTAAAATGCATCCCTACGCTTTCCTCCCAATAAAAGTTCTGCACCATTATTTAATGCATCCTCAACTAACATCTCAACTTTTTTAGCTGCTTCTTCATCGATTAAAGGACCAATATCAGTTTTACTCTTAGATGGATCTCCTATATTTAATTTAACTGTCTCTGAAACTAGTTTATCTACAAATTCATTGGCTATAGCCTCATGAAGTATTATACGTTTTATAGCTATGCATACTTGCCCTGCGTTGATGAAAGCTCCACTTACAGCAGCTTTAACAGCTTTATTAATATCTGCATCATCAAGTACCACTAATGGATCGTTACCACCAAGTTCTAGAGTTATTTTTTTCATACTTGCCTTTTTAGATATAGAAATGCCTGTTTTAACGCTTCCAGTAAAAGACACTTTATCCACAAGGGGGCTGGATACCATTTCATCACCAATAATGCTACTGTGACCCGTTACAGCATTTATTGCCCCTGGAGGTAAATGACTTTCCATGATCTGAACAAGCTTCAAAGCAGCTAAAGGAGCTTTACGGGAAGGTTTTAAAACCACAGTATTTTTAGCAGCAATAGCCGGGGCTATTTTATGCATAGCTAAATTCACAGGATGATTAAAAGGAGTTATAGCACCTAAAATCCCCATTGGTACTCTTATGGTGAATCCCATAACATTATTACCACCAATACCAGCATCTATAGGGATAGTTTCACCATATAATCTTTTTGATTCCTCTGCTGCAAGTAATAACGTATCTAATGAGCGTTCCATTTCAAATTTAGCGTCCCGAATAGGTTTTCCAGTTTCCCTAGTTATTATAGCGGCAAATTCATCTTGACATTTATATAAATCATTATAGATTTCATAGAGTATATTAGATATTTCACGTGAAGACATATCCTTCATGGCCTTTTTAGCATCATTAGCAGCATAAATAGCTTTTTTAGCATCATCACGATTTCCATGAGGTACGGTGTCAATGATTGAGTTGTCTGTAGGGTTTAAAACATCAATTTTTTCATCTTTATTAACTAATTCTCCATTTATAAACATTCTCATTCTATAGCCACACCTAATTTAATTATATAATAATCTAAACTTTTTTAAAATCTAAACTGTAAACTAGTAGAACACTTAAAAAAAAATTAAGCCTTAAAATTAATTTTATCATTTAAAAAACTTAATTTAAGGTACATATACATTATATAGGATTCCTTCAGTGATTATGAATTCTCTCGTTTACATTTTTATTCCACTATTCTAACTTCTTGAACTGCAGGTTTAGATATAACTCTAGCAATTCCAACAGTTGCAATAACTGCAATAATTGTTATTATAATAGCATAGATCAATAAACCGAGTATCCCATTCTGCTTTGGTAATAACTGTAATATAATCGCTTGTATTGCTTGATTCCAGGCTAATGCGGCAATTAAACCAAATGCTGTAGTTATCAATGTAGACATCTTTGGAAGTATTTCACTTTTCATTTCTATTGTATCTTTTTTCATTTTAATCAACCCCCATTTAAATAAAAAAACCTTTAAATCTTAATTTATTAATATAATCCATAATTTATTAATAATTTTCTATTATCAATAAAACACCGACTTACAGATACAATGAATTTATTTACAGACTATAAATCAAATACGAAGAAAAATTAAGATGATTCTAAACAAACCATCAACAATAAACTTGTAATAACACCAAAAAAATCCTCTCTAAACGTTTACGAAATACTAAAAAGTTTGGATAATATTAAAATGAAAAACCCCCCAATTACCGAATCTAATGTTTTCAATGAATTTTTCACATTTCTTGATAGATAATTGAATAAAACAACTATGACCAATTTCGCTGTAGGTTTATTACTATCACCAACATCAATCTCATTCCTTGGATTAATAATCTTTGATGTAATTTCAGGTGTAATTTTCAGTATAATAGCTGTTACAATAATATTAAAAGATAAAATGTGGCTAAAACTACCTGAAAACTCAGAAGCAATATATAAAGAAACAAAAACCTCGTAAAAAGGTTAACTCAATATAAAAAAATGAGAAATTATAACCAAAAAAACACTTTTACTTCAACTAAAAAAAAATATAAAAAAAACAAACAACCATACTTACAAGCGTCAGTCAAGTTCAAATGCTTGAAAAAAAGTGAAGAATCCCTCTCGAGGATACTCCTTTAATTTCACTCATCCATCATACCATTTCATCAGAAACATTCACAATATCATCCAATCCAACACTTTCTACTTAAATCATATCATCCTCAGATACTTTGCTCAATTTGTTTCAACATACTCCTGTTCAATAAATATAACACCATCATATTCCTGTTTTTTTTAGATTATTTTTTGATAAAATTTATATCAATACTATTTCAAGATTAAATAATGTTTACAATTTTTTATTTCTAAATCGAATGAGAGCAGGATTTTTATGAGTTTATACATCAAAGAAACAGGTAAAAACAATGATGAAACCCTATTATTCCTCCATGGAGACGGAATTGCAGGATGGATGTGGAATAAACAGGTAAAATCATTCAACGATTATCATTGTATTGTAGTTGACCTTCCCGGGCATGGGAAAAGCTCTGAGATAAAACCATTAACTGTGGAAAATACCGCAGAAATGATAATTAATTTAATCCAAGATCAGGCTCATGGTAAAAAAGCACATCTTATAGGAATATCTATGGGTGCTCAGGTAATTGTCCAAATTCTAAGCACAGCTCCAGAAGTTGTAGATCATGCACTTATAAGTGGAACGCTAGTACGCACAACTCCGCCTACTAAAAATTTTTTAAAACTCTTAAATCATCTTATTGAAATTTATACACCTGTAAAGAATAATCCTCTATTTATTAAGAGTTATATTAGATCATACAACATACCTAAAAATCTCTTTAATAAATTTAAGGAATCAACATACAATATAAAACAAGATTCATTAGATAAGATTATCCGAGAGAACATGCTTTTTAAAATGCCTGAAGGCCTTGGAAATGTAAATGTGCCTGTATTAGTGATGATAGGTGAAAAAGATTATAGAATCATTAATGAATCTGCAAAAAAACTTATAAATGTTCTTCCAAATTCAAAGAGAGCAATTGCTTTAAGAGTGGGACATATATGGAATATGGAAAATCCCGAATTATTTAATAAAGTTTTAAGAGCATGGATAAATGATGAATCATTGCCAATAGGCGTTAAAGTGTCATAAACTAGTTTTCTGAAATAATTTTAATCCATTACCATTCTACATAATTCAGTTATGGCTTTTAGAGTTTTAGTGAGTGATGTGAGCGGGTTTATTATCTGTAGTATTCAAATAAACGTAATTTAATGATAGATCTATATGTAAATATTAAAAAAAGAGAAAATTAACATGCCATTGAAAATCCTCTTAAATTCAAGTGCTTGAAAAGAAGTGAAAATAGTGATTAAATCTAATTATGAAGGTTATTGAGATTCCTGACTTGAACTCTTAATACCCGTGCTTGCTTGATTGCTTGCTTCTTAAATACTTTAATTAAATAACTTATAAAAATGTTACTAATAATCGCTTCTATTAAATGATAAATAATTAAAATAGAATAAAAAATCAAGGATGATAATTATGATAAGTTTATCTAAAGATAAAATCGATTTTCAACGTTTAAAGGAAATAATTAATTTATTAATTAAATATAACTTTGATAATTTAGTAGGAGAGATGAAATTAAAAGGCTCACGCTGGGGAGATTTATTCAGTAAATATAATTCAGATATAGATCTCGACGCCTCCGCACCCGAACGATTAAGATTAGTTTTCGAAGAATTAGGCCCCACATTCATTAAACTCGGTCAAATGATGAGTACCCGACCAGATCTCGTCGGTCCCGAAATGTCAAACGAATTCACTAAATTACAGGATAACACCATACCCATAGAATTTGAAACAATTAAATCAATCATAGAACACGAACTAGGTAAATCATTAAAAAAAGCGTATCAAACCTTTGAAAAGGAACAAATAGCAACAGCATCCATTGGACAAGTACACCGAGCAACACTCCATGATGACACTAAAGTAGCCGTTAAAATCCAAAAACCCGGTATTCAAGATACAGTTAAGAAAGACATTGCTATAATGCATCATCTAGCAGATATAATTGACAGGAGAATATCTCATCTTAAGTACCTTAATATTCCCGGTATCGTGGATGAATTTGAAAAATCCATGAATAAGGAAATGGATTACCAATTAGAAGCTAGAAACACTCAAAATTTTCAAAATAATTTTCAAGATAATAATGGAATCCATGTACCCATAATCTACCCAGATTATTCAACTTCATTAGTTTTGACTATGGAATATATAGAAGGAGTCAAAATGAGTAAAGTGATGGAGTCACCGGGCGATTTCGATACTAAACTTTTAGCTGAAAGAGTAGCTAAATCCTACTTTCAACAAATATTCATTGACGGTTTCTTCCACGCCGACCCTCATCCCGGGAATCTATATGTTTTACCAGATAATGTGGTTTGTTACATTGATTTTGGAATGATGGGTCATATAGATCAAGATTTCATGCAAAACATCGGAGAACTATCCATTCAAGTCATTGAATACAAAGTAAACGCTATTATCAACCAACTAATTTATATGGGAATATTAGATGAATCTGTTGATACTTACTCCCTTAAAAGAGTTATAATGGATATTTTAGACAGATACTATGGGGCTACCCTTCAAAACATTCATTTAGGTTACATTATGAGTGAATTATTAATACCATTAATTGTTCAATACCAAGCACGGATACCACCAGAGTTTACACTCATAACTAGAGGTGTAACGTTAATTGAAGAAGTAGCCTATTCACTTGACCCCGCATTTGATGCAACCACTATATTCCAACCTATGGTTAAAAAACTTTTACTTAAAAAGTTAGACCCGAAAAATCTCACCGAATTTTTTAAAGATAACTTATATGAATTTGAACACTTAATGAAGAACCTACCCCGTAACCTTAATGGTTTCATAGCTAAAGTTGAACAAGGTGAAATTGAAGTTAAATTCTCCCCAAACACCACGGATGATATAGAACGGACTAGTAACAAAGTAGTAATAGCTATAATAATTGCAGCATTACTATTAGGATCCTCATGGATAATTCAAATTAACCGTGGACCTATGATTTTTGACATGCCACTACTAGGATTTCTAGGATTCACTGCCAGCGGATTACTCGGCGTAGGCTTAATAATATACATTCTCCGCTACAGTAAAATTTAAATTAAACTTTTTTAATCATTAATATAAAGGTGTTATAAATATGCTGATTTATCCTGAATGTTTATCAGAAAATGATGACAAACTATGAATACTGCCAAACTTGTAGTAGTAAAATTAAAAAATGAATTCAACATAATAAAAAATAACGCTCTTCTCCTTTATTATGTGCATTTACATACTATTTTGAGTGCTTTTTTAATCCAATTTATTCCATGGATGAACGTGAACCAATTTTAAAAATCGATTTCCTAAATGAGACTATTAAATCTTAATCAACCATATAAACACATCACTTTATTTGAATATTGTTTTTGGTTTAATCCGGATATCGAGTATCATCGATATGTAAGACTTGTCCGTCCTCTGCACCGACATTAACAATTACAATGTATTGTGAACCGACATCTACGGTCATGGTGTATACATAAAGGTTCTTCACCACCATAACTATTAAAGCCTTTGAACCTAAATAATATTCAATATTAGAATAATGGTGCTGCAATGAGATGATGCATCATTAATCCATTTTTTTTTATTAAAAAGAGTTATCATGATTATAATTATCAAAAGGCTTTTGCTGGATAAATCCGAAATTTAAGAAAAAACACGGGAAATTCTAGCAAATGCGTAGACTCATCCCTTTTCATTGCAGGTTTGCAGAAACTTTTCCAATCTCTGGCCGATGAAGAAGCAACCAAGAACTACTTAATATAATAATATAAAAATCATACATTTATTCTTTTACTTTTCTTCAATAAATTTTTCTATTCCTAATATCCGTTGAAAATAATTAATTTTTTTGAAGGCATTTTTCCAACTACAATAGGATTTTTGAATTCATCTTCAATAAAAGTCACAAGAACTTGATCTCCTACATTGATAATAAGAACACTTTTAAAATTGATTTTTTCACCATCACTTGTAGTGAAATTAGTGAAATTAGAATTAAGATTTTGATCTAATAACAGTACATTAGAGATTTACAACAAATTTGTTTTTAAAATTTAATAATTTAAGATGTTTTTTCAATAAATATATTAATAAATCAAATTAGATTATTAATTAGTTTTTTCTAGGGAGGGTTTTTGAATGGATAATCAAATAGTAAGAAACAAGTGATTTATCAATTCATTTCAATTCCTTATTCAAAATATTTAGATTATGTTGGGATTGAAGATTATACAGATATTAAAAAGTGGGCGGATAATTTTTCAAAAAGAATATCGAAAATGTAGAACTTTAAAACTCTGTAATAAGATGGAGGTGTTAAGGTGGGAGTTTTTGAGGAAAATTTAAACCAATATTTCAAAGATAAATATAGAGATATAGAAAAGAGAATTAGCTCAATCAAAACTGAAAAATTCCATGAATTAGATAAAAAGCAATACATAAACGAATTAGTAGAAGAATTTAGTATTGATATTCCCATCGTTAATTTTAGTAAGATTGATCCTGAAATGGCCCGAATACACATTGAACCGACTCTAAAGCACTTTATGGGTTCTTATGAAGATAGAATAAAATATAAAATCCCATTTGATGGAGATAGTCAATTATTAAAGTATATGGTTTTAGGAATGGATAAAACAAAACTTGAAAAAGAATATATTTATTTTGAAATAACTAAAGAGAACAATAGAGAAAACGTAAACATTATACAAAAACAAACTAAAAAAACTTTAGAATCAAAATATGAATTGCTAACTAACAAAATAAAAGAATACAATGAAACTTTACAAAATAAGATTGAAGAAAAATATGATAAACGTAATAAAAAAATCTCAGATGATGATGGTTTTCTAGACAGTTTAGATGATTTATAATTATTAAATGAAATTTATTAATCACACTGTTTGGTGTTTCCCATTGTTTGGAATCATTTTTCTAGATGCTGTTAAATATAACTTAAACGATCTAGGGAAATTTTATCAAGAATCCTACATGCTAATGAAATATTCTCATATTCCAATGCCTCTTAATAAGTTGCCATCTCAGGCATTTGGAAAACCTCTTCATATATCTCAAGGTCTTAATAATAAAATAATATAACAGTAAAAATGACCTTTTTTTAACTTTTATTCTTACTCGAGAAACGTTTTTTTATTGGTTAGTTTTTAACAAATTAATATCTTCGCGTGTTTGGATAATTTTGTATATTATAAAACCTACTACTGCTATAATTCCGATATAAAATATTATATTTAATTGGGATGAATAAGTTTCTACAATATTCCATTGAGCTCCTAATTTGAATCCTAGAAATACTAAAGCAAAGTCAAAGGGTAATGCACCTAGATAAGTGTAGGTAATATATTTTTTAAGATCCATTTTGGAGACTCCCGCTGAAATAGATACTAGTTCCGCGATCATGGGTATACACCGGCTTATTAAAACTGTTACATCACCGTATTTATCAAACCATTTATCTCCCCGGTCTAGTTTGTTTGGTGATATAGCGAAATATTTACCATACTTATCAAGCAAAGGCCTTCCACCTTTCAAGGAGATAGAATACCAGACTAGAGCTCCCACAAGATCTGCCAAAGCAGCTACTAATGTCACTCCCCAGATCGTCATTTTACCTTGCAAAACAGCAAATCCAGCTAAGGGTAATATTACTTCACTTGGAATTCTAATTAACATTCCAATAAAAACACCCCAATAACCCAAATTGTTAATCAAGGTAATCATCATATTCATTAAAGTCACAATAATAGCAGACATATTTTTTTACACTTCATAAAATTTTCTTCTATAAAATTTTATTTTTCTTAGTTATAGTATTTATACCCATGTTACACCCCAACCTCAATCCAATAACTTTTTACTCCAGAAGGATTTATCACGATGATCCAACCTGCTTTTGATTTCAAATTAATTACAGTTAAAAAAAAACCAAAAAAATGTATTTACATTAGTTTTTTAAAAAATAAGGCGATCAAATCAAAAATAAGAGCAAGCAACCAAATCGATCAAGCATGTTTAAGAACATTAAAAATGAAAATCCTTTAAATTTACACTATTCAGATTTAGGAGAAAATATACTCCCGACTAAAATATAATCATAATATTTAAAAGTTAGAACTATAAATTTTCATATTTCTGCTTAAATTCATTATAATATACCTTAAAGACCTCTAAACTCTCCTGAAAACTAAAGACATCAGTATTATTTGTATTTACATAAAGAGTGACTAATAGAGATCCTTGATTTGCATCAAACTCTTCTATTTTAAAATCCATATCATACTTACTTTTGAAGTTATTAGTTAAATATTCCCTTATTTTATTTTTAAAGAATTCATATTCCTTTTTATTAATTCCATTATCAGTCACATATATAATTTTAATATATCCAGATTCCGTTAAGTTGGTTTTTCCATCAGTTATTTGTAACATTCTATTTCCCCATAATTAATAACAATTTAATTTTACTTCATATAAATTTATCCCATGTAACATTGTCACACACACCAATACACTTTTAAAAGACTCTTTATTATTTTAATGAACAATAAATTAACAGAATCCAATAAAAAAGACAATAATAACTTAATATAATAAAAAAATAAGAAAAACTTCACAGAAAATAATCAATAATGTAATACTAAACCTAAAACAAGATTATTATATACATAAAATGATTCTAATAATTTGTTAATAAATCACCCTACAATTCAATATAAAAAATTTATCAAAAAAAAATAATGTAACAAACCTTTTTACAAAAATGTATAAAAAGATTTAAAACAGCATAAACTGCTTTAACCTCACTAAACACTTTAATTAATCCTCATATTTCTTAAATGCCCTTATTTTAAAATTACCTCTCTAAAAAGCGCAAATACAATAACAATATAACCAAGTGCCCTGATTAAAATTATTGAAATATTATTAGAACTAATAGCTCCCAAAAGTACTTCTAACCATGAAACAGCAAAAAGTCCAAAACCAAGCGCAACATATAAAGCTAAAGTATATTTCTTAAGTCTAAAAACCCACAATCCCAAAATAAGAATTATAACTCCAAAAATAAAATTCATTAAAGTAGTATAGTCAACTGCCATCAAAAACCCCCTCCCTTAAGTTAATTATATAATCATATGAAATAATATCTCTAATAAACTTTCATCATCAAATCACTATGTAATTATCAACTAATCACCATCACTATAGATATTTTTAACTCATACACTTTAAATCATTCAAAATCTTAATAATTTACAAATTGTAACCCCATACATTATAATAAAAACATAGCATTAAAATCAGCATTTAATTCTTTACGATTTTCAATATTTTTTCAATGTTTGAAATCTAATTTCTCGTCGGAATCTGCTTTAACCCAATTGAGAGAATTTAATACCTAAATGCCAATCTGCAGTATGTAAAAACTTAACCATTACTTATCAATCCCCCATAACTATATTTATTTCTAACTGGAGATAAACGATTTTTAACTGCAAGGTATAAATTTTAGAGATTATCTGAAAAGAGAATTTCATAAATGTACGATTTTAGTAAACCTACAAATTTTATATAATTAAAAAAAAGAATACATCTTTGGTATATTTTATATTAAATATTTTTATGAATGATATTTGCCATAGAACAACAAAATATTTAATATTTTTTTATTAAAATCAAATAAGAATGGCAAATATTTTTGGAGGATCTGTGATGCAAAAACATTAAAATGAAAATTTTTGGATGATAGATGCACATTATCACTACAAATTTCACATGATAAGTACTGTTTTTTATGATTTTGCTTCATGAATTTATTACGCATGATAATGTCTTGGCTCATAATAATTATATCTTCTTAAATTTTTTAAAATAATTATGTCCCACAATTTAGACTCTTTATTTGAATTATTCTCACAATTTCAACACCATTCGAACTCATTTAACTTGTATAAATAGATGCTTGTATTAATAAGAGGTAACTTTTATTTTAATTAATACTATAATAAAAAAATTAAAATTCAAAATTAAATATTTAATTTTAATAATAATTTTTATATTCTTTTGTATGGCAATTTGTCGCTATTTTTTATGTACCTTTCGATATTACCTCACCATTAACAGCGTTAATCTCAACAAACCCACCGGGACCGGTATAATTACCATTATGAACGGCAACCCAGTAGTTAGGTGAATCAGATGTAGGATATCTACTTATATAATAAGTGGCTCCGGACACGGGCCATGCTGACTCAGCGATACTTATCGCTTGGCTTTCGCTGATGTAATTATTGTTACTGTTGCTTGAATTGTCTTGATTGCTTGTGTTGGGCTGATTATTTTGTGCTGAGCTATTAGTAGTATTGTTAACAGTTTTTGTAGTGTTATTAGAGATAGGATTAACTTGATTTTTCATCAACATCATACCCGAAACCAACCCTAATACTGCCACTAAAAATATTACGATAACAATTAAAATCTTAGTAGTGTCAGGCATACCTGATTTCTCTGGCACGCCAGATTTATTTAAATTAGAGCCGCATTTTTTGCAGAATTTATCATCTGCATCATTTTCTTGTCCACAATTAGAACATTTCATTCTTTATTCACCTTTCATATATTTAAAGTCATATGCGGGTCCTACCATATTATCTGTAGTTGTGTCAACAAATACACAATCAGAATATCCATTGTGTAACGGAGGGTTGTTTGTGTCTATGTAGTAACTTGCCAGTAATTATAATTTTAATCATAGTTAGTTCCTGCTGTACAGATCGTTTGACCTGAGATGCGCTGATAAACGGGGACGTTGAAGTAAATATGCCGTTAGATTGTCGATCATTAGTATTGTTATTTGATTTACTAATAGTCCCTGTTGAATTATTTTTGATTGCCATGGAAATATTAGCTCTCTTAGTGTTGTTAGAGATTAATTTTAGTATGATTATTCATCAGCATCATACCAGAAACTAAACCTAAACCTGCCACTAAAATTTTATGACAAAAATAAAATCTTAGTTTATGCAGGGATACTTGATTTATTTAAATTAGAGCCGGATTTTTTGCAGAATTTATCATCTGCATCATTTTCTTGTCACAATTCAAGCAATTGTACATAATAATTTTCCTACATTTCTTGTCCAGTAATGGCATTTACATCTACTGCACCATAATAAGCATCATTAATGCTAGAATAAATAGTAACTGCATAATACGGGTTATTTCCATTCTGGATGTATTCTGCATAGTAATTAGCATTAGGGAAATATTCATATCCTTCAGCTAACGATAATGCTTGGGAAGTGGATATTTTTGGTGCAGTAACAGTAGGACTAGAGTTAGAGGTTGGATTAGATTGGGTTGGATTATTATTTGAAGAACTACCACTATTTGCTGATTTACTATTATTTGTTATTGTAGTGTTATTTGCTGATGTGGTGTTATTCACAGTAGTGTTATTAGAGATAGGTTTAGCTTGATTTTTCATCAGCATCATACCTGAAACTAACCCTAAACCTGCCACTAAAACTATTACAACAACGATCAAAATCTTAGTAGAGTCAGGCATACCTGATTTCTCTGGCACGCCAGATTTATTTAAATTAGAGCCGCATTTTTTGCAGTATTTATCATCTGCATCATTTTCTTGTCCACAATTAGAACATTTCATTTTTTTATTCACCCTTTTTTTCCATAGATTAATAAGTTATTCAATGATTATAATAAACATCAGACCATTAAGTGCAAGGTTCTTATTTTTATCATTAGGATTAAAGTCCTAGTATCTGTTTTTTTTTAGCTTGGAATTCTTCTTCGGTGATTATTCCTTTTTCTTTTAGTTCTGCAAGCTTTTCTAAATCTTCTAAATTATTTACTTTAATTATACCGGTGGATCCATTATTCAGTGCGTTACCACATTTAATACAAAAATCTGCATGATTGGGGTTTTCAGCCCCACAAGTTGAACAAGACTTTGATTCAGATTTACTTATATTTTCAATTCCCCTACCACATTTAGCACAGAACTTAGCTTTTTTTCTATTCTCTTTACCACAAAATGGACAAGACTTTAGCTCAGATTGATTATTATTAATTTCATTACCACATCCAGTGCAGTAAATAGCTTCTTTTTTATTCTCTTTACCACAATATGGACAAGAATTCAACTCAGATTGATTGTCATTATTGATTACCCTACCACATTTAACGCAGAACTTAGCTTCTTTCATATTATATTTACCACAATGTGGACACTTTACAGTAGCTAATGCTGGTTGGTCGTGTTTATGAGACTTTGAGTCGGTTAAATTTTTTTGATTAAGAATTTTTGAGGTTTCATCGAATATTTTCTCGATATTCTTCCTATTTTTGCCCAAATCTAATTTTCTTCCAATAATAAAACCATTTTCAGGTGTAGAATTGACACTAACTCGAGTAATTCCAGGTGATACTTCCTTAACATAAATAGGTATATCTTCTCCCCTATAAGTCAAAGTAATTCCATTTTTAACAATAATTTTACCACTTAAAACATCGAATTTGTCAATTTCCATTCCACTAATATTTGTTATGGCTTCAACTAAAGCTTCAAATACATCTTCCTTATCAAAAGGAAATTCTGCACCACCTTCATGATCCCAAACTACCATTATTCTTATTCCTCTCTCAAATTATTAATTCAGAAAAAATAAAGTATACATTCCTGAGTCATTATTCAGTTCAATTGAAATTAATTTTATATTTGGTCAAATTGATTAAAAAAAAATAAAATTAATTTATTTAAATTGAATTAGTGAAGTCTATTTTCGCATTTAAGGTTTTTTTTAATTATTTTACATTTAATGTTTTATTATATACTTTATCAGACTTGAAGCTCTAATTGAGGCATCTTTAATTTCTTATTAATGCTATTACACCAGCTATTCCTAGTAATGCTGCTCCTAAGAGGCCGAATAGGGATATGCTGATTAATAACCAGATTGCACTGATAATTAGTATTATTCCCCCAATTTTCGGATTTTTAGTAACATATACTGCACCTACTATTCCTACTATAGAAGCTAAAAATGCACTAGCACCCAATCCTGTTACATCAGAAGCTCCTGTAGCTCCAAATGCTGTACCAAGACTCCCTATGAAAAAAGCTACTATGGCTCCTATTAAACCGAATACTCCACCTAATATTCCTAATACCATTTCGATTGTTCTAGATGTTTTTACTACTTCCACTTTAGTCTGATCAGTATAAGACTTTTTTAAAGGTGCACCACAATTATCACAAAATTTAGACTCATCACTGTTTTCTTCACCACATTTAGTACAATAGCCCATAATATCAAACTCCTAAACATATACATTTTTCACATTTTAATTTCTTAATTAACTAGTTACATTTAAAGTGTTATTATAAACTACATCGGAACTTGAAGCTGCGATTGAATCGTAAATTATTACATTTACTTTGACAGGTGTTCCTTTTTGGTATAAATCGCTCTGTCCATTTGCTTGATATGCTTGCCCTGAAAGAGGATTATCGAGATTCCAAGCAAGTGGATCTTGTTCTATTACTGTACCACTTGAGTCATACCATGTTAATTGCATTTGAAGGTAGTTTAGATTCTGGTTTGGTGTGAGTGTAGCATTTACTGTATACATTCCTACGTCATCAGGACCATTCACAATTATATTCCCAACTGCTATTGGTGAACTAACAGTAGTGTTATTTGAATTTGTATTATTAGGAAAAAAGATTCCAACTATAGCTATTATAAATATTACACCAATGCAAACTCCTGCTATTCCTATTACTGTTTTATTACGTTTACTCTGTTTATTCCACCAACCTGCAGACCCGCTTCTTGGTGTTTCAACTCTTTGCGTTGTTTGTGATGTTGAATCAATATTTTCACCACAATTTTGACAAAATGTGGCATCGTCAGCATTTCCTGCTTTACAATTTGAACATATTTTAGTCAATTTATTTCCCCCCCTTTTTATAAATGCATCAAAATTACAGATTTAATAGCTTTAATTATCATCGCAAAACCAACACCCCCCATTAAACCAGTGAATAATCTTAAATTATTATTACTATCCCTAAAACCAAATAATTGAGTTAAACCATCTAACAATGTTGGTATAATCATTAATAATGCTAATAAAATCAATATCGAAGTATAATCTACATAAAAATAATAAACATATATGAAGTAAGAAAACGCGGATATATAAAAACCCGTACACCTCGCACAAACGGGAAAATACCAATTTCTAACTTTAAATGTTCTATCAGGTAACCTGTGACAAATAGGTAAATCCTGAATTATTACGAATAAATTATTCATGAGATTTATTAAGTAATACTCTAAATGCTACTTTTTTTTAATGATCGATATAATTTTCTATAACAAACAA
>Ga0182030_10014223_pt1 | contig 15737 bp, 15 predicted proteins | sample 812S3MmetaG_FD_121299 | JGI IMG/M metagenome (GOLD analysis project Ga0182030, IMG submission 121299) | Permafrost microbial communities from Stordalen Mire, Sweden - 812S3M metaG (Illumina Assembly) | ecosystem: Environmental > Terrestrial > Soil > Wetlands > Permafrost | place: Sweden...
GAATGCTGCCCTGCAAGCATCCTTCTGCGGCGTGGTGCGCGAGGGAACATGGCGTTTCCCGCCAGTGGGCCTCTCGCCTCCAGCAGGAGTTTGCCCGCGAATTTGGCGATCATATCCAATTTCGGGGTCAGCGTTTTCTCAACCAAGCCAATGCGTCTCAATAGCGACGGGGTCGGGTGCGGCGGGGAGGACGGGGGCCGCAGCCCGACCCGGTCGCAGGCGCATAGCCCCATCCGACCCGCAGCGGTGCCGCAAGCACGGCTGCGCAATTTTAACTGGAATCCTAATACAGAGTTGAAGCCCTTACAGTTTGAATGTTTTGGCAGAGTACATAACCTCTAAAACGAACCATGAACCTGCATCATTTGGAATTATTTTACTACGTTGCCAAGCATGGGGGGATTGCCGCTGCCGTGGCGCACATGCCATACGGCATACAACAGCCCGGATTAAGCGCGCAGATTATCCAGTTGGAAAAGTCATTGGGGAAAACATTATTTCTCCGTCGCCCTTTTGCGTTAACCCCTGACGGCGAAGAACTCTACCGGAGCATCGCTCCCTTTTTCGATGGATTGGATGGGCTCGAGACGCGGGTGAAGGAACAGGGGACTCAATTCTTGAGCATCACGGCTCCTCCCACGCTACTGCGGGATCATCTACCCAAAGTTGTGGCCGAGGTGCAGCAGGTATTCCCTCAGTTACGCTTACGCATACGCGAGGCCAATCCCACCCAGGCCATTTCCCTCCTATTCACCGAGCAAGTCGATGTGGCGGTGTCATTGCGTGTAGAAAAGACTCCTAAAGACCTGCATATGCAATCATTAGCCAGCCTGCCGATGGTGTTACTTGTGTCCGCCAAGGCATCGTGGCGAAATGCCGAGCAGGTTTTTGAAGAGGTGAGGCGCGGCACGGTCACTCTTGTGTCCCTCCCTCACCGCGAGGCAATTACTCAAACTTTTTTGCAGGAATTACAGGGCCGGGGGCTCGAATGGACCGCTGGAATCGAAGTCAACTCTCTTCAACTCATTCAATCCTACGTGCTGATGGGATTCGGCGTGGGACTTTCGGTGCGCGTGCCCAGCCAAGCTTTCCCGCATGACTTGCGAGCATTGCCTCTGAAAGGATTTCCTTCGTTGGAAGTGGGAGCCTTTTGGCGGAATCCACTATCTCCTCCGGCGAAGCATTTTGTCGATACGCTGCACACCTACGTCAAAAAGTTGACTCGTACCTCTTCAAAAGCCAGTTAATCGGCCTGCGGCGAATGAATCGATGCATCATCGAAAAAAGCGATGATGGGGAGAAAAATTATCAATTCGTTCTTTGGCAGTTGCACTGATAAAGAACAGCTTCGTGGAAACGATTACTGCACGACAATGGGTGATACCAAGCGCACGTGACCCGCGCATTCCCTTCGCGTGTCTGATGGCACTCTATTGCGTCCTGGGTGTCACCGTTCTGGCGTTCAATCGCAGTCCCCTGCAAATAACGCTGACCATCGGCTCCTGCTGCGCGCTTGATTTCATTTTTCATTGGCTGTTCTGCCGAAGGGAAAAAATCGTTCCGTTAAGCGCTTTCATCACTGGCGCAGGAATCTCACTGCTCCTCAATTACTCGCATAATTGCTGGCTGCTCTTTCTGCCGGTCTTCTTCGCCATCGCATCCAAGTACGTGATCACCTATCAGGGTCGCCACGTCATCAACCCAAACCTGTGCGGCGTTATGGCCGCCCTGACTTTAGGCCAGGGTCTATTTGCATCGTCTCCCTCCTACCAGTGGGGAGGTTCGGGTGCCATTGTGGTGTTCATCGTCATGGCCGCGTTGGTCCTATTTGTTTTCAAGGTGGGCCGCACGGCGCTCATCGTGTCGTTTCTGGTCTTCTATTTCCTGCAAACCCTGCTGCGGGCCTGGATCATGAGGTGGCATGTGCCTCCAGAAACACTCTTCTACGGGGCGCTGACATCGCCTGCGTTCTTCCTATTCACCTTTTACATGATCACCGATCCGAAGACCTCGCCCAACGGCACGTGGCCCCAGGTAGGCTGGGCATTTGGCGTTGTCTTCCTCGATCTGGTCTATCACCTGATGTTTTCCCTTTCCACGATGTTCTACGCATTGTTTTTTCTCAGTCTAGGACGCTGGGCTTGGCTGCATGCGACACGTCTTTGGCGCGAAGGATGGCCTGCTTTGCGACATGGCTTAGTTACCTGGGGCTATGCCACGCGGGTGGCGACACTTGGCTTGGTCGGGACGGCGGGGTTCGCCCTGTACGCCTTCGTTATCCATCCCCAGTTTTGCACCATTTGTCCGGGATTTCGGCTGGTGGAGGTTCCCGAATCGCAAACTGGCATTCACTCGCAACTGAGCCATGTCCTGGAAACGATCGATCCGCGAGTGCAGCCCATCGCCAAATGGCTGCTTTCGGTCGGTGATGCCGTGGCCGTGGCAGACATTGACCACAGCGGCCGGCAGTCGATCTTCCTGACAAATCCTCTGAAGCAGGCGCAAGACCGGAACGCCCTTTACCGCAATCTGGGAGGATACCGTTTTGAACGCATTCCTCTTCCCGCCCTAGATGAAGTATCGGCCCACCCGGATAAGTATGGTCTGATCGCGGGGGCTCTTTTTGCCGATTATGACAACAGCGGCGAGCAATCCCTGTTTCTTCTGACTGCCTATGGCAAAGTCATCCTGCTCAAAAACCGCATTAATGAAACCGGGCGGCTCGAATTTGTCGATGTGACCAAGGAAGCAGGTATCGACGAATATTGCATCGGGGTTGCTGCGACCTTCTTTGATTATGATCGCGATGGGAAACTAGACCTTCTCATCGGCAACACGCTCGCAACACATCTTGCTGATTATCCCACCCCGACCCAGCTCAACATCTTCCATCTCCCACAGCCAGAGTACCCCGGTGACCGGCGCATGTTTCATTTCATGCACAATAGCTGGTTCGATGCAGAAAACGGTGGTGGTTACGTCCTTTATCATAATATTGGAAATGGGAAATTTGAAAAAATGGATGCCGCCAAAATGGGCATGCCGGAGACTCATTGGAACATGGCCATTGGCACGGGCGACTTCAATCACGACGGCTACACCGATCTCTATTGCGCAAGCGATTTCGGTCCAGACGATGTTTATCTAAATGATCATGGGCATGGCTTTAAGCGCGTAAGCGGCACGTTTGTCGGCAGCATTGGCCGCGATACCTACAAGGGCATGAATGTATCTGTGGGCGACTTGGACAACTGCGGGCAACAAGACATCTACATTTCCAATGTCCATGCGCCGCTTCAGGCCGAGGGTAGCCTGCTTTGGCGAACGCGGCCCAATCCCGATGATCCTTTCACTCCAAAATTTGAAGATACCGCCACGGATCGAGGCGTTTTGAACGAGAGACGTTTCGGCTGGGGAGCTGCCATGGGTGATTTAAACCTCGATGGATGGCTCGATATCGTTCAGGCCAACGGAATGGTGGATGACGCGATTGATCGTAAATTTCCAACGACACATGACTACTGGTACCAAGCCTCCCACGTCATGCGGTCAGGGCCGGAGATCCACAGTTACGCGGACCGCTGGGCTGATCTTCGCGGCTATGATATTTTCGGACACCAAGCCAATCGGGTTTACATTTCTCGTGGAGCGGAAGCCAATCCAGAATTTGTCGATGCCGCCACGGAGGTGGGACTGACTCAACTGGGAAATTCGCGGGCTATAGCACTGGTCGACTTCGAGAATCATGGCGTCCTTGATGTGCTGATCACACACCAATTCGCGAATACCCAAATCTTTCACAATACGTTGCGCGATGATCCGGCCTCAGTCGCAGCTAAAAATCATTGGCTTGGATTTTTGCTTCATGGAGATGGCGATAAAATCAATTCCGACGCAGTCGGGTCGCAGGTCTTTGTTCGTTACATCCAGAATGGAAAGCCAATCCAACAAATGCGCGAAGTCAGCTTGACCAGCGGCTTCTCGGCCCAGAGCGACCGCCGCCTGCTTTTTGGGCTGGGTGATTACAATGGGCCGGTGGAGGTAGAGATCGATTGGTACGGCGGCCCGAAACAATTCATTTCAGCGCCGACGCTCGACAACTATCACGATCTGACCTTCGGATCATCTCAAATTCCCGTGGCCCATAATCCGTAATCTTCGAATTGTATGTCGCTCCATGATTATTGGTATATTGCTTGCGAAAGCCGGGAACTGGGGGCCAAACCTGTTCCTCGAACAATTTTTGACCGTCATCTTGTGATTTATCGCGATGAGGGGGGACGCCCGGCGGCTTTGCTGGATCGTTGCGCACACCGGAACATGGCGCTTTCCCTCGGCAAGGTGGTCGATGGATGCCTGGAATGCCCTTATCATGGCTGGCGCTATGACAGAGAGGGCAATTGTAAAACCGTGCCTTCGCTTGGGCCGGATGGAGCAATACCTTCCTCGGTTCATGTGCAGTCTTTTCAATGCGTCGAACAGGATGGTTGCGTATGGGTTTACTGCGGTAAAAAGGAAACGGCTGGACGGCCTTTTTCCTTTCCCCATGTCAACGAGTCCGGTTGGACTACTTTTCGGATGAAAACGCGATTTCCTGCATCGGTGGAATCGTGCTTGGAAAACTTCCTGGACTGCCCCCATACCGTTTTTGTCCACAAGGGTTGGTTTCGCAATCCCGACGCGAGGGCGTTGACGGCCCTCGTTCGCCGTTTGGCCGATTCAGTTGAGGTGGAATTTAAGAATGAGCCAACCTCGGATAGTGTCATTGCTCGGTTGCTCTACCCGAAGGATCAACCGCTCAAGCATACCGACCGCTTCATCATGCCGAACCTAAGCCGGGTTGATTACGACTTCGGCTCGAAGCATCATTTCATTATTACATCCCAATGCACCCCCATCTCCGAAATGGAGACGGAGGTTTATACGGTGATGACCTACCGTTACGGAGCTTGGGGCGACCTGATCCGGCTCTTCTTTGAGCCGATGAGTCGCCACATCATTAAGCAGGATGTGGAGATTCTTGCAGCCCAGACGAAGCAACTGCGGCTTTTCGGTGGCGCGAAGTTTTCCCACGTGGAAACGGACCTTTTGGGACTACACATTCAATCCATGCGCCGTCAGGCTGACCGCCCAGAATCGAGCGTTACCAAAACCCCTGACGCTGAAACCTCTGAGCGGGAAATAACAATTCGATTTTGATCAGGTAAAATCCACCATCTATTCGCGTGCTATGTCTGCCATCTCCGCCATCCAACCAGTAAAGACCAAAGGGGCCATAGGGATGTCTTCCCTTTATCTGATCATCGGCATTTTGCTGGTTACCAGTCTCGCTTTCATGGCAATGCAAAATTCGACCCACGCGGTAGGCGGCCACATCTCGCTGCCGAAGGCGCTTTGGCTCGATTGGACGCTGACCACGTTTTACGTTGTTCCCTTTTTCCTCTGGAGAAATGAGGCCTTGGCTCCCGCCGTCAGGTCTTTGTTCGGCTGGCTTTTGGTGAGCTTCGTTCTACGCGGAGTTGCCGAATTGGTCGTTATTTACGCCACCCACGCATGGCGGTGCATTGACGGCATCAGCCACAATGGTCTGACGTTGGCACTGGCAGCTCTTCTGTTTTTTCGGTTGTCGCGCCCTCTATTGCCAGCGGACCGCCGCACCCTGGGTTTCCTGCTCATTTATATCGCAACCCTTCTCTTCGAGAGCATCAATGCTTGGCAATTCAGTCTCCTGGCTAATCCTGCCAACGGGGTCTATTTCGCAGCAGATATTCCTCACTTTGCTTTCGTTAACGGACTGACTTGGGTGGAACTTACCTGCCTATGGCCATGGTTCTGCTGGCTTCTCTGGACAACTCGCACCGATTTTTCCCGCTCATGACAACACGCCGCTTAAGTAGCCAGGTTTTGCCGGTACAGGAGATTGATGCCGACTTTACGGCCAAACTCTACCAGTTGTTCGCCGCCCACTACGACAATGTGACGCTGGCTCGGTTTGAGTCTGATCTGGCAGAAAAGGATTTCATCGTCGTGCTTCGAGACACGGAAAGCGATGAACCCCGTGGATTTTCGACTCAGCAAATCCTCCGAATCACGGTGGATGGAAAACCCATCCGCGCGCTCTTTTCCGGAGACACCATCATCGATCCTGATTATTGGGGCGAACAGGAACTTGTGCGGGGCTGGTGCCGGGTCGTGGGTCAGCTATTGGCCGAAGAATCCGAGACTCCGCTCTACTGGCTGCTTATTTCCAAGGGTTATCGAACCTATCTCTACCTGCCCGTTTTCTATCGCGAATTCTGGCCACGTTATGATCGCGAGACTCCAGATTCAGCCCAACGTATCCTGGATTCTCTCGCAAGTTCGAAGTGGCCTCAGTATTACCAGCCATCCTCCGGATTGCTGCAATTCCCAAGTTCCTTGGGCAATTTGAAATCGGAGATCGCCGATGTTCCCCTGGCCCGGATGGACGATCCTCATGTGCGGTTTTTTCTGGAACGCAATCCGACTTACCCCCAAGGCACCGAGCTGGTCTGCCTGGCGCCCATTTCACTCGAAAATACAAAATCCATCGGTCGTCGCCTCATCCAGCAAGCCGTTCGCGATTGCCGTCAACAGCGCGAAAAACGAATGGAGGCTCATTATGCCTAACTTTGGCGTAATGGCTTCCAATCTGGCGTGGATGGCTTCCTGTTTCCCGGCGCATCGTTCTTTTCGTCAGGCTTTACATGATCCGCAGGCTACTCAGGCCAGCCTTCTGAAAAAAATTCTGACTAGAAATGCAACTTCCGAGTTCGGATGCACTCACGGCTTTTCCGCCATTCGGACCGTCCGGGATTATCAGGTCCGAGTCCCGATAAGCACCTACGATGATCTTGCCCCTTTCATTAACCGCATTCGCACGGGCGAAGAGAATGTGTTCACCACGGAACCGGTCCGTCTTTTCGAAAGAACTAGCGGATCAAGTTCAGCAGCCAAATACATTCCTTACACCGACTCCCTGCGACGGGAGTTTCAGAACTCAGTTCGGGCCTGGATTTTCGATCTCTACCGAAACGACATCAGGCTCTTACAAGGACGTTCCTACTGGCTTATTACACCATTGAGCCGCGAGAAAGAGATTACCCCAGGAGGAATTCCTGTTGGCTTTGAAAGCGACGCTGACTATTTGGGTACGCTTGAGCGCAAAATTGCCGAAACGCTTTTTGCCGTTCCCGGTGAACTCGCCCAGGTGCCTGACATCGAGGCATCACTTTATCTGACACTTCGCTTTCTTTTGCAGGTCGATGATTTGACACTGATCTCGGTCTGGAACCCCAGTTATCTCAGCATCCTGATGGATCGCTTTGATTCGTGGGCGGAACAATTGCTCGAAGACCTCCGGCAAGGGGCAGCGACTCTTCCAACCCGGACGGACCTACCCTCTTCGTTGACACAGAAATTACGCGCACAGCCCAAGCGGGCGCGGGAGCTGCAACAAATCCTGAAAAGTGCAGGCCGCCTATGCACACAAGACCTCTGGCCCCGACTGCGCTTGATCAGTTGCTGGACGGGTGGCGCTGCCCAGCAGAGCCTCTATGAGCTTGGCCGACTTTTCCCAGGAGTTCGCGTCCAGGGTAAGGGTCTGCTCGCCACCGAGGGCATTGCCACCATTCCTTGGATTGAAGCCAATGGGTGTCTTCCCGCGCTCACCTCCCACTTTTACGAGTTTCTGCCCGAAAATGGTGACAAAGCGAAGCTTGTCCACGAACTCGAAAAGGATGTGGAATATTCGCTTCTCATGACCACAGGCGGAGGGCTCTACCGTTACCGTCTGGGAGACCGCGTCCGTGTGCATGATTTTTATGGCCGCGTCCCGATTCTGGAATTTATTGGCCGCGATGATGGCGTGAGTGACCTGCGTGGAGAAAAACTCTCTCCTGCTTTTGTCCAGGCCTGCCTCGAACAAGTTTTGGCGGATGCCAAAGTTGATGCCCGTTTTGTCATGCTGGCCCCGCAGCATCTGGCCGTGCCTGGCTACGTTCTTTATGTCGAATCTTCCGTCAATCCGGAACGACTGCAACTGGGACTGGAAGCTAAGCTGAGGGCAAATCCCCATTACGACTATTGCCGCAACCTCGGCCAGTTGGGGCCTCTCAAAGTTTTTTGGATCAGGCACGGAGCGCAAGAGGCCTACGTGAATCGTTGTGCCGAGCTTGGTCAACGGGCTGGAAGCGTGAAACCAACAAGCCTCCATCGTTCCGGTGGGTGGGAAGATTTTTTCGCCGGAGAATTCGTCGCTAACTATCAACCGGAGGTCGCTCATGCTGGTCGCTGAAGAACGACGTTCGACTTCCCGTTTTCTGATCGAGCCTGCAACGCCTGAGGACGATGCGGCGCTGCGGTATCTCTTCCGTCGCACATCAATGGGAAGTGGGATTGAGGTCAGCTTTGAGCGCGAGCCTAGCTATTTTGAAGCCTTGGCCATCCAGGGAGACCGGCACGAAGTCGGGATTATCCGGGATCGATACACGGGAACCATCATCGGTAGCGGCACCCGGATTTTACGCAAAGGCTTTCTCAATGGTCAGGCTGTCGAAGTGGGTTATCTGGGTGATTTGCGGCTTGATCAGAAATTTCGTAACCGCACGCTTACAGCACGATTGTATCGCGCCTTGCAAAATCGTGAATCCTGGTGTGACTGGTATTACACGGTCATCTTCGACGAGAACACTCAGGCCCTAAATACCATTGCAACGGGGCGGGCAGGCCTGCCCACCTATCATGATTGCGGTCGCATACTCTGTCCGGGGATAGAACTTCGCGGGAAGCTTCCCCGGTTATCGGTGCCAGGCGTGATTCTGCGCCAAGCCAAGAAGGCCGATCTCCCGCAAATCGTCGATTGCCTCAATCGAAACTTGGTCCGGCGGCAATTTTCCAACGTCCACAAGGTTGAGTATTTCCAGGACGGTAAGCGGTGGAAAGGCCTTAACCCGGATGATTTTCGCATCGCGGAGCGGGATGGCAAAATTGTCGGAGTTATGGCCGCGTGGGATCAGTCACCGTTCAAACAGACCCGCATTGTTCATTACCATGGACCCTGGCGATGGCTTGCGCCTATTTCGCGATGGCTCGCACTTTTTCGTCGCGCGCCCGGTCTTCCTGTACCCGGCGAATGCCTGTCCTATTTTTATGCCTGCTGCGTCGCCGTGGACGGCGATGACATCAACATCTTTCGCGCTCTGCTAAGAGAACTTTACAATGCCCATGTGGGCAAGAAATGGCTCTATTTCATGATCGGGTTGCATGAACGTGATCCATTTGTTCCAGCACTGAATGAGTACGCCCGGATTCCCTTTGCCGGTCGACTTTTCGCCGTATCGCTGGCGGAGCATTCACCACCACCACCGCCCCTCGATTGTCGAGTTCCCTCAATTGAGGTCGCCACACTATGAACTCGCCTCGTTCCTTTCCGTTAGCGAAGCCTCTCCTGCGCTACCAGGCTGATTGGCGGTCGCTTTTCTTTCTCACCGTCCTGACCTTCTGCTTCGTGGTGGAGTGGATTGGCTTCTGGAGAAGCTGGCTCCTGTGGCTCCTTTGCTGTTTCCTGACGATTATCGCCTGCAACGTGAAGCACAACCACATGCATTGCCGGACTTTTCATTCGGGAATTTTTAATGCCCTGCTGAATTACTGGTTGGGATTTTGCACCGGAACCACAACCACGGAAATTTTGACCGAACACAACGAACGTCACCACGGACACATCAATGAGGAAGTCGATTATGTGCGCGCCACCCTCGTCAATTTCCGGTCACAGGTGCTGAATGTTTTGTTCTTTTTCCCAAGGGCCTTTATTGGACTTAAGTTAAACAAGCCGTCTGATCTGAAGCGCTGGCGGAGAACCAATCGGCGTCTTTACTGGCAATCTCTGTCGGAAAAGGTCGTTCTCTATTCTGGAATCGTTGCCCTTCTTTTTCTCGACTGGAAATCCACGGTCATTTTTATTCTCCTGCCGTGGATCAATGGCCAATGGTGGCTTTTTACTTTCGGGTTGTTTCAGCATCAGGACATGGATGGCGATTCGCCCTATAACAACAGTCGAAACGTCACGAGCTTCTGGTTTAATTGGATTTACATCAACATCGGTTTTCACAGTGCCCATCACCTGCGTCCGGGTGTCCACTGGAGTCTTCTCCCCGATTTGCACCGCAGGGAAATCGCTCCGCATCTCGATCCCCGTCTCGACGAAAAATCGATGGTTTCATTTTATTGGAATTGGTTTGCAAGCAAACATCGAACCGGGAGTCCATCATGAGCGTCGCATGTATGCCTCAAGTTTCCGCTGTAAAGACGCCCATTGATTTCACGCGGCGCTTTATTCCTGAATTTATTACCCCGCTGGCCTATACGCGGATTTATCAAGAGCTAAGTGATGAGCAGAGGCTGCGGTACAATCAACTCTATGCCAGCAATTTTCACGAGCAGTTCATGTCGCTGGAAAAGGTTTTGATCGAGCATCTGCTACAGCCGCTCACGCACCGTTTCCGGGATGAAAAATTGGCGCAGCATCTAATAGACTTTCGGAATGAAGAAATCAAACACACGGCGATGTTCCATGACTTGCATGTGCGCTGCGAACCCCGGTTATACTCAAGCCACGATTTTTATTTCCTGCGCATGCCGAAGCCCCTGCGCTGGGCCTTGCATCAGGTCGGCAAGCGCGCCGCGATGTTTCCGTTTTGTCTGTGGCTGACCATTATCGAGGAAGAGCGGACCATCTTTTACTCAAAGCTCTATCTGGAAGAGGCCGATCAACTCGAACCCAATTTTGTGGCGACTCACCGTACTCACCTCGCGGACGAAGTGGGTCACGTCCGCCGAGACAAGGAACTGCTGGAGCGGCTTTGGCCGGATCGATCCGGCTTTTGGCGTAACACCAACGCCCGGATATTTTCCGCTATTCTGCATGAGTACTTCAACGTGCCCAAGCGCGGTGGTTGGCGCGTTGTGCGGGAACTGCTTCGGGAGTTTCCGGATTTGATGCCTCTCTTACCGGAAATTCGAGAGGAACTGCGAGCACTTGAGACCAATGAGGACTTTCTGCGAACACTCTATACCCGCGAGATGGTGCCTCACACGTTCGCTCTCTTTGACCAATGGCCGGAATTTCGCTTTCTAGAGAAAGTCTTGCCTGGATACCGCCCGACATGAACTCCTGACCTCATGGACGCCATTTTAACTCAACCTCCCATACGATCAGAAACAAGTTCGGGGTACTTCATGCCGCCGGAGCTTACTCCGCTTTATCAAACGGCCATTTATCGGGAGTTAGGTGAAGCTGAGCGCGTCAATTACAACCAACTCCACGCACTTTACTTTCACGAGCAAATCATCTTTTTCGAGCAATCGATTATATGTCCTGCCTTGGCTTCGGTACGAGACACCTGCGGCGATGCCGGTTTGCGTGATACCATCGAACAATTTATCACGGAGGAGAACAAACACTCGATGCGATTCCGCGAGGTTCTCCAGCAGACTGCCCCAGAGATGTATAAGGATTCACCACGCTATTTCATTCGGAACAATCCTGCGGAAATTGCTGGCCTAAACTGGTGTGTGACTCATCCCCGTCTGTTTCCGATGTATCTTTGGCTCATTCTGCTTCTGGAGGAGCGCGCCATGTATTGCAGTCGCTTGTTTTTGACTCATGAGGAGGATTCATCCGCTCCATTCTTCTTGGTCCAACGCCAGCATCTCGCCGACGAAGTAGACCATGTACAGTGGGACGAACAGGTGATCGGAGCGATTTGGCCGGAGACATCGGCTTGGTTGCGGAAATTGAACGTGCGGTTAATGGACTGGATGTTGCGTGAGTTTATTGTCGCACCCAAACGTGCCGCCGTTCGTGTTCTCGATGCCCTTGTTGTCCGCCATCCCTCTTTGAAGCCTCGTTTACCTCATCTTAAGGGGGAATTGCGTGAATTGGGGCAGACACTCGAATTTCAGCAATCCATTTTCTGCGCGCCGGTTGCTCCCCGATCCGAGCGACTGATGGCAAAGTACCCCGAGTTCGATCACTTCCGTGCCTACTGGTTTCGTCATGAAGTCTGAATCCACTCCAACCGCCATTCGCGATTACCCCGTTCCGGGCCGGCTTAATCTGCTTATTGCGGTGTTGCAACTGGCTGCCCTGCTCGCGCTGCTCTGGGCGTCAGGCCAGGTAACCTTCGGCTGGGGATTGCTGCTGGTGGCTCTGGGTTACGGGCTCATCATGAATTCAGCATATGCGATGTTACATGAGGCCGAACACGGAATGCTGCACCCCAACCGCATGGTCAATGAAACCGTGGGGGCGATCTTGGCCCTCTTTTTCCCGGCACCCTTTCACTTGCTCCGCCAAGGTCACTTGGGACACCACCTTCGCAATCGGTCGGATGACGAAGCGTTCGATTTCTATTTTGAAGGTGAGAGCGTGATTTGGAAATACTGGTTGCTCTACGGAATTTTAACCGGAGGATTTTGGCTCTGCATCGCGCTCGGTAATTTTCTCATTCTTCTTCTGCCGGGCTGCATTAAGCCTGCCTATACGTCATTCGACCGCTCCACCCAAGCCTTGATCGAAAGCCTTAACCCGCGATTTCAACCGCTCGTACGCTTGGAAGCGTTTCTCATCGTTTTGCTCCACAGCTTTCTGATCTGGTACTGGCATATCCCCCTACTGAATTATTTTGCGACGCTTTTCGGATTCGGGTTCATCTGGTCCGCAATGCAGTACTCGCATCACTTTGGGACGGTTCGGCACGTCCAAAAGGGCGCACGCAATCTCCGTACCCTCTTTCTCATCGATTGGCTCTGGCTCAACCATAATTGGCATTTGCACCACCACATGCATCCCACAGTGCCATGGATTTACTTGCCCAAGATTGATGAGGGGCCTGAATCCAAACGCACCAGCTTTCTGTGGGCCTACTTTCGCCAGTGGCGAGGCCCGAAATTCACCACGGAACGAGTTGAAAATCTTTATGCAGGTAAGATCATTAAATAACAGTCTCCTGGCTCATGCCCGCATGGAGCAGAAGACCCTCGTTGGCGGATTAACGTCGCGCCAGCGCGTCTTTGTACTACTTCTCAATACGATCCCTCTATTGCATGGCATGGCGGTTTTGGGAACAGCGGCTTTCCTGCCGTTTGCCTGGTGGATTCGTTGCCTCGCGGCAGGAGCCGTCCTCTATCTTCTCCCCCCTCTGATCGTGAGGGCGATGCTAGCTCTGGGTCGAATTCACGAGGGAAGCATCTCCCTGGGTTCAAAGGATTTTTTCCTCTGGTGGACCTCCTTCCAATGGCAGATGATTTTTTGCCGATTCCCTGCCTTGGAAGAACTGCTTCGCCTAATTCCGGCACTTTACTCCCTCTGGCTTAGGCTCTGGGGTTCACGCATTGGTCGATTCACCTTCTGGGCTCCCGGCACCCTCATTTTGGATCGTCCCTTTTTGCGCATTGGCGATGACGTGGTTTTGGGCGCTGGCGTGCGCCTTAACGCCCATGTCGCGGACCTCGATGGCGATGGCAATCGCCGACTCCTTTTGGCCAAGCTTGAAATCGGCGACCGCTGTCATATTGGCGGCTATTCCCTGTTAACTGCTGGCACGAAGATCGAGAAGGACCAAACGACCAAGGCCTTTCTCCTCTCTCCACCGTTTTCTCTCTGGCGAAATGGCAAACGGGTTCGTGAACCATCAAGTACAGAAATTGCAGTCGGCAACCCAACAACCCCCGAGGAGATCGAAGAACCATGAATACCGTCCACCGTTTCACATTTATTTCGGCTACAGTCCTGGCCATCGGCATACTTGCCTTGATGCCGTATCAACATATCGCGGCACAAAATCCAACGCCTGCGCCTCCTGCGGCATCCAGCGTTGCACCCACTGCCGCATCACTTCCCGATGAAGAGTCGTTGCATCAAGAATTGCGTGGCATGAAAAAGATTTATGAGGACGCGGTTAACAGTGGAGACCTGAAGACTTTGGCCCCGGTATTTGGACCTCAAACGTCTGGCGTGGTCGCCACGAACGAGGAATTCCACACCCTCGATGAAATGCAGCAAATCTTTGATCGTTTCAAAAGTACGCTTGGGCCGGGGTACACCTATCGCGTAACGCTTAATCCCGAGCGAAGTCTGATTTATGGGGACATCGCTGTTTGCCGGGGCACTTCTGACGAGTATGTCAAAAGCGGCAACGGACATGAATTCAATCTGACCACGCGATGGACAGCCGTATTGCGTCGTGAAAATGGCCAATGGCATCTTCTACGCTCTCAGGTCTCCATGGATCCATTTCACAACCCCGTGACGGAATACTTTTTTGCCTCAGTAAAAAAGATATACGGAGGCGGGGGGCTGGCCATCGGGCTGGTAGTTGGAATTTTGCTTGGCTATCTTCTGCGCGGGCGCAAGTCGGCGGCCTGATTGAATTGGTCGTCCTGCAACTTCTCATCTTCAGTCGTAAATTCCTGTGACGTTCCGTTCCAAATTTATTATTTGGAACGGAATGCTCATCTGGTTGGGACTGTTTTATTACGGCCCTCAATGGTTCCCGATCAGAGCACCTTACGAGCTTGTGCCTAGCTTTCTGGATCAAGAGATTCCCTTTCTCCCGCAAACCGCTTGGATTTATCAGTCCCTCTTCTTTCTATTGCCACTCGCTACTTTTGTTCAACCGGATCGGGAGAACCTCATTCGATTCGCGTCGGGATTTTGCCTGTTAGTTCTCACGTTTTCGATGATCTTTTGGCTGTTCCCAACCGAACTTCAGGCTCCCGTACCTATTGCCCATCTCAGTTGGGGCTACGAGCACCTAGTGGCAGCAGTGGATGGTCGTCGAAACGCATTTCCGTCGTTACACGCTGCTTTGACTGTGTATGCAGGCTTTTCGATCATCCGACTATTTCAAAGAAGGGAGTTAGGTTGCGCTCTTATGATTTTCTGGATCGTAGCACTACTCATAAGCACACTGACCACGAAACAGCATATCTATCTTGATCTTCTCGCGGGTGCAACGGCGGGGTTTGTAGCATCCCGATTAGCGCTTGCTTCGAGTGGCATAGCAAAATGCCTCGGGAATGCATAACAGTAGGTTGCCTTTTCATGCAAAAATTTACCAAAATTGACTTGCTAGATGCGAAATAAGTCGTTAACTTATAGAAACTTAGGAAAGGAGATGGCGGAAGGTCATCCATCGACAAGCTCAGGATGACGGAAATTAAAACCTCGCCGCCTCTTCGATCTCCGCCAGTTCCGCCGTCGGGCTGACCACCGCGACATTGAGCCGTTCGTCGTGGACGAGCAGCGCCGCCGCGGCCCGCACTTCCTCGGGCGTCACCGCCTCGATCTGCCGGATCAGCTTGTCGGGATTGATCACGCGGTCGTGACCGAGCAGCCCCTCGCCGAGCCACATCATCTGGTTGTCGGTGCTTTCGAGGTTCAGGTGCATCTGCCCGTAGGTATATTCCTTCGCCCGCCGCAATTCCCGCGCGCTCGGCGCGCGCCGGGCGAGCTGCCGCACCGTTTGCAGGGTGAGCCTGATCGCCTGCGCCGTCTTCGAGTTTTCCACGCCCGCGTTGATGTAAAAGCTGCCCGTCTCGTGGTAATAATTCGCGCCGGTGCTGATCGAATAGGCCAGGCCGTGCTTCTCGCGCACGTTCTGGAAGAGACGCGAACTCATGTTCTCGCCCAGCATCACGCTCATCAGCCGGAA
>Ga0182030_10014224_pt1 | contig 15735 bp, 14 predicted proteins | sample 812S3MmetaG_FD_121299 | JGI IMG/M metagenome (GOLD analysis project Ga0182030, IMG submission 121299) | Permafrost microbial communities from Stordalen Mire, Sweden - 812S3M metaG (Illumina Assembly) | ecosystem: Environmental > Terrestrial > Soil > Wetlands > Permafrost | place: Sweden...
ATTCCTCATCCGGTGTCTGTCCGCGACATCGTGTGGACAACGAAATCCGCCACCTAAATTTGGTCGAGGAACGCGCCATGTCCGGCGAAAGACCGCTCGATTTCTTCTGGTTCATTCGACCAGCCGCAGCAAGGTGCTGTTGCCGCAGCCGCTGCGCCCGACCACCGCGACGAATTGCCCGGCGGGAACATGAAGATCTCAAAAAAAACTTTGTTCTTTAAGTCCGTCTTTTCAGTTGGAAATTGTCGATCGGCGCCCGGAGAGTTGCGCCATGGCTGAACTCAGCCCTTCGAAAATGCCTCGTCTTTCCGGCGACGGTCAGAGAGCAATTTGAACGTCCGCTGGGATCGCCGCACGGCTGACGCCGCGATGCCCTGGGAATATCGGATGATGGCGGGCATCGGGTCGTCTCGACGCCAGTATCCGTCGTGAAGCCTGGCGGCGGCGGGCAAGTTTGGCGCCCCAACCTTCAAAACCTCAAGGAAGGAAGACCGCCAGATCACATTTCGCTCGGCCGGAGCCCGCGCCAGCAAGGGCAGCTCCAGTTCGTGGCGATAGGCGTCCAAGGGAATATTGACGCCGCACAAGGTGGCGATTTCTTCTTGCCAGTCGGTGCGGCCGACAGTCGGCTCAATGATGACGAAGCGCCGGGCGCCGGCGTCCCACTTGTATTCGACGCTTCCCATGCCCTCGTAACCGACGGCGTCACAAAACGCCTCCGTCATCGGCTCCAGTGCTTCGCGCGCTTCGGGCGCCGCCGCGCAATAGGCCGTCATTCCAATGTTCGCGGGGGAACTCAGCAGCTTGCGGCCGGTGAACATGCTTACCGTCGCGCCGCCCCGGCCACGGTAGAACAGGCAAAAATAAATCTGGTCGTTGGCGCCTTCCACCCATTCCTGCACCAATATGTCGCCAGCCTGGTCCAGCATCCGCGCGCAGCCATCGCTGGCTTCGGCAAACGATGCGAAAACCATGACGCCTGGCGCGTTGCCTCGGTGAACGAACCGTTTGTCGGCAGGCTTGGCGACAAGCGGGTAACGTAATGCCCTGATAGCGTCGATGTCCGATACCCTCCGAACCAGGCGTCCGTTGGGGACGCTTAGTCCATGCGTCCAGGCGAACTCATGGAATCTTACCTTGTCCTGCAGCGTCATTACGGTTTCATGTTCGGGCAACCGAAACCGAAAAGCGCCTTCGAGCAGGCTCCGGTGTTCCGATATTGCAAGCACCGACATTTCGTCGCAGTTGAACAGCATCGGCTGGTGAATGATCGATTTGCGAAGCGCCAGCAGCGCGTCCAGAAGTTTCCGGCCGTGAAGGACCGGCGCGACAAAGGGCTTTGCATGCCGAGACCACATCGCCGGAGCAAAACGGCTGGTGTCGACAACGTGGCTCTTGACGCCTCCGCGCCCGAGACTGCGAACAACCCCGAGCCCGTTGAGATTGCCCTTGATGACGACGGCGGACATATCCTCGGGCATTACAGGCTTCTTTCCTCAGCTGGGCTGAGAAACAATATGTTTAGCTTACCAAATAACTCAATTACCCAAATTGAAGACGCCAATCCGCCTAAAATGCCTCCATTTCCAGGCGATTGCGCCGATGGCCATGACCTTGGGGCATGCGGGGTAACCCGCGCGACATCTGACGCCCAAAAGCAGTATCTGCAGGCGTCACCTTGTCCCCAGGTCTCGGCCTGTTCCTTGCTCAGCGGATCGTCACCTGCCCGACTTCGACCCCGGCGGGATCGTAAACATGCGCGGCGCAGGCCATGCAGGGATCGAAGCTGTGGATCGTGCGCAGCACTTCCAGAGGCTGGTCGGCCAGGGCCAGTTGATGATGGCCGTCCATGAGCGCGGCTTCATAAGGGCCATGCTGTCCCTGGGCGTCCAGCGGCCCGGCGTTCCATGTCGTCGGCACCACCGCCTGGTAATTGGCGATCTTGCCATCGTCGATGACGATCCAATGCGCCAGCGCCCCGCGTGGTCCCTCGATCGTCCCGATTCCCTGCGCATGGCTGGGCCAGCTCGCCGGCTCCCACTTCTCATTGTTGAAAGTCCGCAAATCGCCGCCCGCTATATTGGCCATCAGGCTGTCATGCCAGCCTGCCATCCGGTCGACCAGCAGCTTGCTTTCGATTCCCCGCGCCAGGATGCGTCCCAGCGTCGAATAGATGGCGTCGAAGGGCATCCCCAGCCGCGCGAGCGTTTCAGCTGTCAGCGCCTTCGCTGGGGCGTCCCCGGCGGCATGCAGTAGCGCCAGTCGCGCCAGCGGCCCAACCTCCATCGGCTTGCCACGCCAGCGCGGCGCCTTGACCCAGGAATAGGCGCGTCCGGGATCGAGATGTTCGAACGGCGGAGGCGGCCCGGTATAGTCGAGCGTCGTTTCGCCATCGAACGGATGCAGCGCCGCGTCTTGGCCCTTGGCGTATTTGTACCAGGAATGCGCGACATATTCCTGGATCTGCTCGGGGTCTTCGAGATCGACGGGATAAATCCTGGTGAGATCGCGATCCAGCACCACGCCGCGCGGCACGCCAAAGCCGTTGCCCGCGGCAGGACCGGCGAAATCGCCATAGGTCATGAAATTGCCGACGCCCTCGCCCCGCGCAAACCAGTCCTTGTAGCCCCCGCCGATGGCGACGAGGTCGGGCAGATAGACACCGTCGACAAAGCTTCGCATCGTGTCGATCAGCTGGCGCACCCGGATCAGCCCGGTCATGGATACCGCGGTGGCGTCGCCGCCGCCGGGAAGCTTGGCGTCGATGGCTATGGCGCAGGGCGCGCCGCCGACGGCGACATTGGGATGGGGGTTCTTCCCGCCGAAAATGGTCAGGACTTCGCCGATTTCGCGCTGCCAGGCCAGGGCCTCGAAATAATGCGTGAGAGCGATAAGATCGACCTCCGGCGAAAGCTTGTAGTCGGGATGGCCCCACCAGCCATTGGCGAAAATTCCCAGCTGGCCGGAACTCACAAGACCCTTCAGCCTTTTTTGCGCGGCGGAGAAGCCCTCCGCCGACGTATCTCTATATCCCAGCCCCGCAGCGATCTTGGCGGCATCCTGCGGGTCCGCCCTCAGGGCGTTGAGCGGATTGACCCAGTCCAGCGCCTGGAGGTGGTAGAAATGGATGACGTGATCCTGCAGCATTTGTGCCCCGGCCATCAGATTGCGGATCAGTTCGGCATTGGGCGGAATCTTGATGGCGAGCGCATCTTCCACCGCCCGCACCGACGCAAGACCATGCACCAGGGTGCAAACGCCGCAGATGCGCTGGGCAAAGGCCCAGGCGTCGCGCGGATCCCGGTCGCGCAAGATGATTTCTATGCCGCGCACTTGCGTGCCCGCACTGACTGCCTTGATGACATTGCCCGCGGCGTCGATCTCCGCTTCGATTCGCAAATGTCCTTCGATCCGGGTGATCGGATCGACGACGATGGTCCGGGTGGTCATGGCTTAATCCCTGAGATTGTCTGCGACTAGTTCCAGAAGGCTGGCGACTTCCTTGTTCCAGCCAGTGGCCTTGCCGCCGTGATCCAGCGTCTGGCGGCAGCCGGAGCAGGAGGTGAACACCTTGTCGGCGCCGGTCGCCTCGACCTGCCGCTTCTTGATCGCGAAGGCCTTGTCGCGCAAAGGTTGCGCCCGTTTGATCAGCGCCACGCCGCCACCGCCGCCGCAGCACCAATTGGAGTCGCCGGCGTCTTCCATCTCGTGCAGCTCGACGCCGAGGCTTTGCAGGATCACGCGTGGCGCCGCCGTGGCGCCGCCGCGCCGTGAGAGCTGGCAGGCGTCGTGATAGGTGGCGTTTTGCGGCGCCTTGTTGACGCGGATTTTCCCGTCCGCGAGGCCTTCGGCCAGCAATTCGGTGATCTGCACGATACGGAACGGCAAGTCCCGCCCGTAAGCATTGGCGGCCTCCCATCGCATCTCGGTGAAGGAATGGCCGCATTCCGGCATGACCAGCGTCTTGGCGCCGCAGGCGATGGCCGCCTCCACGATGCTCAGCGTGATCTTGCGCTGTCCCTCGCGGTCGCCCGCCGTCAACGCAACATTGTCGGCGTCGAAGCCATCGGTGCGAAAGGACCAGGAGGCGCCCATGTGATTCAGGATTTTGGCGATCGCCGCCATGGATGAGGGATAGGTTTTCAGGTCTATGGAGGAAATGGTCGGGACGATTTCGGCCTCGGCTTCGTCGACATGCATGACGACGTCATATTTTGCGCCGATGTCATGCAATGCGTCCTGCAATTGCTGCGTCGTCATCCCGAACGGGCTGCCGGTGGCTTTTTCCTTTTCAGCGAGCACGCCGAGAAAATCCGGCGGCGTCATCCCCCCGACATACATGCCGTGCCGCGCCTGTTCGACGAGATCGGCGATATCGATTCCCATCGGGCAGATCAGCGAGCAGCGCCCACACATGTTGCAGGAATCATAGAGCAGCTCCTGCCATTGCATCAGCTCGCCGGCGCTGACTTTCGGCGTCAGGCCGAACAGCTTGTAGACGAAGGCGAAGGGCCCCATCTCGCGTTCGTAAGCCTGTTTGAACGGCGCGATCTTGTGGATCGGCGTGTAGCGTGGATCGCCCGTCTGCACATAGAACTGGCAGGCCTCGGCGCAGCGTCCGCAATGAATGCAGGAATCAAGGGCGAGAGCCGAAGAGGGCCCGATATCCGCCAAAAAGCCGCGCATGGCCAGGGCGACTTGCTCCTCATTGGGGTGTATCGCGCCAGTCGCCGGCGGGATCGGGACAATGTTCATCTGGCTGCGCCTTTTTGGTTCATGTGGCCGCGCCTTTTCGGCTGAAGTTCATCCCCATGAGGCCACGTCCGGCGAAGACCAGGCCGGCATGCATCAACTTGCCGAAAGGCAGCCAGATCATCATCAATTCGACGCTGAGGATGTGCAGGGCGAGCAGCGTTGCGTAGCCGCCGATCGTCTCCCCCGACAGCAGGATTCCCGTGAGCACCGGGAGGAACACCAGCAGCCAGCTCAGGTAATCGTCGGCGGTCGACAGGAGCCTGAGCACGGGATGATTGAGCCGGCGAATGAGCAAGGCGATCATGCTGGCCAGCGTCACGCCGCTGACGATTACGATCACCCCCTTGGGCAGGCTCGGCCATGTCAGGCCCGTCAATTGGCGGATCAGCAGGATATGCGGCGCGCCGCCGAAAATGATGATAGCCAGGCCGATGTGAAATGTTGCGCTGAGCACGACGCTGACCGCGATCCTCGGCCAGAACGCGCGACGGGGCGCGAACCGGCTCAGGATCGTCGCAGCGCCCCCGCCGACGCGCGCCGGCAGGCCATGCCTCGGCGCGGCGAATTGCGGTTTTCGACGCAGCAGTACCATGGCGACCACGCGCCAGGCACTTCCGGCGATCAGGATCAGGACCGAAGCCTGGAAGGCGGGGCCGCGCGCAAAATCCAGCAGGGTCATGGCTTGTCCTCCGGATCGGGGCGTGACTTGTTTCGCGCGGCCAATGCGGCGGCGGCGCCTGCCGCTATGCCGACAGCGGCGGCGACCCCGGCGTTGCGCCAGCCCGTGGCGCTGCCGCCGGCGAGCGAGGTGTAGAAGCTGCCCGCGTCCCAGAAATCCGGCTCGGAGCAGCCAATGCAGCCATGGCCGGATTGAATCGGAAAACTGGTCCCGTTGTTCCATTTGAGACTGGCGCAGGCGTTATGCGTCGTCGGCCCCTTGCACCCGAGTTCGAAAAGGCACCAGCCCTGGCGCGCGCCTTCGTCGTCGAAGGAATGCGCGAACTTTCCCTGGTCGTAGAAGGCGCGGCGGTAGCACTGGTCGTGAATGGTGGCGCCAAAATAGGCGAGCGGACGCTTGCGCTCGTCGAGGTCCGGCAGCTTGCCGAAACTGATGAAATAGGCGAGCACGCCGCTCAGCACTTCCGGCACCGGCGGGCAGCCGGGAATATTGATGATCGGCTTGTTCGAAACGAGATCTTCGACGCCGACGGCGCCGGTCGGATTGGGGAAGGCCTTGGGGATGCCGCCATAGGCCGCGCAGGTGCCGATCGCGAGAATGGCTTTCGCGTCGGCGGCGATCTCCTTCAACATGTCGAGGTTGCTGCGGCCTCCGGTCAACGAATAGACGCCGCTGTCCTTCGTCGGAATCGACCCGTCGATGGCCAGCAGGTACTCGCCTTTGTTGGCGGCGATGGCGTCGCGCAAAGTCTTTTCCGCCGCCGCGCCCGCCGCCGCCATCAGGGTTTCCTGATAATCCAGCGAGATGAAATCGAAGATGAGCTGTTCGATGGTCGGGCTCGACGAACGCAAGAGCGTTTCGGTGCAGCCGGTGCATTCCTGGAACGACAGCCAGATCACCGACCGGCGCTTCGCCTTGGCGAGATTGGCGGCCATCAGCGGCGCGACGCCGGGCGGCAAGGCCAGGCTGGAGGCCATGGCGATGGCGAATTTGAGCAGGCTGCGCCGGCCTATGCCACGGGCGGCGAGCATGGCGCCCAAGGTGTTGTCATCGTTTTCGTTGTCATCCGCGTTTTGCATCAGGCGGCCGATCTGCTGGTTTTAACCGCGACATCTATCGAGGCGAGCAGCAGCTTCCGGCCGCGTTTCATATCGTCCACATCGGCCCGCAAAATTTTCGGGATGGCGGTCGTCTCGATGAGCCGCGCGATCACCCGGCCGGATTCGTCGACATGCTGCGTCCACCACACGCCGGGGAAACCGGTTTCGCGAATTTTGCTGAGCCCGATGGCGTCGAGTTCGACGCTGATTTCTCCGCGACCGAGACGGCGTTCGAGTTCCGCGACGCAGAAGGGCGACAAGGGCAGGCCGAGCAGGTCGATCGCTCCTTCCTCGCCGTCTTCGATCAGCCGCGACAGAAGCCCGGCGACCTCGACAAGCAAGGCGTCAACCAATTGGTCATCGTCCAGAAAATTGAAATTTGTCATGCGGTCGCCAGCCAGCTCAAGACCTTGTCGGTCGCTTGCCGACAAGCGGTGGGGACCGATCGCGCCAGCGCTTCGCTGAGCGCGTCGCCCCAGTCGATGGTTTCAGGCTGAACGGCGAGAAGAGCAAGATGCCGGGGCGCCCAGCCCTCCAGCCTCGCCAGCGTCAGCATGTCCGAAAGACCTGCCTCATGCGCGCTCATGCGGCCGTTTCGGCTGACATGGCGCTGCAACTCATCGCGCTCCAGCAGACGTATCGCGCCCGGTTTTTCGCCCAGCAGAGCGGCGTCGACGATGAGGACGGAGTCCGACTGCGTGAGCGCTTCCATCAGGCGAAAGCCCAGCGTTCCCCCGTCGAGCGCGCGAAGTCCCTGCGGCGAGCCAGGGTTCATCGCGAGGCTGCGTGCGACATGCACGCCAATTCCGTCATCTGAAAGCAGGATATTCCCGAGCCCGAGCACGGTCACGTGGCGCTTTCCGCGCATCAACTCTTCAGTTTCGACGCTATCGCTCATGAGGTCGCCTCTCCGGTCAGGTCCATCAAACTCCCCGCCGACGCTCCTGCTTGATCGAGCGTCGAAATGATTTCGTCGAAGAGCTTCCAGGTCGCCTGGGCGTCAGCCTCGGTCATCGCCTCCACAGCGTAGCCTGCGTGAATGAGAACGTAATCGCCGACGAAGGCTTCGGACTCGAGCAGATCCAACCGGACTTCGCGTCGGACGCCCCGGGCCTCGCAGCAGCCGTTGACGCCTTCAACGCTGACGATGCGCATCGGAATGGTGATACACATGTCCAGGACCTTTCCGACAGTTTCTGGAGATCACGACTAGCTGTTCGCCCGGGATCGCGACAGCTTCGGAATGTACTCACGCCGGCGCGCAGGGCCCCGTCGCGTCAGCGGCCATGGAACGTCGCCGGGCGTTTGGCGAGAAAGGCGGCGGTTCCCTCCGCCTTGTCCTGCGTCGCCGCGCAAATCGCAAAGAGCGAGCCTTCAAGGGCAAGGCCATCCGGCAGGCTCGTCTCCATGCCCTTGTTGACGGCCTCGATCGCGAATTTGATCGCGAGCGGCGCGTTGGCGGTCATCTGCAGCAAAATCTCGCTGGCGCGCGCGATCAGTTCGGCGTGCGGCAGGACCTCGTTGACCAGACCCATGCGCCAGGCTTCCTGAGCGTCGATCATCGCGCCGGACAGGATCATCTGCAGCGCCCGCCCCTTGCCGACGAGACGAGCCAGCCGCTGCGTCCCGCCAAAACCGGGGATGAGGCCAAGCTTGACCTCGGGCTGGCCGAATTTCGCATTGTCGGCCGCCAGCCTCATCGTGCAGGCCATCGCCGTTTCGCAGCCACCGCCCAGCGCGTAACCGTTCACCGCCGCGATCACCGGCTTGCCGAAACTCTCGATGAGATCGAGCACAGACTGGCCCTGTCGCGAATAGGCCTCGGCTTCGACGGGGGTCAGCCGCGCAAGTTCTCCGATATCAGCCCCCGCGATGAAGGCCTTGTCGCCGGCGCCAGTGAGGATGACCCCCAGAATGGAAGCATCATCCCGGGCGCTTTCGAAAGCCGCCCTGAGCTGCGCCAACGTGGCCTGATCAAGGGCGTTGAGCACCTTGGGCCTGTCGATCGTGATAACAGAGATTGCATCCCTGCGTTCGCAAGTGACGTTGGCGACAGCTGCGGGCTCGACTGCGACGTTCATGTGATCCGCTCCAACTGGCCTCGCTTGGCTTTCGCAGCAAATCGACGCCGGGCGCACAACGCCAGCGTCGGAATCTACTCACGCCCGATCTCTCAGGTGCGTCGGCGCGCTGCTTCTCTCCGCGTGAGTACATTCCGAACCTTTCCTTCGAAAGCCACGCGGCGCTTGATCCGGCCGAAGCAAGCCGTTCCCGTTCGAAAGGATTTTTCATGTCCAAGGTCATTTCCGCCAGCGACGCCGTAGCGCTCATCAAGGACGGTGCGACCGTCGGCTCCGCCGCCTGCTACATCTCGGGCTGGCCTGAGGAACTGGCGATAGCGATGGAAAAGCGCTTTCTCGCCTCGGGCCATCCCGCCAAACTCACGATTGTCCATGCTGCCGGCATCGGCGACCTCGCGACCAAGGGCACGCAGCATTTCGCGCATGCCGGAATGGTCGCGCGCTGGATCGGCGGCCATTGCGGACTGTCGCCGGACTTCGCCAAAATGGTGCTCAGCGGCGGTTGCGAGGGCTATAATCTACCGCAAGGCGTCATCGCGCAATTGTGGCGGGAGATCGCCGGACGCCGTCCGGGCCTGGTCACCAAGACCGGCCTCGGCACTTTCGTCGATCCTCGCATCGAGGGCGGCAAGATGAACGCGATCTCGACCACGGACATGGTCAAGGTGGTTGATTTTGCGGGCGAAGAATGGCTGTTCTATCCGACATTTCCAGTTGACGTCGCCATCATTCGCGGCACCACTGCGGATGAGAACGGCAATCTGACCGTCGATGACGAAGGCGCGCTGTTCGAAATCCTGCCGCTGGCGCAGGCGACGAAGAATTGCGGTGGCATTGTCATCGCGGAAGTCGAATATGTCGCCGAGCCCGGAACCTTGAATCCGAAGTCGGTGCGCGTGCCCGGCGTCCTGATCGATCATGTCGTCGTCTCCGGCGCAGATAACCATTGGCAGGCCGCCCTCACGCGTTTCAACCCCGCCTATTCCGGCGCAGCGCGCGAGCCGCTGGCCAGCGTCCCCCCGATGGCCTTGAATGAGCGGCTGATCATCGCGCGTCGCGCCGCCATGGAGCTGGCGCCCGGCTGCACCATCAATCTCGGCGTTGGCGTCCCGCAGGGACTTGGCTCCGTCGCGGCGGAGGAAGGCGCCTCCAGCCTGATGACCATGACCTCGGAAACCGGAACCATTGGCGGTATTCCCGCTGCCGGCAAGGATTTCGGCATGTCGCGCGACGCCGACGCCTTTGTCGAGCAGCAGGTGCAGTTCGACTGGTACAGCGGCGGCGGCCTCGACATCGCCTTCGAAAGCTTTGCCCAGATCGACGCCGCCGGCAATGTCAATGTCAGCAAGTTCAACGGCAGGTCGGTCGGTTGCGGCGGCTTCATCGACATCACCCAGCACGCCAAGAAGGTCGTCTATGTCGGCTCATTCACCGCCGGCGGACTGAAAGTCGTCGCCGCCGACGGCAAGCTGTCGATTGCCAGCGAAGGCAAGCACAAAAAGTTCGTCGCCACGGTCGAGCAGATCACCGCCAGCGGCGCCTATGCGACCAAGGTCAAGCAGAAGGTGCTGTTCGTCACCGAACGCGCGGTGTTCGAACTGCAGGACGGCGGCCTCACCTTGATCGAGATCGCGCCGGGCGTCGATCTCGACAACGACGTCCTCGCGCTGATGGATTTCAAGCCGAAAGTCTCAGCCAATCTCAAACCCATGCTGACCGGCCTCTTCCGTCCGAAATGGGGTGGCCTCCGCGCCATCATCGAAGCGAAAAACAGCAAGAAACTTCCCGCCGCCGCCTGATCCTCAATATCTGAATCGAAAAAGGCAGAAACAATGAACGCCATCAGTCCCGCACAACGCGATATTCAAAAAGCGGCAAAGGATTTCGTCGCCAAGAACATCATTCCGCGCGCCGCCGAATTCGACAAGTCCGGCGAGTTCCACAGCTATCTTCTCGACGCCGCCGAGCCGAGCAATATTTTCGCCATGGCCGTGCCGCAGGAATATGGCGGCCTCGGCTTCAGCCCGCTGACGCAGGCGCTGGTGCTGGAGGAATGGGGTTATGGCTGCGCGGCGATGGGCACCACCCTGTCGGCCAGCATCCTCAGCATGGAATCCGTGCTGATCGCTGGCAATGACGACCAGAAGCGCCGCTTCTTCAAGCCGATGCTGTCGGCGGGCATTGGATGTTTCGCCTTGACCGAACCCGGCGCCGGCTCCGACGCCAGCGCGGGCGTGGCGACGGCGGTGAAGGACGGCGACGACTATATTCTGAACGGACCGAAATGCTGGATCACCAATGGCGGGGAGGCCGCAATGGTCGTGATTTTCGCGGCGACCGATCCGGCCAAGGGCGTGAAGGGCATCAGCGCCTTCATGGTCGAGCGCGGCCAGCAGGGGCTCATCATGGGCGACCGTGAAGAGAAACTCGGCTTGCGCAGTTCCAACACGGTGTTCTTCTTCCTGAAGGACGCCCGCGTCCCCGCCAAAAATCTCCTCGGCAAGGAGGGCGACGGCATGCGGATCGCGATGCAAACCCTCGACCTCGCGCGTCCCTCCATCGGCGCGCTGGCGGTCGGTCTCGCGCAGCGCTGTCTCGATGAATGCGTGAAGCATCTCAATGAGCGTTTTCCAGAAAAAACCTATCCCGGACAGACCCTGCAATTCAAGCTCGCCGACATGCAGATCGCGATCGAAGGCGCCCGTCAAGCGCAGCATCACACCATGGCCTTGCGCGAGGCGGGACTACCCTTCTCCAAGGAATCCGCCATCGCCAAGACGCTATGCACCGATACCGCGATGAGCATCGCGTCCCAAGCGATGCGCCTGATGGGATCGTACGCCTACGCCGGCGAATTCGGCAAGTTCATGCGCGACGCCAAGGTGATGCAGATCTACGAGGGAACCAATCAAATCCAGCGTCTGGTGATCGCACGTTCCGTGCTCGCCCGGCCCAAGGCGGCGGCTCCCGTCGCACAGAAAGCAGGCGCAAAATGACTTACCCCTTGACCGAAGCCCAGACCGCCATCGCGCAACACGCTCATGAATTCGCCGACGGCTATCTCGAGCCGATCGTGCTCGATCTCGATCGCGGCGTAGTGTTTCCCAAGGCGCTCGTCGCGCAATTGGGCGCCGACAATTTTCTTGGCCTCGTGCTGCCGGCGCAATCGCCCGTCGCAGGCGCCGGATTCGTCGCCCATATCGAACTGATCCAGGCTCTTTCGCAATCGAGCGCGGGCGTCGCCTCGATTGTCAACAGCCACGCCCTGTTCGCCTATGCGCTCGCGCATTGGGGCAGCGAGGCGCAGAAGACCAAATACCTGCCCGCGCTGGCCAAGGGCGAGAAGCTCGGCGCCGTCGCAATCATGGAAAGTGGTCCCGGTCCGGGCCTCGGCCCGAATCCCCTGCTGGCCACGCGCCAAGCCGGCGGATATCGGCTCGACGGCGTCAAGACGTTCGTGCGCAACGCCGGCGCCGCTGATGTGTACTTGGTGTTCGCGACGATTCAGTTCGCCGACGACGGCAACGGACTGACAGGCTTCATCGTCGAAGCCGGCGCGAAAGGCCTGACCGTCGGCCCCCGATTGGAAACCATGGGACTTCGGGCCTGCCCGGTCGCTCATCTCGATTTCAGCAACCTTGTGGTCGAAGAAGCCGATGTGATGGGGACGGAAAATTGCGGCTCGGTGATCGCGACCCAGCTTCTGTCCGTCGGCGCCGTCGCCGAGGCAGCGCAGACGGTTGGCATCGCCCGCGCCGCGGTCAAGCATGCGGCCGGTTATGCCGCGCATCGCGTGCAATTCCACCATCCGATCGCCCGGCTTCAGGCCATCCAGACTTTGCTGGCGGACATCGCCACGGACTCTCACATGGCCTGGCTCGGCGTGCAACACGCCGCGCGATTGGTCGAAGAGGACTCGCCGTTCGAACCGGAGGCGGCGATGGTTAAATCCTTCGTCGGGCGGTTCGGCTCGAAGATGCTGATCGACGCCGTCCAGATCGAGGGCGGCATGGGCATCAGCGAAGTCGTGCCCAAACATGTCAGCGGCTCCTACCCGCTGGCGCGGATGTTCCGCGACATCGCCGGAACGACCCTGCTCGACGCGCCGGCTGATTTCCCTGACGCGCTGATCGCCGCCAACGTCGCCTAAGCAAAACCCGAAGGAAAACGCAAATGTTCATGGCTCCCAGACCCGTTCCCGTCTCAGATTTTGTCGTCGGCCAGACCTGCACCTACCACCAGCTCGTCGATGACGCCCTGGTGCGCGGCTATGCCGATCTGACTGGCGATCACAACAAGATCCATGTCGACGACGTCTTCGCCAAGAAAACCAAATTTGGCCGGCGCATCGCCCATGGCGGCATCATGTTCGGCATGATCTCCAAGGTGCTCGGCGGCGAGATGCCGGGCCTCGGCACGGTCTATCTCAGCCAGCTGGTGAATTTTCACGCGCCGGTCTTCATCAATGACACCGTGACTCTGGTCTGCACGATTTCAGCGCTGCTGCCCAAGCATGTCGCCAAGATCACAACGATCATGACGAAACAGACCGGCGAAGTGGTCGTGGACGGCGTCTGCACGGTGAAGCTGCCGGGCTGGCTGATGAAGAAGGTCTGACCAGAGGCAAATCGGGTCCGAAAAAACACACAGGAGCGCGCCATGAATTCCACAAGTGCCGAACTCACGGCGCGCCTCGACCGATTGAAGGTCTGGCCCTATTCCAATGCTGTCCTCTGGGTTGTCGGAATGGGATATTTCATCTCCTTTTTCGACATTACCAATGTCGCCTTCGGACTTCCCGTGTTCAGCAAGCTTTTCAACCTGACGCCGACACAGGCGGCCTATCCGATTTCAGCGAGCCTGTTCGGTTATATCCTAGGAGCCTGGCTCAACGGAAATCTTAGCGATTTTGCAGGCCGCAAGCTTGGCGTCGCCGTGGCGACGATCCTGTTTTCGGTCGGCTGCATCGGCGCGACATTTTCCAATGACCTGATGACGATGGTGATTTGGCGTTTCATCACGGGGATGGGAATCGGCGCCGAAATCGCCATCGTCTCGACCTATATCGGCGAACTCGCGCCGGCGTCCATGCGCGGCCGCTATACCGGCTTTGTGAATGTCTTTTCCTTTGTCGGGCTCGCCCTGGTTCCGATTGCGGCCTTGTGGCTCGTGCCGAATTTTGAATGGGGCTGGCGCATCATGTTCCTGATCGGCGCGCTCGGACTCTTGACGGTTCCCGCCTTGCTCTTCCTCCCGGAATCGCCGCGCTGGCTTTTGGGAAAACAGCGCCTTGCCGAGGCCCTGGCCATTATCGAGACAGCGGAACGGCGGGTGCAGCAGAAGCCCGGCGTTCCCTTGGCTTCCGTCGCCGTTGCGCCGGAGGAGACAAAGGCGACCGGATTTCCAACCGCCGAACTTTTTCATGCGCCTTATTTGAGCCGACTGTCGCTGCTTCTCGCAATGTGGTTCCTGTTCTACACCGGCGAATATATCTGGCTCGGACTGGGACCGACATTTTTTGTCGATCGCGGCTACACGCTGTCGCACAGCATCATGTTCATGCTGACGAGTTCCGTCGGCATGCCGCTCGGCGCGGTGATCTCGGCATGGCTCGCCGATCGATTTGAACGCAAATATTCGGTCTTCGTCGGCATGATGGTCTGGGCCGCCGCCTTCGCAATGATCGCCGTCGTGAGCAATGTCTTCGTGATCTATGCCTGCGTCTTCCTGCTCACCGTGGCGCTCGGCTTCGTCATTCCCCTGATGTATACGCTGACCAATGAAAGCTTTCCGACCCGGGCAAGGTCCACCGGCGTCTCGTTGACCGACGGTCTCGGACATCTCGGCGGCGCTGTCGGGCCGGTCGTCGCGACGATGTTATACGCCGTTGGCGGGAAGGACTATGGATTCGCCTCGGTTTTCATCCTGATTGCGGCCACCGCCGTGGTTGCGGCGCTCCCCATGCTGCTGTCGGTTGATGCGACGGGAAAGTCGTTGGGCGGCGCAAAGAAGCCGGCCCCGGCCGCGGTCAAGATCGCCGCCATGACAAAGTGATTGTCGCGGCAACTTAAAAGGACAATTCATGATCAAGACAGCGCCTTTGAAAACCGCTCCTCCTTCGGCCTGGATGGGCCTGCCCCTGTTCTGGCCTATGGCCATCTACGCCAAGAACCTCGAATTCGTAGATGAGGAGGTCAAACTTCACCACGAATTGCGACCGAAGCTGGCGACGCCAAACCTGTTGCGCCTCGATCTGCGCACCATGGCTTTGCGCGATTATGGCAAGCCCGGCGGGTTGCCGGTGCTGATCGATGCGCCGCACGCCGGGCATACGGCGATGATCGCCGACTACGACAAGAACCAGAGCCTCGTTCAGACATTGCTGGACAATGGAATCGGCCATGTCGCGCTGACCGACTGGAAGTCGGCGACCGACGACATGAAGGATTTCGAGATCGACAACTATCTCGCCGACATGGTCGTCGCCATCGACGATCTCGGCGGCCGCGTCAATCTCGTCGGCCTCTGCCAGGGCGGCTGGATGGCGGCGATGCTCGCGGCGCGGTTCCCCGACAAGGTCAATGCGCTCGTTCTCGCGGGCGCTCCAATCGACGCCAACGCCGGCGACGGCGTGATCAAGCACATGGCGCAGGAAACCCCGCTTTCCTCCTATCAGGATCTCGTCGCGCTGGGCGGCGGGTTGATGAAGGGCAAGTTCATGCTCCAGGGTTGGAAGAACATGCACCCTGAGCAGCATTACATGCAGGATCAAATCGATGTGTACAAACACATCGATGACCCTGGCTGGCTCAAGCTGGAGGAAACCTTCGACAGCTGGTACGAAAATCCGATCGATCTGCCCGGCCGCTGGTATCTCCAGGTGATCCAGCAAATCTTTCAGGAAAACCGTCTCGCCAGGGGCGAGTTCGTCGCACTCGGCCGCAAGCTCGACCTGCGCAACATCAAATGCCCGACCTATCTGCTGGCCGGCGCCGATGACGACATCACCACGCCGGAGCAAGTTCTCGACGCCGTGAAATATATCGGAACGCCCAAGGACCAGATCATGCAGAAGACCGTGCCCGGCGGCCATATCGGACTGTTCATGGGACATCGCACG
>Ga0182030_10014225_pt1 | contig 15735 bp, 18 predicted proteins | sample 812S3MmetaG_FD_121299 | JGI IMG/M metagenome (GOLD analysis project Ga0182030, IMG submission 121299) | Permafrost microbial communities from Stordalen Mire, Sweden - 812S3M metaG (Illumina Assembly) | ecosystem: Environmental > Terrestrial > Soil > Wetlands > Permafrost | place: Sweden...
ACCATGAATGTTTTAACTACAGCCTCATCATCTCCGCGGGGGCGTCCGCGCCACCCGGCCAGCAATACCTGGCCCCTTATGTGGCTTGTTCCATCGCGGAATATTTTCTCCATCAGGGCAAAAATATATTTATAGGTTTCGATGATTTTACGAAGCATGCGTGGGCTTACCGGGAAATTTCCCTTCTGTTGGGACGCCCGCCGGGACGCGACTCTTATCCGGGGGACATTTTTTACCTGCATTCCAAAATGATCGAAAGGGCCTGTTACCTGGATGAAAAACGGGGGGGCGGCTCGATAACCTTTTTCCCTATTGTGGAGATCCTGGAAGGAGACTTGACGGCTTTTGTGCCCTCCAACCTGGTTTCCATGACCGACGGCCAAATTTATTTGAGCTCAGCTTTATTCGGGGAGGGCCAAAAACCCGCCCTGGACTTGGGGCTCTCCGTCTCGCGAGTCGGGTCCAAGGTACAATGGAATGCTATCAAGAACCTTTCCGGGCCTTTGCGTTTGGAATATTTGCAATACCGGGAATTGTTGCGCATTTCAAAATTAAAGACCACCGGGCAATCCGATGAGACTTTGGAAAAATTAAAAAGGGGGGCCATCCTGACGGAGATCCTTCGTCAGGACAAGGACAAGCCCGTGTCCCAGGAAATACAGGTCATTATTTTTTACGCGTTCAATAAAAAGTTGATGAATGAATTGACCATTCCCGAAGTGCGGGTTTTTCAGGATGATATTTTTAATTACTCCATGAAGACCAATCCTGACCTTCTAAAATTGATCCGTGAAAAACGCAAACTTGAGCCCGACGTTGAGAAGGGCATTACGGACCTGGTGACGGTTTTTGTCCAGGAGATCATAGGCAGGCGCACCAAATTGACGCTGAATAAATTTGATGATTATGAAGACGCCCCTGTGATGGCTAAGTAGGGGCGGACCTTGTGTCCGCCCGATGGAAGTAGGTGGAATTATGGCCAAATTTAAAAATAATTTTCGTTGTGTTATTCTGAGCCCCAAGAATTTGATCTTTGAAAGTGAGGTCAACAGTCTTTTTATCATAGGGGACCGCAGTGAGTATGAACTGTTGGCCTACCACTATCCTTTGATCGGCCTGGTACAGAAGGGTGACATTATCATTGATTGGCGCAGACGGGTGCCAATAAGTTCTGGAATTTTACGTTTTTTTGCCAATGAATGTACTATACTAGTGGAAGAAAATGACAAGACCATGACAGAAGTACAAAAAACAACGGACCAGCCGGTTAAAATATAGAGACGGAGAATTTATGGTCGCTGAAACGTTTATTATCATCACAGTCATGTTCATCGCTGTAATGGGGCCGTCCATTGTCATTGCGGTTTTAGGTTATGCGGTGATCAAGGCCCTGGGCCGTAATCCTTCGGCCGCCTCTAAGATATTTATGGGCATGGCGGTGATGCTGGTATTTGTGGAAACGATATCCATTGTGGCGATCCTGATGATCTTCCAGACTTTTTCAACCAGGGGCGGATGATGGGATTTAAATATTGGTTACAAGGGTTGATCATGATCGGGGTGTTTGCGGTCATTATCGCTATTCCCTGTTTTGTGGCGGCGTTCTGGGGTTCCAAGATGATCAATGAATTGGGGAATTTTCCCTCCAAAGCCGCCAAGATCCAGATATCCGTCTGGTGGGTCTATTTGGTGGAATTCTTTTTTTTGATTGTTTTGATCGGTTATGGGGCATTTTTATATAACAGCAATGTTAAAGGTTAGATAGGAGATTTTTATATGGGATGGAACTTGATCATTCAATTTTTGGTCCTGACGGTGGTCATCTCCGGCGGGATCATTTTTGCGCTTTATATGGTCTTGATCAGGACGGTGGACGGGGCTAAACAGCGCCTGGATAGGGACGCCGAGGCTGCCCGCAAAAGAGAGGCGGAACTAAACCAAAAGATCAAGGATGCGGACGCCGAATTGCAAAAGCGCCATAAAGAGCTAGACATCATGGAAAAGAAAATGCGTCAGGAACTTGAAGAGCAGACCAATAAGCAGAAAGATGAGATGATTAATAAGGCCCGCCAGGAGGCTGAAGAGATCATCACCAAGGCCCAAGGCGCCCGTGAAGGCATCCGCCGCGAGATCGAAAAGGTCATGGAAATAAAGATCATTGATTATGCCTCGGGCATTACCGCGGAAGTCTTGAGCGTCAAGGTCAAAGATGCTTTGGATAAATATTTGATCGCTGAATTTATCGAAAATTTGAAGAAGGTGGACATGTCTCGCATCAGTGCCGATATTCAAGTTGCGGATGTGATCTCTGCGACTGCTTTACCGGAATCTTTATTGGAGGAGCTCGCCAAAGTTTTCAAAGTAAAACTCATGCGCGAGGTCAAATTAAATCCCAAGATCGACCCCAAGGTTGTTGGAGGGGTAATCTTGATGTTTGAAAGCCTTCAATTAGACGGCAGTTTGCAAAATGCCCTAAAGGAATCAGCGAATGCTTTAAAGCAACAGGTGGAGAAACAGTACAGTGGGTAAAGCCAATAAAGTTAAAGGCGAGGTCATGGAAGTCCGTGAGCTGGTGGACCTGATCCAGGTCCTTAAGGACGTTGGGGACATGAAATACCATGCCCTGGCCGCCCAAAGGATCAAATTCAACCGTTTTAATGAATCATTCACGGAATTCTTTAATTTGGTCAGCTTCTCCCAGGTGCAACATCCGCTGGTCAATAACAGCAATCCCAATACGATCATCCTGGTCATTTCAACGGAGCTGGGCTTCGTCGGTGACCTTAACAGCCGGGTGATCGCGCGCGCCATGGAGGAAAAAGAAAAAAACCCCCAATCCCAGTTTGTGGTGGTGGGGAAAAAAGGCGTGATGAAGCTGGAAAGCATGGGGCAAAAAATATTGAAATCTTTCGAAGACATTGAGGAACAAGGGGTTTATGAAGTGTCTGTCGACATTAAGACTTATTTGGTCAAAGAGGTGATGGAAGGCAGGACAGGCAAGGTCATTATCGTTTATCCATGGCCTAAAGATTACACGGTGACCAAGCCCCGGGCCGTAAAATTATTACCCTGTGATGACCTTCTCTCCAAGCAGACCCAGACCGTCGAAATGTTCCATCAGGTCATTGAAGAGTCAGACCCGGTGGACATGATAGGGTACTTGTCAGATCTTTGGCTGTCCTCCAGGATCTTTGAGATTTTCTTCGATACCAGTTTGGCGGCGGCCTCGGCCCAAACCCAGCAGTTGGACAACAGCTTGGGGAAAATGCGAAAAGAGCGCGATGCGGTCAAACTAAGGTACCGCAAAGCCAAGCGCGGGGACATTGATAAAAGTTTACGTGAAGTTTTTTCGGCAAGAATGATGGTAGCGAAATAAAGGGAGTTGAAGCATGGAAGAACCGGAAGAACCGGAAGAACCGGAAGAACCGCAAGAGCACGTTAAATCAGATAAGCCTATCCCTGAGGACCCGTTACCTCCGGGTGTTGTCGCCAATACCGGGCGGGTTGCCGCGGTCCAGGGCCCGGTGGTGGACGTGCGTTTCCCCGAGGACGAAGAAGCTCCGGCGGTATACGACTGTATCATTGCCCATACCTTTGACAACAGGAAGATCACTTTGCAAACCGCGGAACATTTAGGGCCGGGGCTGGTGCGCTGTATTTCATTTAACGAAACTTTGAATTTACAATTAGGCTCGCCTTGCACGAATACCAGGCGTCCGACGGCCATTCCTATCGGGGACGGATGTTTCGGCCGCGTCATGGATGCCTCCGGCCGGCCTTTGGATGAGTTTGGCCCGTATGACTGTCCGGAAAGGGTCCCTATCCGTAAACCGGTCGTCCAGGTCAACTTCGATCTTAAGAAAAAGGGCCGTGAGATCCCGGAGCTTTTGGAAACGGGGATTAAATACATCGATTTACTTTATCCCATGATCAAGGGCAGCAAGACAGGTGTCCTGGGAGGGGCCGGTTGCGGAAAAACCGTCGTTATTTTGGAACTGATCAATAATATCGTCAAGGCCCATGGTGGGGCTTGCGTATTTACCGGGATCGGCGAGCGCATCCGTGAAGGAAACGAATTGTTCTATGAATTGAAAGAAAGCCACTTGTTGCCCAAGGTCATGCTGGCTTTTGGCCAGATGGACCAGCCGCCGGGCGCGCGGGCCGAAGTTGTTAACTGCGGGCTTACCATGGCGGAATACTTGCTGGCAAAGAACAAAGATGTGCTATTATTCATGGATAATTTGTACCGTTTTATCCAGGGAGGCCAGGAGGTCTCCACCCTTTTAGGCCGTGTTCCGGCGGAAACCGGGTACCAGCCCACCTTGGCCTCCGAGGTCAATACCGTCCAGGAACGTATCCGTTCCGTAGAGGGCGGGGGTTCTATTACAGCCATGCAAGCCGTATACGTGCCTGCGGATGACATGACAGATCCCGCGGTCGTGTCTATTTTTGCTACACTTGACGGGGTGGTGGTGCTCTCGCGGGATTTGGTCCAGCGCGGTATGTACCCGGCCATAGACCCTCTGCAAAGCTCTTGCACCAATCTTGATACCAACGTGGTGGGCCGCCGGCATTATGAGATCTCCCAGCAGGTCATCCAGCATTTTAACAAACACAATTCCCTCAAGCGCATAGTGGCGGTCATCGGTTTGGAGGAGTTAAGCAAAGACGACCAGAAAATTTATAAGCGTGCGGAGAAATTATATAATTTTATGACCCAGCCCTTCACGGTTTCGGAAGTTTTCACGGGCAAAAAAGGCGAATATGTGCCTCTGGAAGATAATATCATCGGTTGTGAAAGGATATTGAACGGGGATTATGATCATATGGAATCGCAGGATTTTTACATGATCGGCAAATGCCCCAGGGTATAGATTTCTTAAAACCAACAAGGAGCTTTAACATGCATAACCCCGGTGCCAACAAGATTACCGTCGATGTTTTGGTCAAATCAGGACTTATCAGCTCCCAAGAGGCTGACCATTACATCCAATCCGCCAATCTGGAACAAAAGAGCCTCAATAGCTATCTGGTCCGCCACGGGATCTTAAGCGACCGTGAAATCATCGAGGCCTTGTCCAAAGAATTGAATTTACCTTTCCTGGACCTCAAAGAAAAAGAGATCCCCCAGGATGTCATTGCACGTGTGCCGGTCAAATTCGCCTCCTTTTATAAATTCATGCCTGTGGCCATTGAAGGCAACATCCTTACGGTTGCCATATCCACACCCCTTGATGTGCGCCTGGAAGATGATATCAGGGTGCATTTAGGCCTTGAGATCCAGGTGGTGCTGGCCCTTCGCGGTGATATCAATGAAGCGCTAAAGAAATATTATGGTTTAGCGTCGGACACCATTGACCGCATCTTGACCAAGGAACCCAGGAGACGAAAGTCCGATGGCAATCAGGAAGCATGGGTCGAGGACATTGAGAAAAAGAGTGAAGATCCCTCGGTGGCCAAGCTCGTCAACCAGATCATTTTGGAAGCCTATCAGAAACGGGCGACCGACATACACATCGAGCCCTACCGCGATAAGATGCGCCTGCGTTACCGCATTGACGGGATCTTGATGGATGCTAATTTGCCCCCGGAAGCCAGGCATTTTTTGCTCCCCATGGTGTCAAGGATCAAGATCATGTCGAATTTAAGCATTACAGAAAAAAGATTACCTCAGGACGGCAGTACGATCGTGCGCACCAATGACCAGGATTTGGACCTGCGCATTTCCACGATGCCGGCTTTGCGAGGGGAGAGCATGGTCATCCGTATCCTGCCCACCAAATCCATGCGTACCCGCATGGAAGATCTGGGGCTTAATGAGCAAAATGCCCGTATCTTCAGGGAATTGATCCGGGCTTCGCATGGGATCATTTTTGTTACAGGCCCTACCGGCAGCGGGAAAACAACCACTCTCTATGCTTGTCTGCATGAAATAAACAGTGATGACCAGAAAATCATCACCATCGAAGACCCCATTGAATATGAAATGGAGGGCGTTACCCAGATCCAGATCAGCCCAAAATTAAATTTCAGTTTTGCGGAAGGCCTGCGGAATATCTTGCGCCATGACCCGGATATTATCATGGTGGGTGAGGTCCGTGATCTGGACACTGCGGAAATTGCCATACGCACGGCGTTAACCGGACACTTGGTGTTATCGACCCTGCATACCAATGATGCGGCCAGCGGCATCACCCGCTTGATCGACATGGGCCTCGAGCCTTATCTGGTATCTTCTTCCGTTGAAGCTTTTGTGGCCCAACGCCTGATCCGTTTGATCTGCCCCCAGTGCAAGGAAGAGGACCTGAAAGTCCCTGATACGGTCCGCCAGGAGATGTCCCTGTCGCTTGCGATCCCGCCGGATCAGGTCAGGGTTTATCAGGGCCGTGGCTGTGAGATGTGCAACAAAACCGGTTATTATGGCCGCACGGCGATCTATGAAATCCTGCGTATGGATGAGACGATCCGGGGGATGCTGACAAGCAAACCCAGTTCGGAGAGGGTCAAGTATATTGCCATGAAAAACGGCATGGCTACCTTAAGGCAAAACGGTTGGCAATGTGTTGCCGCGGGTATTACCACGGTGTCTGAAGTTTTATACGTTTCCTCCAAAGACAATTGGTCAATGAGGGAGCGGGCAAGTGATTCGGTGAAGGGATAAGATGCCTTCCTATATTTATAAAGCTAAAAAAGACGCGAACAATACCATTACCGGCCAGGTTAATGCGCAGAATGAGGAAGACGCTTTGGAGATGATCCATCAGCTGGGCCTTATTCCGGTGTCTATTGCCGAAAGTAACGCCGAGGGTGTTTTATTCAGTGATATCCGTGAAGTCAAGATCAAGAACAAGGAATTGTATCTTTTCAGTAAACAATTGGCCAATCTCCTGAAATCCGGGGTGACTTTATTAAAGGCCTTGGAAGTCCTGTCCCAACAAACTAAAACCATTTATTTTTCTAGGGTTTTAGGCGAAATATCCATAGGCGTTAAAAGCGGGCGTTCATTTTCGGCCTGCCTTTTGGATTATCCGGCTATTTTTCTACCTTTATTTGTGGCCATGGTGCGTGCCGGTGAGGAGATGGGCAAATTGCAGCAGATGCTGGGTAGCGTCGCCGATTATCTTAAAGACCAGGAGGAATTCTCCTCGAAGGTGCGTTCAGCTTGTGTGTATCCCGTTTTTATGTTAGGCATCGGAGTGTCAACCGTCATTTTTATACTGACCTTTGTGATGCCCAGGATGTCGGTGATCTTTGTGGAGGCGGGGCAGGCATTGCCCTGGCCTACCAGGGTGGTGATGAGCATAAGTCATATTTTTAAAGCCTATGGTATAGGGGCCTTGATCATGGGGGTCATTGGCTTGGGCCTGTTTAATCGTTGGCGAAACACGCCCCGGGGCTCCATTGTCATCGGTCAATTTTTGTTAAAACTACCCTTTGTAAGCGCTTTGGTTATAAAGGTGGATTTGGCGCGCTTTACCCGGACCATGTCATTATTATTGGGAAGCGGCCTGACCATCATCCATTCTATTGAAATGGCCATTCCCACCATGCATAATCCCCAGTTAAAAATAGATCTGCTCCTTTGCGCCCAGAATTTGGCCGCGGGAGAAAATTTGGGTCAGTGTTTGGCCAAATCAAATTTAATACCGCCGATGATGGTGCAGTTGATCACGGTGGGTGAAGAATCCGGGACGCTGCAGGATTCTCTGGGTGACATCGCCGAAAGTTATGAAGCTGATATCAATGAAACAACCAAAATGATTACGACTGTTTTGGAGCCGGTGATGATCCTGGTGGTGGGCGCGGTGGTGGGATTCATCGTCTTTGCCATGCTGCTGCCGATATTCTCCATGGACATCATGGCGCATTAGAGACAACTCCAGTGTCAAAAGGCCCAATAGCTTCGAAGTCGTACCGTTTGCGTCATTGCGAGGAGCCCCGCAGGGCGACGAAGCAATCTCAACAAAATTTGTCATTCCCGCGAACGTCCTCATGCCGGACATTCACAGTTGTTCGCGGGAATCTAGCTCACGGGAACGATGAACTTGTTATTTTTTGCTCCTGAAAGTCATCGGTCTTGACGAGGAGACCGATGCGTGGTACATTTAAGTTAGTAAATATAGGGGGAGTGTTTGCCTACAATTTTAGTCGTTGGATCGTATAGATTTTTCTTTTATTCAAGCGATGCGGATGAACCGGTACATGTTCATGTTCAGTCTGGGGTTTCTTCAGCAAAATTTTGGATCAACCCGTTGCGATTACAAGCGTCAAAAGGATTTAATCAACGGCAAATTGGTGAAATTTTGAAAATTGTTAAAAAACATACAAGTCTTTTTGAGAGGAAATGGCATGAATACTTTAAGTCTTGAACATGAATGCCTGAGTACAAGGCTATCTTTTTCCGAAGATTCCTTCACAGTCAATTTAAATGATGGAAGGCAGATTACTATTCCATTAGCTTGGTATCCCAGACTTCTTGCCGGAACCAAACATGAACGTGAGAATTACGAATTCATCGGTGGCGGTGAAGGGGTTCATTGGCCAAAATTAGATGAGGATATCCTTATTGAGGGACTTTTAGCTGGACGGACATCTCAAGAAAGCCAAAGTTCACTCAAAAAATGGCTTCAAAAGAGACGGAAAGTAAGCCTTTAGGCGCGGGAGCTTTTGATATATTAGAGAATTACACAGACTGCACAGCAAAAACAGTGGCTTTTGAAATGGATTCCCCAAAAGAACAGCCAGTAATGCGTCAAATATTCCTTTTAATTGTTGTTCTGTTTTTTGGCATGACACCGCAGGCGCGTTCGGGGATTGATGGTTCTCTTGATCCGGCGGGGTGGCTTAAATTTAAGGGGGACCATTTTGTTGTTCTTTGCGCTTCCGGTGAGGATGAGGATCTTGCCAACAGCGTATTGAACCACGCGGAAGATTATTATCACGATATCGCCGATGATATCGGTTATTCGCGCTACCAGAATTTTTGGACATGGGATGATCGTGTTAAGATCATTCTTTTTCCTGACCAAGGGTCCTACGTTAGTCAAACCGGTAAGCCGGCGTGGTCGGGTGGATATGCATCGGAGCATTCGGTATTGTTCAAATCAAGGATCATTGTCAGTTACAAGGGACAGCGGAATTTCTTAGAGGTGATCCTGCCTCATGAGATCACTCATTTGATCTTGCATGATTTTATCGGGTTTGACAGGCCCATCCCGCGGTTTTTTGATGAAGGTGTCGCCCAGCTTGAGCAAAAAGACGATTCTTTAAATCACCTGGATGTCATAGCCCATATGATCATGAGTGGCCAGATCATACCATTGCAGGATTTATTGGCCTATAACCTCAAGGCCCACCAGAATGACGTGAAGTCTGTTTCTATTTTTTATGTAGAAAGTCTTTACATTGTTGGTTTTTTGGTTAAAACTTATGGTAAGGATGCTTTTATGGATATGTGCCGGCATTTAAGGGACGGGGAGACCTTTGAGCAGGCCTTAAAAAGTTCTTATTACCCGACGATCGATTCTATGCAAACTTTGCAGAAAAAATGGTTTGATTATGCTAAACAATATTTATAATAAAAGAGTGATGAATAATAAGTCTGAATCCGGGTTTACCTTGGTTGAAATAATGCTGGTGGTCATTATTATCGGCGCTTTGGCCGCGATGATCATCCCGCGCCTTTCCGGGCGCGGAGAAGAAGCCAAAGCTAAGGTGGCCAAAGCGGATATCGATGCTAATATTGCCACTGCCCTAAAACTTTATGAACTGGATAACGGTTCATTTCCCACTACCGAACAGGGGCTGGCTGCCTTGCGTGTCAAGCCCAACACCAATCCTTTGCCTCAGAATTGGAATGGCCCTTATGTCGAGAAGGACCCTGTAGATCCCTGGGGCCGTCCTTACATCTATGCGTCCCCAGGTGAACACCGCCCGGACTATGATCTATCCTCGAAAGGAAAGGATGCGACTTCCGACAAGGACACCATCAGCAACTGGCAATAACCCCCAAGGTTTCATCCCGCCGGATGGCGGGGCAGGGCGGGATGTCGCCCGCAAGTTTACAAAAGGCTTCACTTTCGTCGAAGTAATGGTCAGTTTGGTGGTCTTGAGTTGCGGCATTGTACTGATCTATAAATCCTTCTTTTTGTGCGCTGATTATTTAAATAATTTAACCTGCCGTCTTTACGCGTCTTCCCTGATCGATGAAAAGATCGGCGATATTTGTGAATCTTTTGCCGAATGGCCAGCCAAGGACCTGGATTTGGGGGCGAGCTCGGTCACTCTGGACATCAACCATAAACCGGTCCTTTTTAATTACGAGGTCCATTTTGCGCCTTTGAGCGACGTTAAAAGCGTCTGGGAGCTGGATGTCAAACTTTTCTGGATCGACGGCCGAAGAAACATGCACGCAGAGCGTAGCGCCTATATGATACGATGAGGCGGAAAAGAAATTCATGAAGAATCACCATCGAGGATTTACTTTAACGGAAATACTGCTGGTCTCGGCCATGTTTGCGCTCATAAGTTTGGGCGTGTTTAATGCTTTTTCCAATGGTTTTAAATTATGGGCCCGCGGCCAGCATGTCATGGTGGAAGGGTACACGGCGATTTTCCTGGACCGGATAGCCGAAGATGTGCGTCAGACAGTTTTAATAAGCGGCATTCCATTTAAAGGCAGTAGCGCAGAATTTTCTTTTCCGGCCATTATCATTGGCCCTGCTGATAGTCATAGTGCCCGCGCCAAGGAGGGGACGGCAAGTCAGATCGGGGCGATACGCTACGTTTTTGACCCTTCCCAAAAGAAGATCTTTCGCGCCCAGGCCAACTACGGGCAAGCACTTAAATCCGAATGGTCACAACCTGTTGAGGTGGCTGACCTGATAGAAGATATTTCATTACGTTATTATTTTACCGCAGACCGGGGTCTTGATGTCAAAACCCACACAGACCAAGGGATGCCTTTTGGGGTCATGATCGATGTGCAATTCCTGGTCGAAGGGCAAACCTTCCATATGCGAAGGTTTTTGATCGTACCTGTCGGGGGAGGCATATGATGAGGTCCAAGTCTCATCGGGGCGTTGTATTGATCTTTGCTTTGTGGGTGCTGGGGATTTTGACGGTCCTGGCCCTCAGTGTGGCGGTAGGGATACGCCAAAAAATCATATTGGTTGCCCGTCTTGATGAACGCAGCCGCATGAATTACCTTCTTCAGGCGGCGGTCAAAAAAACAGCCGGGTATATCCATATGCAAATGGAGATATCTTCATTTGAGTTTACACCGGCTGTTAAAATGAATTTGCTCAACAATGCCGATGAATTATCCCAAATTGAGTTAGGCTCTGATAGTGCGGGTGTTGGTTACATTCCCACCTCAGGCAAGGACACTTCCGTGCATTGGGGGCTGGTTGATGAAGAAAGTAAGATCAACCTTAACAAGACAGACGCGGTGACATTGACAAATTTATTGACGAGCGTCTTGTCACTCAAGGACGATCAAGCGGGTAAACTAGCGCGTTCACTATTGGATTGGCGTCAAAACGGGGAAAGTGAGCTTACCGGTTTTTATAGCGATGAGTATTACTCAAATCTGCAATATCCTTATCCTAAAAAAAACGCTAACTATGAGACCTTGGATGAAATATTGTTAGTCAAGGGAATGGACCAAGAGCTGTATGACAAACTTATCAATCATGTGACTGTTTACGGGGAAGGTGCTGTGAATATTAATACAGCTTCAAAGCAAGTCCTTATGGCTTTGGGGCTGACAGAGGCCCTGGTGGACAAGATCTTGATGGTACGTCGCGGCAAGGACCAGATTGAGGCATCGGCGGATGATCATGTTTTTCCAAAGACCTATGAGATAACCGCTGACCTTGGCGCTTTTGTCCCTTTGACTTTGAAAGACGTGCAGGCCATTGACGCTTTAAATATGAAAGGCCTTTTATGCACCAGTTCTTTATTTTATACCATTGAGGCCACAGGTAAGCTTGGCCGTAGCACCCTGCCCCGGTCAGTGCGGGCGGTATATTCCGCCCGAGAGGATAAAATTTTATATTGGAAAGAGAGATAAAATATTTGTTATACTATAAAATGGAACAGTCCCCAAAATGGGGACTGTTCCATTCTTTGGAGATTTAATGTTCGGTACAGATAAAAAATATTTGATCATTTCCATTAACGACGGTGTTATTAAGATTGCCCAAGCTTCATCTAACGGTGCTCTAGAAAAAGTTGCTCGCGGTACATTTGCGCTGAATCCTGGAGCTGTGGATGAAGCACCCAAGGCGCTCAATGACCTGCTGGTAGCGTTTAACCGCAAGCTTCCGGTGATATGCGTGGTACCGGCAAGCGCTGCCACTGCCAAGAACATTGAAGTCCCCTCGTCAGATCCTGAAGAAATTAAATCTATCATTAACTTGCAAGCAGGCCGCCATACGCCTTACTCTAAAGAAGAGGTATTGATCGGTTATATCCATTTAGGGGTGAAAGATAATCTCAATACCCGTCTTTTGCTGGTGATCGTGCACCGTGATATGGTCAAGGGGCGGATCTCAATCTTGGAGAATGCGGGACTGAACATTGATAAGATCATTTTTGCGCCGGAAGCACAGGCGCGTTTTTATATTAAAGCGCTGAATCTAAAAAAAGAGGAAGTGCAGGGTATCATTGATTTTTCTATAAATGCCGCCAGTTACATCCTTCTATCCAAGAATTCCCTGCTTTTTGAAAGGCATATCCCCATCGGCATCAAAGCCATAAAAGAAGGGGGGGATACGACAGCGAAATTGCAGGATGAAATCAAGAAATCAGTGGATGCTTTTAACCAGGGCGACGGCTACGAAGCGCCTATTTCTTATGCGGTGACCACGGCGTATCCGGTACTGAAGGCCATTTTACCTGAATTAAAAGCAGGGTTGAGGGTTGAATTTCAGGTCAATGAATACCTGAATTTTATCAAGGTCCCGGAGGATGTCCGTAAGAAGTTGCAGGGGGACCTTGGTGAGGATTCTTTTTTGGATGTTATTGCCCCCGCCTCCAGTGCCATCAAATGTGAGATCAATTTGATGCCCGAAGAGATGGTCCTAAAAAAGTTAGTGGACCGTCAAAGCCAGGAAGTGAGTAAATCCGGTGTGGCTGCGATCATCATCATGGTCCTTGTCGGCGCTATGATCATGAGCAATATTTATTTTAAGGACACATTCTTAAAGAAAAATTTGCGCGAACATTTTTCTTCCCAAAAAGAAGAGGTCCGGGTGCTCCAGGAGAAACTGAGCAAAGTAAAGCTGGTGCGCGGGTATATCGTCAAACGCATGGCCTCTCTGGAGATCATCCATGAGTTGTATGTTATTACCCCCCACACGATCTATCTTAACAATATCGTCGTTGATGATGACGGCAAGGTCACCATTGACGGTACTTCGGGTTCAATGTCGCAGGTCTTCACCTATGTAAAATCTTTGGATGATTCAACCATGTTCAAAGAGGCCAAGACCAAATCCACCTCGACCAAGAAAGACAACGGTAAGGATGTCGCTGCTTTTGAAATTGAGTTTAAATTGGACCAATCCAAGGTGTCGGTGTGAACGAGATCAATAAATTTATCGCGGGTCTAGATCCCAAACAAAAGAAACTTCTTGTTATCGCCGTAGTGATCGTTGTTGCGGCCCTTTTTGACCGGCTTTTGATCGGGCCCACCATGTCACGTTTATCGGCTATTGAAGATGATATTGCCAAAGAAGAAGTAACGATCAAGCAGGACTTTCGCTTTTTGGGGTATAAAGACCGCATTGTCAAAGAGCATGATGAGATCACACCTTTTCTGACAAAAGATGTGTCTACAGACGAGGAGATGGTCGCGGCATTCCTCAGGAAAATAGAAAGTCTGGCCTCACAGATGAAGGTCAACCTGATCAAGATCAGCCCCTCCGCCGGCGAGCAGGATGCGGAGTACTGGAAATACCAGGCTGATCTGGAATGTAGCGGTGAATTGGCGGATGTTATCAGTTTTATGCATTTGGTCAATTCCGACACCGACCTGATGAAGGTGGATAAATTTAATTTTAGCGCCAAGAAATCCGATACTGATGAGATCAAAGCCACCATGACCATCGAGAAAATCGTGGTAACGGTCAAACCCATGCCTACCAAGGCCACAAATACCAATGCGCCCTCAACGAATCCGGTTGCCACACCATAAAAGTTTTATCTTCCTCTTGTCACTTTGGGCGGTCCCCATGGCCCACGCCCAGTCAGGAGGCTTAAGGGATATTTACGAACATGCCCTGAACGCCTACAACAACCAGCAGTATGTCAAAGCCATTAAATATTATCAGCAGATCATCAAGGATGATCCTGCTTTTGCCCCGGCTTATAACGGGATGGCTTTGGCCAATCAGGCCGTCTCAGGGGATGAGGACAAAACCATTGAATTCCTAAAAACAGCTATCCGCTATGACCCTAAAATGGTTCAAGCCTATGATAATCTGGGTCGGATCTACTATGGCCGTCAGGACGTGGACCATGCCCAGGAGTATTTTGAAAAAGCATTGACCGTGGACCCGAATTTAACTAGCGCCCAGTTATGCCTTGCGTGGATCAATTTATTGGTCAGGTCACGCCCCATGACCGCTATCAAATATTTTAAAATGGTATTATTGACAAGCCAGGACCCCAAGATTTATTATGGCATGGGTCAGGCCTATTTTGCCGGCAATCAGCGTACAGAAGCCATGGAGATGATCACTAAATTGCATGAACTGGGAGAAGAAGATTTAGCAACCCGTTTGGAAAAATCCTTGCGTGAGAATGGTACGGTAAACACCCAACCTGATGGCCCCAGCAGCTCATCGACGCCTACAGGTTTAGGCCAACTTCCCCCCACCCTTGATACACCCACAGGCACCAAAGTCCGCCTGCGCGGCAAATTGTCGGATTATTAGTATTGGACTTGGAAGACCTTGATGCGGGTGCGGCCAGTGAGGTCATGGCTTGAGATGAGGGGTTTAAAGTATTTGAGGCCACGTCCGTCGAAATAATAGAGTTTGATGATCAAGGAATTGGCCAGGGCGCGGTCCATCAAGCGGGCGGTATATTGGCCATCCTCCTGGTACAACACCACCGAATAATTCAAGCTTCCTTGCGGGTTGATGTGTTCCACCACAGTTCCATCTTTTAAATACACGACACTTAAAGGTTGGCCGGTGCCGTATCGGGAAGACTGGATTTGGGCATCCATGGTGTCCAGGTCAATAGTTAAATTTTCACGCAAATGCAACAGCTGGTTGTCCTGGCCGATCAACCCCAAGGCATCAGAGAATTTAGGGGCACCGCCCTGGGAGTCCCATAAAAAATCCACAAAATCAGGGGTGTTGCGTTTGGGCACATTTTTTAACAATTCAGGATGGGAGTTAATATCCTCCATTTTTTTAATGTTCCAGCGACCGGCAAAGTCGATCATGATCATATCATCGACAAGTTCAGTGTAGACCAACACATAACTGCTGGGGCGTTTATCATGGGTCAAAGACAACAGGGTATGTATTTGACCTTTGTTGAGAATACCCTGGAGAGTTTGAGTGGCATGGGGTTTATCCTCAGAGGCAATGGTGAGAAGCAAGGAGACTGCATCAGAGAGTTTTAAACCGCATTGACTTAAGTATTCCGCGGGATTATTGCCGCTGGAATTAAGCATGCGCAAAATCCCCCGGGCCTGGTTTTCATCTTGAGCTAAAT
>Ga0182030_10014226_pt1 | contig 15734 bp, 12 predicted proteins | sample 812S3MmetaG_FD_121299 | JGI IMG/M metagenome (GOLD analysis project Ga0182030, IMG submission 121299) | Permafrost microbial communities from Stordalen Mire, Sweden - 812S3M metaG (Illumina Assembly) | ecosystem: Environmental > Terrestrial > Soil > Wetlands > Permafrost | place: Sweden...
AAAATGAAACCTGAAGGGATTCTGCGGGTCCAGCTTTATTCCTTTTAGCACTGCGGGGCTATAGGCTGGGCTCAAGGCCACCATCTGACCTGGCGCAGGTAAGGAAAATTCCTGGGCGCGGACAAAGGAAATATTTATATTAGTAAGAAAGAAACATACTAATAATAAAAAAGTAATACCCCGCCGCCAATATATGAGTTTAATTGGTGATGTCATAATATTTAAACTTAATATGATATTTACTATCAAGTATGCACTATAACTTATGCATTTTCAAGGCGTTGGGACTTTTAGGCGGAGCATTACAGCGACGGGAATTATTGACGATAGAAAAATATCTAATACTATTTTCTTAATTAAAACTTAAATTCTTGTAAACGGGGCTTTTTAAAATTGTAATAGGAAGTTTAGCAAGGACGGGCGGACACCTCCGCCTTTGGCGGGGCAGGCAAGGTCCGCCCCTACGAACTACATAAATCCTCTCTTAGCGCACCTAAACATTTATAAAAATAGCTTCAAAATAATTTCCCAATGACATAGGGCAGGACAGTTTCGGTCCTTAATATCCGGGGGCCTAGATCTAGGGTTTGACAGCCGGCGGTTTTTAATAGTTCAATTTCATAGTCTAGGATGCCGCCTTCGGGGCCGATGATTAGGGTTATTGGTTTTTCTTGATAATCACTACCAACTCCCCCTAACCCCCTCTTTGTATTAAAGAGGGGGGACTTTTTATCAGGATGGGCGACTAGGGCTGTTTTTCCTTTAATAAGAGCAGGCAGTTCATCTTGGACAAAGGGTTTAAAACCTTTTTTTAGGATCACCTCAGGCATTACGGTGTCCTTGGCTTGCTCAAGGCCTAAAACCAGTTGCTCTGTGATGGCTTGGGGTTTTAAAGATGAGGAATTCCATAAACTTTTTTCTACCCGGTTGAAATTAAGAATAATGATTTTCTTGACCCCCAGCATGGCGGCGGAGAATAAAATGCGCTTAAGCATGGGCGGTCGAGGTAAAGCTAAAATAAGTGTCAGGGTCAAGGCTTCCGGAGGCTGGCGATCGAGTTTAACTTCAAGCTCCAGGCAATCAGTGTTTTTACTCACCACGGTCCCCTGTCCCATAAGACCGTTCATTTTACCGACGGTCAAACTTTGGCCGCATTGGGCTTTTAGGATGTCCTGAATATGCAGGAGCCTGCGGCCGGTTAAACGCACACGGGTGGGGGTTAAAAAATCAGGATCGGATAATAGAATAAGATTCAATTATTTTCCCCCCTCCCTTGCCCTCCCCTCCAGGGGGAGGGAATCAGAAGGAAGATGGAAGGAATGGTCGTCATCGGGAAATTGGCCGGAGATCACTTCTTTTTTGTATTGTTTGGCGGCCTCGACAATCTGCGCTCCCAGGTCCGCATATTTTTTGCTAAATTTCGGCTGAAAACGGATAGAAAGCCCCAGAATATCATGGACCACTAAAACCTGCCCGTCGCAATATGGCCCGGCACCGATGCCGATGGTGGGGATCTTAATCTCACCCGTGATCGCTTTTGCCAATTCCTGAGGGATGCACTCCAAGACTACACTAAAACATCCGGAATCCTGTAAAGCTTTAGCATTCTTTATGATCGCCTGGGCAGATGCCAAATCCTTGCCCTGGACTTTCATGCCGCCCAGTTTTTGCGCGGTCTGTGGCGTCAAGCCTACATGGCCCATGACCGCGATACCGGCCTGGGCAATGGTCGATGCCACTTTAGGGCAGTCTTCAAACCATTCTAATTTTACCGCCTGACAACCTGCATCGATAAATTGCCTGGCATTGTCAAGCGCGGCCTGGGGATTTAGCTGATATGATTCAAACGGCATATCACCGACAACCATCGTATTTTTGACCCCCCGCACCACTGCCCTGATATGGTGCAGCATTTCTTTCATACCCACTTCTGTCGTCGAATCCAGCCCCAGGACCACATTGGCCAGGGAATCTCCCACTAAAATAATATCAATTCCTGCCTCATCTAAAAAAGATGCAATAGGATAATCGTAGGCAGTAAGCATGGTGATGCGCTCTTGCGTGGACTTTTGATCTATGATTTGTTGGATTGTTTTCATAATTGCTCTAAATATTGAATGATCTTTTGCGCTGCGGTTTTGCCGCCGGCTATGGCTTGGACGACCGACCCGCCGGCAGTCATGACACTGCCGGTACCGAATATTTTCTCCATACTGGTCATCCCGGTTTGTTCATTGGCCCATAATGAGCCATCCTCATCCCACTTTAATTGGGGCAAAACCTGTTTTAGGAAATTATTCGGCCGCTGACCATTGGCAATGATCACTGTCTGGCCCTCTAAAACCACCGGCTCGTCATTTGAGACCTCAAGGGTCAGGCCGTCTTTCCCATCGACGATATCTAATTTACGGCATTTAACCCCTTGAACAAAACCGTGCTCATCCCCCACCATCTCCAGGGCCCGCATCGAATGGATTTCCAGGCCTTCTTCTCTTGATTCCTTGAGGATATCAGCACTCACACCTGTCTGCTCCTCAAAACCCTCAAAGACCAGGTGGGTCTCACTTCCCAAACGCAGGCTCAAACGCGCCGCATCAAAAGCCGACGGTCCCCGGCCTACAACAATTGTTTTGGCTGTGATCAGGTGCTGCTGCCGGGCGGTAACTAAAGCGTTGTCTTTGTTGGCTGAATGTAACCGGTACATAAATTCCATGTCATAATAAACACCCCCCAAGCTGCTGCCGGGCAGATCACTAAAAAGCGGCAAGCTGGCACCAATGGCCAACAGCACCGCTGAAAACCCCCGCATAAAAAGCTCATCAAGCATCAGGGTGCGACCCAGCACCACGTCCGTCTGGAATTCCACACCCAAGGACCTGAGCAATGCAAACTGCTCATCAAGCACTTTCTGCGGCAGGCGGAACTCCGGTATGGCGTATCGCAAAAGGCCGCCGGGCTCGTGCGCTGCTTCAAAAATAGTGACGCTAAAATTCATCCGGGCCAGATAATAGGCGGCACTCATCCCCGAAGGACCGGAGCCGATAATGGCCACTTTTTTCCCTCGAGGGGCCTGACTCGCTTTTTCCGGCTTTACCGACCCAAAATCAGCGGCGAAACGCTCCAGGGCGCGGATGGCGATGGGATGACCATCCGCATTAAAAACGCAGGCTTCCTCGCATGGCGCCGGACAAATACGGCCGCAAATCGAAGGGAAGGGGTTCTCTTTTTTTATGCGCTCCAGGGCCAGCCCCGTATCGCCTTCACGTAATAAACGGATAAAGCCCGGAATATCGATCCCCAAAGGACAGCCGGGCAAACAAGTGGCCACGGCACACTGCGGACAGCGGCGAGCCTCGTCCTGGGCTATTTTCTTGTTGAACCCCAAAGAGACTTCGCGAAGATGGCGAACCCTGGCCTCTTTAGGCCTATCGGAAGGATTTGGTTTTCCCATTGATACGGCTCCAGTGCATTCATGCGTTGTGATAAATCTTGATAATCCACCATATGCCCGTTGAACTCAGGGCCGTCAGTACAAGCCAGACGGATGTGCCCATCCACCTTGACCCTACAAGACCCGCAGAGCCCCAAGCCATTGACCATGTACGGGTTTAATGTCACCCTTAAGGGGATATTTCTTTCTTTTGTCATTTGGCTGGCCGCCTGCATCATCTCCACCGAACCGATCGCATAAACCCGGTGCACGGTGTATTTATTCAATAATTCTCTCAAAAGTTCGGAGGCCAGGCCTCTGCGCTCATAACTGCCGTCATTGGTGGTGATAAAAACATCGTCACAGACCACCCGCATTTGTGACTCCAGCATCAACACTTTCTTGGATTTTGCCCCGATGATGCCGATGACCTTATTGCCCTTCTTTTTCAAACCGCGGCAAACCGGTAAGATCTGTGCCGCCCCGATGCCGGTGGCCACACAAATGACCAGACCATACTTGTCCATTTGGGCGCCACGCCCCAAGGGCCCCACCATCTGATAAAGGCTTTCTCCGATAGACAGCACCCCTAATTTGCGGCTGGTAGGACCTGTCTCATGGACGATCAAGGACACAAAACTGCGTCGCTCGTCGCTATCAGCGATGGTCAAAGGGATGTTATGCTCACCCGCCAGCGGGGTCACCATCACAAACTGGCCGGGCAAGGCCCGGGCCGCGATGGCAGGCGCCGAGACATCGATTTTCTTGATGTCCTGAGCGATGAGTTGTTTATGGATTATTTTATACACGATCTTTTTTTACTCATTTAACAAGGAATTCCGTTTCCAATAATTTATCGCCAAAACGCACGGTGAGGGCCTGGGCATCAATGGATTCCAAACCTTTCAGAACCGGAGACAAGATATTTTCCATATTATATATGGTCAATTTAGCCCCCAAAGCCCCTGAAGCGTAATTATCCAAAAGGCGTGCCAGGTCTTGTTTTTGTTCTATATAGGTCGCAATATCCCCGCGGATCGATTCTTCCTCACGGTTTAAATTTTCAATAGCTCCGTCGACCAAGCTGGGATCCTGGATATAGGCCACTGACAACGATGCTTCTTTAAGCTGTCTTAGTTTCTTTTGGGCCATGACCAATTCCGTACTTTTGTCGGCAATCGCCTGGTCCAATTCCTGCTTTTTATTGTCCCCGTCCTGTTTATAGGACGCGGCCATGAAAACCTGGTTGGATAAATACTTATCAAGCCATCCCAGGAAATCCTGGGCCCGACGGGAAAATTCGGCTGTTTTCATCAGGGTCACGGAATTGAATTTGCCGCCTTGGACCAGATTAAATTGCTCAACCGCGTCATCTGATTCAATGGAGCGCAACGAATCATAATAGGCGTCAATGGACCTTTTTAATAACTGGCGGGAGCTTGCAACCAGGAGATAATCACCTAAGAAACCATAGCCGGGGTCCATATTAGCGCCCAGCGACAATGAGATATAATGGATATCCACGTGATTATATTCTTCGCTTAACAACGTGGTGACGGGATATTGGGTAAACTTACCCAACAAGCGCTCTGCCCCGGGACGGTCTTGTATTTTGATAAATACCAGAAAACGAGGATAGGGATAGCTGCCCTGCATGTCCACATCTGTCAGGTACCCGCCGATCTCATGGCCTAAAACCGGTATAAGGTCTTTTTTGATGCTGAAATGGAAATGTTTTTCCAACCTTTGTTTGAATTTACCTATCGCCTTGGACAAGGCGGGACTATCATCCAATTTCTTTTTGGCCAGTGCCCAGGACTGGTCAAAATCATAACAAGCTCCCCAATTATAGACAATGGCATTGACCGGCACTAATTTCAACGTATCGTTAGACAAGGCCGGACAGGCAAGGACCTTGGCTATCGCTATTGGCATATATTTTTCATCCAACCCCACCATTATTTTATATTTACTGACCACTCCCGGCATATAAGATAATCCGTAGACCGGGAAAGCCGCCATTTGATAACCTAAAGGGATCAGCTTGGAATCCAATTGCCCCCGCCAAAGGCTCGAAAAACGGTTGAGATTGATATACGCCAATCCATCTGCCGACGGATAAGCATTCCGGCGGACCATATCATATGAAGGATCATCTTGCAGTAAATTGCGTTGATGTTGATAAACATCAACCACATCTTCTAAATGCCCCAAAAATTCCGGCGCCACGATCAGCAGGTCCCTGATACGCACATAAGCCAACCCTAAACCCTGCTTTTTGAATAAAATGTGATTAATGACCCGGCCCTGATATTTTTGCTTACTGACACTGACTTGATCGCCCCAATGAGGGAAAAGTTGGCCCACAAGCTCGGTAATCCTTGTCGTGAATGTCAAGCGCAGGACCACAAAAACCTGGTAGGAATCATCATTCCTGTAAACAGCTACTGAGGCTTCTTTGCCAAAAAAATCTTTGATCAAAGGGTTGTTCCAGATCTTGACGATATCTTTCTGCCATTGCTTGAGATCGTTAACATCTTTTTGAGAGAAGTGATTGCGGCTCAAAACATCCGGTAAATCAATGGCCGCTATATTCTTGCCAAAATCTGATTTGATCACTGAATCAATATGCACCTGCATATGCGTCAATTGGGCAAAAACTAGCGGATGAGAAGGCAATACCCTCTCCACCGGCAATCCCGGGCGTTGAGACCATACCCAGAAGCCCAGCAACAAAACAAAAGGAATGATTAATATCCAAATAATTATTTTTTTCATAACGAATAAACCTAACGGATACGTCATTCTGAGGCGAAGCCGAAGAATCTCTTAAAGAATTAATTTTATTAAGATCCTTCGCTTCGCTCAGGATGACAATTATCAACTTAAATCCCAAAAAATATTTTTGCGTTTGAATTCACCTGGATCAAGGTGTCTTCTTCATTTAAATTCTTTAATTGCGACAAGGCCTTCCATGTCCTTATCACGTCTTTGGGTTCAGCCATATAAGAGCTCTCCCCATCTTTAAAATGCACCGGAGAATCCGTTTCTACAAGTATCCTATCGAGCGGTGCATGGGCCATGGCACGACGCGATTCAAGACTATACGCCACACTCGGGCTGGTTGATACATAAAAACCAGCCTCAAGAATTTGGTCCAATATATCCACTGGACCGCTATACCAGTGAAACAAAGCCCTTCTCACACCGGACTCTTTGACCATGCCTAAACAATCTTGCCATGCCCCACGGCTGTGAATGACAATGGGCAGATCAAACTCCCGGGCCAAATTTAAATGAAAACTGAAGGAGTCTTTTTGTTTTTGACGTTCCCCTTGATCTTTGCGCACCCATTTATACCAATAATCCAAACCGGTTTCCCCGACGGCAACGGCCTGCTTGATATTGGCGCGCATAAAATCAAAAGCTAAGTTCGGGCGGACACAAGGTCCGCCCCTACCGCTAACCATGCCCGGATGAAGCCCAAGGCCTATATGAATTTTAGGCTGTTGATATTGGCCGGCAATACCCAGAAGCTTTTTCATCGAGTCCAGATCAACACTCATGGCCACAATGTCACTGACACCAGCCTCATGCGCACGGCTCATAACACCGGACAGATCTTCAAACTGGTCGATATGCGCGTGAGTATCAATGATGGTCGTCATTTGCTGTCAATGATAAATGTCACCGGACCATCATTGATCAAAGAAACATCCATCATGGCCCTGAACTGTCCGGTTTCAACTACATTTTTCGCAGCCTTTAATTGCGTCACAAAATAATTATACAATTCCTCGCCAAGTACAGGGTCTGCTGCTTGATCAAATGAAGGCCTGCGGCCTTTATCACAATTGCCATAGAGCGTGAATTGAGAAACAACCAAAAATTGCCCCTTGATTTCCTGGCATGACAGGTTCATCTTACCCTGGGCATCATCAAATATGCGTAATTCCGTGATTTTCTTGACCAGGTAATCAGCGCAAGTGGCATTGTCGTCTCGGGCTACACCCAAAAAAATCAATACCCCTTGGGCAATTTGACCAATCAATTGGCCTGCCACTTTAACCTCTGCCTTTTTAACCCTTTGTATGACCGCGCGCATATATAATACTCTTTATTAGTTTTTTAATTATAGATTCACCTTTTGTTACCGTCAATCCAAATAAAGCCCTTTGATCCATTATTCTTACCTTTTAAAAACTACAGGGATGAAGACGATAATATAAAACATATCACCGGTGATTGGATTTATAAAATCATCATCGAAGCGCAGAAATGGTTAGGCCATGCCAATATTCAAACCACGCGGATTTACGATCATCGAGAGAGGACTCAGCGAAATCATCTAATTTTAAAATCAACTATTAACGGCTTTAAAAAGACCAAAAATTCTAACTCGCTAACGATACTGCTTGCTCCGGTTTATCAGTAGGTTTTAAATTGAGCCGTCAAGTATCCCTGGCAAATTCATCACCGGCACGATAGATTCAATCTTAAATTCCAGCCCATCAAACCCATCGCGCTTGATGCGCGCAATCTGGGCCGGATCAAAATTGAGCCTAACCCCGCCCATAGCGGCGTCTTTGCTGACGTTCATCTGCATTTTACTGCGGTCTAAATCGATACCGCCGTTTTCTTTTTTATCAAATTCTTGATTTCTCCCTTTCTTGTGTGTGTTCATCGCCACATCCACCCAATGACCGCCTTTCTTAGTGAGTAATAATAATGAATTTGGCATTATAAAGGAATAGCTGATATGATCGGTTCCCTCCATGCCCAGATATTCAAAATCTGTGGGGATTAATAACTTTAACTCTTTACCAGCACTGGCAATCCCCATTTGAGCTAACGTGTGGGCATCTAAATGGTCCAAAACCAACACACAATCTCCTTCATGAAGACGATCAAGTATGTTCCTTAATATCGAATGTAATGCCTGCTGCGATGCTGACGGCGGCAGTTTTCTTTCTCTCATCTCAAGTGCAAAATATTCACTAAATCCCTTTAGCAGAAGAATCCATCTTGATTTAGCCGGAGTATCCAGAAATCCATAGCTTGATTCCCGGGTAGCATCCAATACCACACCAAGATTAATGACATTTCGATAGGTTTGTGATAACAGTCCATTGCCTAATACTTCTCCAACTTGGGAAAGCCCTGTTGCGATATCGTTATCACTTATATTCACTGCTACAGTTTTTGCGATTGAAGCCGGAATTCCATCTGCCCCCATAAATGCATATCCGATCCTAATATTGCTTACTTTCGGATCAATGCTTTCGATAATGCCTTTTAGCATGTTTCTATAAGATTCGAGAAAGTCGTGATAGATAATTTTTCTATCAGGACGTGTCCCCTTGGATCTAAACGGACTATTCACTGCTTTTTGATAGGTGTTGGCAATCTCACGTATTCTTTGTTGGAGAGACATCGTCATCGCCTCATCCTTCCCCTCTAAACTCCCCTCTGTTTGCCCACGCGCGTCATTTCTTTCAGACGCTAACACACTATGAGATCTTAACGTCCCTTGAATAATTTGAAGGGCATGATAAAGCTGCCCAAACCTTTCTCGCAGTTCTTGTTCTCTATTCCCTCCTCCCGAGGCCTTCTCACTTCTTAAGAATTCAGAAATCAGAGAGTCCAATTTCTTTTGATCACTGAGGAATTCAAAAACAATTTTTTCCTGGTCAACCCCATTCTTTAAAGATAATTTCAAGGCATACCTTGCCCATATACTTAAAAGAGCGACCAGAGGATACCGGTCCCCCAGGGTATTTAAATTATGAATATTAAACGGCATCTTTCTTTTCTGGAATTGAACAACTCCCAAAACATGAAGAACATCCCTCTGGTGAGGATTGGTGCTGGTCAAAAAATTGACCAAGGTTTCACTTTGAGGTGACGCCCCATAGGCAGCAGTGACATGTATTTTGACAGCATCCGATTGAATCGGACTACCGGCAATTTCTTGAGCACTTGCCAAAACCACTTCCCTATCGGTGGTGTGTTCTATTACCTTGAAATTGGAAATACTGTCCATCGCTCTATCTTTTTCTACATTCATCGCCCCATCATTTCTATTTTTTGGTGAAGTATTGACAGAGGCGTCAAATATATCTCCGATACGTAAAGAAGCATTCGCTGGTATTGTATTTACTACCCTCATGGCCAAATCTGTCCTTACGGCTACCCCGCCCGAAAAATACTTCCTTGGAATGACATAGTATTTTGTATCGGAAATGACAATAGAATTATCCACATCATCCTTGATATAGTTAAACACTCCTTTTTTGTAGGCCTGTAAATAACGCTGGAAGATAGCATCAACGTCATTAAAAGATTGCTTCGTCGCTAAGGAAGTTTTCGCCTTCTCCTGACCAAGGGCTCCTGTTATCGCCTTGGATATATTGACACTATTTTTATATTCAAGGCCTTTGACTTTCGATTGGTTGCCGTATATTTGGGTTAGGATGGCGTCTTTAAGGGCCATTTTGTACCAACTGGCCAGGATCATGGAATAAAACATCTGGCGCAATGGCGCAAAGTTTTGGCCGGCGTTGACTTCGTGTTCGATGGCGGGAAGGATGATTTGTTTGATGATTTGGGAGGCGATAGCGTTTGTCGGTCGGTTGTTTCCCTGGGATGGTCCCCCCTCCCTTACCCTCCCCTCGGAGGGGGAGGGAATATTATTCAGGTGTTTTTCCTTGGCCAAATAATCTTCTTCCAGCATCACCTTTAAATGCGCTCCTACGACATAAGCCACATTGCCGCGTTCATAGACATCGGCCCTATCTGCTACGATCCATACCTTATTAAATGTATTGACCGATATCTGGGTCGTCCCATACATCTGTTGGGCTTTTGTGTATACCCTGTCCCAGAATTCTTTGCCTAAATGCTTTTCAGGATAAATGAGCGAGGCTGTTAATTGTTTAAGGATATAGTCCTGTGCGAGCATATCGCGGCCCATTTCGGTTTGGCCTAGATTCGGGGCTATGATGCGGTCTTTTTCATAAGGGGAAAGATTGACCCAGAGGTCCTTCTCCGGTACGGTCATGGCGGCCAGAAAATACTTGATCAATTTATTGGATTCTTCTTTTAATGCTTTGTCATCCTGAGGCCGGAGGCCGAAGGATCTTAATGCGCCTTTAGACCCTTCGCTTCGCTCAGGATGACGAAAAACATCTCCTGTATCTATAATAAAATCAAACAGGAAGGGATTATCAGGATGGACTTTTAGGCCTTTGATCAATACCGGCTCAAATGCAGGACTTAAATTGACCATGGTGCCGGGAGCAGGCAAATCAGCCACTTCTTGGCCATGTGCCGGCAAAGAAAACTCCCCTTCAGCCGAGCAAGCAATAGGGCAAATCGGCCCCAAGGAATTGACCAAAAAGGCAAAAATAAGCCCCAAGGCTATTATAGCTCGTAATTTAAAATGCTTTTCCATGATAAAACAAAGTGTACCCTACTTTTGGGTATTGTGCCAGTTTTTGAGGTTTTCACTTGAATCGGCTGATTATAAAGCCCTTTGATTGACAATCCCAAGGCTTTGTGTTACAAAATCAGTTATGGATCTTAAAGAGCTTCTCATCCAGCACAACTTCCCCCAAGGGGTCATTGATGTTTTGACAGCATCAGGCATTACTACCTTGCATCCCCCCCAAGCTGAAGCTATCCGCAAAGGGATATTGGATAAGAAAAACCTGGTCATGGCCGTACCCACCGCCGCCGGTAAAACCCTGATCGCTGAACTTTGCATGCTTAAATCCATCCTTCAGGATGGCGGCAAAGCTTTATACATCGCTCCCCTCAAGGCCTTGGCCAGCGAAAAATACCATGATTTTAAGAAGAAATATGAACCCCTGGGCATCAAGATCGGCATTGCCACCGGAGACTTGGATTCACCCGGCAAATATTTGGACCGCTATCAGATATTGATCGCCACCGCCGAGAAGGTCGATTCTATCCTGCGCTCTAAAGCCGGGTGGCTCATCAACTCCCTTTCCGTGATCGTGCTGGATGAGATCCATTTTATCAATGATGAGTCCCGCGGGCCCACCCTTGAGATCCTCACGGCCCGCATCAAGCAATTAAAACCGGATATCCAGATCCTAGCCTTAAGTGCTACCATCAGCAACGCCGATGAAATCGCCGGATGGCTGGGCGCTAATCTGGCCTTCAGCAATTGGCGTCCCATCCCCCTTAAAGAAGGAGTTTATTTTAATGAACGGATCATGTTTAACAACGATTCCATCCGTTTGGTCAAGGAAGACGCGGACGAAGATTTAAATAAGCTGGTGATGGACACCCTGCACGGCTCGGGCCAGGTATTGGTCTTTGTAAATTCCAGGCGCAGTGCCCAGGCCGCGGCGCGGGAATTATGCCCCTCAGTGGTGGCCATCCTTAACGATGACGAGAAAAAGATCCTGAACGAATTAGCCAAGGAGATCAGCGAAGACCATTCTGCCACCAAGATCTGCAAAAAATTAGCTGAGATCGTCAAAGCGGGGTGCGCTTTTCATCACGCGGGACTCACCCCCAAACAACGCCATTTGATCGAAGATCATTTTAAGAGAAACATCATCAAGGTCATCTGTTCTACCCCTACCCTGGCCGCCGGGGTCAATCTTCCGGCCAGGCGCGCCATCATCCGCGATTGCAAACGTTATTCCAGCGGTGTGGGATCGGTGTATATATCCACCTCAGAATATAAACAATGCGCCGGACGCGCCGGACGTCCTCAATATGATGATTATGGCGAAGCAGTGCTGATGGCGAAATCTTTATCTGAACAAAACACCCTATTTGAACGCTTCATCTTATCCAAACCTGAACCTGTGAGCTCAAAGCTTGGGAGCGAAGGGGCCCTTCGCATCCACATCCTGTCTTCCATTGCAGCAGGTTATGTGCATGATATCACCAGCATGTTTGATTTCTTAAATCACACCTTCCTTTCTTACCAAAAACCCGGAACTAACTTAGTCAGCCTGGTTGGTAATATCTTCGAATATTTGCACAAAAATGGATTTATCGACAAAAGCGGCTTTAAATATTTTACCACCCCCTTTGGCAACACCACCAGCCGTCTTTACATTGATCCCATGACCAGCCTCATTTTGCGTGAAGGACTCACCAAGATCCATGAGGGCAAACCATATTCCACTTACGGCCTTTTGCATATGCTCACCTGCTGCCCTGACAGTGAACTTCTTAATGTGGGCAAGAACGACGGGGAGGAGCTAAAAAGTCTGGCCCAAAGGCTCGAGGACGAGCTGATCATCACACCCCATGATCTGGCCATGCTTCAGGATGTTTACACTTATTATGCCACGCTTAAGACCATGTGGTTATGGTCGCGCTGGATCGACGAAGAAAGGGAAGAAAATATGTGCGATGATTTCAACGTGGGCCCGGGTGACATTTACCGCCACGTGGAATCATCCGGATGGCTGCTGCACGCCGCCGGCAAGGTCGCCGAACTCTTGCACTACAAAAAGATGACTTTTGAATTAGAAGAACTGCGCTTGAGGATGCGTTACGGGATAAAACAGGAACTATTAGGATTAGCAAGCCTGGAAGGAGTAGGCCGCGTCAGGGCGCGCGTCCTGTTTAAGCACGGCTATCATACCCTGGCAGATTTGAAGCCAGCCACCGCCGATCATCTGGCGGCCATCAAAACCATCGGCAATTCCCTGGCCCAAAGCATCGTAACCCAAATCCACCACCCCACCACAAAAAACTTCGGGGCCAAACCTCATTCTTTCACGCATGCCGACACCGACCCCGTCGCCGAAATCACCGAGGTCTGGACGGATTGATCAATAATAAATAACAGTGGGCATTTGATCGCCTTGCTTGCTTTTCAAATAATCAAATTGTATGCCTTTTGTCCCGCCTTGCTGGATGATGCGCTCAGTTTCAGTCGTCTCGATCACTTTTCCGTTCGAGTCTTTCTTCACTTGAATTTCTTTAGTGACCAACGTCCTGACACAGCCTACTAATGCCAAACACATCAACACGACAAAAAATCTTTTCATTAAACCCCTCCGATTTTTAAACTATATTTAAAATTATACCGGCCACTTAAATAACTTACAATCGAAATAATGCGTCCACCTTACCAAATGAACGGCACTAGACGGTATCGAGTCTTTTGACAATACTCCTTATAGCCGGACAGGCTTTGGGAGAGGGACTTTTCTTCATCGAGAAGCCGTAACACGATGAGGATGGTAAATGGGATAAAGATAAGGAGTCCCCACCATGATCCTAAAGCAAGAGGTGTGCCTAAAATGATGACAATCGCTGCTAAATACATAGGATGGCGGATGATCCTATACGGACCTGTTGAAATTACTTTTTGATCAGGGATCACTTCTACGGTGGTACCTGCAAACGTGTTTGCTTTAAGCACAATGAAAATGACCAGATACCCGAGTGCTACTAAAACGTCCCCTGCCGTCACTACTAAAAACGGGACATCTGACCACATAAAGCGATGATCAAACGAGGGAATAACGAATGCACTGATGTACACCACAAAAATAAAAAGTTGTATCCGCTTTTGACTTTTTTCTTTCTCTTTCCTGATCAAGCGGCGTTCAAGGAGCTGGGGGTCATTCTTGTATAAATGGGCGAATATCAGTACAACTGATACCCCAACGATAAACAAGTAACCCCAAGCCTGCCAAAAATCAAATGTCCATGCAGGGACAAAAAGCATGCACGCTAAACCAAAAATAAGTTGTATAGATCCAATGATGGTTTTTCTGGCGAGGTCATTCATGAGTTAATTACATAAAAAAAGGAGCGGCATAGGGAGCGGCAGCCACACCGGCGCTGACGGCAGTGCTGACAACAGAGCCCAAGAGATCAATGGGAATCTCCAACAAACCACAACCTGATTGGGCCAAACATAACAGGAACAAACAGATAAATTTTAAAGTGTTCTTTAAAAATGTCATTTGATGGATATCTCTATTTTACTAATTTTATCCTTTAAATATTTGAATATAACGATCATTTCATATCAGATGACCGTAATAAATACTTATACACTAACAACCGTAGTCTAGTCACATTATAAGCCGACATTAAAAGAACGTACTATTTTTATTAACAATTTCAATTCTCACGCAATTTGATAACCTCAGCACGTAACCCCCGAGTTATTCCTTCATAAACATCCCCTGGCATGCCATTTGAGTCCCTAGAAGCTAATTCATCCGCATAAAATGGACGGCCAAAGACTACCTTAACTGGACATAGCCGTGGTTTATTGCTTCCCCTGGGCCATGATTGATTAGAACCATGAATAAAAACCGGAACAATTGGGACCCCCAATTCTTTAGCTAATATAGCTGCCCCTTTATAAAATGGACCAACATTATCACTAATGGAACGCATTCCTTCCGGGAAAATACAAACTATCTTTTTATTGGCTAAAAGAAGATTGGCTATCTGTAACGATTCCTTTAGATGAAGATTGTTGTCAATAGCTACTAACCGTGCCAATTTAATCTTGCTTTTCATAGAAGGATGATAAAAAATGTTGTAATAACCAAAGAAATTGGTATGTATCTGGTGCTTAAAAGGTAAATTGTTATAAATAAACAAGCCGTCTAAGAAACTCGCATGATTAGGGCAGATGATGAATGGCCCTTTCAACGGGAGATTTTTGACACCTTCCGCTTTCAGAGACCAACATACTTTAAAAATAAGACGCAGAATCCCCCCAGCAAACCAATTCAACACAATAGTTCTCTTTTTAATCTGAATCTGGGCATCCTTGGATATTTCACCAGTGGGAGCTTGGCGTAAAATCTCCCCCCAACCTTTTGGTTTCAAAGCTTTTTCAGCTGACAACTTAGGAATTAAAGAAGAAACTAGTTCGATAAGCTCTTTAACTGTTGTAGCTTTATAATAAAGCTCATCAGTAATCTTAATATTAAATAACTCTTCCATCCTTAATGCTATTTCTACCCTTCCCAAAGAATCAATTTCAAGATCAATCTCCCAATGGCTATTTAAATAAACTGGTCGAGAAGTCAATGTAGAAACGTATTTGATAATCTTACACGCTATATCAGTCTTAAGGATCTCTTGTTCTTCAAACGTCATCGGCTCATCAGCATTAAATGCAATGGTCTTAGGCATATTTTGATATTGTTGTACAATTTCAGATATCTCATTTTTTCTTTTTTCCGTCCCGTTCAAAGAACCTCTCGTTAGAACAATTCCAGCTAAACGTTGATCTGCAGGAAGGGTCGTTTGTAAATTCTCCAATTCCCAACGAACA
>Ga0182030_10014227_pt1 | contig 15734 bp, 15 predicted proteins | sample 812S3MmetaG_FD_121299 | JGI IMG/M metagenome (GOLD analysis project Ga0182030, IMG submission 121299) | Permafrost microbial communities from Stordalen Mire, Sweden - 812S3M metaG (Illumina Assembly) | ecosystem: Environmental > Terrestrial > Soil > Wetlands > Permafrost | place: Sweden...
ACCTCCAAAATCCAAAATAATACAAATGGTGATTCAAGGCTCAACGGGAGGCCTTATATACATAATCGAGCGTCTCCTCGCTTGCAGGTATTTGCGGCCCCGTTTCATACCCTCCCGGAAATATATCATTGTCCTCAGCTAACACGATAAACTGCCCACCCACCCTTCCACATTCTGACTTCAAGCATTCGAAGCCAGCTTTCGTACACCAGTCCTTCGCAGACTGAGTCAATTTCACCCAGGTGTTGTTTGCGTCTTTGTATTGCCACGCAGGGGCGTATCCTATTACGACTCTGATTTTGGAGAGATCGGTTCCGAAGTCTCCGGAATGTGTCGTAGTGAGTGCCGTGGTTATGTCTGGGAATGAAGCGTTGGTGAGGAGGTTTGCGAGGAATTTGGGAGAACTGTGAATGGTAGGTAGGTCCCCGCCTTTAGTGGCTTTGATATAAACTTCGCTGCTATCACCTAAGAAAGTTAGTTACTTGTTGAATATTGGAAAAGAATAAGTTAAGTGATTCTCTGATTTCGATAGACTGAAAACGGAGATGTAGGATATTAGGTGAGGAAAATTTACTCCAGATAATTTTGCCAGCTGTTTCAAACGCAGAAACTCCCTGGTCAATCTTCGTGCAATTGGGATTATTTCCACCGCAGGTTGGGTAGGTCAACGCGATAGGGACTGGGTTTCCGAGAGTTGGAAGTACCAAAGCAGTCGTGGTCAAAATCAATGAGAAAAGCATTGGGATGGATTCGAATTGGAGGTTGGGAGCTGAAGGGATATCGCTTAATACAACACAAAGAGCGATCGTTAAAAACAAATGCAATGCAGCGAGTATATATTTATTTCGTACCCCCTGCTGCTGAAGTTTCCCAGGTGTTTTCCCAAATCTTCCTAAAAGATTTGGCGAGCCTTCACATGGACTCCTCGATTGGAAGAAATCCCATCACTGGACGAGAGGTATTGACGATGGAGGGGAAAGGATCAATAAGAATAGGTGGATCACGAGGATTCTCATGCTCTCTAGAGCTGGAAGTCTTTACCCGAAAATCATATTCATGATGGTCGGATGAGGACTGATTAGAATCCTAAAAAATACTGGATTCTGTATGGATGTTTCTGTATTGATTTGAAAATACACATTTGATCGGAGTCCAAGACCAGAAACCAATAACTGTGTGGGTTGCTAGACAGCGGAAGAACTGCGCCGTAGCCTTCGCTTCCTGGCGGCTCCATTCCTCAAAATCAATCAATCTGTGATGCGCATGATTCAAAGTTATTTTAAGTACAAGATCATCGAATCCATATATACTTTGAGAAAGAAATCCAAAGCGAAGGAAGAACAAGTACGCTGGGTGTATGGTGGTGTTCATCTTCTAATTGGAAGATTTCCAGGGGAGTTGGCAGTTCCTAGCCTGTAGCAGGCTCCATCGCGCTCCCGTGTTCCTGCATTCATTCCATCAGCACCATCCGCCCACAATGCCAGAAATAACTCCATGATATTCCTGCCTCAATCCTGAGTCATATTGATGCATTTCTCCATCAATCTACGAAGACACGAGACCTATGCATTTTCATATTTCTGATTATTACCCTGAATCTCTTCACGATGGGACTTTCCCCGTCAAATTCATGGATTGATGCTGATACGAGTCATGTCACAACAAGGTAAGAGGAGCGACACGAGTCAACTTATTTCTTCATCAATTATTGAAAGATGCCAAGTCGACTCGTCGACTATAAAAAGGGGCGATCGCAAGAGACTAGAACTCTGAATCGTGCCCTAGTTTAATTTGGGTATACCCCCGAGATGCAATTGAAGATTGCTGGGATGCCCTCCCCGGATCGCCACAACCTTGTATCGATCACACTGAAAATCTTTGGGCTAGGACTCATAAGAGTGGGAGGGCGGTTTTGTATGTTGGCTTGGGCCGCATGATTTGTTCTGTGGGTTTTCAGCGTGTACAATAGATACAACGATATACAATACCTTCAAACTCAATCTCTGAAGGGTTGAATACTACACCCCCACTTTGACCTTCAGCAGCAATCACGGTTGCGGACCCAGGATTCCCTGTATTCTTAGTCCAAAGAGTCTGTAATACTACAACGAGTCAGAGGCGTGTATCGCTAATGCAAGCGTCCCCGATAGTTTGTTAAGTCACTTCGAAGTCCAGCCAATTGAAGACCAGTATTTGCACTACCCAACAGCCTCATGGCGAAGTGAACCCCATCTTTCTATACAGGCAAATCCTTTCAATATCGTTGAAACACGGAAGGGCAAGCTTTTGATAGTGGAGAAGACATCTTGTAGTGCCACTCTATGAGGTGGGTCGATTGCAGCCCCTTCTTGGAAAAAGCAAAGTCCCTCGATCCCCTACACTCATATTATTCTGCATTGCTTTCGGATTTTTATTTTTATGTGTTTTTTTCTTACCCGCATCTGTCAATATGCTCGATGCCATTGCAACAGAGCAATGGTGCGAATATGGAATTGGAGTCAGTATCTTCATCTTCCGGTTCTTTGCTAGATGGAAGGTATGATCTTGACAAACCTGCTCTGTACTCAGAAAGCTGATTCTTTGGAGATTGGTGGATTCAGGAACTTTGCAGCAGATGACATCTGTGCATTTATAGCCTTGGTATAATCAATCCAACCCTGTGGCGGATGCACCATTCTTATGTGAGATGGCAGATCTTTTGGACCGGCGAAACTGTGACGGTAAACCTTCTAGGTATGATTTGTTCTCAGACTCAAACATATTTACCGCCGCTGAAGCTCTTCTAGGACATTATGGCACATATGTGGGATTGACAAAGGAGACTGCGGAGACCCTGGACGCCCATACGATTGAAGAATATACCAAGGGTTCCAAAGCTTTGTTCGTAGCCTGGGTTTGCTATGCGACTTTGATTTGGTCCCTGAAAGCGGTATGTACATTGTCTCCAACTCCTTACTGTATACTGATATTTTAGACTGTCTTGTTCTTTTACAATCGTATGACCACTGGTCTAAGCCAACATCAGCTTGTGCGGTATCTGGCGTTGGCCTGTGGAATTGGATATATGGTTGTGATGTTGGAGCTATTCTTACATTGCACACCCATCCAACGGAATTGGCAAATAAAACCCTATGCTGGAGGTGAGCTTGCCGCAATCCACATCCCAACTCAGCTGATCCATCCACAGATCAATGTACTCTCTATTATGGTAATTATTATACGATCACCATCATTAACGTCCTGTAAGTGCTCTTCACTATCCAAGCATCTGATGATTGACACTAACAAGCATATAGTACCGATGGTGGTATCCTCTGTTTCATCCCGATTCCCATTCTGTGGAAAGTCCGAATCCCTCTTCGCCGTAAACTGTGGGTAGGCCTTCTTCTCTGCTCCGGAATATTCGTTATCTCTGCTGCCGTCATACGTTGCGTCCTTTCGGTTACTGAAATTCGATCCATCAATACATCCGGAGTTTGGGCTATTCGAGAAACCTTCGTGACTATACTCGCTATCAATGCACCCGTTATCAAGCCTATATTTGATCGAAGTGCTTGGATTAGACAAGGAGGATCAGATAAAACCAAGGCGTATGGGAGTAATTCTATGCGAAGTCGCAAAAATGTGATAGAATTGCAGTCTCGCAGTCCTTCGGAGAATCCTAGAAGCGAAGAACGATGGGATACGGGGAGTGAGGACCATATCATCTCCAAGGCGAATGCATCAAATGACTTGGAGACCGGAAAGAGCGATCAGGGCATGAAAATAAATGTTACCAAAATGTACGATGTAAAGAGTGATTCGAAAAGCGAGGTAGAGTTGCCTACGAGGTGGTAAGTCAGAAGAAATGTCTTGGTGGAGGCTGATCGACTTTCATGAGTTTGATGAGAACCCAGGCGGACTGTTTGACTTTTGTAATAACAACAAAGGGAAACATCGCTGTTCTCTCTATTTAAAGAGAGAAAATAAAATCGCATCCTAGGTATTGAAGCTCTCTCGATGGAAAGCATGATATGATCTTCAAGATTATTGCTGGGTATCTGGCACTTTCACCCCACTGTTACATTATCCCCGTTTTGAGAGAAAGTACCGACAACATGAATTTTCCCAATTTCGCTTTTGCTGACTTTCTTCTTGTATATCATGATGTTATCACATCTGTCCTCTTTCACTTACTGTCTTTGTATTACTCGGAATCTAAAGTCGAGGAACTTTGGTGCAGATTTCGTTGTCGTTGCGACTGTATTATCGTTTTCCTCAAATTCTTCAAGTCTAGTGAGCGGGTCTTCAGGTGTGAACGTATGGAATAGTAATTAGGATTAAAGCTAGATTCATATTAAAAGTGGAAGCACTGGTTTCATGTTTGCTCAACATCTATGGTATTGATGGTGTTTATTTAAGATTTTGGTGCTGAGGAGTTTTGACCAAATTGAAAGAGTTCAGACGAAGCTTCGGAGAGCTCAAATATTGACAAGGGGTCAATGCCACCGCTAGCTATGCTGAAAATGGAAAGAGGGACAGACTTTCCTTTCTTTATATCGAAAATTTATGAGGCTCATCATATCGTCATCGGGCGGAAAACGGTGATGCAGTCCAACATTTTAGCTTTCTAATTCCAATCTCATATAGATTTGTTCTCGTTCGTTACTCTCCCATTCACTTATTCCACAATCATGCCCGTATCACAGAAAAGCTCTGTGGCATTCTTGTTTTCAGCAACTCTCCTGATTTTTATTTTCTGCCATGGGAGACTGTACATTCTCTTCGTATCACTGGCCCAACCTCCTCATCTTTAGGTGTCCCAACCCTTCTCGGTCCTGCAGCCCCTCTTTCCCCGAAAACTGGTAGACAAAATCATCCACGTATCATCAAACTCCGGTCCGGCACTCTCCTTTTACCCTCTACGATCCTGTGAACGCTATCTCCCTGTCCACCTCCGAGGATCTTGGCGCAACATGATCTGAGTATTGCAACGTGGCTGCCCTCCAACCTGGATCGAACACTCAGCTTAATAATGCCTTTCTTCTCGAACTTCCATCAGGACGTCTTCTCTGTGCATTACGAGCTCATGATCAGCATCCCGAGGCGATCGGTGCGGAAGAGAAACCAGGCGGTCAAAAGGAAGGCTATCTGTATTTTAGACTTATAATCTACTACAGTGACGACGTTGGCAGGTCTTGGAAATTTCTCAGCACGCCAACTCAAGAGGCAGGATCCAAGCATGGGAACCGGGAGCCACTTCTTCGTCTTTCAAATAAAGGAGAACTTCAGTTCTATTACTCTCGTGAATTAGGCGATCGGGATCAAAATAACCTGATGCGACTTTTGCACAACGGGGGCATTTCTTGGTCTGCACCTAGTATTGTCTCGGGAGAAGGTCTCGCGATGAGAGACGGGATGATTGGGGTTCAGGAGGTTGTGCCAGGGAGTGGGCATTTGATGGCAGTCTTCGAAAGTGTGGAGGAAACCGGCGACGGAACCTCGTTTGATGCTTGGTTTGGGATTTGGAGTGTGATGTCCAGAGACGATGGTAAGACCTGGGGCGAGAGGAGGATGATTTATGAAGCTTATACTTGGGATGAGTGGATCCAGAAATGGTGGAGTATGTTTTTATTGTGTAATTCTGGATCTCATGCTTACACCGAAAAGCCAGAAACGCTGGAGCACCATCGATTGCTTGTGTAGGAAAGAACCTTGTTGTCAGCTTTATGACAGATGAAGAGAAGCTGGAAGGGATGTGGGGTCGAAACGCTTATGTGAAAATTATTGTTAGTTCCAATGGAGGCATAACCTGGAAGAATAAGTTGACTATTGCGGAGAAACCTGCTGCGTGGGCTGGCATTTTAGCTCTCAACAATCGAGAATTTCTAGTAAGCTACAAGCATAACGATCAAGTCGAAATGAGGCGTGTAAATATTTATTAAATATGATCTAACATATCTATTATTATTGATGGCCCAGAACCTTGTGTCATGCTTAATAAGTAAAGCATCCTTCTTGGATATAGTGAAGAGTTGCATTTTGACAATTGTTTGATTCTTTATATTTCTACTGAAAAGCAAGAATCTATGTTTGCCTTTGAGTGTAGAATTATTAGTTTCTCTCCCTTTCTCTATGTATCACTGACGGTGGTACAATTTTGAACATTCCCAAGGTTTAGAGAAACCACCACAGCCTGTTTCTATTATTAAGAATCTTGAATAAGCTATGCCATTATACAAGTGGCTTCACCAAATATTGGGTATTGAAATTAGTGCCGAGTGTGGGTTTGCTCCCTAAGATTCGGAAACAAAATGTTTGTATGCGCTTGCTTCTTTCGGTCTTAAACTTCCTCAGTTGAAATTCCCCACATTCAAAAATTTGAAATTAAATAGAGCATAGCACTATATATAAGATGCCCAAATTTCTACTCACCATAAAATAATTTACATTTTCCTGCAACTCAATCTCCGCTAGTAATGGCTAATAAATCATCAAGACACGATCGATCTCCAATTGATACCACAAAGATGGAAGCACCGAAGGGCCAAGAAGATCTCAGAGATGCCCTTGGTAACTTAATTATAAACAAAAAGACAAGACCGACCGATCTGAAATCTGAATTACTGTCCAAGAAAGAGCTCCGTGAGCAGAAGCAGCAAGCAAAGAAGAAGCCCGAAGCCCAAGGAGCTGAGGCACGTTGCTTTCGACTAATAAAGGACTCCCGCAGAGATTTATCACCAATATACATACAATTTACTCATTCTTTACACATGGATTTTACATCATCGACGAATAAGCGCAAAGAAGAATCAGCGAGTGCTGGGCTGGACGTGAGGGGAAGGACAGGCTGAAGGTTCAAAAGGGACATGGACTCTACTGATGGATGAGGACAATGTGATAGATCTTTTCAAATAGCGATCGATATACCTTATCCAAAGAACAGACTATGGAATTGAGGAAAGGACAAGCAGTCAGATTGCTATTCATTAGGAAAGCAAATTCAGTTTGGATTTATGTGTAATTGTTCACAATTTTAATTAAGAAATGGAGGTTAAATCTTCATAACAACTCTCTGTTGGTTCCAAACTTTATCATTACAAACAAAAAAAGTTTAATAATCATTTTTCAATGAGACATTTCAAGACAGTTTTTATATAATCATATTGATTATGATAAAAATGTTGACAATTACAATATACAAAGCGGCAACCAAGACTGTGTTACTGTCACTATCAATGCTAAACTTAGCTCTGCTGGTGGAGGACCACTCCATGGCAATGAAAGCTACAATGTAATGATTTACACAAATACAGACTGCTCGGGCGGTGAATGCTCATTGGGCAGTGGCGGCGTTGCTACGCTCGTGCTATGGACTGCTTTCAAGGTCGGGTAAGGCGGGTAGAAGGATGTCTTTTAACCGGGGGGCCGCAGGGATCTGATTGGGAATGAGAAATGGATCGAGGAGTACTTCGTTTAGATTGGATCAAGCGGCTATTTCTGAGGAAACGGTGTTACTGTGAACATATTGTAACACAGTCTTTACCAATTCTATCGTGTCACACTGCACTTCTTTGAGAACAAAACATATATTGAAGAAATTATTGAACTAATAATAGCGCAGAATATTTCGAACAATGAAGTGTGTACAAGACAGACTGAGAATATAGGCCGATACAAAAATATCTCAACTCTGACAAACACTAGCTAAGCACTACAAGTAGTCTGAGACTTCCAACTGACCTTCCAATTGGCATCCTGAAACGGCCATCCACCAAGCCCGATACTAAGCTGTGTACTCGATTCAATCTCTGTGGCTTGGGACTTGAGTTTATCTGTGCAGCTATACACCGTGGACTGGGCCGCGCATTCATCGAGAGGCGGTATGATTGCGGTGGTAACTGCCACAGCGTCAAGCCGAATGTTGATGGAGCAAGATTGACTTTGAAGCGTCAGAACAGTTCCAATCGTTGTCTGATTTACCAAAGCCGCAGTCGCAGTAGCTTCTTCGCAGGCCAAATCTGTTATGAGAACGTCCGCGGTAGCTTGATAGCTCTGATTGAATGCGTAAGGAGAACCTAGACCCGGTATGGTAAGTACGTTGCCAATCTCCATGCAAGGCTTCTTACTATTCGCCATATTGCCATCATTAAATACTTCAAATGCGTGATTTAAGTTACTTCCCAGAGGGGGGCTCGTATTGAATTGATTGTTTATATATGTTGATAGCAATGGCATTATGTCAGTATTGCGAGTTTGTCCTGGGTCATTGCCATAGCTATTATTGAATGTGGTTACTTTTGTAAACGTTGTTGTAGTTGAAATTTTGGAAGGGGTAGTTGAAAGCAGTCCAGTGGCAAATAAAGTGGCCAGTTTGATCGAAAGTGTTCCATTGCCAAAAAATGGGGTTTTCTCGTTGTCTTTATTAGTGACTTTATGCTCTATGGAGAGATGTAATCTAGTGAAATGAACTCCAAAGTAGATGCAAAGTTGGATGAAATTAGTAGCCATGGTATAATCTCGAGTGCCCGATATTGTACTTGTGCCCAAAATGCTCCGATCAGAACGAATACTGTTTGATTAGGTTTGTGTATATCTTCAAATGTTGGATAAATATGAGCTTACCAGCAGTAGGACCATACGTCCATAAGTAGTAGTAGTTCGAGTTTCCCGAAGCAATTTCATTCTGCTTATTCGAAATAATGAAGAGGACACTGATACAGATCAAACTGATGGTGAATGCTGCGATGAAGAAAAGGATTGCAACTGGTTGCAGAACGAACGGTGCCCAGAGCTGACGAACAGACTTTTCAGATTTCTCGATCTCTGCAAATGCTGCCTTTGCAACATTTTTTGGAGCATTTTCAATCTCTGCAAAAGTTCTTATAGTCTCAAGCGGCGTTGTGGGCGCTGCCCCAGCTCCAAGAAACTCTGTCTAATCTGCTGCCTCGTTCGCTTGTTCGGCTCCTAGTTTTGTTGCTTCGCTCGCTCGCTCTACTATTTAGCTCACTTGTTTGGCTTCCTCGTCCGCTGATATTGCTTCTTTGCTCTCTGAGTTGGTTCCTTCGTTTACTTGTTCAGTGAATTCGACCGTTATTATTAGCGATGATATTTTGGACATTGCAGCACATTGTTTTGCAAACTACGCAATGCTGGAATTAGGAGAAAGTTTAACATCACAGAAATTGGAGAATAAAAGAAAGATAAATAATATTGGCCAAACATCCGAGTTGCCAATAGTACGCTTTCAAAAATGTTATTCTTCCCTTTCAGGTCAGGAGCGAAGCCTCACATCTCCGCTGCCACGTGTGAACAAAGCCGCCGGGCTTATAGTACCAGACGAATTGCCGATATTTAAACCAACAACGTGATAAGCCAAATCAGAAAAAGAAAACCCAGTTAATTGTATATTTCCAAATAGACTTAGATTGTTAAGCCTTAGAAATTAGGTGTATAGTTACTGAATAGGCTACTGAATAGGCTATTGAATAGGCTACTGAGTAGGCTACTGAATGGATTACTGAATAGACTACTAAATGGGCCATTGAATGGGCTGCTTTAGGGTATAGGTCACTGAATGGGTCACTGAATGGCCTACTGAATAGGCTACTTTAGGGTATAGACTACTATAAATACGAAAACGCCAGTCTAATTGATTAGAGTTGGTCTAATTTGTAATTGGAGCTTAGAACAATTGCGAATGAACAGGCCCTTAATCTAGGAACAGATATTAAGATGAAAGACGTCTTCAGAAAGACAGCTGTAATTCATTCCATCAACTCAAGAAACCAGGTTGCATCAGAGTGGCTGGAAACCTTCTCAAGAGTAGCGTGATTCCCAATTGCCAAAACCCCAAACTCGGTAATTTTCTTGGACATAGCTGCACAAAAAGCCAGGTTCGAACTTTCCAAATCGTTGTTGGGTTATGGCTCAGATCCGAATATGAAGAATACTACGGGAAATATGCGCCACCTCTTTCTTATCTCCAGAGTAGTTGGGAGGTGGAATAAATGCTAAAAGGATGAAACTGTAGCTCTGATTCGGTCCTGTTCGCATACTCTGGTTTCTTTGAGCTGGCGCACTAAGCCGAGTCTCAAGGGAGTATTCTTACTTTTAAACATAAATTAATTCTTCGAATCGACGCAAAATGTTGGATTTTCCTCTAAATAAGGTCATAAACTTCTTTCCAACTTGCGGCTACTTCGTTGAAATTCATATAGCAAAGACTAGAGAAGGTTGACGTGGGTTTGCTGCAAAATCTGGAAAGGTTTGTCGTCGATCTAAGCACGGCTGAGAAAACCCGATCGTTTGAAGGGCACGAGGTGGAAAAGTAATGAACAGCATCGACGAGTCGAATTATGAGATCCCGTGGGGCTGTGAAAACGCGGAATTCTATCCTGTCGGAAGCATCCCGTCACCTTGCACGTTTCAACAAATGTTTAATCGTTAGGAAGACTTATCTATAGTTCAAGAGAGTATTGGTAGATATATCAACAGAAGTGCCTATCGTTTGTAAAAGGTGTGCTAGAGTCTTAAGAAGTCCTTCAAGCGGACGTTGTTTGGATGTTTTTCGCGAGCAGGAGGTCCAGTCCTGATATCGAGCGCAATGTAGTCATAAGAACAGCTTTGGAGCGTATCCAAAACACAGGTCTCCATTCCACGTGGTCTTAATGGCTGTTATAAGCTGCTAGAAGGTAGCCAGAACTGAGGGAGTACTCAACACACGGAACGCGAAGCTCATAAGTTTGATTCCAAGATCTATTTTTGGTGCCGAATAATACAATTGCTTATTCCCAAAGGATGAGGTTGCATAGGCCAAGCCTCCCATAAAGTCACAATGTAGGGGCTCAAGCTATAAATGACATAAGATTTAGGATTTCAAAGACCTAAATCCCATGATCCTTTCCAGCTGAGTAATGCAAATCTTCAGGGCCGGCTTGTTGGCACAAGTCCCGTAGGTCGTACATTCCAAGCGATCATAGCTAGGTAACTGCACTTTCGAGATAGATGAAGCATGTTCGAAGTAAACAAGTATAATCTAATATGGCTGCTTGCGCGCAAATTTAGTCATGCAGTTTGTGGAATTCAATGTTAACCTTGGAATGATCTTTATTACTTGGGTTGCAACCGCTGATCGCCTTAGGCAGAAGAGCGTGGCGAAGCTTAATAACCCTGCTGTCAGCTCTGCGGTTCCTACAATAACTTGGATCTATATCCTGGTAAAATCTTGGCAGTGCGTATAACACAGCCTTACAGCCAATACTTCCCTTACTACGTTCAAAGTTCCAAATCCCTAATGTTATCTTGCGATTTGTCACTTTCAAATTGATAATGAATTTACTACCACGTCGGTTACAACCTTTCTATACGGCTGAGATTCAAGCTGTATTCTTCATCTTACTTAGGGTCGGCCGTATGTTACCTTGTGAATGAAGCTTCGGTAACATAGCCGTCCTCCCCTTGAATTCTATTGCATATTAGTTTAGGTTGTGGAATTTTCAACCGTGTTGTACCTTAAATGCAAAAGCCACAAATGCAGTATTGATTTCTCCTGTATCTTCAAGCCTGAGCCTGAATAAGAGGCTCCTTTCATCCTCAGCTTATCATCCTTACAGATCCGTAAGCCCCCTCCCACAAAGGAATCGACAGTGCCACCTTGCCAGACAGAAGCTGCTTACTTTTTGATTAGAACAAGTATATACATGTACATCTTATCATTACTTTAGAGTCTTGAAAGTTAAATACACGTATTCCCCAGAATCAAACATATTTCATATCTTAAAGACTACTTCATTCAACATGCGCACCACTACTTTCTTTGCGTTGCTCTCCTTTTCATTTCTTGCAGCTACTGCTCCGATCAATAAAGATGGACTTTCGAGCTCTGACCCTTCTTTCAAATTCCACAGACGAGACCCTTCATCTCCTTCATCTCCTCCATCTTCTCCAGATTCGACCGGCGACGACCCTTTCTATTACGACAACTATCTACAGACGAAAGAGCAGCAGCCCCACCCAGTACCACACATCATCCTTACATCACCAACAGACTCCGAAGGCAGCCATGATGAAGCTCAGAGCCCAAACAAACCCACGGATGTCTTATCTCAATTCCCCAAACCACCTCTCATCATCCCTACAACTACCATGCCAACAACTACAGTCCATTACAAAAAGATGGAACTCGTAGATCCGAGTCTCAAGGGTATTGACCTCTACACCGTTAGAGGTACGAAATGGAGTAAATCACAGTCGAATAAACTAGAAGAAGACCTCGAAAAGAAGTTGGGAATGCATTTCCATAGAGAGACATATCACATAACATACTCAAGGAAGGATCCCGAAACGTTTGAGGCTGACTTTTATGCCACAAGGAATATCAAGATAGCGGAGTTGGTACAGGGGGAAATCAATGATATTACTGGAGATGCTATTATTGCCGATCCAGAGAAGCCGGCTGATAAGCATGGAAGATCGTGAAAAGGTTTTTTTTGGTTTGTACTAAAATACTCTATCTTCTTCAAAATCAAAAGTTTGGTGAATCATAGTCTTGAAAAGTTTTGTTGGCATAGGCTAGTACATTTATTTATCGTCTTTTTTCTTGATTATAGCAAATGGAACTTTAAGTTTCTCTTTTATGTTGATTGTGCCCTGGGTGAATTGGTGGCATGGCTTCGGCATCTCTCTTGTACACTGGGCAGATAGCAGCATCCGCCGTGGAGCGCTCAAGAACTAGCAATGCAATCACAACAGAGGCGATCCCAAGCAGGGCGAGAACGAACACCGAGAGGAAACGCATTTCGAGGTTACATTGTGAAGCTCTAATGTGAGAGGCGGGCTTTGGGAACAGTGATAGTATGATTCTAATTGAATTGCTCGAGCGTGTGCTAGTAACAATATTGTAATCTCGAGTATTGATTATGCATAACGCCTTAGGCGAGTCTTATGTCTTATAGATACTGGCTGCTGATAAGCAATGGAGCAACGATGTGACCCCGCGTCCACAGCAGTACACCATTTCACGGTGATTGCAGACTCTAGTGGCCTTTAGACTTCCCTATTAAGGGGCTTTGACAATCGAGACCCGCTGTAGTATCGGGCCTAGCCCGATGGGCCGCAGCTTCATCTTTGCTTACAGATCTTGCCTGCAGATGTAGACCCGATGAAAGCTTCCTGAGCTAAGACGCCACAATCGTATTTTTAGATTCATGGTGGCAGCTCGGCTTCCTCTGATTTACAGTTGTAGACACACAGTTATCATATAAGCGTTGTTGCACTCAACCCTTGGGCTCGCCATTAGTTCAATGGCCTCCAAATACTTACTCTACTTGGCCCAGGTTAGTAATGGCGGACTTTACTTATTGCAGATCAGACAGCCGACAAAGTTCCAACTTGCCGGTCCTGATACGGTGGCTCCGAATTATCACCAGCTGAAGAGGTCAATGACTATCGCCTCTAACGGTGCCCACGTGGGAGTACCGGGAGCAAGACACAGAAGCGAATCTGCCAGTCAATACAAATCTCGACTGCGCTACGTTCCGAATCAGGTGGCATTGACCACTGAGGTCCTCGTTGGGCAATCCTTAGTAGAGGTCGTTATAGATATTGGCAGCTCAGATCTGTGGTCAGCTCAGCGGGATCCCCAATGCTTAGAGGCAGAGGGGAGAAATGTGGAAGCATCTAGATGTCTATTATCGAAGACGTTCAATGACTCGCTCTCGGTGGAATGATTTAAACTCAGAACTTTAAATTTCATATATCGGCGGTGAATTTTTCACAGGTGTTTTAGTTTATGAGCAAGTGACTATTGCAGGACTAAAGGTCGATAAGCAAGAGGTGAGCTTCACTTCACTTCACATCGAACATCTACCTAAGAGTTGTCATTAGCTCGCATTGGTTAATCGAGCACACTGGACTGGAGATGGGGTTTCAAGTAATCTCCTTGGCCTAGCCTATTCATCTCTAACCTCTGCATTTTTGGGGACGGATCCAATGAAGAATAACTTGAATGCTACAAAGCTCGAGTATAAGCCCTTGCTCTCTAATATCTCCAAGCATGATATGGTGTCGCCAGTATTTAGCCTTACTATAAAGAGATGATCAGAGGCAAGTTATATTGCTTTTGGAGGCATACCACTTGTTTCTCTCAGCTCTACGTTTCAGAGTGCTCCTATCTAGATTATCGAAATCGTCCCGATTGCAATTACCGCAACGCGTTCTTCCTTTTATACAATCACTCCAGAAGGTTTCATGATCAGAGGGAGTCACACTACGAAATGGACTCACTCATCCTAGCCAAACTTGTAGCTTCCCTCATATCCGGTAATCATCGATAGCGGGACCACGCAAATATTGCTTCTTCAAACATAGCAGGGATAGTAAATGGGCTGTTTAACCCTCCCTCAAAATACATCACAGAGAAAGGAAGCATCTATGTTGAGTGTAAGGCTATACTACCACAGTTCGGGGTTTTAATAGGCAACCAGACCTTTTGGATCAATCCAGATGACATGATTATCCTATCTGAGATTGATGATAAGACGGGGCTCTGTCTGACTAGTGTTCAGAGGGGCGGAGAAGGCCCGTATATACTTGGCATTGCATTTCCTCAGAATGTTGTCGCTGTATTTGATGTTGGCGCTGCGGAGATGAGATTCGCCGCTCGTGAATACTAAGCACCGTTGTCCTGGACTGCGTCTGACCTTGCAATGCCGCAAGGACCCTATCCTTATGATTCTACAAGAACTCCTTGAAGCTCGTCAAAGGCACCCCATAGCTTCTCACCTTCTGAACATCAACCTGACTCTCATCGGTCATCTGCTAGAGTTGCGAGGCCACCAACGGATGCGCATTGTTCAACGCCTCGAACTCCTTATCGTTCTTGATCTTCCCCCAATTTTCAACCTAGCAACCTCACTCGTGGTCTCCGCTATCTCGCCGATCGTCAACCCCTCACTCACAACCCTCACAACCCTCACAACCCTCACAACCTGGCCCTGTAGTCCGCTGCTCTTCTCCTTCAAGGCCTTCACCGCAAGCTCCTAATATCAGCTGGAGCCATCACGTGGATCAAAGCTCTCTCTTCGGACGCACAATTTAGCACTTTCTTCACTTTCAAATCTGCGAAATAAAACGGCGCCGCGGGCGTAATCCAATTCGTCATGATCCACGCGGGCTGCAAAATCGTCTAGGTCTCAAAGTCGGTACTTTACACAGCTTTCTTCGTGGGCCAGTATCTCGCTGTGTGCTCGTTATCTAGTAGCATGGCAACGAACGTCTCGGTTTCTTCAGCGCGAGTGACGGTTGAGCAGACGGCTTCCTTTATCCCTGCGGTTTTCGAAGCTGCGATGCTGTTTTTGGCGTGTTGGACTTCTTAGGATGGGCGTTCGGTGCCCATGGTATTCGTTGGATGCAGATTAAATTTCTGCGCTAGGTGCAACGATGGCGACTCGTGGCCCATAGTTAGACACCTCCCACCAACTTTTGTAAGAGTTGGGGCCACAGCTCGTGCACCCCCCTAAACGAGAACACTAGATTTTGAAAATTTTATAAATTCTTTGAATATTTATAGATTTCTGTAATTTTAAGACATATATTAAAAAAATAGATTTTAATTATTTAAATTTAATTATATTTATCAATTTAATATAAATATTTCAAATTAAAATAGATTTATATAAGAATATTAAAATCTTGAATTTTCATTTCTTTTAAATAAAATTTTATATTTTTTATATTTTTTATATTTTTTATAT
>Ga0182030_10014228_pt1 | contig 15734 bp, 13 predicted proteins | sample 812S3MmetaG_FD_121299 | JGI IMG/M metagenome (GOLD analysis project Ga0182030, IMG submission 121299) | Permafrost microbial communities from Stordalen Mire, Sweden - 812S3M metaG (Illumina Assembly) | ecosystem: Environmental > Terrestrial > Soil > Wetlands > Permafrost | place: Sweden...
ACGGCTCAACCGGTCCTCGGGATTGAAGCTGCGCATCTAGTTGTTCTCCTTCGATTGGGTCAGCGACGGAATGGCCGCAAAGCGTTGCGCCCACTCCGACACCAGAAAGCCGACCATCCCCTCAATCGCTAGAGGATCGCGTCGGCGCAATACAGAGGCCATCGTAGTCTTCGCTGCAATCAGCCCCGCCATCTTCATTAGATCGCTTTGCGTACCTTGGCCCTTCAGGAAATGCGGCCGATACAGATTCTCCAAAAGGCGCTGCACACGGTCAAAACCTCGAAGCAACTCAAACCCCGGGTTGGCGGAGTCGTGGTCGGAGAGAATATGAATTGCCGTCATCGGCACCGGGGTCGGGCAGTAACCTTTACCCATAGGCACCACAAACTTGTCCACTTCAAAGCGTGCGCCTCCTGGCGTTCCCAACCGCTCGTAGGCATCCGCGCAGAGCCTGAAGTGAGCCAGCGCGGGAAGAACCTGCAATCCCTCCGGCGTGGCTTCCACGGCGCAAACATCGTCCGATAGCAGCCGATATCCCTGGCGATGAAACTCGGCGGCCAGCGTGGACTTGCCTGCGCCCTGCGCTCCGACAAAGATCATCGCGCCCCAGGGCGTCTCCACTGCGCTTCCATGAAGGGGAAACAACCCGCGCTGGTAGAGAAGCGCGCCCATGGCCGAACCTAGCAAGAACAGGCGCAGCTTGTCGGCCGAAACGCCGGGAAGCGGGGTAATGAAGATGCGGCGTCCTTCTTCAACGCGATACTGCGCCACTTCCGGTACCGCCAACCGCACGACTCCCGGTCGAACTTCAAAGAAGTCATCCTCCAGGGACTCAGGAGCATCTGTAGCCGGCGGGAGCAGATGGACAGTCACATCGGGAGTGCCCGAATCGACAGAGAGAGCCGGCAGCTCGGGGCATTCCAAGTCCGCATGGATGCGAAGACCATAAGCCCAGTATCCATTCAGAGACATCGTTAACCTCGAAGAGAGCGGCGATTCAGGCTATTCTCTCCCTTTGCGCCGAACCCAAGCGCCGGAACCAGCCAAGACCAAATACCGCAAGGTCTTCAATGCGCATGGATTGCACTCGTTTCTCAACAAGTATATGCGCCGCGGTTGAGGTGCGGATGGAATCCGCTTCCTCGTGAAACTCATGGGAAGTCATAACAGTACAGACCTCAGTCCAGCCGCGTCAGAAAAGCCTCGCCTTCCGCGGGCCGCAGTTTGCGGGCAATCGACTCGGCAACCTCGCGGTTGTCGCCCTGGGGGCGGATGCGAACCCAATAGCTGTCTTGGCCGGGAAACTCGATCACGTTCGAGTCGGGGTACTTGCGCAGAAGCTGCTCCTTCAGCTTGTCGGCGGCATGTTCGCTCTTGAACGCGCCGATCTGCACGCACCAGCGGCCGCCGCTATCTATCGGCTTGGGCGCCTGGTACACGTCGATGCGCACATCCACCAGGCCGGCCCGGTAAACCCCCGTGGCCTTGGCCGAGGCGATGGTCAGGTCGATAATCCTGCCCTCGACAAAAGGGCCGCGATCGGTGATGCGCATGGCGCTCGACTGCCCGGTCTTGAGGTTGGTGACCACAATCAGCGAACCCATGGGCAGGGTGCGATGCGCGGCGGTCAGTGCGTGGTCGTCGAAGACCTGCCCGTTGGCGGCTTTGCGTCCCTTGTAGGGCGCGGTATACCAGGTAGCCATCCCCTCCTCTGAAAGGATCGGCCGATGCGTATTCACATAATCCAGGTCTTCGTCACTGACTCCGCCGGGCGGCGCTGGCGTAATGGGAATACGCGCCACCGGCGGCTTCTGCACAGTGCGCGGATAACTCTGCACCGGCGGCGGAGCGGCCTGCGGCGCGGGAAGCTGGGCCACTTGAGTCTGGCGATGACCGCAGCCGGTGACAGCCAGGAGAGGCGAAAACACAAGCGCCAGAACCGCGAAGCCCCGAGCAAGCCCAGCCCAGCCGGGCGCTATCCGCGGCTCCCCCGGAGGAATGGGCCCGGTCATCAAGTGCGGGGCGCCTCGGGAGGGCGCGGCGGCTGAGCCGGCCGGTTGCCCGGCCGCTCTTCAAGGTGGTCGGCGAATTGCCGCAAGGAATCGGCCACAGCGCGCAGGGCGGAGATGGACTCGTTCCGCACCTGCGGGATCACGGCGGCGTTCACGTAAGCGGCAGCGTGGCGCACCTCCATCTCAATCAACTCGATGGCTTCGTCAATGCGGCGGCCCACGCTGCTGGGTCCGGGACCGTAAGGAGGATAACTGCTCATGGAGAAACCTCCGGCCAGTAACTGCTGGCCAATAACACTTGCCTCCAGTCTGGCTGGCGCAACGCGGCGCGTCAAGATCGCAAGGTTGAAAGGTGCCGCAATCGCCAATAGGGAAGCGGGTTCTGCGTCGGCCGCCGCGCGCCATACGATTCTCCGCGCGGTCCTCACCGCAAGGATCGTCGATCGAACAGCCATAATCGGCGAGCTTGGGCAAGAGTCGCAGCCTTGTCCTGCAAGACGGTTCGGCTTCCGCAGCCGTAGCAGGAGACCGGGTCCAAGTTACAAGCCACGCCAAAGGGGGGTACAATTCTCCGCAATCAAAAACATGAGGATTCTCCCGTGCGAATGAGAAAGCACCGCTTGCAGTCAGGCTGTTTGTTTGGTTTTCTGCTCGCGTTTGGGATTGCCGCTTTGCCCGCCGGAGCGCAGACCAGCGGCGTAAACGAATGGACCTGGATCGGCGGCTCCAACACGGCTTTCGAAGGTAACTTGAATATGCCTGAAGCGTGGGGGACGCTGGGTGTATTCGCGCCTGGCAATATCCCCGGAGCGCACGAATATACCTCCAGTTGGACCGACAAGAATGGCGATTTCTGGCTTTTCGGCGGGGAGGGGAAGGACTCTCAAGGCGAGCTCGGAACCCTGAACGATCTTTGGCGATTTAGTCCATCCAGCAACCAATGGGCGTGGATGGGCGGAACGAGCACTCTGACTTGCGGCGTGGGAATGTATGGATACGAATGCTTGGTTGTTCCGGTATTCGGCACGATGGATACGCCCGCTTCTTCAAACACACCGGGAGGCCGCCAAAATGGGGCGAACTGGGTCGATAGCAGCGGCAATCTGTGGCTCTTCGGTGGCTCCTCAACCACACCCGACGGAGGGTCTTTGGACCTGAACGGCATTTGGGAGTTCCACCCCTCAGTTGCCAGTTTGCCGTCCGTGGCGACGCCCATCTTCAGCCTGGCGACTGGAAACTACACAACCGTGCAGACATTGACGATCTCCAATGGGATGACAAATGCGAGTTTCCATTACACGACGGATGGAACCGCACCGACGAGCGGTTCACCCGTTTACAGCGGACCAATCACAATCTCATCCACCGAGACCGTTCAGGCGATAGGCACCGCCTCAGGATATCCCAATAGTGCTTTGACGTCAGCCACCTACACTTTCAAGGCGGATACTCCCACCTTTTCTAGCCCGTCAGGCACTTACAACTACGCGCTTTCGGTGGCCATTTGGGAGGCGATGCCTGGCCTTCCATTTACTACACGACCGACGGTTCCGCACCAACTTCAAGTTCGACCCTTTACAAAAGCAACAGCGAAGGGATCGCGATTTCATCCTCGGAGACGGTCAAGGCGATTGCCGTAGTCAACGGATACAGCAGCGATGTTGCCTCGGTCAGCTATGTCTTCGTCCCGACGGACTTTCAGTTGGCGGCGCAGCCCGGCTCATTGACCTTGAGCCCTGGAGGGCAAGGTTCGCTGACTCTTACCGTTACTCCGCAGAACCTGTTTAGCGGCACTGTCACCTTCTTGTGTTCCGGGCTGCCGGCGGGCGTAACGTGCACATTCAGCCCGGCCACCGTGACGCCTTCGACCCCAAGCAGTGTCACAAACCAGCTCACCATCGCGGCCAGCGCAACCGCCGAGGCGCGTCCCCGCTCGCGGCCCGGCCTGCCGATTGCGGTGCTTTCGCTGGCAGGGTGCATTGTGTTCTGGCGGAGGAAGCGATTAAACCAGTCGGTCTGGACGATATTAATTGCCTGTGCCGCCATCGGCCTGATGTCGTCCTGCGGCGGTGGCGGGAGCAGCGGTGGTGGCGGAGGAAGCGGAGGCGGTGGTGGCGGATCGACGCCGGTGACATCAACCGTCACCGTGACGGCCACGTCGGGATCGCTGGTGCACTCCACAACATTCTCGCTGACGGTGGACTAACGCGCCGCAACTGCGGCGGGCAACCGATGAAGGCATTCGGGCTATCCGTTCGCCGTCCTCCAATCGCCGTTTAACGGCAGATTCCGCCATTCGCTGCATGTCCTTTGGGTTGACCGGATTACCCGGTTACCCTACAAATGCAGTTTCAGACTTCGGATTTCCGCTGTGGAATCTGAGACTTGGGCCGGGCAAGCGACCGCAAGCCGGCGACTACTTCATTTGAGGAGACCGCAACACATGCCCAAAGCGATCAAGTATGCCGAGAAAGCAGCCGTCTACGCAGCCAAGGGCGCGTGGGTGGTTTTTGAGCGTCTCAACCGCATCAGCCCCAATCCTGGATTTACGCCCAAGTGGAGCGACAAGCCCCTGCAAAAGAGCTACGAGAAGGAAAAGCCGCCGCTGGGCTGGCCCCGCACCACCGATTCGCTTTGTCCCAAGTGCGTCCCCGAGATTCGCAAGCAGATTCTTGACGGAAAGCTGCCGCACGAAGTGCTGCTCAACGAAAAGGTCGGCGAGATCAAGGCGCAGATCATCGAGCGCGACGGCAAGATCCTGATGGTCAAGGACTGCCCCAAGCACGGGCATTTTGAAGACGTCATGTCCATCGACACGGCCTTCTTCAAGCATCTTGAAGAGAGCTTCCCAGGCCGCGACATTCGCGCCCATGGCAAGGGCTCTGACGATCTGCACCACCACGGCACCTCGACCGTAACCCACGGCCGCGGCTCGGTGCTGACCATCGATCTGACCAACCGCTGCAACATGATGTGCGATCCCTGCTTCATGGACGCCAACCAGGTTGGCTTTGTCCACGAACTGACTTGGGACGAGATCAAGACCATGCTCGACAACGCCATCACCATCAAGCCCAAGCGGCAGATGAGCGTTCAGTTCTCAGGCGGCGAGCCCACGCTTTCGCCTTACTTCCTTGACGCGGTGGCCTATAGCCGCAAGGTTGGCTACAACAGTGTGCAGGCCGCGTCCAACGGCATCGAGTTTGCCAAGAGCAAGGAGCTGTGCCGCGCCTCGGCCGAAGCCGGACTCCGCTATGTCTATCTCCAGTTCGACGGCATCGGCAACGCCGCCAACTCGCACCGCAAGGTGGGCAACCTCTTCGACGTGAAGCTCCAGGCCATCAACAACCTGCACGAAGCGGGCGTGGAGATCGTGCCGGTAACCACCATCATCAACGGCATCAACAACGAGCAGGTGGGCCGCATCATTCAGTTCGCCCTCGACAATCCCAAGACCATCAGCTTCCTCAGCTTCCAGCCGGTCAGCTTTACTGGCCGCGACGAGGACATCACCGAAGAGCGCCGCATGGCGCAGCGCTACACGCTCAGCCACATGGCCCACGATGTGAAGAAGCAGTGCGGCATCGGCGAGCCGGAGCGCGACTGGTTCCCCATCAGCTTTATGAGCACGTTCTCTGACTGGGCGGACATGATTCACGGGCCCGGCGCGGAATGGGGTCAGCTCTCCTGCGGCTGCCATCCCAACTGCGGCATCGGCATGGCGCTGATGATCGACAAGGAAACCAAGGAATCGGCGCCCGTAACTGCCTTCCTGAACATGAACAAGGTGGCCAAGGACCTGGCCAAGGTAAACGACGCGGCCCGGGGCAAGACGCTCTCGCTTATCGGCTTTGGGCTGGCGCTGCTGCGCAACTACGATCCATTCATGGCGCCAACTCACTTCAAGATCACCGACATGATGAAGAAGATGGACAAGACCTTCAACGCCACCGGCAAGAACTACGGCAGCGTGAAGGGCGACCGCACCATCGAGGACATCAAGTTGCGCCGCCAGGACCGTTGGAATTTCCTGTTCATCGCCGGCATGTGGTTCCAGGATCTGTTCAATTACGACTTCCGCCGCACCGAGCAGTGCATCATCCCTTACGCCACGCAGGAAGGCGAGATCAGCTTCTGCGCCTACAACACGGGCGTGGGCTGGCGCAACATCATTGAGAAGATGCACATGACGGCTACGCTCACCAAGTGGTACGAGGAGCACGGCCGCCATGAGATCTTCGCCGGCGGCAAGAAGGTGGGCATGACCGATGTGGGTCACCATCTCGCGCTCAACATGGAGCATGTCAACTCCGAAGCCAACCACACGCTCGACGAGTTGGGCATCGCCAAGAACTCCCGCGAAGAGAAGATGCGCGCGCGCGCCGTAACCTCGGCTGACAAGCTGAAGTCGGATGCCGAGAATGCGCAGATGGCCAAGCTTTATCGCGAGCATGTGCTGGGCGAAAAACCGATCGAGGGCCTGGTTCGCCTCGATGCCATCGCCCCGGCCAAGCCGGTCCAGAAGAAAGAATCCGAGTTAGTCGCGGGAGACTGATTCCCATCACATTGGTTCACTCAATCACAAAGGCTGTTCCCCTTGGGGAATGGCCTTTGTGCCTTGAGCGATTTAATTGCTGTGGAATATCCTGGCACATCTTCAATCGCGATGAAAACAGCCACAGAATGAACGTGAGCTATTGGCTCCTTTGAAGAGATCGGCGGCCTGCGCAAGAAGCTTTTCGGCTTCGAGGAGCCTCCTGCCAGCTACACGATGGAAAGATCCGCGCTACACCCGCCCGCAGCTTAGCGACAGGGATTGCATACGATAGACTGGTTTTGCCGGTTGATCCTTTTTCAGCGAACGGCAAAACCATGTCTTAACCGCTGGGGCTCAGCCGAGGGGCACCCCAAGACCATATTGCAAGCCCCCTCGACAGAGGACCGCATGTCGATCTCAGTCGTGATTCCCGCTTATAACGGTGCACGCTTCGTCGCGGAGACGATTGAAAGCGTTCTTGCTCAAACCCTCCCGGCTGATGAAGTGCTGGTGATCGACGACGGTTCGACAGACGACACGGCGGCAATAGCGGAGGGCTTTGCGCCGCGGGTGCGAGTCTTCCGTCGTTCCAACCAGCGCACGGCAGCCGCCCGCAACTTCGGCGTTGAGCAGGCCACGGGTGAGTGGATCGCCTTTGTCGATCACGACGATCTCTGGGAGCCCCACAAGCTGGAGCGGCAAATGGCAGAACTGGCGCGCCATCCTGAAGCGGACCTTTGCTATACAGGCTTTGCGCCCCTGATAAAGAAGGGCAATAGCGCGCGCATTGGAAAAGTGTATGAAGTGCCGCCGGCGGAAGATATTCGCAGGTCACTTTACAGGACCGTGACCTTTCTGCCGAGTTCCATTGTCATCCGGCGCTCCACGTTCGTCGCTGTAAATGGGTTCGATACTAAAATCTATAAAAGCGAAGACTACGACATGTGGTTGAGGCTGCTGCACGCAGGAGTGAAATTCGCCGCCTGCCGGGAGCCTCTCTTTCAGCGTCGCCTCCACGAGGGGAACACCGCGAAGAACCTGGCGTGGTTCGACGAATCCATGGGGGTCTACCGGAAGTTGGTATTACCGTATTTGCCTAGTTCTACAGGGTGGATCACGTACCTTAAATATCTAAGCGAACACGAGGGGGACGCTGCATATACCCTGCGTCGACAGGGGAACTCGGCACACCTGGCCATGATGGCCGAATCGGTGTTCCATTGGCCCTTCAACGATCCCTATCGATACAAGGTACTGCTTCACATGCTCTATACTCGGCTCAAGAATCAACTCAACCGGCTTCTGCCCTTCGCTCGCTGAGGCCGCATCGCTTGCGGAGCGATCCGATCGGTAGTTGCTTGGGCATTCTTTTCAGCCCATTGGATTCCATGACGACAGGAAAGATAGTGCGATGGAGAAAGATCCAAAAGAAACCTGCGAAGCCAAGCAGCCTGCTGTCCTGGTGGTGATTCTCAATTGGAACGGCTGGGAAGGTACTGCCGCCGCTGTCGACTCTGTGTTGCGGCAGGATTATGCGAATTTTCGCATACGAGTGATTGACAATGGGTCGATCGATGAATCGGTAACGCGCCTTCGTGCCATCTGCGTTGATCGGGTTGAACTCCTGGAACTTCCAGAGAACCGTGGCTACACGGGCGGCTGCAACGCCGGAATCAAGCACGCGCTGGCTACCGGTGCCCAATACGCATGGCTATTCAATAGCGATGCTGTGTGTGCGGCCAAGGACACTCTCAGTAGTTTGGTCGCGCTGGCGGAGACCGATACAAAGATCGGTCTGGTATGTCCCAGAATAGCCGAGCCTGGCGAGGAGGGCCGATTGACCTTCGTTGGCGGCATCTGCTCGATGCATCCGTTCCTCTTCGATTTCACGCACGATCCGGATGAAGCGCTACGCTGGACGCAACAGTATCCGCAGGCCGGCGCGGTGAGTGGAGCGGCAATGCTGGTTAAGACTTCAGCAGTCCAAGACATCGGTATGTTGGATGAGTCGCTCTTCGCGTATTTTGAAAGCACCGACTACTCGTACCGCAGTTCCCTGGCAGGCTACAGAAATCTGGTGGATGAACACTCCACGATCTGGCACCCGCAAAAAAAAGAGAAACTCAATCCGTTGGCAATCAAACCCTATTACTGGTACTACCGGGCGCGGAACGAGTGCCTGTTCTGGAGAAAGCACTTGGGGATCGTCCGCGGGGCAAGGCCGTTGTGGTGGGCCTTTCGCAACACGCTGGTGAAGATTTCCCGATGCCGGGAGGATCGGAACATTACCGACGCCATTCTGGCGGGCGTGTGGCATGGCTGGGTCGGGCGGGGGGGGGCATATCGCCCAGAGTACCGGATGCCAAGACCGTTGGCCGCAGCGATCTGGAAATACGCGCTGACGAAAGCCCCGAAACCTTGACGTTCGGTTGGGTCACAAAGCTTCAAACGCATTTGTACCTTCAATTGATAGCATGTTGACTGGCGGGCACTCGAATCTTCCTGGCTTCAATCCGTCACGCTCCTTGGCCTGCGGCCGGAAATCCAGACCCTTCCTGTGCATTTCCTTCACAGGCACGAGGGGACTATGATGGATTCTCGTCAGGCAAGCGAATCGACTAGGAGGTCATCATGAGCGAGAATCAACCGGTTGCAGCGCGGAGACAGGGCCGCCGCGAATTCCTGAAGGCAAGCGGAGCCGTTACCGCCGCGTTGCTGGCGCCAGCCGCAATGGCTGCCGAGACAGCCAAGACGCTGCCCGGCCTGCCGTCGAATCCCATAACACCGACGGCCATGCCCACGCGCAACCTGGGCAAGACCGGCTACAAGGTGGGCATCTTCTCCCTTGGCGGCCAGGCCGCCCTTGAGCGCGGCAACAACTTTGACGCGGCCGTGCCCATCATTGAGCGGGCGCTCGATCTGGGCGTAAACTACATTGACACTTCGTCCATCTACGGCGGGCCCGAGCGCTGGAGCGAGCAGTACGTCGGCAAGGTCATGGCCCACCGGCGCAACGAGGCATTTCTCGCCACCAAGACCAAGGAACGCACCCGCGAAGCCTCGCTGCGCATGATCGACAAGTCGCTCGAGCTGCTCAAGACCGACCACGTGGACCTGTGGCAGTTGCATGACATCGGCACCATGACCGACGTCAACGAAGTCTTCGCCAAGGGCGGCGCCATGGAGGCGCTCCTCGAGATGCAGCAGCAAAACGTGGTCCGCTACCTGGGCATTACCGGCCACTACCGGCCCGACTCGCTCATGGAGTGCATCAAGCGCCATCCCTTCGACACGGTTCTCATGGCCATCAACGCGGCCGATCCTCACCACTACAGCTTCAATGAAGGCCTGCTGCCTCTGGCCGTCGAGCGCCAGATGGGCATTATCGGCATGAAGATTCCCGGCCGCAGCCGCCTTCTCTCCAGTTGGACGCCTCCTTCCATCGAGGAGCAGAAGCACTCCTGGGAAGGCATGACCATCCAGACGGATAGGTCCGGCACCCTGACCATGCGCGAGGCCATGTATTACACCCTCTCGCGCCCCGTAAGCACGGTCATCATCGGCTGCGACAACATCGCCCAGCTCGAAGAGAATGTGCACCTGGCCCGCGAGTTCACGCCCCTGAGCGACAGCCAGGCCACGCAACTGGTGGCCAAAGCCGAGCCCGTCGCCAAGCCGTCTCTCTTCTTCCGCTTCTACGATCGGCCGTAGGGTAGCGAGCCACCGTATGAGCAAAGAGGAGCGATTTTGAGGTTCGTGGTCTCCCAGGTCTAAATATGAGACCTGGTGCCCGGTGCCCCATGTCCGGATTTTCGGACATGGGATACCATGAGCCTCAACCGTTCTTTTCGGGCTTCAACTTCTGCTTTCAGTTCCGTCGGCTAAGATGTCTTGGATTCCCAGGTCTCAAGGCGAAACCTGGAGCGTTCGGCATTGTTAGCGGGGCTGCGGGGGTTCGTGCGCGGGGGAACACTGCAATCGAGGAGCATAGGCTTCGTTTGGCGCACAGCAGAAAAGCTATGCCGTCTGAGATTGAATCAGCTCAACTGGCTGACCTTCACCTGCAACTTGTCGAAGTCCACGGTGCCCAGTCCGCGCGCGGCAGCCATCTCCAGGTAGGGCATCTTCGCGGGGTCGAGGTTCCAGTATGCCTTGGCGACCCACGCGTCGAGGGCTACCGGATCGGTTCCGGCGACGATGGTCTTCTTGAGGGCGACGTCTTCCAGGTTGCCGCCCGTCGGCCCGTTGCGCAGTAAGATGCGGTAGCAGTCCATGATGGTGACAGTAGGCAGCATAAAGCTGGCCAGGTCGCATAGGCTCTGATGAATCTGCTGGTGCAGCCGATTGCGCTCGCCGCCCAGAATGCCGTACCAGTTCTTCATGCCCAGTGTCGCGCCGGTCAGAACGTGATGCTTGGCGATGGGAAGGTTGATGATCTTGTCGGCTTCAAGAAACGGCGTGAAGACTGGCCAGCTTTTCAGCACCACGCCGCCCAGATCCACCTCGCGGAAGAGTTCGGGATCGGGCAGGATGACCTCAGCTCCCTCGGCGTGTGCGGCAGCCTGAATGCCGGAGCGCTGGAAGCAGCGGCGCGGCTCGTTGCAGCTTACATCGGTGACGATAACTCGCTTGGCGCCGGCCTGCCAGCACTGGCGGACCACTTCGGCGACTACTTCAGGATTGGTGTTGGCGGCCTGCTCCGGGGTGCGGTCCCACGCGATATTGGGCTTGATGACGACCACATCCTGGCGGCCGACGAAACGGCGAATGCCGCCCAGGTCTTCGAGCGCCCGCTGTACCAGGGCGCGCGGCTCGCCGCCTTGAACCACGGTCAGGTGCGGCCATTGCGGATCGGCGGCCGTGCGATGGTCACGCCGCGCCTTCTCGGCCTGCGCTGGAACCGGCCGGAAGCTGTGCTCGCTGAGCCAGACAGCCGCAGCCCCCGCGCCCGCGGCCGCTCCGCCTACGCGCAGCAGTTGCAACAGGGCTTCGCGGCGCGTTAGGCCATTCGCCTGATTCGCTTCCGGATTGTGTTCTGTTTCCCCGGCCATGATGTTTCTCCCGGTCAGATTTCCATCAAATGTATTCGTTGCGGATCGTTGGTGCCCAGCTTGTGGTCGGCATCTGCGGCCGTGGCAATGTAGCGCGGCGGACGGTTTGCAGCTTCGAGCGTTGGAACGCCCACCTCGGCGCGTTTGCGCTCAATCATCTGCCACGCGATGTGATCGATAGCCACGCGGTCCTCGCCCACAACCAGCGCATTGGGCTGCCACAGGTGCTCGGGATGAAAACCGGGACCGCCGTCGTACACGGAGGAGATTGCGTCGCCAATGGTGAACCGGACCTTGTCGCGGACGGCGGGGATGGCGTTCAGGTCGGCCACGCCGGGGTTGCAACCGTTGGCGTGAAGCTCAAACGGCCGCTGTACGACGCCATACATGTTCTTCATGGAGAAGGTAACGCCAGCTAGCTGGTGGTCCTTGAGGATCGGAAGATTGATGACCATTTCGCACTCTTGGCTGAGAATCCTTGAGAGCTTGACATTCTTGGCCGCGCCAAACGCCGCAGGCTCGTCTTCAAAGCCGGCCACATCGTTGCCGTAGCAGCGGATGCGGCTGGGGTCGTTTGAGATGGTCAGGCCGCAAGCCTCGAGATCGCGCGCGTTGCGGTCCCACACGATAATTTCTCCCGGCTTGACCCCGGCCTGTTGAAGGCGGTCGCAGATGGCCAGTACCAGCGCCGCATGGGTGGAAATACCCTTGCCGCCGAGGCCGTTCACCTTGAGGCCGATGACCTTGCCGACCGGCACAATGCGCTTCCAGGCCTCGATCGGCTTTTCGCGTCCGGTATAGGCAGCGATGGCGCGATCGAGCAGATCCTGCACCCGCTTGTCGTTCAGTTGACCACTCTGGTTATGCAGCGCTGGGTCGCGGGCGACAACAACTTTGGACTTGGTTGCATCCGCTTGCTTGTCGAGCAGGGCGGCCAGCCCCAGATTGCTTTGCGAGCCTAACAGCACGGCTCCCGTGGCTGTGGCCTTGATGAATTCCCGGCGGTTTTTCATACTATCTTCTCCTTCGTCAAGGCAGCCGGCGCAGCGGCCGCGGCATTTACAGTTTTCCTTCCACGCCGTGCGCCAACGCCGTCAGAGCCTGCGGAGTATCGGGCGTGGACTCATAGGCAACAATGCGGACCAAATAGGGGCCTTTGCGGAAGATCACGCTCTGTGCGAACGCGATTCCGGCATCGCCCAGTTGCGCGGTCTTGGCATCTTTTGATCGTCCGGCCTCAAGAATCTTGCCTGCGCCCGCCGCATCGCCCATGGTATGAACGTCAACCGTGGCCTCCAACTGGCCTTGATACTTGTAGTCGGATGTCGAGGTAGTCACAACGCCGGCGGAGATGTACTGCTCGGCGTCGCCGTCGATGTATTGCCATAAGTTCTTGGCGTCGTAGGTGCGCGTGTCGCTGGTTTTTTCCCAGCCTGCCACCGCGCCCGAAGCCGGGAACGCATCGGCCTGATGCTTCTTGCATCCTGCGGTTACGCTGGCAGCCAAAATCGTAACGACCGCTGCGGTGAACATCCAGCTCTTCAAACGAAGCATCAACGGGTCTCCTTTTACTTCCTGCCGAGTAGAATCTGGCTGCTGGGTGAGCGGCTCTCGCCGATGCTGGTGACGTAAACGGCGGGCCGCTCCTGCAGCGGGCAGGCATATTCGCAGGCGCCGCAGCCCACGCAGCGGCTGGGATCGACGCGCGGCTGCTTCAGCGTCTTTGTATTGCCAGCCGAGTCGATAACCTGCGCCTCTTGCACATAAATGGCCTTGGGCGAAACCGGGCACCACTCCTCGCAGACAATGCAGTCGGTGGCCATGGCCCAGGGCAGGCAGCGTCCGCGGTCATAGAATGCCGTTCCCAGGCGGATTCGCTCATCCGCCTGGGAAACACCCGCTCCTGCGACCCAGCCCTTTTCCTTTGGCGTAATCTGCCAGATTGCGCCGGTGGGGCAAACCTCTGAGCAGAGCACGCAACTGGGTTCGCAATAGCCAATGCGCGGCACCAGCGTGGGTGTCCACAGACCTTCAAGCCCCGCTTCTTCCAGTGTGGGATGCAGCGCGGTGTTGGGGCAGACCTTCATGCACTCGCCGCAGCGGATGCAACGGGAGAGAAAATCCGGCTCGTCGAGCGCGCCCGGCGGCCGCAGCAGGCGTTCGTTGCGGCTCTTGCCCAGGCCGGTGTTGGCGCGCATCAGCGGAACAATGGCTGCGCCGGCAGCCAGGCCGGTCAGCGTGCGGCGTCGGCCGAGGTCCGGCGATGCAACCTCATGGGCCTTACCGGAAATGGGGCGGAAGAAGCGGAATTGCAGGCTGTCATGCGGGCAACTGCCCACGCAGTTCATGCACATGAGGCACTCGGCCTTGCGCCAGGGCACGCCGCCAATGGGGTCGTCGCCGCCCTGACAACTGAGCAGGCAGCGGTTGCACTTGTCGCAGGCCGCGGGGTCTTTGTGCAGTCCCAGCACCGACCAGCGAGAGACCGCGCCCAGCAGCGCCCCCAGCGGACAGATGGCGCGGCACCACAGCCGTGTGACGCGCAAGCTGGCAACCAGAATCGCAATAAACAGAATGCCCAGCACCAGGCCCTGGTGGTAATGAAGTTGGCGAAGATCGAGCACCGAATAGTGCAGAATCGTATGCAGCGTCTGGCCGGTGGATTTGATGGCAGCGTTGTGGCTGCCTTCGAGCGGGGTGAGCAGGAAGCGCGCTGCTGCATTCAGCGCTGGCAGAATTGATAGGCCAAAGGACCGAACCAGCAAGCTGAAAGGATCGAGCCAGCCGATGGCCGCGGAACCGAAGCACGCAGCCACCAGTCCGGCGAGCAGAACGACATACTTTCCCGTCTGCCAGCGCTTGTAACGGTTGGAATCGATGCGCTGCTTGCCCCGCTTGGCTTCGGATGGCAGATTGCCCACAAAGTGCTGTAGCGTGCCCATGGGGCAGATCCAGCCACAGAAAAAGCGGCCCAGAAAGAGCGTAGGCAGCAGGATTACCAGGCTCCAGAGCAGGCCGCGATAGAGGGCGTGGCTGGCCAGCGCGTTCACCAGCGCCACCAGTGGATCCCACTCGAAGAAGAGTCGCACCGGCGCGCGCAGTTGGATCTCCGTCGAGCCGCCGATAAATAGGTTCAGCGAAGTAAACAGCAGCAGCGCAAGGAACAGAAGCAGAAAGAAGATCTGCGAGATCCTGCGAGCCATCGGCAACCTGGAACCGGCCAAAACACCCCTCCATACGCCCCGCGCGCGGGCGCTAGCCGTACAGGGGACATGATTGGCGCTCAGGCAATCGGCAGACAGTGATCTGCATCACGGGTCGGAGGAAGTGGATCTCCACCCTTGAAACAAGAAACTAGAAGGCTGCAAGGATGAGGCGCCGCACCAGCCTTCAAAAGAAGGCCGGAGGGAGCAGGGGCATTCATGCCCCTGAATGTCGCCTCGCAACAACAGAGGCTTTAGCCTCCGGCCTTTCGTTTATGCTTCCCAAATGCGCCAGGTGTCCCACTCATCCCGGTATCAGGGCCAGTGCCCCTCTGGGTACCCTCTGGATCGGCGATCTTGTCGCGATGAGCGGGTCTTCGGACAAGATCGCAGAGGGGTGACGATGGCAGGCGGGGCCCCCGTCTCATGCGGGATTTTATCAAGTTTAGGGTGCCCCCCGGTCCCTCGCTTTTGGGGACCGGGGGGGAGGAGTCGAACTGCCGGTAGCCGGGTGCCCCGGGGTCCCGCTTTTGGCACCTGGGATTCAATGATCGCGATTGCGCCGCGCGCCCTAACAGCATGTGGCGAAAGTCCGAATCGCTGAAAAACTTCCCTCGGGGGCTAAAGCCCAGCATTGATTCTAATGTGCTTACGGCACGACTGAAGTCGTGCCCTTTCAAGACTCGACTTTTGCCACAGGCCACAAAGGGTTGGGTAGTCTTTCTCAAATTGCAATCTTGGTTTCGATGGCGTCGTAGTCGGCGCGGACACCTTTTGCTGTGGCGTCAAGAAGGCCAGCGCCGGCGAGGGCTTTCACATCCGCATGGACATTGCTGTAATCGCGGTTGAGCGCCTTGGCCAAGGCCCTGACGCTGGCGACGTTGTTCCGGCGGACGTAGCGCAGCAACTCCATCCGCTTGCCGGTGAGGAC
>Ga0182030_10014230_pt1 | contig 15732 bp, 12 predicted proteins | sample 812S3MmetaG_FD_121299 | JGI IMG/M metagenome (GOLD analysis project Ga0182030, IMG submission 121299) | Permafrost microbial communities from Stordalen Mire, Sweden - 812S3M metaG (Illumina Assembly) | ecosystem: Environmental > Terrestrial > Soil > Wetlands > Permafrost | place: Sweden...
ATTGCCAGCACCTGTGGGAACATTACGCGTTCGGCCTCGACAAAGATTATCTCCGCACCGTCGCCTATCCGATCATGAAGGAAACGTGCGAATTTTGGGAGGATCATCTGAAGGCTTTGCCGGACGGAAAACTGGTCGTGCCGAATGGCTGGTCGCCGGAACACGGCCCGGAAGAAGACGGCGTGAGTTACAATCAGGAAATCGTCTGGGACTTGTTCAACAATTATGCGCAGGCAGCGGACGCGCTGGGCGTGGACAAGGATTATCGCGACAAGATTGCCGCGATGCGTGACCGGCTCGTCACGCCGGGAATCGGAAGCTGGGGCCAGTTACTGGAATGGATGCACGAGGAGCACAATCCCAAATATCCCGAACTCGATACGCCCAACGATCACCATCGCCACACGTCGCATCTCTTCGCCGTTTATCCCGGCGCGCAGATCAGCGCCACCAAAACGCCGGAGCTGGCAAAGGCGGCAAAAGTTTCGCTCGACGCGCGCGGTGTTGACGCCGGCAGCGACGTCCGCGAATGGTCCTTCGCCTGGCGCACGGCGCTCTATGCCCGGCTGCGCGACGCGGAAAATGCGCACCAGCTGTTGCAGCAATTACTTTCCTCGCGAAACACCTGTCCGAACCTGTTCGGCCTGCATCCGCCGATGCAGATTGATGGCAACTTCGGCGTCACCGCCGGCATCGCCGAGATGCTGGCGCAATCGCAGGCCGGCGAAATCGAGCTGCTGCCCGCGCTGCCGAAAGAATGGCCAAGCGGCAAAGTCACCGGCTTGCGTGCGCGTGGCGGCTACGAGGTCAGCATCGAATGGAATAACGGCAAGCTGATTTCCGCCACGGTGAAAAATGTTTCCGGCGATGGCCATTGCAAAGTCCGCTGCGGCGGTAAGGTGGTGGAGTTCATCCTGAAGCCGGGCAAGACGAAGACGCTCAACGGCGAACTTCAGTAAATTTTTTCGTTTAGAAACCACGCCGCTCGCGTAACCTGCGGGCGGCTTTTTCATGAAAATTCTCGTCATCGGTTCGGGCGGACGCGAGCACGCCCTTGTCTGGAAACTCGCGCAGTCGCCGCACGCCACGCAGATGTGGTGCGCGCCTGGCAATGCCGGCATCGCGCAGGAGCACCTCGTCCAAAACGGCGCGGCGGTCGAGTGCGTCGCCATTGGCGCGGAAGATTTGCCGAAGTTGCTCGCCTTCGCGCAGGAGAAGGGAATTGATCTCACCGTCGTCGGCCCGGACAATCCGCTGGCACTCGGCATCGTGGATTTGTTCCAGTCGCACGGCCTGCGCATCTGGGGCGTGAACCAGAAGGCGGCGCAGTTTGAGTCCTCCAAAGTTTTCTCGCAGCGGTTTATGGAGAAATACGGCATTCCTACGGCGGCGGCGGGGACGTTCAATGACGTGGCGGCGGCGAAGAAGTTTTGCGCCACGCTCGGCGGCAAGTGCGTGGTGAAGGCCGATGGTCTGGCGCTGGGCAAAGGTGTGTTGATCTGCCACAACCAAGCCGAAGCCGAGAAGGCCGTGGACGAAATTATGGTCAGCAAGGCGTTTGGCGCGGCTGGCGCGAACGTGGTCATCCAAGAATTTCTCGAAGGCATCGAGGTTTCGCTGCACGCGCTGTGCGACGGCAAAACGGCAAAGATTTTCCCCACGTCGCAGGACCACAAACGCGCGCTCGACGGCGACCTCGGCCTGAACACCGGCGGCATGGGCACCTATTCGCCGACGCCGTTTCTCAACGATGCGCAGCTCACGGATGTCGCCGCGAAAGTTCTCGAACCCTTCATGCGCGGTTGCGTGGCTGAGGGCATTGATTATCGCGGCCTGCTGTATCCCGGCGTGATGCTCACGAAGAACGGACCGAAGATTCTGGAATTCAATGCGCGCTTCGGCGATCCCGAGACGCAGGTTTATCTGACGCGTTTGGAAAATGATTTGGTGGAACTGCTCGCCGCCAGCGTGTGCGGCTCCCTCGGTTCGCTGGAATTGAAATGGAGTCCGCTCGCGAGCGTCTGCGTGGTGATGGCCAGCGGCGGTTATCCCGGAAATTATTCAAAAGGCAAGGTCATCACCGGCCTCGACGCCGCCAATGCGCTGTCGCACACGAAAGTTTTCCACGCCGGCACGGCGTTGAAAGACGGGCAGATTGTGACGAACGGCGGTCGCGTGCTGGGCGTCACTGCGCTCGGCAACAATTTGCGCGCCGCGCAGGCCGCCGCGTATTCGGCCGTGGAGAAAATCCATTTCGATGGTGCGCAGTTCCGTCGCGACATCGCGGCGAAGGCGTTTTGAATCACCGGTAGGCGTCCCGGCGGAGCGCAGGCCAGCCCCAGTCTTCAAGCTGCCGGGGTTTTCGAGTAATACTCTTTATACTTGTAGTAATAATAGTCGCTGGCCTGATGTTGCATGGCGTTGAAGACCAGTCCCATCACATTGACCTGGCGCAGGTGCAGCAGATCCAGCGCGGCCTGCGCGACGCGGCCGGAGGTGAACCGGGAGCGGACGACCATGATGAGACCGTCCACATGCGGCGCCAGATTTGAGACATCGTCGGCGGCCATGATTGGCGCGGTGTCGAACAGATAATAGTCGTATTGACCGGCGATTTCCTTGAGGAACTTTCCGGTCTGCGTGGCAAACGGGTCGCTGCCCTGGCTGCGTGGCAGCACGCCGCTGGGAAGTAGGTAAAGATTCGGCACCGCCGTCGGAACCACGGCGCTGGCCCAGGGAGATTGCCCGGTCAACACCTCGGCCAAGCCCGGCTGGGCGGTCACGGAAAAGTGTTTGTGCAGCACGCCGCGTCGCAGGTCGGCATCCACCAGCAGCACGCGGGCACCCGCCCGGGCCAGCACGATGGCCAGGTTGGCGGCGGTGGTGGATTTGCCGTCGCTGGGAATGGCGCTGGTGATGACGATGCTTTTCGGATGGTGCTGCGGATCGCCCATGTAAACAATGGACGAGCGCAGATTGCGGTAAGCCTCCACCAGCATGTGGCGGTCGTCCTCCGGGTCGAGGAGGAGCATTCCTGGATTTTTCCTGTCCACTTTCATCAGGGGGATTTGCCCCAAAACCGGTTCTTCAAAGAGCTGCTCCATTTCGCTCAACGAACTGGGCCGGTCGTCCAGCCGGTTCAGCAGCAGCAACACGCAGATGCCCGCCACCAGGCCGAGCAAGCCCGCTTTGCCATATTGCCTGGAGAGTTCGTGTCGAACCAGCATCGCCGACGTGGCCGGCATCAGGATGGTCACGCTTTCCTGGCCGACGCCCTTGTTCACGTCCAGCGTGTGCAGGGAGGCCAGCAACTGGTCATACATGGCCTGCAGCCGGGCGTTGTTGTCCTTGAGCGCGCCGTAGTCCGCCAGCTTTTTGCTGGTGTCCACCGCCTTCAATTCCCATTCATGAATCTGCTCTTCGAGATTCTGCATTTGCACCTCGAGGGTATGCTGCCGGTTTTTTAACTGCTCCTGGCTTTGCTGGCGGAAAATGTCCAACAGGTTTTCCTGCCGGGCAATCTCCTCGTTCATGGCGATGATCTTGGGATGCTTGGGCCGGAGGTATTGGCTCAATTCATCGCGTCGCGCCTTCAACATCAGGATCTGCTGTTTGGCCTGCAGGTAGGCCGCCTCAAATCCGCCCAGCGTGGCCGGGGTGTTGTTCGCCGACGGATGATTGTCGTTTGCGACTGTGGCGGAATTGGGTTGCGGCGCGGAATTTTGCGACGTTGCCGCCGGTTGATCCGGGGTGGAACCAGTTTGCGGCGCGGTGGCGGTTGATGATGGTGTGGAGCCGGATTGGATAAACAAACCCTGCTGCCGTTCCAAATTTTCGTCCAGGGTCAACGTCTGGATCAATTGCGATTCGGATTTGTCCTCGGCCAGTTGCCGCGTCAAGGCCGACAGATAATCGGCGGCGCTGTTGCCGCCGTTCTGTTGGAGAAAGACGACGCTGTTGCTGGACTGGTAATCCAACAAATCTTCCCGGCTTTTGTTCAGCTCCAGGGCCATTTGCGCCAGTTCGTCCTGCATGCTGGACTTGGTGGCGTCGGAGGCGTTTTCGAGCAGTTCCTTTTTCAGGTTGATGTATTCCTCCATGACCGCCTGCAAATAAGCCTGGGTGTAATGCGGTTCGGCCCCGACGGCTTGCAGGTTGAAAATGCTCGTCTTGGGCGAGAGGTTGACCTGCACCGCGACCGGGGATGGACGCAGATCAGGCTTTTGCGATTGCAGCCGCAGGAGCACGCGATTGACCACCGAATCGCTCTGCATCAGGGCCACCTGCGTGCCAAAAAAATTGTTCAGCTCTTCCGAATAGCCGTTGGCGTTGGGAATGGAGAGGCGGACATTGACGATCATCCGGCCGACGGACTGGTAGGCGGGCGGGGCGTGCCAGAGCAAAAACCATTGGAGACCCAGACCGGTGCCGACGGTTAGCAGCAGGATCCACCACCGCGTGAGCAGGAGGTTTTTGTAGCGGTGCAACTGGTTGAAAAAACGTCCGGCCAGCGTGGAGCGTTCGCGTTGAACCGGTGCGGCTTGTTCGTCCATGATGATTAAAAATTGACCAGCCGTGACGGCACGATGATGAAATCACCCGGTTGCAGCGGAAGATCCAGTTCAACCTTTCCGCTCTCCAGCACGTCCACCATGTTGATGAGGAACACCTGCTTGGCGGCATCCGTGCCGCCAGGATTCCGCACCACCTTGACTTTTTTCTTGTCCGCAAAATCGCCGAACCCGCCCGCCCGCAGAATGGCCTGGCCGGCGGTCAGGTTCTCGTTGAACAAAATGTCAATCGGCCCCTGGTTGTGGACCTGGCCCCAGATGTAAATCTTGCCGCGCACTTTGTTCACCGAGTCCAGCCCGATGATGACGGTGGCGCGATAGTAATAATCTTTCTCCAGCATCCCCTTCAACATTTCGGCCACCTGCCGGCTCGTTTTGCCGGCCACCGAGACGCGCCCGACATACGGCACATCCAGCTCGCTCGAATCAGCCACGGTCAGGCTGATCGGCGGATCCTGATCCTCGACGATTTGAAAACTGATCTTGTCGCCGGGTTCCAGCGGATGTTTGTCGTCCAACACATAACCGCTGGCGATGCGAACCTGATTGGTGGATTTTTCCGGGACGTTGAAGCTGGCGATGTTCGTGGCCGTTTGCGCAAGGACAGTCACGGCGGAAATGATTAAGCACAGAATTGGCAGGCGGAGGCGCATCTTTAGTGGATTAAAAGCCATAAGTGAAGTCCAGCACAAGCATATTTTGGACGTAATCATAGGCCGCCACGTCGGAATTTTTCTGCCAGAAATTATACCGGATCGAACCGGCCAGTTTTTGGGTGATCGGATAGCCGAGGCTCATGCCCGCGCCGAACTGGTTGAAAATTTCCACCGTGCCACCGCTGCTGTTCCCGTGCTGGTAGATGAAACTGGTGGTGAGGGACACGTCCCGGATCACATGCCAGTTGCCTTCCCAGCCGGCATGATACAGATCCAGCAGTTCCGTGCCAGCGCTCGACGTGAACTGCCGGCCGCCTGTCAGGTTGTAATCCAGCCAGCGGTTGACGTGGTGAGCCAGGATCAAGTCGGCATAGCCGCCGTTTTCACCGGAGAGGTTCGTGACGGTTCCGCTGGCGGAGAAAAAATAGGAAACATAGCCGAACGCCGCCGTGATCTTGATGTAATCCGTGACCTGCGCCTGATAAAACGGTCCCACGCTGAAATGCGTATTGTCGCTGTAGGTGCCCTGGCTGTAATCCGTCAACCCGCCGCCCGCCTGCAATCCCGCCGTCGTGCTCTGGTTGATCTGGAACGCCGCCTGGGCATTGAAGAGTTCGGAACTATGGTCGCTGTTCTCAAAATTGGAATTGGGATACGTCACCAGCTCATAATCATAGCCGAACGTCAGAATCAACTTGTTCAAATCCCAGTCCACGCTCGTGCCGACTGTATTATCCAGCTCGGCGAAATTGCCGTTGCCGGTGGGATTCTGCTGAACATTCTCGGTCATGGAAAACCGGTCATGAAAGTTGATCACGAAATCGCCCACATACATCCGGTAGGTCAGGTTGGAATCCGGCGTGATGTTCAGATGATCGTTGCTGCTGGTCCGTAGATAGGTCGTGTAACCGACGCCGGTGGAGAAGAACAAGCTGTTGTTTTCCGAAATCGGCCAGAACGCCCGCGTGTTCAGGGCAGGCGTCAACCCCAGATCGGACACCCGGTGGGTGTTGCTGAGATTGACGTTGTCGGTGAATTCAAATCCCATCTCCGATTGAAAGCGCAGGCTGACCGGCCCCAGCGCCAGATTGTAGTAATCGAGATTGCCGGTGCGCTTCTGGAGTTCGGCGGCTTCCGCTCCGGCGACCGACATACGGAGGGCTTCCTGACCGTGGGCGGGGATCGCCGCCAGGCAGAGAACCGCCAACAGGCCCAGCCCGTCGGCTGCACGGCGCAGTTTTAATCCCGCCCGGAAACCGTTTGGCCGGCTCCGCCGTTTTGGCAAAACCGGGCCGGATTTTTTATGGTTGCTGGGGTCAAACAAGCATCGCCTTTCCTGCCGTGTTGCAGGCAATCATCCTTGGAGAATTTCCCCGGCTGTCAAGGCGGATTGTCGGAACACGCTTGGCAAGCGCGCCGCCGCATATATTTTTTCAGGCATTTCAAGCTTGTGCGGGCGCGTTCGCATCGCTTGAATCGCCGGTGATAATGGAAGCGTCCGCCCAATCCCGCACCGCCAATTCCCGCCGGGAGTCGCCCGCCCATCCCTGGCGACTTTCGTTGCGTTTGTTGCGGCTCCATCAAGTGAACGACGACCTTTCGGGAAAACTAATTTATTTCATGGTGGTTTTCAGTCCCTGGGCGTTCGGCACCACCCAGCCTTGGTCCATCTGGACGATGAACGGGCTGGGTTATCTTCTGGGAATTTTGTTGGGCATCAAATTAGTGATTCGGAAATGGAGCGGCTACCAGCCAGCCCGCTGGGGTGAAAACTACTCCATTAGCCGGAACGACAATGCGCGGTTGACACAGTTGCTCGTTCGCACGCTCGGTGTCACGACGATCTTACTGCTCGCTTTCTGTTTGCTGGGCGTCATCAATGCCCGGTCCACTTATCGCAACGCGACGGCCAGTTTTGAATATCACCAATTTATTTCCTGGCTGCCCAACAGCCATGACCGGCACGGCGGCTGGCTGGCGTTCTGCAATTATCTGGCGCTGGCGCTTTCCTTCTGGGCTATGCGCGACTGGCTGCTTGGCAAGTCCGTCAGCGAGGAACGGGCGGAACGCAGCCAGCTCAACGTCCTTGGCTTGCGCTCAACCTTTATGCTGCCCGAACGGTTGCGGCGGTTGTTGTGGGTGTTGTGCCTCAACGGCGGTCTGCTGGGAATCGAAGGCATCGTCCAGCGTCTGGTTGGAACCGACAAACTTTTATTCTTCATCGAGACGCGGATCAATAAAGCGGCCGAGGATCAATTCGGGCCTTACGCTTATCGTTCCAACGCCGCCCAATACTTCAATCTCGTCTGGCCGGCCTGTCTCGGGCTGTGGTGCACTTTGCGGCAGACAGCGGCGAGAAAGGGAAAATCTCCATTCGATGTCCGGCATCTGATTCTGGTTTGCGTGATGATCATGGCGGCGGCTCCGATTATTTCCTCGACCCGCGCGGGAGCCATTGTTGCCGTCATCGAACTGGTGCTGGCCGCCGGCATTCTCTGTTTTGCCCGGCCGCAAATCAGCTTCAAAGCGAGAATGGGAATTTTATTTTTTGCGGTGCTGACCCTGGGATTCGGCGTCTGGCTGGGCTGGGCGACATTGGCACCGCGCTTGGAACCGGACGAATTTCAGAACAGTCTTGCCGGCCGGAATTCCATGTATGAAACCGCCCGGCAGATGGCGGTGGATTACCCGGTTTTCGGAACCGGGCCGGGAACCTTCGAGCCGTTGTTCCAACTCTATCGCGTGGATCCGAACGAATACTGGCCCGCGCAACTGCACAATGACTGGCTGCAAACGCTCATCACCTTCGGCTGGCTGGGCAGCGGGCTGATCGCCGTCGCCTTTGTTTGCGTGCTTGTGCGCTGGTTCATTCCCGGCGGCATCGCGGCCGGACGGGAACTCGTCCCGCTGCTCTGGGTGGCGATCGGCGGCTGCCTGCTCCATGCCCGTTACGATTTTCCGTTCCAGATCTGTTCGATCCTGTTTGTTTTCCTTTTGCTGTGCGCAATTTTGTCCTGCCTCTCCCGCCGCCACCCGAAGTAAATCACGCCAATTGACCTTTCCGGCCTGCTTGTCTGGTCGTCGCAAGTCTAGCCTTCATTGCCCGCACATACATGCGGTAGCAGACCTTTTGGGATGTGTTATTTTAACTTCAATTCGCCCAGTCCGACGGCCACGAAAGACGGCTTTAGGAATGGGCATTTATTATGATTCATTTCAGGCAATTTATTTGCACCCGGTCGGGCCGTTCGGCTTTCGTCTGCTGGTGTGCAATGCTCACCCTGGCCACCGCCGCATTCGCCCAGTCCAGCCGGCCCGGCTGGGGCGCGACGCCGTATCACGATGGACTGGGAACCGGCGTCACCTTCCGGGTTTGGGCGCCCAACGCGACGAGCGTCAATGTTCCCGGGACTTTTAACGGCTGGTCCACCAGCGGTGCTCCTTTGGGCAAGGATCTGACGAACGGAGTTTGGAACGGCGTCTGGTCGGCGGATGTGGCGGGCGTGACGAATGGCGCGCAATACAAATTCTACATTGTCAACGGCACCGGCGTTTGGAAACAGGATCCGCGCGCACGGCTGGTCACCTATTCCGGCTCGTCATCGGGAGCCAACAGCATCGTCTATGACCCGAACGCTTTCAACTGGGCTGGCGACAACTTCACCAATCCGGCGCAGAATGATTTGTTTGTCTATGAAATGCACGTCGGCACGTTTCCGTCCAGTTCGGTGCCCAGCAGGTTTGTGGCGGCCACCAACAAGCTGGACTACTTGAAAAGTCTGGGCGTCAATGCCGTCGAACTCATGCCGATTGCCGAGTTCCCCACCGACAACAGTTGGGGCTACAATTTATCCCAGCCATTTGCCGTGGAAAACATCGGCTATGGCGGGCAGGATGGGTTGAAAATTTTTGTGAAGGCCTGTCATGCCCGGGCCTCGCCGTGCTGCTGGATGTGGTGCACAACCATTATGGACCGTCGGATCTTGAGATGTGGAATTTCGACGGCTTTGCCGGCAACAACGCGCTCGGCGGCGGCGGTATTTATTTCTATCAGAGCGACACCAATCTGCAAATGACGCCTTACGGAGCGACGCGACCGAACTTCAACAGTCAGCAGGTGTGCAGCTTTGTTCAGGACAACTTCACCGAGTGGCTGAACGAATGTCATGTGGACGGGTTCCGCTGGGACACGCCCAACCTCATGATGCACGACAACCTTAATAATTACATTCCGGCGGCGGACACGCTCATCCATGCCATCAACGACCTGATCCACACGAATTACACCGGCAAAATCAGCATCTCCGAGGACGTGTATAATTACGCCGGATTCGACAGCGCCTGGGACACCAGTTTTCCCGGCTATTTCACGCCGGTGCTGACGACGGCGTCCGATTCCAGCCGCGACATGAGCGTGGTGGCCAATGCCGTCCAGTATAATGTCCGCTACGGCGGCACGGCGGGTTCCGGTCGCGTGGCGTTTTTGGAATCACACGATGTCGTCGGTGATTTGAACGGCGGCGTCCGGCTGGCGACGGCGGTTGACCCGGTCACGCCCAACAGCTATCGGGCGCGAAAACTTTCCACCCTCGGCGCCATCGTGACGCTCACGTCGCCTGGTGTGCCGATGATTTTTCAAGGCCAGGAAATGCTGGAGAACCAGCAGTTCAGTTCCACCCGGCTGGTGGACTGGACCAAGACCAACACTTACAGCGGCATCGTCCAGCTTTACCGTGACCTCATCGGCGCGCGGCGCGATTTGAAGGGCTACACACCGGGGCTGGAAGGCGACCAGTGCAGCATTGTTTGGTCGGACAACAGCGGCAAGCTGATTGCCTTTCACCGCTGGAATTCCGCCGTTCCGAGCCAGGACGCCTTGGTCATCGCCAATTTCGCCAACGTCAACTACAGCGGCTACAATCTGAATTTCCCCTCGGCGGGCAACTGGTATGTCCACTTCAACAGCGACTCCACCAATTACAGTTCCGACTTCGGCAACAACGGCAGCACCGTCGTGACCGCCACCGGCAGCAATCCGGCGACGGCCAGCGTAGCCATTGGGCCTTACAGCGCGCTCATCCTGTCGCAAACGCCCGATGCTCCGCCGCAGTTGACCATCACCCAAAATAACGGCGCGGTGAACATCTCCTGGCCGAACACCTATTTCGCATGGGTGCTGGACGCCAGCCCGACGCTGGCCGGCAGCGCGACGCCCTGGAGCCAGGTGCCGGCGGCTCAATATCAAACCAGCGGGACCAACATTTTCATCAACGTCGTCGCACCCTTCGGCAACACCTTTTACCGCCTGCGCAAGTCATGACCGGCGGCGCGGCGCTTGGATGAATCCTCACGCCGGTAGCGGCAGCGCGCGGTTGCCGTAATGATGCCACGTTCCTGCATTCTCCAGGAAAACCAGCCACGACTGGTGCCCGGCCAGGATTTCGCTGATTTCTGGTTCGCTCAAAACCATGCCCGCCGTTGAAAGTGCGTCCGACTCGGCGGCGGTTTCCGTCAATGCCCACGCGCGATTTTGCCGCTGCGCCGGCTGGCCGGTGCGCGGATCAAAAATATGTTTTCCTTTCACCGCGAGGCCGGAGCCGCTCAACGAACAATTTTTCAGGCAATATCGCTGCGTTGAATGATCATCGCCCAGACCGCACGACCAGCCGGCGGTTTCCATCGGCGCATTGCCAGCGAGAATGCTGCTGCCGCCCGCGACGAGCAAAAACGCCTGGCACTCCCACTCGCGCAAAACTTCCGCCATGCGGTCGAGCGCAAAACCCTTGCCAATCGCGCCCAGGTCAAATTCCAATTTCCCGGCATCGCAGCGGAGGGAAAACTGTTCCTTGAGCAGCGTCCACTGCGGCATCGCCGGTTGATTCTTCAACGCGGCGGCGGTCACGGAAAATGCGCCGCGCGTGGCCAGCTCCATTTTTTTGGCGATTTCGAGACAGGCAAACACCGGCTCGCTCAAACGCAGTTTCTCGCCGGGCGCAAGCTGTGCGATTTGAGAAACATCGCTGTTCGCGCGGAAGCGGCTCAAAAGCGACTCCAATCCGCCCGTCAACGCAAAGGCCGCCTGCGCTGCCTGCGCAGCGTAGGTTTTGTCCTCGTCCGCGATGCGCACCTGAAACTGCGTCGCCATCGCGTGATGATTGAAGACGTGAATTTCGTTCATGGCTGGCTGGCTGGCAATTCCACCGCCGCATTTGTCGTCATCGGCGACCATAAAATCAGCAGCACATTCGGTCGCGCGCCGAAAAATTCCGGGCGGAAATCTTTCAGCTGTTCCGCCAGCCTGCCGGACACGTCCGTCGTGGTGATGAAAAAATCCGCCGCGCCGGTTTCCTGATTCGGTTGCCAGAAACCAACCTGCGAAAATTTCCGCAGATACCACGGCAGCGGCCAGGCATCGGCGGCGACCACGGCGATGCGCGGATTGGCAATGTCATTTTGCCGCGCCAGTTCTGCCAGCCGCGCCGGCAGCCGCCGCAGATCCTCGCCGGTATGCGCGTAGGCGTAGGGATTTTTTTCGTCCGCCGGAAATTTGAAAACCCATTTCACGGTGTCATGGATCATCAGAAATCCGATGGTGACGACGAAAATCAAAATCACGGCGCGCGCTGAAAATTTTGCGAAGGCAAGCCACAGCCATTCGACGCCGATGCCGGCGAGAATGGCCAGCGGCAGCCAGAGATTCAAAGCCAGCCACGGCGTCTTGTAGGGAATCGCACTGTAAATGGCAACGACCAGCAGCGCGTAAACCGCCAGGACAAATCTGGCGCGAGCAGCCGGGTGCCGGATGGCTTGCAGAAATCCGCCGGCGGCGAGCAGGAGAATAATCGCGCCGGACCAGCCGCCGGCCAGCAGGCGGGCGTAATACCAAAACGGTTTTTCATGGCCCTGACCGCCGGCGCGCGCGGCGAAATTGGGAATGGCGTGCAAAAGATCCGCCAGTGCCGACCAGCTTTTTCCGCCCCAGGTGAACAGCAGAACCACGGTGAAAATGAAAACGAAGAGCGCGATGGTGATGAGTGCCGCCGGTCTGGAGTGCGGTGGCCAGACACCGCTTTCTGACGGGACGACATGTCGTCCCGTTTCAAAGCGCGGACTTGTCCGCGCACTCCAAAGCCAGCCGATGGCGGCGGCCACGACCAGCGCGAAAAAATGGATGACCGCCGTTTCCTTGCCCGCCAGCATCAGCGCGGCGCAACCGCCGGCCAGCGCGGCGGCGGAAAAGGATTTTTTTTGGCACGCGCGCCCGCCGGATAGAATCAGTCCGAGCGTGGCGGCGGCGAACAAGGTTTCATGAATGAAATAACGGCTGTAATAAACCGGCAGCGGCGCAAAGGCGAACAGCAGCGCGGCGACGAGGCAGGGGATGAAGCCGAACATTTCCGCGCCCGCGCCCAACAGCAGAACGGCGGCGGTGCTGGTGAGAACCGTCGAGAGCCGGAGCTGGGTTTCGGTCAGCCCGGAAAAATTCTTTGCGCCGAGCAGCCTTGCCAGCGGTTCGGCGATGACAAACAGCGCCGGGCCGTGGCGATCCTGCGGGTCGTAATGAAAACTTTCACCAGCCAGCAGCCCGCCGGTGATGTAGGCGTTGATGGCTTCGTCCGTGTGCATCGGCCGTTCGCCAAGCTGCGGCAGACGGACGGCGAGCGCGAACAGGGCGATCAGGACAAAGGCAGAATGACGAATGACGAATGAAGAAGTGAAAACCGGTTTGGCGGTCGAACTTCCCGCTTTGGTTTCGGCATTCTGCATTTTGCCTGCTTCATTTATTTTAGGCTGCGTGGTCGTAATCTTGATCCGGTTCTTAATCTGAATCGTCAGACGGAACGGATCAAGCTTAAGGCGACGATCAAGATTAAGGCAAAGCTTTTAGGCGGCGGGTTGGCCGGAAAAATTGCGGGCGGCGGCAATGAGAACCCGTCATTTGCCCGCCGCCCGTCTGCCCGGTTAGGTCCGGACAAATCTGCATTTGAAATGAGGTGGGGACGCCGCGCGGCGGCGTCCGGTGATCGCAATGCGATGACCCTACCGTTCAGGTGGACATGATGGAGCCGGGGCTGGTCCAACTGCTGGCCCCCGTGCTGCCGCCGATAGCCCGCGCCCGCACGAAATACGTTGTGCCCGGCACCAGGTTGGGCAGCACAATCCGGGTGGCCCGCGTGGAGATGCCCGCCTCCAGCCACGTCTTGCCGCCGTCCGTGCTGATCTGCAACTGAAACGATTTGGCATTGCGCACCGGCAGCAACTGCAGGAGCGCCTGCGTGGTGCCGTTGTTGAGCAGGCTCACGATGGCCGTGTCATCCAAGGGCGACGAGGCGCGGTTGGTGCTGACCGGCAGGTAGCCGGTGGCCAGCAGCATTTCCAGGTCGTTGCCCACCGTGTTCTCCACGATGTTGGCGTCGGCGTTGAGCGCATCCGTCAGCGCATCAAACGCCTTGTCCTTGGCCGCCGTTTCCACCGTGCCGCCCGTGATGGTGGCCGCCAGCTTGGTATTCAAGTCCACCGCCAGGGCCGTGATGACATTGGGCGGAACCGCCAGGTTGGGAAACTTGGCGGGATCAAGGCTCACACCGATGTTGCTGCCGAACGTTACGAGCTGCTGGCCGGGATATTTGTTAAAATTCCGCAGCACCCGCAGACTTGCTTGTTTTGTTTTCATTTTTTGTTTCACTTTCCGGGTTCTTCTGTTTCTGGATGCCCGCCTGCCGCTTTCGCCGCCGCGCAACCTCCTGGGGGCTTCTTTAGCACAGGGAATGCCAAAGGCCATTTATGCAGGTTTGGTTTAACAACTTGCATTGATGAATATTGGAATTTACCGGACAAAAAAGGGTGAGTTCTGAACTGCCGTCGCCAAAATATTTAGCTTGCCCGCATAAAGCTAAAATAATTGGCTAAGTTAGTTGCTCAACATTTTCTGCCTGGCTGTGGGAGCCGAATGACCATGCGAAATATTTTTATGACCATCTGATTCTCCCCGTGCCATCCGCCCCGGCTGTCCAAAATTTCGTCACCTAACCGGTCAAAACGGCCATCGGGAAATATAGATCCGTCACGAAGCCATGTTGATTTATCACCCGGCAATATAGATCCGTCATCGGCCAATATGGCGGCGTAACCGTTCACTATGGCGGGATGATCCGTCCATATTGGCCGGTCACGCGGAAATAGTGCGCCGCCACGAATCCATAGCAACCGGTCATGGGGTAATGTGGCGTCGTCACGGAGCTATAAAGATCGGTGACGTGGCAATAGAGATTGACGACCGGACAATATAGCTTAACGATAGGTCAATCTGGCTTGACGACCAATCCTGAAAGCAAAACCAGAAAAAATGAGGCAAATCAGTGAAAACGGTTGAAGCGGCCGTGTCCCGCTCTTAACGGGATAAAATCCAAATGATGCGCAGCTTCTCCACTGTCCACGGCAGGTCGCGGACGACGAAGCCGCGTCCGGCGCGCCAGAGCGGTTCGCTTTCCGGCAGGCCGCAAACGTCGCGCAGGAGTTTGGCCATGACGCGGCAGCCGGTGGGCGAAATATCAATGCCGCAAAGATTTCTAATCTGCCTGACGTTGGCGGTAGCTTTGCAAATCCTTCTCATCAATTTCTTCCGGTGCAACAAGCCTGTAATGTTTTTCGGAACTGATACGAACACCTTCGGCAGTTTGCTCAAACTCAAACAAAACAATTACGCCGTCTTCAATGAACTGCGCCCCGATTGGACGGCAAACAAGATTCTGAAACTTATGCTCACAAACGGCAAAATCTTGCTCTATCTGGACAATGCTCAATTTGTCTGTCCCGCCTTTGGCTTGTATGGGGATCACATAATGCACTCCCTTTTTGTCCAGCCCAACGTAGATTTCATCGGTTTCAACTTGTCCCATGTCTGGAACAGTGGTGCGCAAATGGTTTTGAAGTGAATAACAGGTGATTCCTGTGAAAACATCAATCAGCCGGTTGTAACGCAACTTTGCAAGCAATGCCTGCTCGTCATTAAAGGCATATTTTGCCACGATACCCGGCGTTGCATCAGGAACTTTTGTCTCGGCAAGATTGACGTTTGGAATCAAGGGATTGTCAGCAATCATAACGAATCGATATTTTCCATGACCAGCCGGACGAATAATCCATGTCTTGCCTTTTGGCGCTATCTTTTGAATGGATTCAGGCAACTCTGCGCGGTAGCGAAAACTATAAACCAAATCCCCAAGGTTTTTTGGCAGTGCAATTTTAAGCTTTTGAGCTACGGATACCATTTCATCGCGCTTGAACTCCAATTCGGTCAGGCCAGCTTTGTATTTGGATCTGAAGATGTGCTCGATGATGGCTGAATAGCGATTCTTGGATTTCATTTTTTATGATGGGTATTTTGATGGCCGGGCCACCGGAGTAAAACGACTTCCTCGCGCAATTGTTCCCGCGTCGCCGTGGACAACCGAGTTCGGAACAAATCAATGCCGACAACTTCATAGCCAAGGGACGTTGCAATA
>Ga0182030_10014232_pt1 | contig 15732 bp, 15 predicted proteins | sample 812S3MmetaG_FD_121299 | JGI IMG/M metagenome (GOLD analysis project Ga0182030, IMG submission 121299) | Permafrost microbial communities from Stordalen Mire, Sweden - 812S3M metaG (Illumina Assembly) | ecosystem: Environmental > Terrestrial > Soil > Wetlands > Permafrost | place: Sweden...
ACCGCGTTGCGGATCGAGGCCGCGGGCGACGCGCCGTAGACATCGTAGACGCCGATGATGTCCGCCAGGAAAATCGCATCGAACAGCCCGCGCTCGGCCGTGCGGGCAAGATGCTGCCAGTATTCGATTTCGGTGTAGCGCGTGGATTGGTCGCGGGGATGCGTCCACATTCCGTGCTGGATGTGACCGACACAATTCATGTCGAATGCGTTAAGGCGGATCTCCTTTGGCATGACAACCCTACCGATGCCGCAGGCGGCGATTGACCCGGCGTGCCAGATAGTCGCCCACGGTCTGCACGGTTTGTACGAGCGCGATGAGCACGATCACGACGGCCAGCATCATGTCCGGCATGAAGCGCTGATAACCGTAACGGATGCCCAAATCCCCCAGGCCGCCCCCACCGACCGCACCAACCATGGCGGAGTAGCCGAGCAGGCTCACCACCGCGAGTGTTAGCGCCAGAACCAGCCCCGGCAGCGCCTCCGGGATCAAGACCTTGAACACGACCTGCAGCGGCGTGGCACCGAACGACGACGCGGTTTCGATCAATCCGGAATCCACTTCGCGAATGGCGCCCTCGACCAGCCGCGCGATAAAGGGAGTCGCGGCAATGGTGAGCGGCACGATCGCCGCGCCGGATCCGATCGACGTCCCCGCTACCAGGCGGGTGAACGGGATGATCGCGACCACAAGAATGATGAATGGCGTGGATCGGGTCGCATTGACGACAACGCCGAGGATCGAGTTGGCGATTGGCGCGGCGAACAACTCACCCTTCCGGCTGGTGGCCAGGAAAATTCCGATCGGTAACCCGAACAGCGTCGCCAGCAACGCCGCGACCGCGACCATGAAGAGACTTTCGCCGGTCGCCTGGACAATCAGGTCGATGAGATCATGCGACATAGCCGAGACGCTCCACGGAGAATCGATGTTGCAAAAGATAGGCGAGCACCCGCGTCAGCCCGGCATGATCTCCGGGCACGCCGAGCGTCAGCGAGCCGATATGCTGGCCTCCGATCTCGTCAATGCGGGCTGACAACAACGCCACATCGATTGCAAGTTCGCGCGCCAGACGGGCTACCAGCCTGTCGCCACCGTCCGCTCCCCGGACCAGCACGCGAATGACGGCCTGGTCACCCGGTTTCGGCTGCTCCTGCAGCCGGCTGGACAACGAAACCGGTACCGTATCGCCGAGAATCTCGGCGAGGAACGTTTGAGTGATCGAATGCCGCGGATGGGTGAATATGTCGACGACATGCCCCTGTTCGACGATGAGCCCGGCGTCGAGCACGATAACTTCCTTGGCGAGCTGCCTGACGACCGACATCTCGTGGGTGATCAGGATGATCGTCACGCCGAGTTCACGATTGATGTTGGCAAGCAAGTCCAGGATCGAGCGGGTCGTCTGCGGGTCGAGCGCCGAAGTCGCCTCGTCCGAGAGCAGCACGCTGGGCCGCGTCGCCAGCGCGCGGGCGATCCCGATCCGCTGTTTCTGGCCGCCCGACAGCTCGGACGGATACCGATTGCGCTTATCGGCGATATCGACCAGGTCGAGCAGTTCCGAAACCCGTACCGCTATATCGGACTTCGACCAGCCCGCGATTTCAAGCGGCAAGGCGATGTTGGCCGCCGCCGTCCGCGAAGAAAGCAAGTTGAAGTGCTGGAAGATCATGCCGATCGAGCGTTGCGCCCGCCGCAGTTCATGACCGGCGAGACTTGAAATGTCGCGGCCGTCGACAACCACACGGCCGCCCGTCGGTTTCTCCAACCCGTTGATCAGGCGGACAAGGCTGGACTTGCCGGCCCCGGATCGACCGATGATGCCGGTGATCGATCCGCGCTCGATCGCGAAGTCGATGTCTTGCAACGCGGGAACGCCCGGTTTGCCGCGATACGCGGGATAGGTCTTGGAGACGGCCTCAAATCGCACCATCGTGTCCGCTGCCGCGGCACCGGGCGCGAGGGCTGGAAGTGATCGGATCGGTCGCCCCGCCGTCAACGATTGATGCATATTCATTCAGGCAATCCAGGTTTTCGCGATTCGGCCGTGTTCTTGCTTCGCCGGTGGTGTTTGGGTCGACATTTCAGGATGGAGGGGTCCGCGGCGATCAGTGACCAAACAGAAGATAGCTGCGATCGATGCCGCGAAGCGCTTTGGTCTCATCGGTCCATCCGACAGCACGGCGATAGCTGCCCATCGCAGCACCCTGTTTCAGGGCAACGACATTCACCCTTTGCGGCAGATCGGCGAATGGCGACACGAATAGCGCATCCTCGGGACAATAGAGTTCGCAGAGGAAACAGGTTTGGCAGTCGCCTTGTCGGGCGATGACCGGAATTCCCTCGGTCTTGTCGAAAACATTGGTAGGACAGACATTCACGCAGATGTCACAGGACGTGCAGCGCTCGGCGTCGATGATCTCGATCATTCCGCCGCCTCCGCATAGTCCGTGGCTGCGTGCGGACGAACCGAGGTCCAGACATCGTCCAGTCCACCTGCCGTGATGTAGTGCCGCTGACGGTCGTCCTGGCCGGGGAAATCGTCGCGTCGGTGCATGCCGCGGCTTTCCTGGCGCACCAATCCGCTGCGGTACATCCACCGCGCCGTCGCCAGCATGGCGACGCTCTCCCGCGCGCGCAGCACGTCGGATTCGGTCGCGGCGTCTGCTCGAGAGGCCTCGATCCAGAGCGCGTCGAGCCGCTGCAAGGATTCGCCGAGACGTCCGGCTTCCCGAAAATAATTCAGCTCATAAGGGAATACTTCGTCTTGAACCGCTCGCGTCAGTTCCGCGGGCGCCAACGGTCGTTCGAGGCCGCTCCGAAGCGCGACAGTTCCGACAGACGATAAGGATCGCCTGGTGGCCGGCCCGACCTGCCTCGCATGCTCGGCCGCGCCCTGCCCTGCCCATGTCCCGGACGACATCGCCCATGCGGCGTTGTGGCTTCCGCCTCCGGTGAATCCACCGCAGATCAGTTCGCGGGTTGCCGCGTCGCCGGCGGCGTAAAGGCCGGGCACGGTGGTTGCGCAACTGTCGTCGACGATACGAAGCCCGCCGGTGCCGCGCACCGTGCCCTCCAGCCGCAAGGTGATCGGGAAGCGGTCCGTGAACGGATCGATCCCGGTTCGATCGAATGGCAAAAAGAAGTTCGGCTGCGACGCACGCATATGTCGCTGCACATCGCCGTCCGCCTTGTCCAGGCGGGCATAGACCGGCCCCTGTGAGAGCGCCCGGGCGATCGCCGACCGTCCGCCCTTCGAGGCTGCGCCGGGAACGACGCTGCCGTCTTCGTAGGAGAATGTTGCCCAGCCGTAGAATAGGGTTTTCGTGACCGAGCCGAAAGCCGGCGCGATCGCATAAGGATTTGAAAACTCCATGCTCGTTAGTTCGGCACCGGCCTCCGCCGCCATCAGGTAACCGTCGCCCGTCAAGACGTTCGATCCCAGCGTCTTGCTGAGAAAGGCGCAGCCGCCCGTCGCGATCACGACGGCTTTGGCGCGCACCGTCCACCGATCGTGCTTTTGGCGGCGCAGCCCCGTTGCGCCGGCAACCGCGCCATCGTCGTCAACCAGCAACTGCAGAGCCGGGCTGTGGTCGAGAATGACGACACCGTTCTGCTTGGTGCGCTTGCGCATCAACCGCATGTATTCCGGACCCTGCAGCGAGTTGCGCCGCGATTTTCCGCTGTCGTCGACCGGATAGGGATAACCCCAATCCGCCAGGCGGTTGCTCTGGTCGTAGGTGCGTTCAAGCACGCGGGCCATCCAGCGGCGATCCTGAAGATAGCCGCCCATGTTCTCGCGATTGGCCATCGCAGCTTCGCGAAGCGCCGGATCCGGATCGATGTACCAGACGCCGGTACCGGCGGCGGCCGTGGCGCCGGAAGTGCCACAAAACCCCTTATCGGCGAGAACGACGCGCGCGCCCTGCTCCGCGGCGCTGACAGCAGCCCATGTGCCCGCGGGACCGCCGCCGATCACCAGAACATCCGCATCCAATTCGACGGAACCGGCCGGCGCGGATGTTCTTTCGGCGCGGGTGGACGGGATTGTCATGAATCATTTCTCCGAGGAGCGCCGTTTACAGCACCCGCATCAGTCTTATGGTCGCGTGGCCTGATGCCACTGGCAATTTCAGATATTTGGGCAGAAGTGGACGAAGCTTCCCCTGTTGCGCAACACGAGAGAAGATTTATGCAGTGGAGCCGACAATGCCCGTTCTTTGAGCACCAAATGAATCTCGCGGATGCATATCTCCTGCGAAGTCGTTTGTGCGTTTTGTTCAACCGAAGCGACGACTTAATTCTTTCCTATGCGGACCACTGATCGCCTGCTTTCATCTACAAAATGCATTCACGACGCATCTTCATCATCAAATGAAGGAGGTTGAACGTTTGGGCTTCTCGTGATCGTCACAGCGCGACATTTCCCTTGCTCGATCTGCCGCGCGGCACTCGTCCGGCGAAAGCCGGAGTGTTTTCGGTGACGCCTCGATGGATCAAGCGTGTCTGACCGCGAAAGCGGCAACGGAACATTGAAAGGTATTCTTTGCCGCCTTTCGGCTTGCAAAGAAATCATAAAACTCCAGAACGAATGACAATTGGAAAACCGCTCTATTTCTGTTCGGCCGAATTCGTGGGACAGTTTTTCACGCAGCGGCGTGTCGCCGGTCGAGTGCTTTGCCTCTATCCAGGTGGAACAAATGAACAAGCCGGTATCTATCATCTCACTTGAACCGTCACGTCAGCTCGATTCCAGTTCGTCTGACCTTGATGCGTTATTGGATCACATTGCCGAAGGCGCGAGCGAACGCGAGCGAGAGCGTATCCTTCCCTTCGAAACCATCGACCTCATTCGCCGTGCCCGGCTGGGAGCGCTGCGGCTTCCAGCGGCCGCCGGCGGCGCCGGAAGTTCGATTCGCGAATTGTTCGAGATCGTCATCCGCCTTGGCGAGGCCGATGCCAATGTCGCACATATCCTTCGCAACCACTTCAGTATCGTCGAGCTGCTGCTGCGGCGGCCGCGGGACGATCAGCACCGGAAATGGCAGAAGGCCGTCGCTGACGGCGCTATGATCGGGCTTGCGGCGACGGAGCTGGAAACGCCGAAAGTGGGGGACGTTACGCCAAACACGACGCTCACCCCGGATGGAAACGGCGACTACCTGCTGAACGGCACGAAATACTACAGCACTGGTACCCTCTACTCCGACTATGTGCTGGTGCGCGCCGCCGATCCGTCCGGCGCGGCGGCGGCGACGGTCATCCCGGTGAAGCGGGAAGGCATCGAGCTGATCGACGATTGGGACGGCCTCGGCCAGCGACTGACCGCGACCGGGACCACCCATTTCCGCGACGTCCAGGTCAAACGCCAGGAGATCGTATTCGACGCACCCGAAGTCGGTTACGGCGTACCCTATTCGAACACGTTCGCGCAACTTTTCCTGACGGCCGTAAATGCGGGCATCGCCCGCGCAATTCTGCGCGATGCGACGGCACTGGTACGCTCCCGAAAGCGGACGTTCTACTACGCGCCGAGCGAGATTCCGGTTGACGATCCCCTGCTCCAGCAGACCGTCGGTCAGATCGCCAGCGGCGCCTTCGCGGCCGAGGCGGTTGTGCTTGCGGCGGCTGAGGCCCTGGACGTGGCAACCGACGCCTTTGACAGCGGCGCCGCCAACGCCGCCGAAGCAGCCCACAAGGCCGCGCTCCTGTCCGCCAAGGCCAAGATCGTCGCCGACGAATTTGCCATTCGCGGCGGTAGTCTGCTGTTCGACGTCGGCGGTGCGTCCGCCACCAAGAAAGTCACCAATTTCGATCGTCATTGGCGCAATGCGCGGACCTTGTCTTCGCACAACCCGACGACCTTTAAAGCGCGATCGATCGGACAATATGAGATCAGCGGTACTCCGCTGCCAGCCAAGGGTTTCTTTTGATGAGCGAATGGCCTTTGTCCTGAACATCTTGACAGAGGCGCCCTGCGGGGACGAAGGAAGAGCCAGATGAGCAAGGCGGACATTCATCTCGTCGACGAAACGGACGAGATCGAACGCCAATTCCGCTCCGTGATGCGCCGCCTCGCCGGCGGCGTGAGCATTGTCACTGCCGGACGAGACGACGATATCACGGGCATGACGGTCACCTCGCTAACGTCATTGAGTGCCAATCCGCCGCGACTGCTGGTGAGCATCAACCGGCAAGCATCGTCTTTCGCGTTGATCGAACGCTACCGCTTGTTCGGGATCAACATCCTGGGGTCTGACCAACAGCAGCTCGCGAACCGCTTCAGCAATGGCAAGCTTAAAGGCAAGCAACGTTTCGAAGGGGCCGGGTGGTTTCCCGGTTCGTCCCGGGTGCCGCTGCTCGCGAATTCGCTGGCAGCGATCGAATGCCAGGTCGAGGAAATCATCGAGCGACATTCTCACGGGATTATCGTGGGCCGTCTCTTGAACATGGAGCTGTCTCATCGATTGTCGGGCCTGGTCTACTGGAATGGCCAATATGTCGAAATCGATCACGACACGGATTGGAATCTCCTCGCCGAAGTGGGCATTCCTTTGGCGCATGCGCGATGACGGCGGCAGCCGGGTAGCGGAAACACAAGGTAAACATGAAGCGCGAAATCTCGCCGGATCCCCGGACCGTCACGGCCAGCCCTGACGGCATTTCGCGGCCACGCTGGCAGCTCGACCGGATCGTCGCCGAATTGCGAGCCTCGCGGGAAGAAACCCACAGCATCCGGCGGGACGGCGTGGCGCGTCGCGCCCCGTCCCGGGACGCATTGGCAAACATCCTCAATAGTCTCACGGAAGCGCTGTTTCCACGACACTACGGGCAATTCGAGCTTGACGGCGAGAACATCGATTATTTTGTCGGTCACGCGCTGAGCGTCGCGCTCGATTCCCTGTGCGAACAGATCCATCGCGGCGCGCTGTTCGTGGGCGATGAGCTGCTACCGGGATTCCGCCGCGAGGATGCGATCGAACTGACGCGTGCCTTTGCCTCGCAATTGCCCGAGGTACGGGGACTTCTCATCAGCGACTTGCGGGCAGCGTTCGTCGGCGATCCGCGGCGAGGAATTTCCCGGAAATCCTGATCGGCTATCCCGGAATGGCGGCGATCATCCATCATCGCCTTGGGCATATTCTCCATCGCCTGGACGCCAGACTGATCGCCCGGCTGATCGCCGAGATCGCTCACACCAGGACCGGCATCGATATCCATCCCGGGGCGAGCATCGGGTCGGGCTTTTTCATCGATCATGGCACCGGAGTGGTGATCGGCGAGACCGCAGTCATCGGCGATAATGTACGAATTTATCAGGCCGTCACGCTCGGCGCCCGGCATTTTCCCACCGATGACGAAGGCAATGTGATCAAGGGGGATGCCCGCCACCCGGTCGTCGAAGACGACGTCGTTATTTACGCCGGGGCTACAATCCTCGGCAGGATCGTTGTTGGCCGCGGATCGACAATCGGCGGTAACGTCTGGGTCACACAGGACGTTCCGCCCAACAGCGTTGTGACCCAGGCGACCGCCCGGAGCAAGCCTGGTTCTCCTTAGCGAGACCTGTGCGTGCAGAGTTGCCCTCACGCCGCCGGTCATCCCGGCCGCCCTGCGACAGACAAACGTCAGGAAGCGGGCGACCACTTCCAGACGATATCGGCAACGTTGACCGGCTTCGTAATCAGGCCAAGTCGTGCAAAGCGATCGGCAACAACCTGCTGGTTCCTGATCACGTCATCATCGACCGGAACGACGCGGTAGTTCGAGCGGTCGACGAAACGCCTGATGGCTTCGATATCGACACCGGTCGCCTCGGCTTGCGCCTTCGCGACCTCCTCATGATGGATGTCAGCCCACCGGCCTTCGGATGCGAAGATGGAGTTGAGCCGCGCAACCAGCGAGGGATATTTCTCCACGAAATCCGAGGCCGCGACGAAAAAGGCGTTGGCCGTGTGGACATCCTTGCTGAATGCGATCACGCGCGCTTTTTCCTTGAGTTCAGCAAGCGCGAGATAGGGATCCCAGATCGACCAGGCGTCGACCGAGCCCTTCACGAACGCCGCGGTGGCATCGGCCGGCGCGAGCGGCGCCGGCGTGATATCGCTCCAGGACAGGCCTGCCTTCTCCAACGCCGCGACGAGCAGATTGTGCGCGCTCGATCCCTTGCCGAAGGCGATGCGCTTGCCCTTGAGATCGGTGAGCGTCTTGATCGGCGAATCCTGCGGGACAATGATCGCCTGGGTATTTCCGTCCGACTTGACGGCTGCGACATAGCGGATCCTGGCGCCGCCGGCTTGCGCGAAGATCGGCGGCGAATCCCCGACATAGCCGAAGTCGACGCTGCCGACATTGATCGCTTCCAGCAGCGGCGGCCCAAACTGAAAATCGATCCACTTGACCTCGATGCCGAGCGGCTTGAACGCGTCCTCCAACGTATGACGCTGGCGCACTGCCGGAAAGAAACCGCCCTTTTGGATGCCGATGCGGATTTCTGACGGCTTGTCCCGGGCCTGCGCGCGACATATCGCGAGCGTCGCGACAACCAGCGCTCCGCCGAGAATATATCGTCTTGTGATCATCAATTCGTCCCTTCGCAGTACCGCGTTGGTCAGAACGCGGTAGCGGATATCGGCTCTCCCGCCGCATCACGCCTCGCGTCGAGTAACGCTCCCGCCGCCCGCTCCGCGTCGCGCGCGGAGTGGAACTCGCGACCTTCGAGGCTGTCGAAAGCGCGTTCGGAGGAAAAGAAGCGGAAACCGTGCTCGTCGCCTGCGACGATCCCGGCTGTCCGGTTCCGGACTTCGATAATGTAAGCTTTGGTCATGCTGGCACATTCGCCGGAATGCCGGCGCTCCTGTCTGATTCATGGTCTGGGTCTGTAGGTCGGTACGGCGCCGGAATCAGCGACAGGCTCCGGTCGCCGCCGAGACGCAGCGGCGGGTCATGCGCCTGCGCATATCGCCCACAACTGGCTTGTCATCCGGTCTCATGCAGTAACCCCCGGCAGCACAATCTGCCGCACTGAATATCCGGCACACCGACGTATTGGTCAACGAAATGGGTATCCAATTTTACCCGCAAGACATGGCGCCTGTTCTATCCGGGTACGGAAAACAAGCGGGATAATCCGACTATCGATGAATAGTGCGGCAACGAAATCGCCCGGGCCCTTCCATTTGCCTTAATTCAGGGGAAGTATGGTGGTCGACTTCGGACCGTTGGAAAGCAGCGAGGGCGGGGTCAATGCTGGCGGAACTCCCTCCACCGCAGAATGATACCTGCGGTTCCGGCCTTAACCCAAACGAAGCACGGCATGTCGTCATTGTGGGAGGCGGCGCAAGTGGCGTACTGCTCGCCTGCCATTTGCTGGGCCGCCGCTCCGAAAACATACGGGTGACATTGATCGAAAAGAATCCGGCAATAGGCCGCGGGATCGCCTATGGCACCGCCGACCCGGCTCATCTCCTGAATGTACGCGCCGCGAATATGAGCGCCTTTGCCGACGATCCCGACCATTTCTGGCGGTGGCTGCAGGCCAACAATTTGGCTGCCGCCGATTCGGATCGGTTCTGCTTTGTGTCTCGCCAGGCTTATGGACGTTATATCGAGAGTTTGCTGCAAGGCCTTTCCCGGGGAACGAACCGTCAATTGTGCATCCTACAGGGTGAATGCATCGCGGTTGCGCCGACGTCGTCGGGCGCCACCGCCAGATTGCGCGACGGTTCGAGCATCACCGCTCAAATCGTTGCATTGGCCACCGGAAACGAAACCTGTCAGACGCACGTGTCCAATGATCTGTATGCCAATCCATGGGACGCTCCGGCCAAGACCAATATTCCGCAAGACGGTCATGTTCTGATCCTGGGCACCGGGCTGACAATGGTCGACTATGTGCAATCGCTCCTGCACGGCGGACACAAGGGACCGATTACTGCCATCTCCCGTCACGGACTTCTCCCCAGGCCCCATCGCGCTGTCGCGCCTTTTCCAATCGAGCGGGTCGATGTTCCTTTTGGGCGCGAAATCGCCGAACTGGCTTGGTGGTTTCGCAAGATGACCCGTGCGGCCCAGCAACAGGGCGGCGACTGGCGTAGCGTGGTCGATGGCATAAGGCCATTCACCCAGGAACTGTGGCAAAGTCTCACCACGCCCGCACGCCAGCGATTCCTGAGACATGCCAGAACATGGTGGGATGTTCACCGGCACCGGATGGCGCCGGAGGTGGAAGAATTTATCGCGAGCGCAATATCGTCATGCCAGCTCACGATCGTTGCCGGAAAAGTTCAATCCGTTGAACGCGGCGATCGCGCGGCGCTCGTCACGTTCAGGCCACGCGGGTGCTCCGCCACGAAAACGATGGAGGTGGCACATATCGTGGAATGCACGGGTATCAATCCGATACCACAAAACATAAGCAATCCCGTCCTGCGCAGCCTGTTCGACCGCGGGTTTGCCAGAATTGATTCAATGGACATCGGCCTGGATACGACAAGCAGCTGCGCTCTCATCGATGCATCGGGGAAGCCGTCGACCCGGATCTTCGCGATTGGACCCCTGACGCGGGCTGCATTCTGGGAAATCGTGGCGGTGCCCGACATCCGCGATCAATGTCATCGATTGGCCGAATATATTTGCGAGCAGATCCACGCAGCATAAGGCGATGCAAATCCGGGCGCCATCACCGCGCGATCCACCGCTGCCCGCTCGCGGGCGTGTGGCGCGCCGAGTTCGCTATCGATCTGGGCTAGGCGTTCCCGATCTTCCTGCTCGTGTAATCCCGCGGCCCAATTCGGCGGCCGTCGGTCGTCCGCAACTCCAGCGGAGCCATCCCCTTCAGTTTCTTGCCGTCGATCATCAGAAGTTGCTGTTCACCGGGGGTAAAGGAATATTTCTCACCCCACTGCCATAGCGCAGCCAGCACCAGATAGAGCTGTTCTCCTTTTTCGGTAAGCCGATACTCGCTGTAGGCGCTGCCGTCCGATGCCGGCGCCGTCTCCAGGATTCCCTCCTCGACCAGTTTCCGAAGCCTGGCCGACAGGATGTTTTTCGCGAGCCCGAGCTTCTTCTGGAACTCGCCAAACCGGCGGGCTCCCGCCAACGCATCGCGAATGATCAGCAAAGACCACCAGTCGCCGATGACATTCAGCGATCGTGCGATTGCGCAGGCGCTTTTGCGCAGATCCGTCTTCTTGCCCTTCATCAAAAACATTCCGCATCCATCGCCGCCTGTCGCATCCGCTTCGTTGAACTTCGAAGCGATTCAGGCCGGCCTCAAAATCAGGTTGCAATCTTAAACCACATCGGCTAGAGAGTCGATGTGGTTTAATTTTGCAACCATGATCGCCGGTGATGCCGTCCTCAACGAACCCCACCCTTTATCTCGTGGAATCCGGCTGCGGAGGCCGGCCAGCGTGGCTCGCGGCCAACGGCCGGATCAGTCCGGGTTCGCTTTGGGGCACCACCCATGCCGCAAAATTAGCAAAATTCGCAACCTGACAGAGGAGTACCTATCCATGAAGGCAATCCAGTATCGCGCCTATGGTGGCTATGAGGAGAACAGGCTGGTCGATCTCGCGCCGCCGCGTCCGGCCGAGGGCGAGGTGCTCGTCCGCATGCGGACGGTAGGAATCAATCCGCTCGATAATACCTTTCGTTCCGGCCACCACTTCGCGGGCACGCCCGAGAATCTGCCGCGAGTCGGAGGCCAGATGGGAGCGGGTGTCGTGATGGAGTCAAAGAGTCCGAACTTCAAGACCGGTGATCGCGTGTTCGTCACCGGTCCCGGCTTCGGTATCGTTGCCGATGGCACCTGGAGGGATATCGTCGCAGCCCCCGCGGCGGGGCTGATGCCTATTCCTGCAGATATCGACGACGATCACGCCGCGGCCTTTCTGGCCGGCGCGGGTTATCTGACCGGTTATCTCGTGCTGACGGAGTTCGCGGCCTTCAAGTCCGGGCAAAGCGTTCTCGCTCCCGGGATCGGCGGCGCCGTGGGCATGGAGAGCGTGCAGATTGCCCGCAAGCTCGGCGCATCGCTCGCGATCTCCACGGCGAGCACCACCGCGAAGGCGGAACAGGCGCGTGCCGCCGGCTACGAGCATGTCATCGATCTCTCTCGCGAGAGCCTGCGCGACGGCGTTATGCGGATGACCGGCGGCAAAGGCGTCGACGTGATCATCGACGGCGTCGGTGGAAAGCTGACAGGTGAGGCCCTCGGCTGCCTGGCCAACGGGGGAACCTATGCGGTCGTCGGTTACGCGGGAGGTCGCGAAGCCAGCATCAATCTCACCGACATCATCTGGAAGGCTGCCAAGGTGCGTGGCTTTACGTTCAGGGCCTTCGCGCCGCAAACTCTGGCCGCGGCGCAGAAGGCCCTGCTCGGCTATCTCTCCGAAGGGGCGCTTCAACCGACAATCGCCAAGGTGTTCCCGCTTTCCGAGGCGGCGGAGGCGGTGCGCTATCTGATCGAGGAGAGGCCATTTGGCCGCGTGCTGATGCGGGCGGAGGACTGACGGAGGAGATTTGCCGGGCCGCATCCGGTCCGCACCGGACGCGGCTCTTGCACGCTGTCATATCGGAACGCAGATCCGAAATGCCGTATCCGGATCTGCGACCATCGTCTGGCCGGCACGCAACCTTGCGGGCGCATGCTCCCCTATTCAATTGTCAAACAGCGGAGCAGACAAGCGTCCGCCGTCTCACGGCGCGATGCGTCTGAGCTTTGCACGAACATTGTCCCTCGAAAACAGAGGGCGCAGGGAAAGCCGGGTGCCCGCCGCACCCGCAGCCTCGTGCGCGAAATGAATAAAGCACACGAGCAAAGTCACCACAGGTTCACCGGAACAACCCGGCCTTCCCTGCGCAATGGTTTTAACGGTTTGCTTCGCGCTCTCCCCGGGTGACCGGGCTTGTTTGCCACCGTCGCCCCCAAGAAGCTTTGCTTCTCGAGAACTTGACGCCAGCGTCGGGGCGTCAGGACCACACGACTTCACCGTCCGCAGCAACGTCATTCGCCTTTGACATGCCACGTCCATCGCATCCCGTACCCAACGTCCGTGACGATCGCGATACGCCCCTCTGGCGGGTGCGGGATGGCGGCGGATATAGAAGTGATTTGGGTCAAATGTGAACAGCAATATTTTTGCAATCGGGGCTGGACAGGCGGATCAGTGATTTGCCCGTCGGGTCAAATAAGTGGAGTGACCGGCCGCAGCCGGCGGGGTCCGGTGCGCATTCCGAACTCAAGTCGAACATTGCGGCACTTCCGAAAAGTACCATGAACTGAGATGACTTGTTTCCACCAGACTCAACCCGCAGAAATATTGAATACTGTCCTCAAGCCAAAACCCACCCAAAACGCCAGCGCGGCAGCGAACATGCCGATACAGAAGGTTCCAAATCCCGATAGCCACCACGTCGCCAGAGACCAGCGGCTCTTGATGGCGCCGATAACGAAGAAAGCCATGCCGGTTGCGACGATGCACGGGATGAGCCCGCCCACCCAGAGATATGTCACGAGCGGGACCAAGCCGCATAACGTGAACGCAGCAAATGTACTGATTGCCGCCACGACTGGAGACTTCGGGGTCGGAGCAAGACCGTATTCTTCCACCACCATCGTCTTTGCCCAACGGGATTCATCCGCTGTGATCACATCGACTATTGCCTCCAAGTTATCACCCGAGAAGCCCTTGCCACCGAAGATCTGCCTGATCTCCTCGCGCTCGCCATCCGGAACAGTGGCTATGTGCTTGCGCTCGACAGCCAGCAGACGATTATAATCATCCCGCTCGGCCTGAGTACCGCTGTAATTGCCGGCCGCCATGGCGAACCCGTCGGCGACGAGATTCGCAAGGCCAAGAAGAAGCACGACCTTTGAGGACAAGTCAGCGCCAACCACACTCGCGACTACAGCAAAAGTGGTCACGACTCCGTCTATCCCGCCATAAATCCAGTCACGAAGATAGCTGATGCCGGGGTCTCGCGCGAGTCGGGCGCGAATATCTTCTTTTGTATGACTATGTTCGAGCGCAGTCTCCACTCACGGCCCCTTTTCCAAAATATTCGAAACCCGAATTTCACTAGAAAAAGGATGTTCATTTCCTCGCTCGAACTGTTGATCTATCGCAACCTATTGGAGGCTCGTCGGCCCTATCGACGTAGCGGACGAAAGTCAGTGCAATGATTATTAAATCGCGGCACGATGAGAGGTTTGCTGATAGCCAAAATAAGGGCGGCCTTTCAAGGGCGAGCAGGGATGGTCTGGTCTGAGTCATCGACTAACCTGGGGCCGCGTCCTCATGCTGACGGTCGAGTCGGTGGCGGTCGGGGAGACGATCCTCAGCGCGAAATGGATCTTCGGCCTCTGGTAATTGATCACGGTGGCGACTGTCTCGGCCAACTCAGGGCACTACTTTCTGCTCCGCGCGATGTCGGAAATACTCGCAGCGAGTACATGTTTTCCGGTGTACCTCCGGAAGCGGACATCCTGCACGCCGGCTGTGATTTCCGCGTTGTGCCATGAACAGCCATTCGTCGACATGCGATTCATCGTCCAGTTCGTGGTATCATCCAGCTAAAGGGGGAAAGACCCAGGAGAATTGTGCATGATGGAATCCAGCCCAAGCCGCACGGCGATTGCTACCTCGCTCATGCGCGCCGTGCACTCGCGTCGGGATCCATCTCCCCTTCTGGTCGATCCACGGGGCGACCTCGTGCCAAACTCGGAACGGGACAGGTTTTGCCAAGGGATTTTGGCGAGGATGAATTCAGAGGCCCAGGCCATAGCCCTGCAAGCGCCGGGCTCGATACTCGACGATTTCTTCTTGGCCAATGTCGCCTACCCGGGCGTTGTCATTCGATCGCGCTATGCGGAGGATGCGCTCATGGAAGCCACGAGCAAAGGTACCCGCCAATATGTCTTGATAGGTGCCGGCTTCGACAGCTTTGCGCTCCGCCGGCCAGCCTTTGCCGAAACCCTCGAAATCTTTGAAATTGACCATCCGGCGACGCAGGACTTCAAGATTCAGCGTATCAGGGATTGCGGTATCTCGCTTCCTTCTTCTGTACATTTTGTCTCTGCTGACCTCGCGACTGAAGATCTTTCTGCCGCTCTGGCACGATCTTCGTTTCGGAGGGGCGAGCCGGCATTCTTCTCGTGGCTTGGCGTCACGGTGTACCTTACGCGAGCGGCCAATCTGGCAACACTGCGCGCAGTCGCAAGCGTTAGTGCTCCGGGAAGCGAACTCGTCTTCACCTATGTCGATCAAAACGATTTTGCCCCCGGTGGATCGCGGTCGCTGGGTGACGCAAATGCTAAAGCCGTGGCGACGATGGGAGAGCCTTATAGATCCGGGTTCGATCCGAGGGAGATCGCGAACGATCTAAAGGATGTCGGCCTTGAGTTGATCGAAGACCTCGACGGATGGAAAATGTCCGAGCGTTACAGAAGAGCTGGTGCAAAGGCCCTGCAACCCGCTGCCAGCCTGCACATAGCACTCGCCCGTGTTCCCTCGGCTTGACGCATTGTAGCTGGGTGCGTGATCCCCTTTGAGGGATCGTCGATGTCCGAAGTGGGTCAAAGTGAGATCTCAACTAGGGCGGGGACTCGTTAGCACGCAACCAAATTCGGATTGATGCGAGCTTGACGAACGCCAGATAGTTGGCTGCGAGTTTGTCATATCGGGTTGCGACACGCCGACATTGCTTGATTTTGTTGAAGAACCG
>Ga0182030_10014233_pt1 | contig 15732 bp, 14 predicted proteins | sample 812S3MmetaG_FD_121299 | JGI IMG/M metagenome (GOLD analysis project Ga0182030, IMG submission 121299) | Permafrost microbial communities from Stordalen Mire, Sweden - 812S3M metaG (Illumina Assembly) | ecosystem: Environmental > Terrestrial > Soil > Wetlands > Permafrost | place: Sweden...
CGCGGTAGCCGCCGCACGCCGGGCGGCGGTATCGTGATGGTCGTTGCGCGTCAGACCGCCGCGAGGGCCCGCGGCGGCTACCACTGAATTTATATCTTCCCCGCGACGAGCGTCAGCCGCCGCCAGTACCAGACGATCTTGCCCTCTTCCTGGCCGATCTTGAAAAGCTCGCGGACAGCCCCCGGCGCTTTCGCCAGCATTTCGAGGACCTTCTTGCGGTTCTCGGGCGGCGTGTTGGCCACGTTGAAATACCAGTTCAAGTCGGGCTGCTTGAACGATTCGACCTGCGAGCGCGTCACGGTCAACCCGGCGTCCATGCACCATTTGCGCCACACGTTCGGCGAGACGAACCGGACGTGGCTCGGATCGCGCAACCGCTCCACCGTGTCCATCCATTCGTGGGCCTCCACGTGATCGTCCGGCACCGTGCCATCGATCAGCACGAGGTAGCCGTACGTTTTCAGCACGCGCGCCGACTCGTGGATGAACGTTTCCGGCGAACTGAAATGGTGCGCCGCCACGCGGCAGGTGACGAGGCCGAAGGTGTTGTCCGGGTAGGGAAGCTTCTCCGCCGGGTGCTCGCGAAAATCGATCTTCACGCCCTTTTCGGCGGCAAGCTTCGCCGCCTGGTCCAGCATGGCGGTGGAAATATCGCCGGCCGTGACCTGGAAGCCCTTCCCGGCCAGATAAATCGCCGTGTGGCCGGCTCCCGTGGCGACATCGAGCGCGAGCGTGCCGGGACGGAACTTGAGCTCGCCCACCGCCTTTTCCACATCGGCGACATCGGCCAGAATGTGCGACTTCCCGTACTGGCCGGCGCGTTCGTCGAACTGCCCCTGCGAGGCAAGCTGCGCCTCGTCAAGTCCGCCGCGAAAATTGCCCGCGCGCATCTTGGTGTACCAGGCCTCGAGCATGAGACAGCTCTCCGGCAGCGCGGTGACGCCCGGAAAGAGGAAATTTCCAATCACGCCGCACAGCGCATAGTCGGCATAGACGGCCTTGTCTCCGGTGAGAAACGGCTGGCTGCCGAGGATATTCTCGAACGGCTGGATGGCGTGATGAAAAGCCTCGATCAGCTTGTTGACGTCGCGGAGCCATTCGTCCAGGCAGCCCGCGCCAAATTTGCGTTCCTTGTGGCGCCGGTGCAGCCCGCGCTCGACGTCGTTCTTGATCCATTTCTCCCAATAGGCGTCGCACACCTTGAAGCCGCGCGACTCGCACTCGTTCTCGATGTAATGAAGAAGAATCCGGTGCACGCCCTCGACCTCCGCCGGGAAAAGACGCATCAGCGGCGCGAGATTGTCGATGTAGCGCGGCACGTCGTCGCCCGCCGGGCTTTTGTCATAGACGACCTCGTGACTGAAAAGGTCCTCCAGCACCGGCGCCTGGTAGCATTCGCCCTTGGTCAATTGAATGATCGGCGTCGGATCGCCCGTGTTCAAATTCACCAGATCGTACGGAATGCCGGAATGGCGCAACGCCAGCTCGATGGGAATGCAAAAGGGGCTGTACGCGTATTGATACAGGCGAAGGCGAACGGGCGCATCCATCCCCTTACCCTAGGAGTCGTTCCGTGACATGCAAGGAACGTCTGGAGGGTCGCCGCCAGAGGTGTCTGCCAGCCTGACCCCATTTTAGGGACATGCCGGAGGATGTCCCTCCAGCGACAAAAATTACATCTCCGCCAGGCACCCGTCGATCCAGCCCAGGAGTTCCCGGATATTCGCCGTGCTCTCGTCGCCCATCGTCGAAATGCGGAAGGTTGTCCCCTTGATCTTGCCGTAACCGGCGTTGATCATGCACGAATGCTTGGTCTTGAGCATGCTGTTGAGCTTGGCAAGATCGACATTGCGCGTGTTCTTCGCGCAGAGCAGCGTGATCGACTCGTAGCCCGGCGCCGGGAACATCTCGAAGCCGCGCTCCTTCGCCCACGCCCGGGCGACCTTCGCGTTTTCCAGATGCCGCGCGTAACGGGCCTCCAGCCCCTCGGCCGCGATGTCTTCGAGCTTGCTTTGCAACGCGTAGAAATGCGAAATGCTCGGCGTGGTCGGCGTCATGCCGTTTTCCTGGTTCTTCTTGAATTCGAGGAAATCGAAGTAATAGCCGCGGTCCTTGATCGTCCCCGCCTTCGCGTAGGCCTTGTCCGACACCGTGAACAACGCCGCGCCGGGAGGCAGGGCGAGCGCCTTCTGAACTCCGGCGAGCATCACGTCGATGCCCAGCTCGTCGAACGGGATTTTCATCGCGCTGAACGAGGAGACGCAATCGACGATGAACTGCACGTCGGGGAATTTGCGCACGACCTTCGCGATGTCCTCCAGCGGACTCATCGTGCCGGTGCTCGTTTCGTTATGAATCACCGTGATCGCGTCGAACCCGCCCGCGGCCAGCTTCGCTTCGATGACGTCAGGCATGATCGGCTGGCCCCACTCGACCTGGTACGAGTCGGCCTGCTTGCCGCATTTCTTGGCCACGTCGAGCCACTTGTCGGCAAACGCGCCGTTCATGCAGCAAAGCACCTTCTTGCTCACGAGATTGCGGATCGCGCCCTCCATCACGCCCCAGGCCGAACTCGTGCTCACGAACACCGGCTGCTTCGTGTAAAACAACTGCTGCAAACCCGGCTGGATGGCCCTGTTGAGCGCCTCAAAGTCCTTCGAGCGATGTCCGATCATGGGGCGCGAAAACGCGCGCATCGTTTTTTCAGACACTTCCACCGGACCGGGAATAAAGAGTTTGATGTGGGTCATAAGCCAAAAAGTTTAAGCATCCGTTCCCGGCTTGAACAGAAAAAGTTCCCCTCGTTCCCAAACTCCATTGCGGAAACTTCCTCTTCGCGCTTCCCCTCACCCATCAGCACAAGGGTTGACTTCTGTTTTTTCAGTGGTATTGCGCCAATCGTTCCTGCAAGTTTAGCCCCAACGGGGCGACCCAATCCCAGCCCAGGGCAACGCCCTGGGTATGAGCAAAGACGTAGCAGCCCTGAAGGGGCGACCTAAAATCATGCCGCAATCTCTCGCCTGTCTTCACATCCACCTCATTTTCAGCACCAAACATCGTGCCCCTGTCCTGCACGATGCGGTCCGGGAATCTCTCCATGCTTATATATCGGGCGTACTCCAAAACTTGAGGTGTCTGCCCGTTCTCATCAATTCGACGAAAGACCATGTCCACATCCTCTTCGACCTCGCCCGGACAGTGACCGTAAGCCAAGCGGTGGAAGACGTGAAAAAATCCTCGTCCAAATGGCTCAAGACCCAGGGCGCCGAATTTGCTGAGTTCGCATGGCAAGCGGGCTATGGTGCGTTTGCAGTCAGTGAATCGAATGTTTCGGTTGTCCGTGATTATATCGCGGGTCAAAAAGAGCATCATCAGCAAAAATCGTTTCAGGACGAATACCGAACTTTCCTGAAACGCCACGGAGTGGCTTTCGACGAGCGATATGTTTGGGATTAGTCCCGTCCATTCCGTTTAGGCCGCCCTTTCAGGGCTTAGCTCGCGCGGAACGTTTTCCCAGGGCGTTGCCCTGGGCTGATGTTAGGACGCCCCGTTGGGGCTTAAGGCGTAAGACAAAGCCGCCTCGATATCGGCCGATCCGATCTCGTACTCCCGCGCGACCTCTTTCATGGACATCCCACCCGCAAGGCTGCCGATCACCGTGGCCACCGGGACACGCGTTCCCCTGATTACAGGCACGCCATGATGGACAGCAGGATCAAGGACGATTCGCTCGTTCATGGACTTACCCTAACGGAGATTGGCGTTGGGTTCAACTCCAACGACGGTGCATTCCGTCATCCTGAGCTTGTCGAAGGATCAGCTTCCAGCAGGCCCTTGTTAAGAAGAATGCGTTTAAGCAACGAGTACAGGTTGAACCGCACGAGGAAATAAACAGCTATGGCGACAGCCCAAGCAGCCAATGAAAAGTAGAAACCGTAGCCAAGTCCCTGATGCACTATAATGTCCACCTCCTCGGCAATCCATAAAGCCTGCAGCGAGAAATACTCGGCGAGCCCCTTTTTATTAATGCTTCGGGCCATTCTAAATCCTGAGAAAAAAATCAACCCGGAACAGATGAAAATAATAATTATGAAGCCAATCTTTATCAACATGGGCTCGATTGCATCTCCGTTCTCGTAATATCTCCTGCCAAAATCTGTCGCCAACTCGAACGAACCACTCCCTCCCATATATAGTGACATCGCGGCCATCACAATCATCGCGACTGATATCAAAAGCGCCTGAAGAATTGCGATGTAGCCAACGACCCGAACGAAAATCGGGAGTGGCCTGCGCCAAACAGAAACCAATTCCTGTTTCATTATTACCCTAAAGCCCCATCCGTAATCGCGCCGAGATGCGCCTGGCTGACGTGGTCGGCGTATTTGGCGAGGACGCCGCGGGTCTTCACGGGGGGACGAAGCTTGAGGGCCTTGCGACGCTTCACCAGTTCGCGCGCGGGCACGTCGAGGTTGAGCAGACGCGCGCGGGCATCGATGATGATGCGGTCGCCGTTCTTCACCAGCGCGAGCGCGCCGCCGATGTGCGCCTCGGGCGAGATGTGCCCGACCACGAAGCCGTGCGTGCCGCCGGAGAACCGCCCGTCGGTGATCAGCGCCACGTCCTTGCCGAGGCCGCGCCCCATGATGGCCGAGGTCGGCGCGAGCATTTCCCTCATGCCCGGACCGCCCTTGGGCCCTTCGTAACGGATCACCACCACGTCGCCCTTTTTGATCTTGCCGCCCAGGATCGCGGTCAGGCTCGCCTCTTCGGAGTCGAACACGCGCGCGATGCCGGTGAACTTTTCTCCTTCCTTGCCCGAAATTTTGCCGACCCCGCCGAGCGGCGCGAGGTTGCCGTAAAAGACCACGAGATGGCTCGTCGGCTTGATCGGATTGTCGAAGCCGTGGATCACGTCCTGGTCCTTCGGGTAGGGCTTCACGTTGCGCAGATTCTGCGCCACGGTCCAACCGGTCACGGTCATGCAATCGCCGTGGAGCAGACCCTTGTCGAGGAGCATTTTCATCAGCGGCGTCAGGCCGCCGATGCCGACCAACGCCGACATCACGTACTTGCCGCTCGGCTTCAAGTCGGCGAGCACGGGCACGCGCTTGCCCATGCGGGTGAAGTCGTCCAGCGCGAGCTTGACTCCCGCCGCGTGCGCGATGGCGAGCAAATGGAGCACGGCGTTGGTCGAGCCGCCGAGCGCGATGACCACCGTGATCGCGTTCTCGAATGCTTTCTTCGTCAGGATGTCGAGCGGGCGGATGCCGAGATTGAGCAGGCGATGCACCGCCGCTCCGGCGTTCCGGGCGTCTTCCTTTTTGGCCGTGGAAACAGCGTTCTGGGCCGAGCTGTTGGGCAGGCTCATGCCGAGCGCTTCAATCGCGCAGGCCATGGTGTTGGCCGTGTACATGCCGCCGCACGAACCGGCGCCGGGAATGGCGCAGGCCTCGAGCGAGGCGAGGTCGCCGCCCGACATTTTGCCCTGCGCGTGCGCGCCGACCGCCTCGAACACCGACACGATGTCGACGTCGCGCTTCTGGAAGCAGCCGGGCAAAATCGTGCCGCCATAGACGAACACCGCGGGCCGGTTCAGCCGCGCCATCGCGATGAGACAACCGGGCATGTTCTTGTCGCAACCGCCGATGGCCACCATGCCGTCGAACAGCTCGCAGCCCACCACCGTCTCGATCGAGTCGGCGATCACTTCCCTCGACACGAGCGAGTATTTCATGCCCTGCGTGCCCATGGAGATGCCGTCGGAGATCGTGATGGTATTGAAGATGAGCGGCTTGCTGCCCGCCTTGGCCACGCCTTCCGCCGCCGCGATGGCGAGCTGGTCGATGTGCGCGTTGCAGGGCGTCACCTGGCTCCAGGTCGACGCGACGCCAATCTGCGACTTTTCAAAATCGCCCCGCTCGAATCCGACTGCGTGGAGCATGGCGCGGCTCGGCGCGCGTTCCGGCGCTTCAACGAGCGGTCCCGACCAGTGGCGATGGAGTGACTTGCTGGACTTGACGACTTTCTTGGGCGGCAATTTCATGGGGTGTCCAGACTACGAAACTAGCCGTCCCGGAAAAAGCCAAATTGTCAATGTCGCGGCAAGGACGAGGAGCATCTCGCCTCCATGCAAACAGCAGGCAAAGCCAAATGACCGACATTTCAGGGCTTCGCAAACTCGAGCCGTGCCGGAAGCAGGCCGTCCCCGATAAGCTTCGCGCCCTGCGCAGCCCCTTATTGGGTCGGATGCGGATAGCGGAGGGGCAACGATTGCTGCTCCGCCTGCCAAAGTCGCTCGAAGTTCGCCTTGGTCGCCGGATCTCCTTGCTCCCGCAAACGCTCGGCGAGAACGACGCTGCCGTAGAGTTCGAGGAAGCGTCTCAGGTAGGCTTCGTCATTGTCGATGGCGCCCTGCGCACGGTCGAGAGCTTTGCTTGACTCCTCCACGTCGTGACACACCGCCGGTAGGGCGGCCAACGTCTCGACGGCGCTCTTCTCGGCCTGGTTGTAGTCGCGCGACCGGTTCCAGCGCAGGCCGGGGCATTTCTTGAAAAGAATTGCCAGCGTCGTTTGGCAGAGAGTAGAAAACTTGTCGCTGGCGTCCCGGTACGCCGCCAACTGGTCAGGCTGACCGAGGGGGTCGCGATAAGTGAGCGTATCGTAGGCGGCCAACGCCCGATCTTCGCCGGCGAGGCCAAGTTTTTGAGACAGGGTATCCAGCGCCGCGCGTTGGGCGGGGGAGGCCGCCTGCCATGCTTTCGCGTAGGGAGTTTCGTAAACATTCCCGTCCCACGGCGCGCCGAAACGCCGCAGGAAAATATCCGAGGTACAGACGGGCGTGTCGATGGAGTCATCGTGGCCGAGAGCGTAGCAAAATGCCTCGTGCAGGGTGACGACGCCATTGCCATCGGCATCGGCGCCCTGGACGGGATGGCCAAAGCGGTTATAGCCGCAAAGCGCCCCGAAGAAGTACGAGGAAAAATCCTGGTAATCCTCCTCCCCGGTTGACCAATCACAGCCCGAGGCTTCGCGATCCTTTTGGGACGAAAAGAAGCCTACCAGGTTCTGGGGAACCAGTTTTCCGCCAGGTTTGCCCTCGTAATAAAGAAGATTGGCGAAAGCCCCGCTGAAGCATTGCGCCATCACCAGCACCACCGGGGTTTTCGGAGACAAGCGGGCGATTTCCGTGGAGAGATCGTGGACAGAGATCGATTTATCGCCCCAAAGATCATACTGAGTGTTTTCCTGGCGGTCTCCGTTTGGTTCCCCATGACCCGCGAAGTAAAGCAGCAACGGATTAGACTTACTCTCGCCAGCCTTGGGCAAAAGCCGTCCCACGGCGCGATGAATCGCTTCCCGGCTGGAAGGGCCATCGGGGGCGACACCCAACTGCGGTGGCCGCAGAAGCACGGGCGAGAGCAGGTTATACTTGGGCAGAAGCGTGGAGAGGGCGGATCTGGCGTCGCCCTCGGGGGTCGTATCGGGATATGAAACTGTCTTGTTGTCCGGCTTGCCATCCGTGAAGAGCACGACATGCTTCGTGGCCTCCGGCAGCAGGCTCGCCACGTAGTGTACATGGCCCTCGATCTGCGCCGCATCCGTGCGCGGATCGGGTCCGCCGCCCACAATCAAGGAGCGAAGGGGCGCCGCCGAGAATGCGGCGGAAGAAGCAGTCTGCGCGCCGACGACAAGCGCCAAAAAGACAGATCGGGCGTAACTAGTGCGAGTGGACCGTTTCATGGATAAAGATCAAGCGTTATCGTATTGGTCATCCTGACTCAAAGTAAATCTGCCCTGAAGGCATTCAGCGGGTCGGCGACGGTCACAGACCGCCGCTGCACCGGAAGCGCTCTTCACCGCGCCGTCAGCATCACGGAACCGCCGCGCTGGATCGTCAGCGGTCCCATCGACTGGACGAAGATGACCTGCAGACGCACGTTGGTGCCGTTCTGCATCTGAAGAAGCTCTCTCGGCAGGCTTCTCGCGTCCGTGATCTGCCGGTTGCCGATCATCACAACGACCATCTTGTCGACCAAACCGGCTCGCGCCGCAGGACTATTTTCCTCGACGCCGGTAATGAGCAGTCCGCCATTCAGTTGCAAACCCGCCTGCGCCGCATCGTCCGGCGTAAGCACTTTCACCGTAAGGCCCAGGTGCCGGCGGATCATGTCCAGCGTGTTCGCGGTCGTCGAGACGGGCGCGGGCTTCAGTCCCTTGGCCACGGCCATGGCGTCGTTCACCCAGGGAATCACGACATCGTTCGGAATGGCAAAGCCGATATTCTCAATCGCCGTGCCCGCGAGCTTGGCCGAATTGATCCCGACCAGGCCGCCATTCAGATCGATCAGCGGGCCTCCGCTGTTGCCCGGATTGATCGCCGCATCGGTCTGGATCAGGTTGTTGTAGGTGTGGTTCTCGACCGTGAAGTTGCGATGCAGCGCGCTGAGAATGCCGTGGCTGACCGAATTCTGATAGCCCGCCGGGCTGCCCAGCGCGACCACGGTTTCGCCCAGAAGATTGGGCGACGTATAGGTGAGATCGAAGTAGGGAAACTGCACCGTCTTGTCCTCGATTTTAAGCAGCGCCAGATCGGCGTCTTCGTCCGCAGTGATGATCTGCGCGCGGTATTTCGAGCCGGACGAGAGCGTGATGTTGACCTCCTTCTCCTTTTCCGCCAGGGCCACCACATGCGCGTTGGTGATGACAAAACCGTCGGCGGAAATGATGAGCCCGGAGCCGATGCTCTGTGACGTCCTGTTTCTTACGCCGCGATAAAGCTGAAAGTATTGGTTATAACCCGTATAATATTCCGGGACCGTCTCCTGCGCGGTGATGTTGACCACGGCGGGCTGGACATTGGCCACGATCTTCACGACCGGTTCCTGCGCGATATCGACCGGGCCGGGCGGGGGCGGGACTTTGCCATGGGGAGACGTCAGGGCGGGCGACGGCGGCACGGGCGCCTGGGCCTGGTTGGACAAAGGCGCCGTCTGCGCCTGGCCGGTCCGGCTGGCCGCGAGGGTGAAAACGATGATCAAGGCAACAGGCAGCAGATGTATTTTCATAACGCGTTGTTCTTCACTTATCAGTTAAGTCGGCTAGGAATCAAGTTACGAGCATGAAAGAGTGTTCGGTTCACCTTCCTTACCTGCCGCCGCGTTCCCTGCGCGAGGAACCGCCGCGCACGCCCACGGAACTCGAAGTCCAGGCGCTCTGGTTCGAGCAGCTTTATCAACCGGTCCTGGCCACGGACGACGGGCGCACCGTCGAAATCGTCCAGCCCGGATTCTGGAATCACGGCGGCGGCCCCGATTTCACGCGGGCGGCGGTGCGGTTCTCAAAAGATAAAAAGGCTGATGATGAGATAACCGTGGGCAACGTCGAGGTCCACCTGCGTCCCGCCGATTGGAACGCGCACGGACATCACGCCGACGCCGCCTACAACGAAACGGTCCTCCACGTCGTGTGGGAAGCCAAAGGCGGGAAATCCTTTTTCCCCGCGACCGCTTCCTTTCGCCGCGTGCCGCAGGTGGTGCTCGGTTCGCAACTCGTCGCGCCGTGGCCCGAACTGCAACCGCTCTGCGCATCGCTGCTCCAGCGTCCCCTGCCCGGCGCGGCGCCGGGACGCTGCTCCCCGGCGCTGGCCCGTTTGCCCGCGGACCAAATCGCAGGCATTCTGCGCGCCGCGGGACTTTTCCGCCTGCGACAAAAAGCGCGGCGCTGGTTCTGGCGGCAACGCCTGACCAGTCCCGCGCAGGCGCTCCACGAGGCGCTGGCCGAGGCGCTCGGCTTCCACGCCAACCGGGCGCCGATGCGTCTCGTGGCGCAGCGTTTGCCGTGGATGAAATTGCGCGACATGAAGCCGGACGCGCGCCTCGCCCACCTTTTCGGGCTGGCCGGCTTCTTGCCCAATGAAAGCGTCACGCGCCTCCCATCGGAGCCGCGCGGGTGGCTGCGCGAGCTGTGGGAGATCTGGTGGAAGGCGCGGGGCGCGCTCGATTACGCGCTGCTGCCGCGAAGTCAATGGCGCCTGGCGGGACTGCGTCCGCTCAATCGGCCCGAGCGGAGATTGGCCGCCCTGGCGCAAATCGTGCCGCGCGTGCCGGAACTGCTGGCCGCGCTCAAAGCGCGGGACGCGGAACGCTTCAGCCGGACGCTCCTGGCCATTCGCGACCCGTTTTGGGAAAAGCACGCGACCCTCACCGGCGCGCCCTTGCGCACGCCCTGCCGCTTGCTCGGCGAAGAACGCGCGCACGACATCCTGATCAATGTCTTCTGGCCGATGGTCTCGCTGGAGGAACCGGACGCGGCGCAGATCGCCCTCCGCGCCTTCAGCGCCGCATCCAGCGGCGCGGCCCGCATCGCCTCGCAACGCCTGTTGATCTCGGCCCTGACCCCGAAGCAAACCCGCGAGGCGCTGGTGCAGCAGGGACTCCTCCAAATCTTCCACGATTATTGCCAGACCGATTGCTCCCAGTGCCGCGACTGCACCTTCCCGGAACTGGTGAAGGCCTGGGGTCGCGAAGCGCGGCCTTACTTATCCTCGGGATTGAGCACCTTGAAAACAAACGCCGCGAGCGCGCCGGCGGACAATTCAGCGGCAATATAGGCGAAGTAATGCGTGGCAGGGATAAGCCCCAGGTAGCAACATCCCGTGGCCACCGCCGGATTGAAAGCGCCGCCCGAAATCGGGCCGACCGCGAAAGCGCCCACCATCACCGTAAAGCCAATCGCCAGGCCGTAAAACGAATTCCCGGCGGTCGCCTTGGCCGTGGCGACGTTGAGAACGACGTAAGCGAGCGCGAAGGTGAAAAGAAATTCCGCAAAGACCATTTGAGCCAGGACATACGCGGGAGGCGGCGCACCCGCCAGATCATTGGGCCCCTTCAGGTAATAGGACGCGCCCGCAGCCATGAGCGCACCGGTGAGTTGCGCGAGAAAGTAGGCGGGAACCTCCGAAGCAGCCATGCGTCCGCGTATCGCCACCGCGATGGTGACCGCCGGATTATAATGCCCGCCCGAGATGTGGCCGCCCGCATAAACCATCACCATCAGCACGGAGCCGATGGCCAGCGGCGCGATCACTCCCGCATCCGGATTGACCACACACACGCCGACCGTAAAGACGAGGAAGAAGGTGCCGATGAACTCAACGATGAATTTTTTCATAGGGGGTATTCCGAGGTTCTGACGATGGTTGCTTAGCAGCCTCTCGGGAAAGGCGCGAGCAACATTTCGGTGGCGGCGTTAGGCTGCGGCCCGAAGCGCATCGGCCAGCTTCAACTTTCCATCGTAAAGCGCCTTGCCGATGATGACGCCCTCGATCGCTTCGCCCAGGGTGCGAAGGGACTGGACGTGCCCGAGATTGGCGACGCCGCCGGAAGCGATGATCCCGGCCTGCGGCACGGCGGCGGCAAGTTCCCGCAGCGCCTTCAGGTTCGGCCCGGTGAACATGCCGTCCGTGGCGATGTCGGTGTAAATGATCGTCCGCACGCCCTGCCCGGCCACGGCCCGGGCCAGATCGGGCGCGGTCCATTCGCTCGGCGCGGTCCAGCCCTTCGTGGAGACGATGCCGTCCTTGGCGTCGATCCCGACGGCGATCCGTTCCGCGCCGAATGTTTCCACCACCGCGCGCACGAAGGGCAACGATTCGCATGCGCGCGTGCCGATGACCACGCGGCGGACGCCCGCCTCAAGCGCCTGGGCGATGGCCTTCTCGGTACGCATCCCGCCGCCGAGTTCGATGAAGAGCGATGGGGAAAGCGCCTTGGCCACCGCCGCGACGAGATGGAGATTTTTCAACTCGCCCGTGAAGGCGCCGTCGAGATCGACCATGTGGAGATACTTCGCGCCAGCCGCTACAAAGCTTTCAGCGACGGCAACAGGATCGGTTCCGTAAACCGTCTCCGCCTCGGCCCGCCCCTGTTCGAGCCGGACAACTTTTCCCCCGCGAAGATCAATGGCTGGAAAGATGTGCATAAGAAACTAATCACGAACCGGACGCACGATGTCGAGAATTATAAACCGGAGGTCACAGGGTTCATTTTTTAAAAAACCAGGTTGACACTCGTAAACTAGCTTTGTACTACAAAGCTTATGAACGATTCCTCCAACCGACCGGTTCCTCCCAAAAAATCCTTTTTCCAACGTTTCGCCCTGCTGGGCAAAGTCGCCGGGATCGTCCTTCTCGCTTTCCTGCAATTGATCCCGCTCGCCCTGGTCGAGGGACTGCTCACGGAACGGCTTGGCCGCCGCGATCAGGCCACTCATGATATCACCTCCACTTGGGGCGACAATCAACAGGTCATCGGTCCGGTGTTAATCGTCCCCTACCGTTATTATTATACGGAGAAAAAGGAGGTACTCGTCGCAAATCGCACCATCCTTCAAGACACCGAGGTCAGCCAGCAGGACAACGCCTACTTCCTTCCCACCCACCTGAACATCGAAGGTCAAGCGACCCCGAAACGGCTTCACAAAGGCATTTACCAAGCGGTCGTTTATGATGCGATCCTGGACCTTTCCGGAGATTTTTCCGCGCCTGACTTCACTCCCTTTAAGCTCGGCAAATTCGACATCCTCTGGGACCAGGCGAGTCTGGCCGTTCCGATTCACGATTTGCGCGGCGTGCAGGAAACTCTCGCCATTCACCTGGGAGAAAGCGACCTGCCCCTGCTGCCGGGCAGCACGCTGAAATTTTATCCCCAGGGGATCCACGCCGACATCACTCACTTTACGGCACCCACAGGCCCCCTTCCCTTTCATCTGAAAATCACTGTGCGCGGCAGCGATGCCCTGCAATTTGCGCCCATCGGTGTCGAGAATACGGTGCATCTGACTTCACCCTGGCCCGATCCGAGTTTCAACGGCGCCTTTCTGCCCGCTGAGCGAAAAGTCACGCCTCAGGGCTTCGACGCCACCTGGCGCATCTCTTATTATGGCCGCAATTTCCAACAACAATGGCGCAATGCGGACACCTCGTTCCAGACGGACGATTTGACCAATTCCTATTACGGCGTAGGGTTTCTGACCCTCATCGACTCGTACCGGAACGTCGAGCGGTCGATCAAATACGGCATCCTCTTTATCGCTCTGGTCTTCATCACCTTTTTCCTCTTTGAAATCCTGGCCCGACTGCGGTTGCACCTGATTCAATACGGCCTGGTCAGCGCGGCGCTGATCATTTTCTATCTGGCCCTCCTCAGCCTCTCGGAGTTCGTCAGCTTCGGATTTTCCTACCTGATCGCGGCGGGCGTCTCGACGTTGCTGATCACCGCCTACTGCTCAAGGATTCTCGGCAGCGGACGATTGACCCTCGGTTTGACGAGCGGTCTCGCCGCCGTCTACGGAGCACTTTACGTCATCCTGCAACTGGAGGACTACTCGCTCCTCGTCGGCACCGCCGTCCTTGTCGTGGCTCTGGCCTCGGTCATGTATGTGACCCGGAACGTGAATTGGTACGGCAACGGGACCGAGTAAGCTTTGAGAGGAAATTCACTGAATCCTTAAGACGCCCCGATCGCCGGCGCCGAGACGCTAAGCGCGACAAAATTCTTCAGCATCCGCAACCCTGCGCGCTGGCTTTTCTCGGGATGGAATTGCGTGGCGAGAAGATTCCCCCGCGCCACTGCGGAGGCGAAGGTGTCGCCATAGGTGGTTTCCAGCGCGACAAGCGAGGAGTCCTTCGGCACGGCATAATAGCTGTGGACAAAATAGACGTAATCGCCGTCGGAAATGCCCGCCAGAAGCGGCGCGCCGGACTGTTTGACCTTGACCGTGTTCCACCCGATTTGCGGAATCTTGAGGCCGTGCTTATCTGAAAACTTGCGCACTTCCCCGGCAAAAAGGCCGAGTCCCTTTTCGCCGGGCGCTTCCTCGCTCGACTCGAAGAGCATCTGGTAACCGACGCAAATGCCGAAGAACGGCCGTTCCGATTTCGCCCAGGCCAGCACGTCGTTCCACATCCCCGACTTCGCGAGGCTACGCAAGCAATCGCCGAACGCGCCGACGCCGGGCAGCACCAGCGCATCGACCCGCGCGATTTCCTCCGGCGTGCGGACAAAGACCGCCTCGCCGCCAACGTGCTGAAAGGCCTTCTGCACGCTGCGCAAATTCCCGATGTCGTAATCAACGATTCCGATCATGATTATATTATTAATCCGTCAAAACTCAGCCTGCCTTCCAATCCTGTTAATCTTGTTAATCCTGTCTAAAACTCTTACAGCATCCCCTTTGTGCTCGGAATGCCTTTTACCCGTGGATCGCGGCGGACGGCCTGCTCCAGCGCGCGGGCCAAGCCCTTAAAGACCGCTTCGATCAAGTGATGCGTTTCGCTCGAATAGAGCACCTCGACGTGCAGCGTCAGGCCCGCCTCCTGCGCGAAGGCGCGGAGAAATTCAACCGTGAGTTGCGCCGGGAAATCGCCCGCTTTCAGCCGGTTCAGGTTGAGTCCCTTCGGCGCGCGCCAGACGAGCAGCGGACGCCCGCTGAAATCGAGCGCGACGCGCACCAGCGTTTCGTCCATGGGCAGATGGAAATTTCCGTAGCGGACCAGCCCCTTCTTGTCGCCGAGCGCCTTCCCCAAGGCCTGACCGAGGACGATGCCGGTGTCCTCGACCGTGTGATGGAAATCGACCTGCACGTCGCCCCTGGCGCGCACGTCGAGATCGAAGAGCGCGTGCTTGGCGAACAGGGTCAGCATGTGGTCGAAGAAAGGAATGCCCGTGGCGATGGTCGATTTGCCCCCGCCATCGACCGCCAGCTTGACAAAAATATCCGTTTCACCGGTGACGCGGTGAATCTGGGCGCAGCGTGCTTTGCTCATAAAGGCGGGGGAATTTTGACGGAATTAACGGAATTACGGAATTTTTGAGGGAGGGTATAGACAGGATTAACAAGATTAACAGGATTGGGGAAAAGGCATATTGTAGACATGAGTTACATGAAGGACATGAAAGCACAGAATCCATTTTCCTATTTGAACACCTCTCTCAAAAATCATGTTAATCTTGTTAATCCTGTCTGAAAAATTCCCCTTCATCAGTTCTCATGTTCCTCATGTCTAAATTCCCCAGTTTTTAGGTCTTCTCCTCCTCAAACCGGATGGCCACCGAACGGGCGTGGGCGTCGAGCTGCTCCACGGCGCAGAAGGACTCGATGTGCGGCCGGACGCGGTGCAACGCGCGCTGCGGATATTCGACGATGCTCGTGCGGCGGTAAAACTGGTCGATCGTGAGGCCGGAAAACGCCTTGGCCGCGCCGCCCGTCGGCAGCACATGGCTCGGCCCGGCGATGAAGTCGCCGGAGGCCACGGGCGAAAAATTTCCGATGAAGATGGCGCCCGCATTACGGATGTGCGCGGCCCACTGGCGCGCGTCCTTGATGACGAGGCTGAGGTGTTCCGGCGCGAAATCCTCGACGATGCCGATGGCCTCGCCGACGTCCTCGACCAGGACGAGGGTGCAGCCCCTTTCGAGGACTTCGGAGAGATGCTTTCCGCGCAAAAGCTTGGGCGCCTGCCGGGCCAGTTCGCTCTCGACGGCGGCGAGAAGTTTGGGGCAACACGTGACGAAAAGAACCTGGCTGCCGGCGCCGTGTTCGGCCTGGGCCAGCATATCGGCGGCGATGAAGTCGGCGCGGGCCGTCTCGTCGGCGACCACCGCGATTTCGCTCGGGCCGGGCAGTTGATCGATGGCCACGGCCCCGACGACCTGGCGCTTGGCCTCGACC
>Ga0182030_10014234_pt1 | contig 15731 bp, 11 predicted proteins | sample 812S3MmetaG_FD_121299 | JGI IMG/M metagenome (GOLD analysis project Ga0182030, IMG submission 121299) | Permafrost microbial communities from Stordalen Mire, Sweden - 812S3M metaG (Illumina Assembly) | ecosystem: Environmental > Terrestrial > Soil > Wetlands > Permafrost | place: Sweden...
TAACGGCTTCCCTGCCGCCGACCGAAGACATGGACAATCTCAATCCGCTGATTTTCCTTCCTCTCATCAGGTTTACTCCGCTTCTCCTACTCTAGACGTCGATCCCAACAATAGATACCCAACCCCTCCGACCCAATTCGCACCCTCGATTTCTCGTCCCAATTCTGGCTTGTCCGGCAATGGTGGATATGGAAACATGCAAGGCTCATATCAAGACCCAAATGCTCGAGGTACGGTGGCCGGAGACCAGGGTCGGAATAAGAATAGCGTTGTCATCAAGGTAGGCATGGTAGGAGATGCTCAAATCGGCAAGACGTCTTTGATGGTCAAATATGTTGAAGGAAGCTGGGATGAGGACTATATCCAAACCTTGGGTGTCAACTTCATGGAGAAAACTATTTCGATACGCAACACCGAGATTACGTTCTCAATTTGGGATTTAGGAGGACAGAGGGAGTTTGTTAATATGTTACCTTTGGTGTGCAATGATGCGGTGGCTATCCTATTCATGTTCGATTTAACACGGAAGAGCACCCTCAATAGTATCAAGGAGTGGTACAGACAAGGTCGAGGCTTCAACAAGACTGCTATTCCATTTTTGGTTGGAACGAAGTATGACCATTTCGTAAATTTCCCTAGGGAGGATCAGGAGGAAATCACAGTACAGGTTAGAAGCCTCTTAATCCATTATCTTGGTTATTCGCTGATTACCGTGAAACAGGCTCGAAGGTTTGCAAAGGCAATGCGGGCAAGTCTTATTTTCAGCAGTACCAGTCACAGCATCAATGTCCAAAAGGTAGTCCAAGCTTGCCATAAATACGCACCTTTGCTGACACTTTTTTGTCAAGATCTTTAAGATAGTCCTCTCCAAAGCCTTTGACCTGAAATGCACCATTCCGGAAATTGAGAACGTTGGCGAACCACTTCTCTTATATCAATCCGTGGGTTAAGGAGCACTTGCAGGTTGTAGTGTATTGTCTACGAGAGGATATTGTGACGAAGGATAAGTGACACATAATCATGAATAATGGAAGAATTGATGATATATGGCGCGGAATCACGCACGGTGGAGGAAATAAGGTCAGGTTATATGAACATCTCTGTTCCTCTGTATCCCACCATTGCATTTGTCGTTTAGCAGGAAGTTAAGGAGTCAATGGTTTCTATGAGAATACAACGAAAGACTACAACTATTTGGGTTGTGAGACGGATCCCATCAACGGCCATGTACGTATAAGAGTGATTAAAAAGTAGACCCATCAATCATACCCTCGTGCCTCGTATCTTCCACTGAAGGTGCCCCAATAATAAAAACCTCAATGACGACAATCCTAACTCACACTGTATACGCCAGTGGAAGTTCTAAAGCAACCTCAACTCGAAACATCCGAATTCCTCTGCCATACAGCCCGGAAGCTTAGTAGCTCTCTTTTCAATTTCAAAGCTCCCACGGAACCATAATCATATCACGGGTCGTTACCTAACAAGAAGAAATCCACCTCGACAAGAAAACGCTGACGTAAAGCCCGAACTGAGACCTACTAGTGGCAGTTTGTCGTGTCCGCTCTAGTTTCCTCTTGATGTTCTTCCCTTGTTGCCAGCACGACTATCAGGAACATGCGTTGGAGCGTGAGAATGTTCATCGACGGCACGCGCCTTGCCCTTATGGATCACACCATCGTCGCAGTCGCTGAGTGTGTGTCCCTTAGAAGCTTTTGGAGTAGCCTGGCCGTCGTCGCTGCTGGTGATGACAGCCGGCTCAAGAACGTGAGTAGTAGTCGAAGCATCGCCGGAACAATCAGCTAGAGCGTGTTTGTAAGGATGATTCGAAGATCGTCCGGTAGACCTAATCTCCTCCTTCTCGTAGTACTCCAGGACCCTTTTGTCAACAGGGCAATCGCTAAAATCATGAACGTAGGAAAGCTCTTGGACCTCGGAGGTAGCATTCTGTTTCTTTGGCTTGAATGCAGTCGTAATCGTGGTATCACGTTCGGTCATCTCGATCTTATTACGCTTTAAACCGTCCGTTTTGACATGGATTTTCGCAGAGGTTCCTTGAAGGTTTTGATGCTGAGCGCCTTCTAATCCATCAATTTCATCCATGTCGCGTTCCGTATTTGGAGCCAAATTCCAGCGATGAGAATTCTGATTCTCGGATGCATGACCATCATGACCAGCACGAGCCGCTTGTTGGTCTCCCTTTGAAGAGACTCGAGACTTTTGGCCATTTTGCTCTTTAACAGCAGCGTGAGGCTTCTGCGGCTCTGCATTCCCACATGCTTGTTCATTGTTTTGTCCGCTTTGAAGATGTCCCAAGAATCCATCGGGAGATGAATATGTCATTGGTTGAGGTTGAGACGGCTGAGCGGTGATAACATTGGTTGTGGGCATATCGGGCCCAGGAAATTTCTTGTTGGTATTACACTTATTCTCACCTTCCCGAGCCCTAACTTCCCAGTCGCTCTGTATCAACGTACAGCATGGGAAGGCCCAAGTTACGATGCAATCAAAGCAAACATTGCCTTTGATACCATATGTAGCTCTGATACGATTGCGCTGTAAGCAGGTCATGAACACTTGCCAAGCATGATCCATTAGTTACTTGAACTAGGGGGTGGAGGAGTAGTGGACTTACGCCCAAGGCCAATGCAAGTGCCAACGACATGAATTCCGCAAGCCGTATTCAAGCCATGTTTACAGCTGGGATCCAATGGATCACCTCCATCCCTTACTTGTTCAAGTCGCCAGTGAGTCTTGCCGTGCTGCACGCATGGAAGCCAAAAGGCCAAGCAAATTGTGTTGAGTTCCCCACCAGGACATGAGCAAAACGTGTTCATCCATTGGCTGAATTGTGCGTCATGTCCCCCACGAACTGGCTTAGAGTGGACTCGCCATTCAGCAGCAACTGTTCGACCACTTGAGCCAGTAACAAAATCACCACCTCGGTTTCTGTTGGCACCAGAAGCCTGTGAGGTAGACGCTGGATGGAGGATAGGAAAAGGCGTGGGTTGTTGGTGGTAAGTCATTGCTGCAAGCCTAAGTACGGACTGCGCCAATGGCGATCGATAGATAGAGCTTGCTGGCGATTCGACGGGACTTGTAAAGTGTTGAAAGATGGGAAAACTTGCTAGCAATGAATCTATAGAAAGTCAGAGACGTTTGTGAGACCTTCTATTAGAACTTACAAGACACTGAATAGCAAATGTTGTTATGCCAAAACTCTTGAAGATGTTGTCGGGGGATGGAAGAGAAAGAACTTGAACGATAAATTTTTAGCAATATAAACAACGCTATCATAGTTGCGCCTTCCTGTAATCATCAATAGTAAAGCGTAGAAGCTACTTCTGACCTCGACTTCCTAAAGCATGCGTTGCGGAAAGAAGCGCTGTTCGAGAAGGAACATTTAAGGAAAGAAAACACTAGGATGAGGTCTCAAATTTTTCATTGTTTGTTTGGTTTTAAAAACAACACATGATATGTACAATAGTAAAGCGCAAATCCAAAGCACGCTCAATTTGTGCATCTGGAGAACTCATGGTTGAGGATCTACTCCTTGTTAGGCTAGAAGAGTCGTCAGCAAAGCTCGACGCCTCCTAAAAGAGGATAAAAGCCTTGGGTAGAACAGGTACGGCTTCTCGAAATTGAGGCTTAATGAATTAAGATTATACCTGTGGTCGCTTGGGGTCAACGGTCCCTTTCGCCTTGGCTGTTTCAGGCATTCCTTCACCCTTCTTACTCTTAGTCGGATCATTTGTGATGTCAATTGAGTGCTTAGTATCGGTATTGGTTAATCCTTCCTGCTTGGAAGACTGAGAATTTTTTCCTCCAACAGGTTTCGAAGAAGACGCCTGTATTTGATCAGTATCAGCGGTAGGGGAGTATTCTGATTATATACCTTGTCTTTCGGCTCACCATCTCCACCCGTAGTAGCGATATCTCCCTGCTTTATACCCTTGTCACTCTCCAACCGCTTCTTGGAACCTCCTTTGGCGTCAGGAATTTTCTTAACGATGTTGCCATTCTTCTTAATCCCCTCTCCCTCATCTTCCGATGTATCTGGAGACTCGGCGTCTTTAGATTCGTCCTCGCTGCTGGAATCTTCAGGATTCTCGCTATCTTTGTCATCTTCTTTGCCTTCACTCTCGTCTGGCTTTTCTTCCGCTTTGTCGTCCGATTCGTCCTTAGGCTCATCTTCTTTCTCCTCCTCCCCATCACCGTGCGATTTGGCATGCTCTTCTCCATGCTCTCCATGACCATGAGAGCTGTCGGAGCCTCCGCCTTGTAGAAGATACCAGCATGTTGGCAATGTTACGGCGGTCGCTGTGACGGCCCTAATGACGTGTAAGTTAGTGGCCGGTTGAGGGCGGCTTCGAGATATTTTTAAATTTCACTTACCATATGGTATCGCCTCCAGCTTTAGCCGATTCATGCCCTCCGCTAGCATATCCTCGTCGAGCAATCTGTCTACATATTTGAGGTCGAGCAGCCGTTGGTCTCGCACCTCGGAAGCAAGATCGCAGTGTTGCAGCTCTAGAAAATGCCATTGTGTTAGATGACTGAACAATTAAGCCCGGAAATACAGCTAACGAGGTGAGTTAGTATGGTGGATAGTGATTTGCGAGTTTGGGGGCACTCTACAAGATCAATTGGGTGATGACAAAAAGTGAAAAGATGGCTGGGAAGATGGCGATCATCACGCCAGGAACTACAGCTTCAATCCCGGGAGCTCGGCGCTAGTAAACGAGGCACTTTCGACCCCACCAAAACCTGACGCTCGGTACATGAATGATATATTGAAGACGAAGAACAACGTTGGTGAAGAATACAATCTTCTCCCCTTTTCTTCAGCGACGCATATTGTTTGCAGAACAGATCGATCCTCTTCTTCCAACGCCAAAAGCATCGAAGTGCGTGAGTCGACGTCCTATCGATCTGATTCTCTTTCGCTCAGCTCTAGGCAACTCACCTGGACTTTGACAAACGCCGATTTCTAAGCTTTCCAAACTGACAGCTATTTTTCTTAGGTACTTATGCTGATGATAACCAAACGCTACGTTCAGCGACGACCGACTTTGTGAATAGAGTGTCGCGTCTAGATCCTTTTCGCAGCGATCTTCACCATGTCCAACCAGATCCCCTCCAACCCGACCTCTACGACTGTGGCTGCTCTCCTTCCAAAGCTCCACGATGCCGATCCCGATTATCGATTCATGTCCTTGAATGATCTCTTCCAAGTACTTACTATTGGAAAGCAAGATTTTCTGCATAATGACTATAATACTGCAGCCAGAACCGTGGATGGCATTCTGAAAACTTTGGATGATCAGAATGGGGAGGTCCAGAATTTGGCAATCAAATGGCATGTTCATTTCATACCCCAAGACTAGTACTTGACTAACTTCTGGCAGTCTTTCTCCTCTAGTCACCAAGCTTCCAAGCAGTATTCTAGCTCCCCTGATCGAGAAACTCTCCACCCTCAATCTCGAAAACTCAGTTGACAACTCTATACCTGCGATGGCTCTTCGGACGGTCGTCATCACTCTACCTAGACCTATCACTGGTGTAGCTGCGACTAAGGAAGTGAGCGAAGCATATTCAGCGATCAGCAGAGTACTTATTCCAAGACTGGTTGGTCGACTAGTAATTCCAAAATCTTCAAAGGTACTCAAACTCCCTCAGCCACCACCGGGGATGCTAGAACTAGACTCGAATAAAGAAGTCGATCCTGAGGCCGTAGATGTTCTTATTGAGGTGGTCAGATGCTTTGGGCCTATGTTGCAGCAACCAGAGGTCGAGGCTCTTCAGGCACTCCTCGTTGGTATTTTAGAGACCGAGAGGGCAAGCTCCGTAGTTAAAAAGCGAGCTGTAGTTGCAGTATCTATTTTAGCTATGTACCTTGCAGACGATGATCTCAGCGGGTTCGTCTCGAAACTCATCGAGAGTCTTCGTAATTCACACCTGACCCTTGTTCAACGACGTCTTTACATCACCATACTTGGATCTATGGCTCGATCTATACCAACGAGATTTGGTCCCTATTTGAAAACCCTCGCACCGTTTGTTCTTGCTGCGCTGAGCGAACAAGAGCTCGCTGAACAACTTGAGAATTCGGCTGAGGATGGCGAACCAGATCCTGAGACAGATGATGTGCGTGAAGCAGCTCTTGTCGCACTTGAAGGCTTTCTTGCTTCTTGCGGCACTGAGATGCGTGTCTATACGGAGGAGACTATTGCTGCGGCTTTGCGGTTCCTCAAGTATGATCCAAATTACAACGTTGATGAGGACGAGGAGATGGGTGGTACGCAGCCTGACGAGGACGATATGGATGAGTTTGGCGAAGATGACGATTTTGAAGCAGACGCTGGCTTCGATGACGACGATGATGATGCAAGCTGGAAAGTCAGACGTTGTGCTGCGAAAGCTCTTTATACTCTCATCTCGACCCGTGGAAGCGGTGATCTGCTCGATGATGGGACGCTCTACTCACAAGTCGCTCCTGACCTGGTTCAGCGATTTAGCGAGAGGGAAGAGAATGTTCGTCTTGAGATCATCGCCACTTTGTCTTCCTTGGTGCGCAAGACAGGTGAGGGTGTTCTCGTCAATTTCTCTATCGACGAGGGTTCAGATTATGTAAATCATGCTCCCCAGAGCCGGAAACGCAGACGAGAAAGTAGTAGTACAGCCACATTTGACAATAAGACTTTACTCTCGATGTCCGCTGGCCTGACCTCGCCAACAGTCGAACCGATCCCAACTTCTGGACCTAGAGCTGACCTGTCCCGATTAAGTCCTGCAATCATAAAGGCAGCGACGAAGTTACTAAAAGGCAACTCTATTCCAACGAAGCAAGCTATTATCAATCTTCTTGACGATATGGTTTCTGTCCAAAATGGAGGTTTGTCTGAATACTTTGGACAGATTATCGAACCAATTGTTGAGGCAATTAACTCTACACCTGGCACTACTGGATCCTCGTCTGCCATTACAAGCGGAGGAGCTGCCTCTGCCACTGCCAATACCTTACGAATTGCGGCGCTCAAGTTGATCGGCGATATATCCAAAACTCACTCCTCTAGCTTTCTGCAACCATTCCTACCGAAAATTGTACCAGGCGTTGTGTCGGCTGTCGACGATAAGTATTACAAGATTTCTAGTGAAGCTATCGGCACAGTGGAGCAATTAGTTAAAGCATTAACTCCGCCGCGATCTAAGTACGCGAAGCAGAATCATCAAGGTGATCTTCAAAAGCTGTATCAAGTCGTGGTCAGTCGGGTTTCTGCTACTGATGCTGATTTGGAGGTTCGCCAGCGTGCCATTCACGCCTTGGGCATCTTACTAGCACGGACAGCTAGTCCTGATGGTGCATCTCTTCTTCCGGTATCTGACCGCACCGCTGCTCTAAATCTACTGAGTGATCGCTTGAAGAATGAGACCACCCGATTAGCAGCTGTCCGAGCTATTGACACTGTGGCTGCATTGACTACGAGTCAAGACCAATTGCCGCCCAAATGGATCCGCGAGGTATCACTAGAATTATCAGCCCACCTACGGAAAGCGAACCGAGCATTGCGAGGCGCAAGTCTTGCAGCATTGAAGAATCTGGTGGTCGCGCCTGCTGCAAGAAGTGCTATTGATGGACCAACGATCGAAGGCCTTGTCAGCGCTCTTCTTCCCCTTCTCACTACGGTAGACTTGCATCTTCTAGGCCCAGCTCTCTTGGTCTTGGCCGCTTTGGTCCTAGATAATGCCAAGCTTGTTGTGACGGATCAACTCAATGCCGCTCTATGTGGTTTGTTGATTGCTCCTCTTGGAGGGGCTGTGCTCGAGGCAGTTCTCGCCTTGGTTACGAATATTGGACAGAAAGGTGTTGGACAGCAATTAATGGCAGGGCTTTTGAAGGATGTCAGCATCAATGGAGACCCTACGGTTGTAGGCAAGGTTATTGGCACTTTATTGGTTTATGGAGGATCGTCTGTTGGCGTTAGTATTGATAACTTCATGGCCGAACTTAACAATGCACAATCTGAAGATGCTAAGCAAAGTCTAGCCTTAGCAGTTCTAGGAGAAGCCGGTCTACGCTTGGGAGGGAAATCACCACTCAAGCCATCCACTTTCACGGCTCAGTTCAAGTCGCGGTCTGATAAAGTACGCCTTGCAGCTGCAGTGGCCCTAGGTCGCGCGGGTGCCGGAAATATCCCAGTCTATCTACCAGAAATTCTGACTACCATGGATGAAGTGGGAAATACTCAGTACTTACTCTTGCACTCTGTGAAAGAAATCCTCCAGCAAGCTGGAAATAGCTCTGCCGATATCAGCAATTACACAAACTCTATTTGGGACAGGTTACTCAAGGCTTCTCAAGCTGAGGATAATAAGGCAGTTGGTGCGGAGTGCATTGGTAGGCTTGCAATTATTGATCCAAAGACGTATATGCCCCAGCTACAGGTACGTTTCATATTTGCAATATTGAGAATATCCGCTAATAATGACAGACTTATCTCCACAATCAAACACCATCTGTCCGAGCTATGATCATCCAGGCAATTCGTTACACACTTCCTGATAGTGATGAAACCTTCGATGCGGTACTTAAGACAACACTGATTGACATGCTCGCTATTATGTTGCGTGATACAGAGTTGGAAAACCGCCGCCTTGCTCTTACGACTCTTAACTCTGCAGCCCATAACAAGCCAGATCTCATCATTCCAAATCTTGGCCAATTGTTACCCTTGGTCATGAAGGAATCTGTTATTCGACCGGAGCTGATTCGGGAGGTGATGATGGGTCCATTCAAGCACAAAGTGGACGATGGTCTTGAAGTCAGAAAGGTTAGCCTTATATCCTCGCCAAACTATATCTTACTAACGCAAGATCAGAGTGCTTATGAAACCCTCTACTCCCTCATGGAGACGGCTTTCTCTCGCATCAACATTCTCGACTTCTACGATCGTGTCATCGCCGGCTTGAGGGATGAGCACGATATCCGTTCTCTCTGTAACCTAATGTTGACCAAACTTGTTGTCTTGGACCCCGATGAGACTTCCAGACGCTTAGACGCCATCGCAGAGTGCTTCCGTACTATTCTTTCAACCAAGTTAAAGGATAACGCTGTCAAGCAAGAGATTGAGAAACAGGACGAGGCAAGCAAGAGCGTCCTTCGTGTTACATTGCTGTTACACGGTGCCATTCCTGCAGCTGCCAGCGGTATGGGAGCTCAAGGAAGCCAGCATCAGACTTGGCGAACTTATTGGGAGTGGGTTGAGAAGGATTTCGAGCCACAGTTGAGGGCACTGAGGGATGAGAGTAAGGATCAGTGATGATTTTGATGGAGCGATGATTATGAGATATGAGCGTGACGCGGTGTCATAGCGATTGGCGATGATTCGGGGATGGATTTGCGCATAGTTTGCGTTGCATGGGTCAGCAAAATGGTTCATTCGTGCACATTTGGTGCTTAGGTAGCCTTAAATACTACAGAAGAAACATGTGGTAATTATACCGAGTTCTGCATTGCTGTGACATCTTGCCGCTCCAGCGGATTGATAACATCCAGTCTAGTCTTCAGTTCTCTTGAGTTCCTACAAAATGCTGTTTCCCAGACACAGTTAGAAAAAGATTTCTGTCAAAAAAAAACTAGAGCAACTTTGTGGCTTTGTACAATTCTTTATATTCCTACTCCACGTCTTTCTATATTACAATCAAGACAACAATAGCTCGAAGAGTGGAGAAGCAATTCGTCGATAATCTACATCGGTAAATTACAACGAGAAGGTGTTTGATTGACCAAAGGAACTCCTTTTTCCATGCCTGTCGATATACAACGAAGTTCGCTCCGCCTCAAATACAAAATGCCCATCTCTCCGGTTTAGATGTTCCTCTACTTGATGATGCGAGTCACTAAGCCAGTTGCGACAGTGCGGCCTCCCTCACGGATGTTAAATCGTTGTCCGGTTTACAAAGCTACGGGATTGATAATTTCGCACCTCATCTCGACGTTGTCTCCCGGCATGACCATCTTGGAAGCCGCATCCTCAGTTCCTTCAGGCCAGTAAAGGGCAGCGGACTCGTCAGCTGTTCGGATGAAGATCTGAGGTCGGTAATTTTCGTGAAAGCCGGTGTGTCGTCCTCCTTCCTCTTTGGTGAGTACATACATAGAAACTAAGAACTCCTTGTGTGCCTTGGTCGTTCCAGGTTGGACAATAACCATTCCTCGTCTGACGTCCTCCCGCTTGATACCTCTGAGCAAGAGGCCGGAGTTGTCACCAGCTTGGGATTGGTCGCAAGACTTTTTGAAGGTCTCGATATCGGTGACTTTGGTCTTAATTGGGATCTCTCCCTTTCCGACAAGCTCAACTTCTGAATCCTTCTTTAAAACACCACGCTCAACTCGTCCGGATGCAACGGTGCCTCTACCAGGAATAGAGAAGACATCCTCGACGGACATCAGGAAGGGTTTTTCGAGTTCACGCTTAGGTGTAGGGATCCAAGTATCAACAGCGTTGAGAAGTTCGTCGATCTTCTCCACTCCTATCTCAGGTCTTCGTCCATCTAAGGCACAGAGAGCAGATCCGAGGATAATTGGGGTCTCGTCACCCTCAAAACCGTAAGTGTTCAAAAGCTCTCGCATCTCCATCTCGACCAATTCCAACATTTCAGGGTCCTCGAGAGCATCTACCTTGTTAACGAAAACAACAATCTTTTGAACACCAACTTGGCGGGCGAGCAGCAGATGTTCTCTCGTTTGAGGCATTTGTCCATCTGAGGCGGCGACCACAATAACGGCTCCATCCATGTTGGCAGCACCAGTAATCATATTTTTGATGTAATCGGCGTGACCCGGGCAGTCGACGTGCGAGTAATGACGGGCTTCGGTTGCATATTCAATGTGTGCTGTAGAAATGGTAATACCACGCTTCCGCTCTTCAGGAGCCTTGTCTATCGCGCCATATTCCAGGAAGTTCGCAAATCCCTTTTCAGCCTGTCTCTTCGTAATCGCAGCAGTCAAAGTAGTCTATAGAAAATCATAAGTGCTTGAATTCGAGTCGAGTCCGGAGGAATCTACCTTCCCGTGATCGACATGGCCAATTGTTCCTTCTCAAGTCAGCGGAAGCTTCAAGACATGGTTTAGTATTAGCATACCAATATTAACATGAGGTTTCGTCCGTTCAAAGACTGTGGCATATGTACGAGCAGCACTCAAGACAGTAGCTCCATTTTGGCGTTGGAGAGCGTGCTGTAAAGGGCTTATCGAATTACCCTGTTGTAAAGCAGACCGAGCTGTCCGCAGAAAGGGAGCGACTGATCGCACAAATGTCGGCATCTTCAATAGACGGATTGCAAATAAATCAAAGGGAGAAGATGGAAATTGGTTGATGTTTCGAGCCACTCAATACATGCCCGACAATTTTTTAGCTTAAACACTAGCGCATTTTGAAAGCACGTGAGCTCGCCCCTATTTAGTAGCAGATGGAGTTATTTCACTTTATATTCTACTTACACTTTGAGGGAAAAGGGGTTTATTAATGGAATAGCAATGTAATTTTAAATTGCCCACTATTTCGAGCAAAAAAGGAGTGTTCTACATGGCTGAGATCCAATTCTCCCAAAAAAGAGAACCTAATTCAAGAATCCAGAGCTACTCTTCATGCAGGACACAATTGGGACACTCTCCCAGACAGCGTGGCAGGTGGCGTAAAACCCCAATATTTTCCCAAGAATCAATCCACAAAGAGACAAGAATCCTTATATAGCCCTTCAACAAGCCAAAGCTTCTCCTCAAATAAGTAGAGAGTTGGTGCTTTGTCCTAGTAGTAGCGAGTTATTCGAAGAAGCAATGAAACAGAGAACGATATCCAAAAGATCTCGAGAACCGGTACTTCTGATCAATTTCTCCATCCTCGCATCTGTAACTCTTCATTCACTTTTCCATGTTGCGTAAATGACGCTCTAGCCCAAAGGTATCAATAGCAACATCGGGTCTACCCCACTGTTTCATGTGAGTAAAGATTTGCTGCATCTCCTTAAGAGCCATAATCCTCTCAGCCTCTGCCGCACTTTCAACTCTGGTCTTGGATGTATCCTCGCCTGTGTAGGGATGGAATGGCCATTCATCGGCCTCACATTTCTCCCACTTTCCATCACTCCACTCTCCGCTGTCACCATCTTGTGGAGGTGGAGGTACCTCACCAGTAGTGAAGTAAGCTCTGACTTTGCGAACGGTGCACTTCGAAACTGCAGCAAGGCTACAGTGCCCCTCGGATTGCTGCTCAAGAAGGCCGGCGTCCACAAATTTCTTGGCCATCTTGACTCCCGCTTTTAGGGGAGTGACGGGATCTGCGGTATTGCTGATGAACAGGAGGGGATGAGAAGTCTTGATGGGCTTTTGTTTGTGAGCAGGGTGATCATCCCATCTCATGGGCGGATCGACAGCTTCAATTTTCCATCCCTCACAGCCTATCATCACCGTCATCCAGACGTCGGCCCACGAGGAGAGGTTGTTCATTTTCTCAAACATGGTTTCCAAGCCAGGGAGCGTCTCATCGAGCTAATAAATTCTTTAGATGTGTATGTTTTATTGGAGGATGTTTCACTTACTGGATATCGTTTATCGCTGCACATAATTGCGACCTGCGCTTCGGTAGGATATACCCACGCAGGTAAGTGGAGGGTACAAAGAGGTTTAAGATCATAAAGCCCAGGTAGAACCCAAAACTGGGCTAATAACTCCCCAAGTCCTTTTTCCACCAGATCAAAGAGAGTGGCAATTATTGGGAAGATCATCGGAGCGTAGAGGGAGGCAAACAGCAACATTCTAACATCGCTGTGACTTACTATTACCGGAGTCTTCGTAGGCCCAATGCCTGTAATTGGATTGTCCTTCAGGCCCGCCAAGATACGCCAAAAGCGTGCATCGATATCTGAGGGCTTATCACCAGGTCGGTACAATGCACACTTGTCTCCAGCCTCGTGACAGTAAGTGGCAAACGAGTCGGAAATTTTATCAGCATCGCGAATGCTATCACGCCAAATTGGGGCCACTAGTCATGCAATTAGTATGGGGTTTCCACGGATTCTTCGGGAGCTGAGGAGCTGACAAGCTCTGAAGAAGAGTTCTGCTTCTTCAGCATCGTCGCATAGAGAGCAGGAAGACCAACCATAATGATCAGCATCCACCACACCGTCTAAAACTACTCGCCCGACACGGTCTGGGAACATGGCTGCAAATGTAGCTCCTAGTAATGTCTACGAAGCGTTGGGTTAGTCCAAGTGCGGAGACCTGATATGAAATATGAAACTTACGCCATAGGAGAAGCCCCAGTAGACAAGCTTTCCTTTAGTGTCGGGGACTTGATTTACATCCCCTTCATGGAGGTCAGCAGGCTGCTCATCTTCAACAACATTTTCAAATCTCCCACATCGGCTGAGAGAAGTATCCTTCTCAGACTCTGTCCATGCGTCCCACGCATCGATGATACTAATCATGTCTCTCGCCACACTAGGTGTATGAGCATACTTCAAAATGCTGTCCTTTCCATACAGTGAATCCTTTTCCGTACATAATTTTGCTAATGCTCTAGCCCTAGTATCCAACTTATGGAGAGACCTCGAGCTAGAATTGACAAGTCCAATTTCCTTTCCAGATAACGACCACATCATCCGGTGAAAATTACCTCCCACATAGTCTTCTTTGTCTGTATTGAAGCTTGTTTCTGCGTCGGCCTCTTCTAAGGGATAGGAGAAGCAATCGGCTCGTGGCATAGTTGCACCGATTCCGCGCGGATCGAAACCAATTACATCCTGGTCTTCGCCCACAATTTTCTGGATTTTATCCCCAAGAGCTAGGGCAATCATGAATCCAGAGCCTCCTGGGCCACCAGGATTGAGGAGGAGTGGAGAGGTAGAGTAATTTTGGGAGCCAGTGTGCTTTCCAGGCACCATGAGTAAGGCAATGTGCACTTTTGGATTGTCATCTGAAGCATTTAAAGGTCTGTTATAGTCCATTGGTACCTTGAAAGTTCCAACAGTTAGTTCCACTTCGTGAATAGCGTCAAAATTTCTCAATTCTAACACAGCCTCAAATCCACTTCCACTAGGAAGGAGTATCATGACCCTTTACTCACTGTAAGACGAGCACAAAGAATGCGATCCGTGAAGCAGGGATGCCATTCGAGTTTCTCACTAGGTATAATCTGAGGAAACGTCAGTTATCTATGCACTTAATGCTATAGGGAGGCTGAGACATCTTCAAAGTCCACGAGCTTGCTTTTGCTAGGAGCTTCCATTTGATCATCCTCCGGGAACTTCAGAAAAGACGGAATAGCATAATATGACCACCAACCAAACAAGAGAATGGCAAGAACCATTCCTTTGATGGCACGGCGGTGCGCTCGTCGAGTTTTGTGCAGGTCATGGTGCAGGTCGTGGTGCAGCTCATGGCGCTCAGTTGTTGAGGCGAGAAGACCAGTCTTCTCAGCTTGAGAGGTGGTTCGTTCCATATTTACGTTTCACTGAGACCATCAGGTGGCTGAGAAACTTTTGAAGTGGAGTGGATAGAAACTGCAAGACTACGACTCAATATGCTCTTGAAGTGTGCCGCACACGTACTCAAGCTCAAGGCAGCAAACATCGTGAAGATCGCGGGTCATTTAATCCCCCGATCCTGAATGTTGCAGAGAGCTCGTGTTTATGCATAATAGCCAACCATAATCCCAGTGTTCCTGCATATGAGTAGGATGTGTTCGGCGTTTAACTGGTACACCATTCACCCCGCGCCGAGCGCCTCAAAACATATGCGATTCGTTTGATCAGCCAAACGATGCGCCTCTTCACAACAGCGGCCCCCCATTGTCCCACAACCCGACTGCTCAACTCTACTTATCTCAACTCAAGGACTCGTCTGCAGAGATGCATTTAGTATATAGGATTTTCGCTGCATTTCCGAGTACGACCCTTCAAGATCGTTGACTTGGGCGAAACATATTGTCAAGGTCCGCCATGCAATATTATGAATTATGACAAGGACGACTGTCAAGCTTAATGGTCGCGACCTAAAATACTACTTATGACTAAGCTAATAATTGGATAACTTATTATTTTGTAATAATCTATTACTAACAGAAAAAGACTAATACTTTTATTAAATAATTTTTAGTAATAGCTAATATATATATAAATAATACTTATATTCTTTTATTAACTATACTTCTTCTTTTTTATTAGAATATATTTTCTACTTTTTTTCTTTGTAGTATTGTCTTGTTCAGTGTTTTTTATCTGTTCTTTTTGTAAGACTAGATTAATAAGTATATATGATATATTATAGTTGTTAATAAGCTCTCTGGTATAATTAAGTAGTAATATATTATATTATTTGCAAAATTTAGGATTTAAATCTTTTTATTTAACTAGATATTTTAATATTGGTTTATCTTAACTATAGTAAGTAATACAATAGTTAAGAAATAACTTAATTTCTACTGATTTTTATTTATTAATATTACTATTAATCTAAATGTATTTGGATTTTGATTTGATTAAATAATCAAAGGGGTTTAGACTTGGCTAATATTCTAATTAAGTTATTAATATAATCAGATGTATTTTAATATAATTAAAAAGTCTAAGCTTATATACTAAGTTATTGACTTTGCAAATAACTTTGTATAGACTAATCTATTAATAAGATAATTTGCTATTAAGCTTATTAAGTAGCTTATAATTATAGTATA
>Ga0182030_10014235_pt1 | contig 15731 bp, 16 predicted proteins | sample 812S3MmetaG_FD_121299 | JGI IMG/M metagenome (GOLD analysis project Ga0182030, IMG submission 121299) | Permafrost microbial communities from Stordalen Mire, Sweden - 812S3M metaG (Illumina Assembly) | ecosystem: Environmental > Terrestrial > Soil > Wetlands > Permafrost | place: Sweden...
CGTCCTTCCGATCATGGGTCGTCCAGTTCCCTTCCACATCCAGACCATCAAAAACGCGAGCAAGAGTGACGAGGGCGAATTTTCTTATCTTCGGATCAACTTCCTTTCGCCTGGTCAAGGTGTTGGCAGAAAGGATGACCAACCATTTGAGGATGCTTCTGCTCATTTTGTGCGAAGTCTTACTTTCCGTTCGCATGACGGAGATCGACTTCAAGATGTTGCCAATCAAATTGGTAATATGAAGAAGGATGCAGTGAAGCGAGAGCAAGAGAAGAAGGAGATGGAGGATGTTGTGGAGCAGGACAAACTGATCGAAATTCGAAGTAAGTGTTAAAATGATCCATTCTCCAGCAAATGCTAATATTCTAGATCGTCGCCCTGCTGTTATGGACAACGTCTTCATTCGCCCAGCTATGGATGGAAAGCGTGTACCAGGAAAAGTGGAAATCCACCAAAATGGTCTGCGATATCAGTCTCCGTTGAACACACAACACCGAGTAGATATCCTCTTCAGCAACGTCAAGCATCTCTTCTTCCAACCTTGTCAACACGAACTCATCGTCATCATTCACGTCCATCTCAAGGATCCGATTCTAATTGGAAAGAAGAAGACGAAGGATGTTCAATTTTATCGGGAAGCTACCGACATCCAATTTGATGAGACTGGAAATAGGAAGCGAAAGTTCCGATATGGTGACGAGGAAGAGTTCGAGCAGGAACAAGAGGAACGAAGGCGTCGTGCAGACCTTGATCGTCAATTCAAGGCATTTGCTGAGAAGATTGCTGAAGCAGGCAAGAATGAGAATGTCGATGTTGATGTTCCCTTCCGAGAACTTGGCTTCAACGGTGTCCCATTCCGCTCCAACGTCTTCTGTCAACCTTCTACGGATTGTTTGGTTCAGCTAACCGAACCACCATTCATGGTTATCACCCTCGATGACATTGAAGTTGCACATCTCGAGCGTGTTCAATTCGGTCTCAAGAACTTCGACATGGTCTTTGTGTTCAAGGACTTCCACCGACCTCCATACCACATCAACACCATCCCCGTCGAATCGCTCGAGAACGTCAAAGAATGGCTTGACTCCGTCAACATCCCCTTCAGCGAAGGACCTCTCAACTTGAACTGGCCTACCATCATGAAGACCGTCACAGCCGATACCCATCAATTCTTTGTCGACGGTGGGTGGTCATTCTTAGCAACCGAAAGCGATGACGAAGATGAAGAAGAGTCCGACGAATCCGCATTTGAGATGTCGGATAGCGAACTCGCTGCATCAGAGGTGTCGAGTGAGGAGGACAGCGACTTCGATAGCAACGCTAGTGCCGAGGCCAGCGACGATGCCAGTGAGGACGATGCGAGTGAGGGAGAAGATTGGGATGAATTAGAGAAGAAAGCTAAGCGGAAGGACAGAGAAAGCGGCTTGGAAGACGAAGATGAAGCTCCTAAGAAGAAGCGAAAGCACTGAACTCGTCATCAGGTTTGGGGGGAGATTGTCGATTTGTCACAGCAGTTCTTGTTACGAGAGCAGTTCCTATGACGGTTCTTGCAAGGCGTTGGGTTCAGCGAAAATGGATACGTGCGATTTTCGGCTGTGGTGGTTATTACGATGCTGGCAGGCAGGCAATACGCATTTAATTAATAGCGGTTAATCGATGATCATGTTCATATCAGTGCTATTGTGTGTCTGGAGTGTTCATGTGTGACATGGGTTTTTGAACTTCGTGAAACGAATATGTGTAGCCTGCTAGACTATGCCATCAAATGAATCCATGTCTATTATTTTCAAAAGTGTGATGTTCCTCCTATTCTGTTCTCTCTTGCCACGAGGAACCCCGAGGAACCCCGACTGTGTTTCAGGAACCAGCATCTTCGTCACCCAAACTTCTTCCCTCTCATTGAAACTGTGCTTGACTGTGCCTGCAAAGATCCCGGAGATGTCATGAGGTATGAACCAAGCGAAGATCCTTTGGGTAGCAGGGTGTATGTATGAAGCTAGTGTTACTTGGCGCGTGATATACTGATCCTCACTTCGGGCTTGAAGGCGAGTGAGTGCTGAATCATGGAACGTCGAGGGATACTGTGATTGAGGCTCAAAAGTAGTAGTAATTTTGTGACATTTGTCTGGGCGAAGCCGTGCCTCGTTGTTCACATTCGGACGGCGCGGTGTCCCAATGCTGATATTAGTTCCAGGGCACTCTTCGACTGCATTCTTGTGCGGATTGAGAGCCTTGGTATCACTTCTTATTCGGACTGATCCATGTATTCTTCTTTGCATTATGATCAGCATAGAACGTTCTCCCTTCAGCCGTGACCCGTCTCTCCCACCCTCCTGGCAACGGTGTGCCATCAATATCGGTAGCAGCCTCCCAGTCCCAGACCGTGGAGCGGTTGTTATGGTTGACGTAGTAGGTCTGACCATTAATCATAGTTCGCCGTTCCCAACCCGGTGGCAGCTTGTTACCTTTCAGATCTTGGAAGGGTGTCAAAAGCCCAGGGTGGAGAAGAAAAGCCTTGGAGGCGGAAGTCGGGGCTGGTGGTGAGCCCCGCGGAGGTTGAGAGGCGAAAGGCTCGTTTGGGTAATCTTGAATTGGAGGTTGTGTCGGTTTCTGTGGAGAGTCCAGACTCGCCGGAGTAGTCGGGCTTGCGTACCCGGGGATATCAGGGGAGGTAATTTGAAGCTCTACGCATATTTCTCCGGTCACTTTCATGCCGTATCGGGCTCCAGAACCTTCCAACAATGTCAATATTTTGCGTACTGCTAGTCAGTTAGTGACAACTTCTGGAGAGATCATGGGTCAACAGACTTGGAATACCACTCATCAACTTTGAGATTTCGTAATGTGACAACGATGAAACTAGAAGGTTGGCTTCGCCAAGGAACCCTCCTCCATTTTTTGTGGCATTCTTAACATCGAATACGGTGAACTCAAAAACAAATTCATTGAAGCTTGTTTGATTATGGGTCCTATGTGAGGTCAGCAGCCACAACATCGCTGGTAAATCGAAGGGCGCGTACAAAGTTCCTTCAAATGTCTGGTTCCAATGTGGATTAAGACTATGTGCACCGCCTGTTGAATGGCTACGAATGATTAAGCCTTTCGCGGCTTTAACATCACATTGTACCCAGACATGGGGTGTGCCTGAAAATTTATTAGCTTTCAGGATGGTTACTGGTCAGGCTTGCCGTACGAAATTTTTCTCTCTTGCAAAGGCCCTGAGCAGATACAACTGTATTCAATTAGTCTTAAACTACAACAACAGTCATTGCCTGCGGCTCGCCGGCACAGTTGAGAGAGTGACTTGCTTTTGACTTTTAAATTCTGTGTTTTCCATGATCCAGAGAACAGGTTGTCATTTGTAGTGACAGCGTCCATATTCGGTGAAGGTAGATAAGTTGGAGATTCCATGGTTGAAGAAACACTGCCTGTGTCTGCAACGTCACTCTTTGGAGATAAAGATCGGGATTTGGTGGCAATAGTTGTTTCTGACATTTGCTGCTTGATGTAGTCCGTCATGAAATCCTGTTTGTCATGAAATTGGGCAGGAGGAGAGGGAGGCATGGCGGCTAGAGATGCTTGGAACTTCTGTTGCTTGATATAATCCGCGATAAAATCCTGGTTCTCCTCAATGAGATCTTCGGTTATACCCATGCTCTTTAGATCGTTACCCCATTTTTCTCTCCAGCCCATCTCAATTGAGTCCAAGACGGCAAATTTGGTTGGGGAAGGGGCTTGCATATCGCGGGAAGAAATGTTATACAATTTTTCCGCTGTGGGAGTGCTGGATGTGCTTGTCGAGATCGGAGAATTAGAATTCGAGTATGAAATTGAAGCTGGTGGCGATTGGCCACTTTCACTCGGATTCGGATGAGCTTCTTCTAATTGCTGAGCATCATGTAATTTGCGAGGTGCAGCGTCTACACAAAGAGCTCGTCGTTCCAGCTCCTCTAGATGACGGGTAACGTCTTTAGCAATACTTATGCTCTGCGATTTCTGCCTATGGGCTCCGTTTACGGCTGAATTAACGATGGGTTTGACAACTTTGCGGTTCGAAGTGGGCGTAGATTCTGGTGACCCATCTTCTACTTTGTTGACTTTAGCGTTGAGCCAAGCTTCGTCAATAATCTTTGTAGCAGGTGGTCTGAGAGTTGGTGATGGAATCATGACCATTTTGATGAAATCTATACCCTCCTTGCTGATTTTGCGCCGAGCTAATGGGCTTTCTGGAAATTGCCCTCCTCGGCAGAAGGCTATGATGTTTCGAGGGTACATCGGAAACGGAACCTTCAAGGCCATCATTTCATAAACGACACACCCAAATGACCAGATGTCAACCGCATTCGTATATGCATCGCTTTCATCATCTTCATCGTCAACGTAACCATAGACCTCTGGGGCAAGGTAATGTGGTGTTCCAGTTGCAGTCTGCAATGCTGTGTCGTTGTTCGAAACACGTTTCGTTATGCCGAAATCACCAATCTTAACCCACCAATTTGGGTCCTTTTGAACGACGAATATATTCTTAGTGGGATGCAGGTCAGTATGAGAATCTGGGAAGCCTAGACCAATGCAAAAATTGTGAGTATTGACGCAGGAATTCTCACCTGGGGTTTGAGATCCCTATGGGTGAACCCCTCTGTATGCATGATCTTTAATCCCTCCAAAAGCTGTAAGGCGATTGCTCGAACATCGTCCTCTCCTATACCTGAATTTATGAATCCATCCAAGGTGCCTTCGGGAAAATACTCCATGGCAAGGAAAATAGACTCATCATTCTCGAACCATCCAAAGAACTCGACAAATATTTGATACTGTGTGAACTGCCAACCCATTCATTAGATGAGCTCGATCCCTTCAGCGATGATTCGTACCTTGGATCTCGAAAATTTCGTCAGCGCCAATAATTCCTTTTTGAAATCAATATTCATTCTGCTCATCTGTGACTTGTACAGCTGCTTCACGGCCCTGCGGACAACTTCTGTGCCATCGTGACAATCTATTTAACACAATGATTAGCTTGGTCCAAGAGATAATATCCTATGGGCTTGCGCATAGTCTGAAAATACAAGGAGTTCCCCAGCAAATGCTCACCACGTCTTTCTTGCAGACGCACTGTCCCAAATGTGCCGACCCCAAGTTCCGGTCCGTGGGGAGCCCATCTCTCGACCACCGCGACCTTGCGAATTCCTCGAGCACGATCAGCTTTGTATGATGTGTGAAGAACGAAATTTGTGTCCTTTTCGAAGGAGGTTTCCAGTTTGAAATCATCTAGGTCGTGGAGGAGAGACATTGGGCATGTTCAAGACGAAAATGAAAGCTCAGCCTTGTACGCTTCTGATTTGTGAGCAGATACTGTGACTGTTGGTGCTTGGTGTGGGGAGCAAACGCACCGTCGACTCTCGTTCGATCCTGCAGCAAATAATTGCAAAATTGAGCATTAGCTCTACTGACTCTCGATTGTCAATTAAAGACTGCGAGACTGTGAGAGGGGAAGGTCGAGGTCCTCAGCCTCAGCCGCCGTCGCTTAGACGACCAATCGTGAAAAGTACCTCTTACTAATATTAGTTCTGCATCCTCTGCTGCAGACTAGAAATCAAGAGCTCGTGAACTCAAACTTGTGATTCGTGGGGTAAAAGTCTAATTGTACATTAGCTAAGGATCAAAACCAGGAATGGATATAGTCGTCTCTACTATCAGCCTTGCTGACATATGCATCAGGTAAGTGGGGTATCTCACCTTCAAATGGCCTGGATTGACCAAGAGAAGATACGGCGATATTCTGGTCAGGACCTGCAAGTCATACAAGCATGGCGACCAGGAGATTCGAGAGTCGATTTTATGGATTGAGGTCTTGTGGTCAAAGATCCAAGCCCAACTTGAGTTGCTCAGGAAGATCTGGCCAAGCCTGGATGAAGATTATCAGATCCATCAGAACTCAGTACTCCAGGTCCTCCATGGAAAAGCGCAGGCGGCAATTTCCCTGGTGGACAGCGTAATTGGAAATTCGGAAGAGAGCACAGTGAAGACTATATTATCCAAAAAGGGCGAAGCTAGAAGGCTAAAATATGCCATCTGGGTCAAAAACAGTCTACAAAATGTCTTGCTGGACTTGAAAGAATGGGCCGAGATTTTCGATGTGTCGTGGTATCTAATCATACGCCAGACGAGTAAGGAGATCGATCAAGAGCTTCAGCCAATTGCCACCAATGAAGACGAGCCTTTGTCGACACTGAAAGGACTCCGAGATGCCATCAAGTCAAATCTTGTAGACGAAGCAGAAGGGGAGAAGAGTACAGTCTTCTTGCCTTCGGGCCTCTTTGAAGAAGACGCGATCGAACTGAGCAATTCTGACGCAGAAATTTGGCGTAGTGCTGATGGTCAACTCGAGTATCTGGTAGATCCTCCAAGCGGTCTGTCGACGCTGGCCGATTCTTGTAAACTTGCAAAGATTTTGCAAAAGGTTGAGCCTTTGAAGTTCGGCGTGCTCAAATGCAAAGGCTTAGTAAAAGTACCACCAGCCGCTTCAAGCCCCAGTCGATTTGTCTTCTCAATTCCTAGCGATTTTGCGAAGCCACAATATCTTCGTACCATGTTGATGTCTGGGGCCGAAAGTGTCCCCTTGGATGAGAAATTCGAAGTCGCGAAGCAATTGGCCAAAGCAGTAATGTTCATCCATTCAGCAGGGTTCGTCCATAAGAACATCCGGCCTGAAACCATTCTCATCCTTCGATCATTAGACGTCGACTCCCTGAATACCGAGTCGTTCTTTGCTTTTCTCACAGGCTTTGAGAATTTTCGACTTGCCGAGGGGAAGACTCAATATCAAGGAGATAATTTCTGGGGAAGAAATCTTTACCGCCACCCTACACGTCAAGGAATCAGACCAGAAGATGACTACACGATGCAACATGATATTTACTCACTTGGAGTTTGTTTGTTAGAGATCGGCATTGGGAGCTCACTAATAATCTCAGAAGGCAAGGTAGATTCTGGAAAATTTTCAGAAGAGAACGACTCAAAACCAAGCCATCTCCTCCAAGGAGCTATTGACCCGTCACTTAAAGACCAAAAGAAAAGAGCATTTGCGATGAAACGGTGGTTAGTGGCAATGTCCAAAGAGCAACTGCCTCGGAGAATGGGACGCAAATACACGGAGTTGGTGGTCACATGTTTGGCCTGCTTAGACAGAAAGGATAATTCCTTTGGAGTCGAGAGTGACTTTTTCGATGAGAATGGTATTCTCGTAGGAGTTCGTTTCATCGAGAAGGTATGTCTTCATGGCGGACAAGGGAAGCCTCTACTAATAGGGATAGATCTTGACAGCGCTCCTGGAGTTGAAGATCTGAGAGCTAAGTAGAACAAAGAAAGTGCGCGTACAAATCTAAGAGATCAAGGAGTGCCAGGCCATTTTGAGGTGATTGGGGGCCAATACAAAGGCCCGTTTGTGATTGGTCGCCTTCGATGAGGCGGAGCAAAGAGGCTGATATTTGACTCAAAAGTCAATGGAACTATTGAGCTTACGAGTATCTGAGAATCGGAGAAGCAAAGCATTGATCATTGAGAGTAAAGGCAGATTGATAAAAGATCAACAGATTTAAGAAAATATCCCCATGATAATCCATAGGGGGGACAACCTCTGCGATAGCCATGAGGTTGAGATTTACAAAGGATATATGATCCATGTATCCATACCAATATGAACGTTTTGAACCTGTATGTACGCTCCAGAACTATCTGGGGTGGTGGCAGAGTGAAGCAAAGTGTCGTCGTTGATGATTGTGGCTCTGCAAGGATATTTTTAACCATTGGGTGTGGCTGAGTCCATCCATCGTTTCGCGCTAAAATATTGCGGCGGGAACCACGGCATCATCGCGACGACGACAACCTCCTCAATATCTAACAACAACACCGACGACGAGACCACAAGCCGGATAGAGCCGGCTCATGATCTCGAGATCAATTCAATATGGCGGATACGGGAACCCCAATGGGTCATGAAGACTCCATCACCTCACAGGATCCAAATTTGAATACGAAGACCAAGGAGAAGAGCAAAAGGCCAGCAAGTGAGAGATTCTCTGGATGGATTAGAGGCGATGGGACGTTGGACTGACACTCTGCGCAGATACTGCTTTCCGTCAACAACGGTTGAAGGCCTGGCAGTAAGTAACAGCTTTCCGAAGATCCGCAGGGCTTCCACAGCTGACAAACGATCGCAGACCAATTCTGACGCCGAAAACTGTCCTCCCATTATTCTTCGCGATCGGTGTGATATTTGCGCCAATTGGAGGATTGTTATTATACGCCAGCGCTCAGGTCAGTGACTGTTGGAGGCCAACCTGGGATGCGAAAGGATTTTGACGGGAGCTGACATTTGGTACGAAATAGGTACAAGAGATCATACTGGACTACTCAAGATGTTACCTCGATGCGCCCGACTTCCCTCAAACAGCACAGATGCCAGACAATTTAGTGACAATGCACTTCAAATCGAACTCAAGCAATACCGATAAACCAGATCCACCAACATGGAGCAAAAGAACGGTTAATGCCACATATGGAAATGGCTCTAACATCCAAGCTATTGTACCTACAGTGCAATGTACCCTTGAATTCCAAGTCCCGAACGCGCTCAGTCCACCTGTTCTCTTTTACTACCGATTGACGAACTTCTACCAAAATCATCGCCGATATGCCAAGTCTTTCAACACCGATCAACTATCAGGCAAGGCCGTCTCAGCAAGCACAATACACGGCAGTGATTGCACACCTCTCACAACCGTTACCATTGATGGCGTCGAGAAACCGTACTACCCCTGCGGTCTAGCCGCAAACTCCGTCTTCAACGACACATTCGGCAGTCCAGTTCTCCTAGACGTAATCGGCCAAAACCTCCCCAATGAAACCTACTTCATGAAAAATAACTCTGACATCGCATGGGCCAGCGATAAGGATCTTTATGGAACCTCAAAATATAACTGGGCAGACGTTGCTGTGCCCCCCAACTGGGTGGAGCGATATCCGAACAATTACAGCGATGATTACCATCCTGATCTCGTGAATGATGAAGCGTTCCAGGTATGGATGCGTTTGGCTGGTCTCCCTACTTTCAGCAAATTGGCGCAGAGGAATGATACGGCTACTATGCAAGCCGGTAGATACAGCGTTGACATCAACCACCGTAAGTATTCCCCCATTGCACCCCTATGCATTCTTTCATTCTTTCCTGTCCCCGCTGCCTGCCCTCTACTGAGGCTAATCAACGCTCCAGATTTTAATGTAACCGAATACGGCGGCACCAAATCCATCATCATTAGCACTCGCACCGTCGTCGGCGGTAAAAATCCCTTCCTCGGAATCGCCTACGTCGTCGTAGCCGGCCTCTGCGTGGTTCTCGGTACACTCTTCACCATAACACACTTAATCCGACCAAGAAAATTAGGTGACCATACATATCTAAGCTGGAACAACGAGGGACCTAGTCATGCGACAACGTCGGGACGGGATACGGTGTTGCCTGCCGAGGGGGGGAGGATCGATGCTTGATGCTCATCTTCTAGGTTACGCGAGATATTGAGGGTTGCGCTAGAGAAAGAAGGGGATTGTACCATAAGCCAGATACAAGAAAGAATCTGGGACGTTTCCTTTCACTGAGTTCAAGCGGTGCGGTCGGCGTTATCTTCCTTGCGAGTATAGTTGAGGATTAAAGTCTGGGAGGAAACGGGTCTGATTTTTTCTGGTATAGAATGATATGTGCATTTACAAAATATGTATGATTGTTTGATGTGATTTCGGATAATGTGATGTGATACTGCAACTCTGCATATCTAGCAATATCCCATCTTTGATTGAGCCAAACTCCAGCAATGCCATAGCAATCAACACCATTCTATGGCCCACCCAGCAATGCAACACATTGACAGATCCTTCAAGCATGTAAACATAACTACTCATCTCTAAAAATATATGCGCCCCTCCTCATCGCCTCCCTATACCTCCTCTCCACCAATCCCCTCTCATACACCCTCGCCTTCTCCGCCTCCTCCCTCGCCTCCTGGGTATTCGGAAAGTCAATATTCCAGAACCCAGGCGGGCTCTGTCGCCTCTCATACGCATTCCTATGTCTCCCATACTTATCCGACATCTGTTTCGTGCGCGCCTGCAAGAGCACTTCGTCTCTTTCATCCTTCGTCATGTTATTAAGTTTATAAGCATTATCGCCTAGGAAATCGTCGAGGAGTATTTGGTCTGCTTCTTCTTGGGAGGAGGTGGGCGTGATGTTAGGATCACGGGCTAGGTCGGCTAGAGCACGGAATTTATTCCCGCAACATTCGGGCTTCGTGCAGCCTTGGAGGCAGCGGCGATCGGCTTGGTTCCGGACCACGTCAGTGAAGGCGTAGTCGTAGCCTTGGTTATAGTTTGGGTTGACCTTGAAGTCTTGGAGGCTGAGCTTCTCGAGGGGTCGGGCGCGGAGAGGCTCATTGTCGGGATGGTCGTTTTCGGCGTTGAAGACTTCTTCTGCTCCTCGAGATTTGCGTTTGGCAACTGAGGTCTTGCCGTAAACGATCGGTTCCTTGGCCTTCCCTCTTAATAATGGCGTAGGAGTCTCCGTGGAGGACCTCAATGGACCCCTAGTAGTTGGTCTCGGTTTCTCTGATACAGGCGCGTGAGTCAAGATCTTCGTTTTTTGTATAGAGGTATGCGGTGCATCTCTTGAATTAGGTCTGGATCCATATGCGGAGTCTTTGAAGGTATCTCTTGATGACAGCCTTGCTGGTTCAACGGGTGTCCTCGGTGTTCTCTTCGTAGTCCTCCTTGTAGAATCCATGCTTGTATAGACAGTTTCTCTCCTTGAGGCGTTTCTCACGTCATCGGTCAGTATCCTCTCGTTAAAGGCAGGCTCATCGGATTCATCCCATGAATCTGGGTCATAAGCACGGTTTAAGGTTGTGGCAACTTTGGGTTTGTGGGCGAGAGATTGGTTCAACAGCGATAATAGACCTGGCTTGAGAGGATTCTTTACTGGACTCGGTTTGTCAAGGAGATTGCTCAGTCGACGGGCGACTTCCGGGCTGATTTCTTTTGATGGGAATTCATTCGAAGTGCATCCAATCTCGCCGTCTTCGACCACTTCCCCCACAGCCTCATCGCTAGCAACACGTCGGCGCTTGGATGCCCTTTCATCTGAAGTCCTCGGAAGAATCTGCTTGTTGGTACTTAGAGGTCGAAGAGTAGATTCCTTTCGTCCAGTAACTTCTGCGCGTAATGGCGTGCTCTGAGATCTATTCTCAGAGCCAGATCCATTATTTGGGTAACTATGATCGAGACTCTCGCTCCTGTATCTTCGCCCTTGATCTCTACCAGGGGGTAAAACCCTGACAGGTCGCTGTTTCCGTGGGGTTACTTGCTTGTCACCAATTTCATCAAGGTCCATACTCTCATTCGGATCGAGCCCATGCAGAGCGGCAAGACCTAGAGGACTGCTGGAGATGGTTTCGACTTTGATTTTGGAAACTGGACTTGCTTCCGCAGTTGCATTGCGTCCCCTCTTCTTTCTCACACTTCGTGCTGAGATGACAACAGGAGTCTCGTGAGACATGAGATTCTCAGCACAATGCTCTGCTTTAACCACTGAAGTTTGGTCCACAATGTTGTCGGCAGGGTCTGGATCCGTCTCTGTAGAATCAGAATTATGGGGTTCGAGGGGCACAAAATATGTTTCTTGGACATTGGCATCTTCATCAGCACCTCCACCAAGTAACGTTGGAAGCTCTGAGGAGTTCGGGTAGAAGTCTGCACTAGTGTCTGGTTGACGTGGGCCTGCTGCAACTTCGCTAGGTCGTCGAGCTTCTGGACTTGCTGGGCTGATATTTGATTTCTTGGGCGAAGCTCCATTTAAGAAAGCATTTCGGCCTCCTGTCCTCATGATTTCCTCCACCGTTAGATATTCTGGGGCGGTAATAACACCTTCAAAGCTTGCATTTCCTTCGTCCTGGTGAACATTCTGGGCTGGGCCAGATCTAATTTTCCGTCCTGGATCAGCGTTGGGTTTTCGAATTGTAGCATCAATGACAGGTAGCGTAGACCTCGATGACGACACTTCCACAGTAGAACTTCTGCTGAGCCGTTCTCTCAGTTCTCGAAGATCTTCTTCCAAGCGCTGTGTCTTGTCCTTCTTCCTCGCCATATCCTTTTCCAGACCATCACAATACTCGGACCATTTCTTGCTCTTAGCCCTCTCTTCCCGTATTTGATTGTCCAGCTGCTTTCTGGCAGCTTTGAGCTCAATCCAATTCTCGTAAAGAGTGTTGTATTTGGTGACCAGAGCCCGGTGGGTTTCCTTGCTGACAGGTTCCAAATCATTTTGGTCTATCCGCCGCATAGATGAATTCTGGATATGTAGTCCTGTTGTCGAACCGTCTTCCTTCCCAGTGCCCGCGATCTTCTCCAAATCTTGGACACGCTGCAGTGATTGCTTCAATTCTGTTGCTAGTCGTTGGTTCTCCTTCTCCAACTCATCCACTTTGGCAGTAGTACCAGCATATTTTTCGAGCTCTTCTGTCAATCGTGTATTCTCCGCGATAAGTCGCTCATTCTCGTCATTTCTTGCCAGGAGGCGATCGTTAATCCTAGCTCCCAGTGAACGTTTCTGTCGAGCGAGAATTGAAACTTGGTCTTCTAACTCTTCCGAGAGTGCTGCTTTTTCTCGTAGCATTCGAAGTCTTTCTCTGTCGATCGAGGTGGTGTTCTCGTGGTCGACCTCTATAGTTTCAAAATCAGCGGGGTACCCCAAGGAACTAAGAGCAGTTTCACCGGTTGCTATGTGCTGTCCAATCTCATTGTATGCCTTCTCGAATACTTCCAAAAATTGTTGTTTGCCATTTCGCCACGCCTCCATCGCATCTATTCACCTCGTGTTGTCAGTCCATTGTTGTTGGTGAAGGACGACGCGCTTTTCCTCGAAGTCGCGTTAAGTGCCTCGCTTAGTGATGATTACATCAATATCCTAACTTCACCTCACCATCCATCCTTCATCATCAGAATTTCACATGGGATTAAGATTGATGCCAGACTCTACATATTGCTTCGTCGTAATTGGTAAACACCAACAGAAATCTAGCCCTGTGGGAAGCTGGACGTTTTGCATGGTCAAACATTGCAGGCTGCGATGTAGCAGATTGTGTGGTCTGGGTATGGTCACTCGATTGTGCAGAGAGAAGTAATGAGAATACCAAGTGCAGTTCACTCTATCTAAGCCAAGAAACCCATGTAATTTCTCAAGATCCAAGAATAGCAAAGAAAATCTAAAAAAAAAATTTACTTACACAACCCCCGAATGCCTTGATCCTTTGCTTCCAGTTTCTTTCCCAGATCTACGTTCGCATCATGGTTGAGCAGCTCATCCATGACAGCATGTCCAACAAGTAACCATCTAAAGACAGCTCATGTGCCCGTAACTTCCAATATTGATAAACAATTCTACGCAAGTTAGCGACTTTTTAAAAGCCCACCCACCCTGACTTACTAAGAGCAAGCAATGTGCTCATTCACAACATAATGAAAAGCCTCCCCTCTTATCCCAGTTCAATCAATCTTAATAAAATGAGGCTGGCCAACTCCGTTGCAAATGTCAAGTCGAAATTGCCCTTCAAAATTTTCATAGAAATCAGTGTCGAGTTAGGAGTTCTTCATTAGCAAAAACTCCTAGTTCGCTACGCCTGAGCACAATTCGAATCCAAACCATTACCTCCTCCTACATGACATCTGATACAAACACTCTCACAACTGGAACATTCCAATTCGACTCTTGGTCTTGCTCCCTGAGATGCCGTGTGATATTTTCATGCAGCAACTCTACATTCACCATCGGCTCAACAAGATCAGCGGCCTGTCCAATTAATTAGTTGACCGAGACGTCGTAGATCGTCGTTGGATCTAAGAAAGTCTAAGCTCTCAGAACGTGACGGAACAAGGACGTCTAGCGTTCGAAGATCTGGGAATATCTTAAATCTTTTGATGAATTCAGTCAAGCCACAGTAGTCTCTAATGTTTAATCTCATCGCAAGATGCTGAACACTGCTGCCTAGCTGGGAGAGCACTGATTGCCATTCCCAGCGGTTGTCGAGAGCAATTAGACCAAGGTAGAAAATTGTGCTTGAATAGGAGATCCAACGATATGTTGAGAGTCGATCACCAATCAAGCATCGGAATTGCACTCGTTGGTGGGATATGCGGAGGACTTCCCAGCTCTCCCTGCAGGCTTGTGCCATGCGTGAGGCTTGGCCGTTAGTCTGAGCAAATGAATGCTAGACCGCATGGAAATTAAAGTGCATGTCCCCAAATTTTGAGTCTAAGCTCTAGTGGCAGCTCCACAAATTGAGGAAATGAATTGTTGTTCTTTGTCATGCCGGACATGGATAGCTATTGTTGCCTAAACCGTGAAGGCCCAGTCCCTCCACTGTGGGGTGCTAGTTGTTGGTCTTTTTGTGATGTTTTCTTCAGCTTATATAGGAACTAACTACTCGATTTGAAGTACACTTTTTGGTGTAAGCAATGACATTAGATCAATAAGGTGGTTGATATGTAGGGTGTGTGAGCCAGGAGATCACACAATCATTGCTAAAAGCCCCTTGCATCGCACTAATCTAGAGCTTGTACACTCTACAAGTGTGCGATTAATTTTTCATGTGTGTTTTACTTTCTTCAAGGAGACCTAGGTTGAAATACAAGATCTCATCTTCTCTGTCTCTTTCCAGGATTTCCTCCCTGGCTAAGAGACGTTCCCTATAAAGCGAAAATCCCTGTAAACCAAAGCATGACCCTATCACACTAAAAAACAATAAATACCATAACAAAGAACAAATTTCTGATATTCTTGGTGCGTTGATCTATTCTAATACTTCTACTATCTCATATACACCAAGCGGATTTATTTTATCTTTTAAATTAGTCAAATGATTCTAATCTATATCTAGCTAGTTTTTCAACTTCTATTCTTCTATAACACTAAAATATATCTCAATAGTATATTTATAACTTCAGAGTAGCAAATTACTTAGAAAAGTTACACTCATTCATATATAAATGATTATTGATTAATTTATCCAAAGGTTGGCTAAACTACGAAGCATTCACTGGGATGGGTGCACATGACCAACTAGTCACGTTTTGTTGTGTCAAATACGCGCAAAGAGCTTGCAGCACACCCTGTGCTAATCGCATCTTCCCAACAGGCCATGAGCTTAGGTCGCGTCTTTGACTACAATTGGCATCGTTGGCTTGCTGCCATATCTGTGTGCCATATCTCCCACCAAGATGGCTCCTTTATTTCTTTTTTACTTTTAGCATCCTGCCAAAGTCACCAAGTTCGATAACTAAGTTCATCACCATTTTGATGATTGCTAACTTTGTAGACGAACCATGGATGCAACCTTGCAGAGAATTGTATCCGACCTTCTGGTAAGACTGCAAAATCCCTTGAATGAGGTATCCAATGAGCTTTACCTATTCTATTTTCATCTTTTCATCGTCGTTTTGGTTGTGACGAGGGGAATTTTGAGGAAATCGGACCAAATTGGGATCCTCGAAAAGTAAGTTGAGGTATTCATTGTTGTTGGAAAGGGGGGCTGGTCAGGTGATATAGCCGAAGCCCCTTAGTCGATAGGTCTATAGTTGAATAAGCTATAGTAGAATATAATATATTGAAGAACTTGATAGCTATCTAGAGA
>Ga0182030_10014237_pt1 | contig 15730 bp, 17 predicted proteins | sample 812S3MmetaG_FD_121299 | JGI IMG/M metagenome (GOLD analysis project Ga0182030, IMG submission 121299) | Permafrost microbial communities from Stordalen Mire, Sweden - 812S3M metaG (Illumina Assembly) | ecosystem: Environmental > Terrestrial > Soil > Wetlands > Permafrost | place: Sweden...
CCACCAGCTCCGCAGCGCGCTCGATCACGCCGAGGATGTTGGAGTCGATCAGGAAGTTCTGACCGAGATCGCGGTCGGGGCGAACCCCGAACTGGCGCAGCCGCCTGAGACTCGGCTGCGCGGGCACGCCCTGCTCTGCGCTCACGTGTGCCCAGTCATGGTTATGCCCACCCGAAGATGCGAGCTGCGTTGCGCTCCACCGCTGCCCCCAGCTCGGCGACGCCCACGCCGCGCAGCTCCGCGACGAACTGCAGCGTGTGCGCAACGAACGCAGGCTGGTTGCGCTGCTTGCGCACCACCTGCGGCGTGAGATAGGGCGCATCGGTCTCCACCAGCAGGCGATCCTCCGGCACGAGCGTGGCGGCGTGCGCGAGCTCAGCGGCGCTCTTGTAGGTGACGTTGCCGGCGAACGAGATCGCGTAGCCGCGCTCAAGGCAGGTTTGGAGGTGCTCGGGCATGGAGAAGCAATGCAGCACCACGCTCACGCCCTCCGCTTCGGTGGCGAGTTGCGCGAGCGTGTCCTGCTCGGCGGCGCGGCAGTGGATCACGAGCGGCTTGCCGGTGTTGCGCGCGAGCTCGATCTGAGCGGCGAAGGCGCGCTGCTGATCGGCGCGCGGGGCGCCGTCACGGTAGAAGTCCAGACCGGTCTCGCCGATCGCCACGCAGCGCTGGTGCGCGGCCAGCGCTTCGAGTTCCGCGCGGTCGGCGTCGTCAAAGCCCGTTGCGGAGTTGGGGTGCCGGCCGACCGCCGCGTACACCTGCGGGAACGCCTCGGCGGCCAGCAGCGCGGCGCGGCAGGAGCCGCCGTCGATGCCGACGGTCAGGATGCGCGTGACGCCCGCCGCCTCAGCTGCCGCCACAAGCTCGGTGTTGGCGGGCTCGCAGAGGTCGAGGTGGGTGTGGGAGTCGATCACGACTGCGAATCGACCATCTAGGACTCCTGCAGATCCTTCGGGAACAGCGAGTCGATGGCGCTCACGCGCTCCACCCTTCCCGCGCCGAACTCGCCGGCCTCATAGGAGATCTCGGGCGCGGACAGCGCTGCCAGCAGGCGTTCGGCGCTCGCGGGAATGTAGGGCCACAGCAGCACCGCCACGGCACGCACGCCCTCGACAAGCGTGCGCAGCACCATGTCGAGCTCCCCGGCCGCGTGCTCGTCTTTGGCGAGCTTCCACGGCGCCTGCTCCTCCACGTAGCGGTTCAGGCGCTTGACCCGCTGCCAGATCTCGTCGAGCGCGGTGGTCAGCTCCGCGCGATCGATGTGCGCGGCGACCCGCTCGCGCATACCGGCGAAGTCGGTGAGCAGCACGGGGTCGAACTCGCCGGCGGAGACGGCGCCATCGCGGTAGCGGGTGAGCATCCCGATCGTGCGACTGGCGAGGTTGCCCAGCTCGTTGGCCAGCTCGCTCTCGTAGCGCAGTTCGAGGGCGGTGGTGGAGACGGTGCCGTCCTGGCCGAAGGGCACGTCGCGCAGCAGGTAGAAGCGCAGCGCGTCCTCGCCGAAGCGCTCGATCACGTCGAACGGGTCGAGCACGTTGCCCAGCGACTTGCTCATCTTCTCGCCGTCCATCAAGAGGAAGCCGTGCACGAAGACGTGTTCGGGCAGCTCGATCCCCGCGGCCATCAACAGCGCCGGCCAGTACACGGTGTGAAAGCGCAGGATGTCCTTGCCGATCAGGTGATAGCTGGCCGGCCAGAAGCGCTCGGTCAACGTGCCAGGAGCATCGGAGATGGAGGCCGAGGCAGGCGCGTAGGAGAGCGCGGAGTAGTAGTTGAGCAGCGCGTCGAACCACACGTAGAACACGTGCTCCTCATCCCACGGCACCTGCACGCCCCACGTCAGCTTGTGGCGCGTGAGCGGCACGTCGCGCAGCCCTGAGCGCACGAAGGACAGCGCCTCGTTGTAGCGGCTGCGCGGCGCCACGAAGTCCTCGTGCTCGCCGTACAGCCGCTCCAGCGGCTCCTGGAAGGCGGAGAGCTTGAAGAAGTAGTTGTCCTCCTGCTCGCGTGTGAGCTCGATGTGGTGAATCGGGCAGCGGTTGCCATCGTCGACTTCGTTGTCGGCCTTGAAGTCGGCGCAGCGCGGGCAGTACCAGCCCTCGTAGGTGCCCTTGTAGACGTAGCCGTTGTCGCGCACCCGCGAGAGCACATCCTGCACGACCGCTTCGTGCTGCGGGTCGGTGGTGCGGATGAAGAAGTCGTTGCTCGCGTTCAGCTGCGGAGCGAGCGCCTTGAAGCGCTCGCTGTTGCGGTCGGCGAGCGTCTGCGGGTCGATGCCCAGCGCGTGCGCCGCGTCGGCGACGGGCTCGCCGTGCTCGTCGGTGCCCGTGAGGAAGAACACATCCTCGCCGCGCTGGCGGTGGTGGCGCGCCATCACGTCAGCGGCGATCGTGGTGTAGGCATGCCCCAGGTGGGGCACGGCGTTGACGTAGTAGATGGGGGTGGTGACGTAGAAGGACATTGCAGAGCAGGCTACTGCCCAGTGCGCAGCAGCTCCCTGTAAAGCTCGTTGGCGGCAAGGCCTGTGAGCTTCGCCACGGCGCTCGCCGCCGGACGTGCCCGCGCTCCGGCCTGCACCAGTTCGCCGACGGCCGTGAGCGCGTGCTCAATCGATGCCTGCTGCGCGGGCACTGCGCCACAGACGAGCACCACCTCGCCGCGCGGCGGCTGCTCGCGGTAGTGGGCCGCCAGCTCGGCGGCGCTGCCGCGCGCCACTTCCTCGTGCAGCTTGGTCAGCTCTCTGCACACAGCCACCGGCCGCTGGGGGTGCTGCTCGGCCAGCAGCGCGAGCGTGGACGCGAGCCGCCGCGGGGACTCGAAGGCGACGATCGTGTCCGACGCGTCGCCCAGCAACTTCAGCAGCTCGCCGCGAGCGCGCGGCAGAAAGCCGACGAAGCGCCAGCTCTCGCACGGCAGGCCGGAGGCCACGAGCGCCGTCACCACGGAGCTCGGCCCGGGCAGCACTTCCACGGGCAGCTCCGCTTCCAGGCAGGCGCGGACGAGAGCGAAGCCGGGGTCGGACACGAGCGGCGTGCCGGCGTCGGATACGAGCGCGACCACAGCGCCGTCGCGGACGCGCTGCACGAGATCCTCCGCGCGGGCGCGTTCGTTGTGCTCGTGCAGGCTGACGAGCTTTGCGCGGATGCCATGGCGATCGAGCAGCACCTTCGTGTGGCGTGTGTCCTCGCAGGCGACTGTATCGGCGGCGGCGAGCTGGGAGAGCACGCGCAGCGTGATGTCCTCGAGGTTGCCGATCGGGGTGGGGCATACGACCAGTCGCCCGACCGGCGCGTCGGTGCGATTCATCTGGCAAATATAGGGTCCTGCCCATGGCACCAGAACGCGACGAGCCGCCGCAGTACAATCGCTACCGCGCCCGGCGGAGGTTGTTCGGCGGCGCGGAAGAGGATTTGGGCGGCAGCGGGCGGGGATCGGCGGAGCCGCAGCGACCGCGCAGCCCACGAGCGCCGGCGCCGGCCGGCGAGCCCAAACGCGTGAGTCGACTGCGGCGCAGGGCGCCGCTGAGAGCACGCCGCAGCGGCGGATGGCGGCGCTGGCTGCGGCCGAGGCGCATCCTGCCGAGCCTGATCGGGCTGGTATTCGCCTGGCTGCTGCTCTCGCTCGTGCTGTTCCTGCTCAGCTCGCACTTCAACCGCACGTCGCTGCCGTCGAACGTGGCGAGCGTGCTCGACTCGGCTGGGAACCCACTGACGTCAGCCAACAACATCCTCGTGCTCGGCTCGGATCGCCGCCAGAAGAACAGCAGGGAACCCGGAGCGGAAACCACCGGCTTCGGCCGCTCCGACACGATCATGCTGATCCGCACCGGCGGCGGCCACTCGGCGCGCCTGTCGATCCCGCGCGACACCGTCATCGAAATCCCCGGCCACGGCCTGGAGAAGATCAACGCCGCTCACGCCTACGGCGGCCCTGCGGAGTCGGTGTCAGTGATCAAGAACTGGCTCGGGATACCCATCAACCACGTGGTGGAAGTCAACTTCGAAAACTTCCCGGCACTGATCGACGCCATGGGTGGCGTGACTTACACGGGCGGCTGCATCGTCTCCAATCTCGACGGCGGCTCGGCCGACGGCGGCTTCACATTGCGACTCAGCGCCGGCACCCACCACCTCGACGGCAAGCAGGCCCTGGCGCTGGCGCGCACCCGCGAGAACCTCTGTCAGCGCAACGAGACGGACATCCAGCGCGAGGAACACCAGCAGGCGCTGTTCAACGACATGAAGGCCCAGCTGCTGTCCCCGTCGAGCTTCCTGCGGCTGCCCTGGATCGCCTGGGACGCCCCGCCGGCGATCATCTCGGACATGAGCGGCACGGAACTGCTGGCGATGTTTGCGGCTCTCGCCATCACGGGCACGCCGCCGACTCACGTGCTCGCGCCCACCGGTCAGACGAGGCTGCCGAGCGGCGAAGAAGGGTTGACGATCTCCGAAGAAGCCCGCCGCGCAGACGTGGCGCGCTTCATGAGCGGCTGAGAAGGTCTGAGCTGTCAGCTCTTGGCGGCGACGGGCTTTGCGTCGCTCTTCGCCTTGGCGGAGCTGTCGCTCTTGCCCTCCGAGGAGGGTGAACTCTTGGAAGACCCCTCGCCGGAGGACTTCTCGGTCGACGTCTTCGACGAGGAGGAGTCATCCGATGAGCCGCCCTCGCCACCGGATGACTTGGACTTGTCGGCCGCGGCCGCCGTCTCACGTTGGCGGTTGCGCGTGCCGTAGTCGGTGTTGTAGAAGCCTTTGCCCTTGAAGTGAACGGCGGGCGCGTGCAGAACGCGCTGCACCGGCACGCCCGTATCCGGGTCGACGGTCAGCGGCTCGTCTTTGAAGGACTGCTGCAGTTCAAACGTGGTCCCATCGGGACGCTTGTACTCGTAGATCGGCATATCAAGCCGATTATAGGTGTGTCAATCGGTGAGCAAGGCCTGCGCGCACTTGATGCCGGCGCACACCGTGTCTGAAAAATCGCGATCGGGCTCGCTCAGCATCCGCAGCGCGAAGCCGTCGCCGAGCGAGAAAAGTATCTCCGCCACCACTTCGGGCTCAGCGTGCAAACGCAGGATTCCCTCGCCCTGGGCGGCTGCGAGCATGCCCGCAACCTGCTCGCGCGTGCGACGCATCAGCCCTGCGTACTCAGCGGCGATGTCCTCGTTGCGGCGAGAAAGCGTGAAGAGCTCGAACACAAGCGTTACGAACTCCGGGTCGTCATTGAGCGTGTCCTGCAGGTTCTGAGCCATCAGCCCGATGAAGTCCCTGGCGCTCTTGGCGGTTGATAGTTGCCGCTCGAGTCGCTCAAGGCGCAACTCGCAGTCGCGGCGAACGGCCTCCACGAGCAGCTGCTCCTTGGTGCCGAAGTAGTAGTGCAGCAGCCCGCGCGAAACGCCGGCCTCGCGAGAGACGTGCTCGAAGGTGGAGCCGGCGGTGCCGCGCTGGGCGACGCTGCGGCGCATAGCGTCGATGATGCGCTTCGCCTTCTCGCCCGACAGCGATCGTGCGGGGGCCGTGGTCGTCCGCTCATGCGGCTGCGAGCGCTGCTCGACAGCCTCCTCCACTGGGCTTACATCCAGCACGCTCATCCTTGGCCCCCTTCTTAACTGTTCTGTTCAGACGTTTGACGAATCAGCCGCCAGCCACTGTCTCAGGCGCGGGCGCCGGGGTGGCCGGCGCGGTCGTGGAACTGTAGTCGAACTCCTCCTCGGCGCCGAACATCATGTCCAGCGCCTTCGAGCGCAGACTCTCGCTCAACGCGAGCGCCAGGACGGCCGACACTGTGAGAAGCAGCAGCGAACGTTTGACAGCGCGAGCCTTGCCGGCTCCGCAACTCTTGCCCGTGGTGCTCGTCTTGCCCTTGGCGCTCGTGCCCTTGGGCGACTCCGCGTCACTCAACTTGCCCTTCTTGTCTTTCCCAGCCATGTTCCGCACCACCTCTGCCGAAAGCTTGCAGGTCGCTCCCAATATACCCCCCGGCGAGATGCGTCAAGCGATCAGCTGTGAAGCGCGGCCTGCTCCTGGGCGGACGGGAACGACCACGCGGCGCGAGTGCGCCGCTCCTGGCGAAACACGAAGCGCATCTGCTGCGGCGGCCGCAGCTGTGCCTCGTGCGGCCGGAACGTGGCGCACGGCTCATCCAGCTCGAGCGCACACAGCAGGTTCACGCGAAAGAAGCACTGCTCGCAGCTGACCTTCTGCGCAGCGCGCTTGGGCGTACGCCTACCTTGCGTAATCTGCACCGACAAACTGCCCCCTGAACAAGAATTCGACTGGACTGGACGACTGCGATCAAAGCAGTAATCGCAAGCCCGCTCAAGGGCGGCGCGCAGGCCAGCCCGCAAAACGCAGACAAAACTATTTTCTAGTCGGAAATAGCTCGAAACCAGTCACTTTCCTGTGACAACCGCGCCTGTGGGCCCGCACTTTCCGAGCGTTTCCAGGGCCGGGCCCGGCGCGCGTCATCATTGATGTATGCGCATCCTCGTCACAGGCGCCAGCGGCTTCGTGGGCGCCCAGCTCGTGCCGCGGCTGCTGGCCGATGGACACTCTGTGGTGGCGGTTGCGCGCGACGAGCAGAGAGTGTGGGCGGCACTCGCCGACCGACTGCAGGACCGGCACCGCGGGGCCCTGGAGGTTCGCAGCGTAGATGCCATCGGCGGCCGCGGGTTGGACGAGGCCCTCGCTGGGGCTGAGGTTGCCTACTACCTGATCCACTCGATGGAGCGCCCGCCCGCTGCGGGCGGCTCGTTCGTGGAGCGCGAGCGCCTGGCCGCGACCACGTTCGCGCAGGCGGCCAGCCGTGCGCGCGTCCCGCGCCTGGTGTACCTGGGAGGCCTGCTGCCGAGCGGCGCAGGAGCGGCTGTGCCGAGCGGACAGGCAGATCCGGTCTCGCGCCACCTCGCCAGCCGCAGAGAGGTGGAGGAGATCCTCATGAACGCCGTCTCCGATTCGATCGCGTTGCGCTCATCGATCGTGATCGGGGCCAGATCGCGGTCGTTTCGGCTGCTGGTGCGACTGGTGGAGCGACTACCGGTACTCACACTGCCGGCGTGGCAGCACTTCAGTACACAGCCGATCGACGCCCGCGACATCGTGGAGATGTTGGCCGTGTGCGCCCAGGCAACACCCGCCGTAACCTCGCTCCAGGCCGGAGGTCCCGACACGCTGACATACGGGGAGATGCTCTCCCGTATCGCGGAGTTGATGCTTGTGAACCGCCCCTCGATCAGGTTCAAGGTGAATCTCACCCCGGTGGCCGCACGCGTCGTGGCAGCCGTCGTCGGTGAGGACCCGGAGCTGGTGCTGCCGCTGATGGAGGGACTGCAGAGCGACCTCCTCGTCGCCGCCGACGACGCCGCCGAGCACCTGAAAGTTTCATTGCACTCGTTTGATGCAGCTGTTGAACACGCTTTGGCGGAATGGGAACGATACGAGCCGCTGGCAGCGCGCTGACGCCGTGAACGCTGCGAAGCGCCACCAGCAGCTACCGTTCTGCGCCGGCGGCAGCGCAGCTGCCTCCCTCCCATGAGCCTAGTCACCGCCTCGATCCGGATTGAAGCCACACCGCTTGAAGTGTGGGAGACCGTCATGGACCCCTCGTGTTTGGAGAAGTGGGTCACGATTCACCGCAAGCTGATCCACGCCGACGGCGGCGCACCGCGGGTGGGATACACGATGGACCAACAAATCCATATGCGCGGAGTCAGCCTCGAGGTTCACTGGAAGCTCGTTAAGTGCCGCCCCTGCGAGCTTGCGGTCTGGGAGGGCCGCGGACCCGCCCGCTCCCATGCCCGCAGCGAATACGTCCTCATCAGAGACGGTGAGGGCACGCGATTTGACTATCGCAACGAGTTCCGTCCCCCGCTGGGGCCGGTTGGCGCGATTGTCAGTCGTGCGCTCGTTGGAGGGATACCGGAGCGCGAGGCAAATCGCACCCTGGAGCGGCTGCGCGCTCACCTCGAACGGTAATCAGAGAGAATTGGTGTAAGGTCAAGCCTTAAACGGTGTGACCGATCACACCCAAACTAGTGAAGAGGACTCAAAATCGTGACCGACTTTCTTGACGAGAAGCGCCAGGAGATCACGGCTAGGCTGAAGGAGCTGAAGCCGCTCGTGGACGAGTACAGCCGCCTCGAGGCCGCAGTTGCGGCCCTCGCGGGAGTGGGCGCAGCCCCTGCAAAAAGCGCTGCCGCAGTGGCCGCCCCCGCCGCAGAGGCACCCCGCCGTCGTGGACCGGGCCGCCCGCGTGGTTCAGTGAACCGCACGGCCGCACCCGCAACGGCAACAGCAACGGCAGCCCCCAAAGCAGCACGCAAAGCGGGTCGTCCCGCCGGCAGCCGCCGTGCCGGTCGTCGCAAAGGCAGTGGCACGCGCGCCGCTGAAGCTCTGTCGCTGGTGCAGGGACAGCCCGGCATCACGATCCCCGAGCTGGCAGCAAAGATGGGCATCAAGCAGAACTACCTGTACCGCGTCCTGCCCGGACTTGAGCAGGAAAACAAGGTGGAGAAGAAGGGCCGCGGCTGGTCACCCAAGTCCTAGTCTCGCGTCCCCTGGCGGCGTCCTCGTTCGCTCGCGTGCGAAGCACGCCACGCTCGCTGCGTCCTTGCCAGTGAACGCGATCCGTCGGACTTCGGCGTGGCTGTGAGACATATTGGGGATTCCGTAGGTAAGTAAGACGGATTTAGGTATTGGAAGAGGAGGGGCGTGGTGCAGGGTGGCCGCGCCCCTCGCTTTTTAAGCGGTACGAGTGGGTTGCGACAGGCGGCATCGCCACTCCGCAGCGCGAGCCCCTGAGCATTGAACGCCAACCTCGGGGGTGAAGGGCGGCCCAGAAGGTAGCGGTGGGTAGAAAGTCGCTTCTACCGCCACAAAAAAGCGCCCCGCCCGGGGTTACCAGGCGAGGCGCTGTGTGTTGCACGAAGCATGTTTCAGGTGTTATAGCTGTCTAGAACACCTCAAAACAGCTCCGGACTACACATGGAGCACGAGCCCCCGCCGGGCCTGCGTCCTAGATGAGGCCCTGGCTTGAGACTGTGTCGCGCTCGGATACGAGCTCGGCGATGGTGGCGTCGATCTTGGACTGGGAGAACTCGTCGATGTCGAGGCCCTGCACGATTGAGTACTCACCGTTTGCGCAGGTGCAGGGGAAGCCGCTGATGAGGCCCTCTGGAACGCCGTAGGAGCCGTCGGATGCCACGCCCATGGAGACCCAACCGCCATCGGTGCCGGCCACCCAATCGTGCACGTGGTCGATCGCTGCACTGGCGGCGGACGCCGCGGAGGATGCGCCGCGCGCCTCGATGATGGCGGCGCCACGTTTGCCGACGTTGGGTAGGAAGTCGTTTTCTATCCACGCCTGGTCGTCCACCACGGCTGCCGCCTGCTGGCCGCCAACCTTGGCGTGGAACAGGTCGGGATACATCGTGGGTGAGTGGTTGCCCCACACGCCCATCTCCGTCACATCGGTAACGGGCACGGCGAGCTTGTTGGCCAGCTGTGCCACCGCGCGGTTGTGGTCCAGGCGCAGCATCGCTGTGAAGCGCTCGCGCGGAATATCGGGAGCGTTGTTCATCGCGATCAAACAATTCGTGTTGGCAGGATTACCTACGACGAGGATCTTCACGTCAGAGCCGGCGTTGTCGTTGAGCGCCTTGCCCTGCACGGTGAAGATCTTGCCGTTCTCTGAAAGCAGCTCTGCGCGCTCCATGCCCTTGGTGCGCGGACGCGAACCCACCAGCAGCGCCACGCCGGCGCCATCGAAGGCTTCACCGGGCTGGTCGTGCAGGTCGAGGTTGGCGAGCAGCGGGAAGGCGCAGTCCACGAGCTCCATCGCCACGCCCTCCAGCGCCCCCATCGCCTGCGGGACCTCCAGCAGGCGCAGATCCACGGGCTGGTCGGGGCCGAGCATCTGGCCGCTGGCAATGCGGAACACGAGGCTGTAGCCGATCTGGCCGGCTGCGCCCGTTACGGTAACTCGTACTGGGTTGCTCACAAGTTCATCTCCTGGTGATGTGCTTTGGGTCGTGGATAGGGATATCTATTTGCGATCGAGTGCCGCTCCGGGGGCTCAGCCCACGGCCAGGCGGAGGTTCTCGTCGATCGCGGCGAGGAACTCCTGCGTGGTCTGCCACGGCTGCTCCGGTCCTACCAGCAGCGCAAGGTCCTTGGTCATCTTGCCGCTTTCCACCGTCTCTATGCAGACACGCTCGAGCGTGTCCGCGAAGGCGCTCACCTCCGGCGTACCGTCCATGCGCCCGCGCGCGGACAGGCCGCGCGTCCACGCGAAGATCGACGCGATGGGATTGGTGGAGGTGGGCTTGCCCTGCTGGTGCTGGCGGTAGTGACGCGTGACGGTGCCGTGCGCCGCCTCCGCCTCGACGGTCTTGCCGTCCGCTGTCATCAACACGCTCGTCATCAACCCGAGTGAGCCGAAGCCCTGCGCGACCGTGTCGGACTGCACGTCGCCGTCGTAGTTCTTGCACGCCCACACGTAGCCGCCTTCCCACTTCAGCGCGGAGGCGACCATGTCGTCGATCAGGCGGTGTTCATAGGTGATGCCCGCCGCCTCGAAGTCCGACTTGAACTCAGCCTCGTAAACCTCCTCGAAGATGTCTTTGAAACGTCCGTCGTAGCGTTTGAGGATGGTGTTCTTCGTGGACATGTACACGGGGTAGACGCGGTCCAATCCGTAACGCAGCGATGCGCGGGCGAAGTCGCGGATGGAGTCGTCGAGGTTGTACATCGCCATGGCGATGCCCGCGCTGGGGAAGTCGTACACGTCCAGCTCGATCGGCTCGCCGCCGTCCGCAGGTGTGAAGGTGAGCGCCAGCTTGCCCTCGCCGGGAACGAGCATGTCCGTGGCGCGGTACTGGTCGCCGAAGGCATGGCGGCCGATCACGATCGGCTTCGTCCAACCGGGTACGAGGCGGGGGATGTTGGAGATCACGATCGGCTCCCGGAAGATCACACCGCCGAGGATGTTGCGCACGGTGCCGTTGGGGGAGCGGTACATGTCCTTCAGCCCGAACTCCTCCACCCGCGCCTCGTCCGGTGTGATCGTGGCGCACTTCACGCCCACGCCGTGGCGCTTGATCGCCTCCGCCGCTTCCACCGTGATGCGATCGTCGGTGGCGTCGCGGCTCTCGATGCCGAGGTCGTAGTACTTCAGATCCACATCCAGATAGGGGAGGATCAGCTGCTCCTTGATGAACGACCAGATGATCCTCGTCATCTCGTCGCCGTCCAGCTCTACAACGGGATTCTCAACCTTGATCTTGGCCATGTTTGGGTCCTTGCGATGGGGGCGATGGAGGGACCCGAGCCGGCAGCTCTCCAACGCAGCTCAGGCTCAATGCTGTCCGGGGGGCGCGGCGCCGAGGACTGCGGCACGGGCCGCCGATGCTATCGCCCGCAGACGTAGCGGCGTTGGGAGCAGAGGCCACGCAGGGTCAGCCTCAGTCGGTTCTGTCGCGCTGGCGTTCCAGTGCAGCGTGCAGCTGAGGGAGGGCGGCAAGGTCCTTCGCGCGTCCGGCGGCCGTCTTGCTGCGGATGATGTCCGGCAGTGACGCGATCGCGATTTGAAGGCCCTCGCCGAGCGGCTGGCGATGGGCGGCTTGCTTGAGGTCCTCGTAGCCGCTTGTACCGTCGGGGCGGACTGTGATGTCGAGATCGCCAGCGTCGGTGCTGAGGTTGAGGATCTCGGTGCGCGCGAGCAGGCGCGGGTCGGCGGGGAGTGGGACGGGCGGCTCACCAACGCCAGTGCGGATCGCAGCGTGCAGTTCCTCGAGTGCTGCAGCGAGACGGTTCAGGTTGGCGAGGTCGGTTGCTGGGGTGATGTCGATATCCCGCGTTACGACATTCACGCCGGCGAGCACCGCAGCGTAGCCGCCGATCACCACGCACTGGACCTGGCAGCGCGCGAGCACCGCAAGAATCCGATCGGGATTGAATTGCGGGATCTCAGGCGGCACGGACGCTCGGCGCGGCGTTCGCGAGTTCGAGCGTGCGACGTAGGGCGGGCACGTGTGACCGCTCGTCGGAGGCCTCGGCGATCCGCACGAGATCGACGAGCGACGCGACGTTCACACTGATGTTCTCATCGAGCTGGATCACGGTAGCGTCCCGGCGGAGATCCTCATACCCCTGGGTGGCCGCCGGTGCCGGTGCGAGCAGAAGCTCACATCCCTCCAGCGCGTAGCGCGAAGGGGCGTCGATCATCGCGCTCGTTGGCGTTACCTGGGCGATTGCTCGACCGTCGGCGCAGGCAATCGCGGCACTCAGCCGCTCGCGCTGGCCAGCGCGCGGGACAATCACGACCGTGGGGCTGAGCGGCAACAACGGCGAGCCGCGAAGGACCTCGCCAAGATCGCCGATCAGCACGTACGCCACTCTTGCGCGCTGGAGTGCCGCAAACACCCTGAGCACATCGACAGCCACAGGAGATGTGTCGACACCCGCGGCCTGGGCCTGGGCGGCACGCAGCGGCTCTGCTTCGCACAGCGCCCGCTCAAGGCGCTGCGTCGGCGCGAGCGCAAGCGCAGCAGCGATCTGCCGGTCGTAAGAGTCATCCGCGCGCGTCAGGCCAACGGTGAGTTCAAGCCCGCATGCAGCAACCAACGCTCGTAGACGCTCAAGCGACGGCATCACCCGCCCGCGCTCGTAGCGAGCGATCTCCTGCTGCGCAACGCCCGCACGCGCCGCGAGATCGCGCTGCGAAAGCCCTGCGCTGCGACGGGCCTGGACAAGAAGAAGCGCACTGACCACAACGCGATTGTACCACTCGTGATGTAGGCCGACTACATATATGTAGTCGCTACTTATGCGCCGAGTTCGCCAACCTCATTCGCTCCAGCTCGCCTGGAAGGCGTGCGCAACCAGCACCCTTGGGCGTCCGCCGGCGAACGGGACCGTTGCGAGCTTGTCGCCGAACGCGGGCCCCTCCAGCCCTCCCTCCTCCACCAGCACCGTGCGCCCGTCGCGCGAGAGTCCCACGCCCAGCAACGGACTGCTGCTGAGTTCGCGTGCGCGGCCGGAGCCCACCGACACGGTCCATGCCTCGCTGTTGTCCTCCCCCTCGAACTCCGCCAGCATCCTCTTCCCATCGCTTGAGATCGCCAACGGCACGAGACCCGCGTCCAGCACGTTCACGGGTATGTGGGTGAGCCGGTGCGGCGCTCTGCCGTTCAGCGGCGCCAGCCAGATCTGCAGTTCCGAGCCCTCCCGGCGGTAGCGGGAGTGGTCGTAGGCGATGTAGCCGTGGCCCCACACCGGGTTGAGGCTGTGACCGTCGTGGGTCAGCGCATGCGCGTCCGAGCCGTCGGGGTTCGCAACGTAGAGGTTCACCGAAGCCGACTCCAGCTGGGAGGGGGCGCGACCGTAGACGATCCTGTCGCTGCCGTCCGTGGCGAAGCTCGCGCCCTCGATCTGGCCGTGCGCCACCGTGATCACCGTCCCCGTGCTCGTGTCGATCACCACCAGGCCCGAGTGCTGCTGCGCGTCTTCCGGGATCGTCGTCGACTGCAACTGCACCGCCACATACCTCGAATCGGCAGACCATGCGATCGGCGTTGCCGTATCGGAGCCGAGGCTGAGGTAGTCCTGCGCCGCGCCCGTCGCCGTGGAGTAGACCGCAATCGCAGGGCCCGTTTCCTGACTGCCCGCAACAGTCCCAAACACACCCGCCGCGACCGCCTGCCCGTTCGGCGAGATCAGCGGGCTCACGCCAGGACCCAGGCGCGCCGCTGCGCTGCCATCGGCCGCCGCCGTCCACACGGTTGAAAGCGACTGTTCCGTCTGCTTCACATACGCAAGCGCCGGCGCCGCGCTCGCGACAGCGGCCTCGGAGCAGAACCCCGGCAACGCCACCACGAGCATCCCGCCGAGAGCTGCCAACACGGTCCTGCGAACGCCACTCCGCGGTTTCACCATCGACCCAGCCTACATAGGCGACCACATGCGTAGAAACCCACACGCACAACAGTGCCCAATCGCGCACCCGTTCTGCTTAACTGTCCACATGGCCAGTATCGCTTCCCAGCCGGCAGTGGGGGACGCGCCGTGGCAGACGCACACGGTGACCAACCAGCCCCAGCCGCTGGAGGGTGTGAACGTGTTCGCCAGCAACACACCGCTGGTTGAGGCCGTTCAGCGCGAGGGCGCCGACTGGATCGCCGAGCGTGCCAGCCGGCTGGGCGAGTTCGTGGGCGGCGAGCCACAGCAGCAGTGGGGCCGGCTGGCCAACGAGAACAGGCCGGTGCTGAAGACCTTCGACCGTTACGGGCATCGCATCGACGAGGTCGAGTTCCACCCCGCCTGGCACAAACTGATGCGTATGGGAGTGGAGAACGAGCTGCACTCTCTTCCGTGGACGAGCGACGAGCCCACCGCTCACGCAGCCCGCGCTGCGCTCTACATGACCGCCATGCAGGCCGAGGCAGGCTTCGCCTGCCCTATCACGATGACTTTCGCCGTCGTCCCCGCCCTGCGCGCCCAGCCGGAGCTCGCAGCCGAGTGGGAGCCACTGATCACCGCCTCCACCTATGACCCGGCTTCTGTGCCCGCAGCGCAGAAGGGCTCCGCCATCGCGGGCATGGCCATGACCGAGAAGCAGGGCGGTTCGGACGTGCGTGCCAACACCACCATCGCCACACCCATCGGCGGCGGCGGCGCAGGCGGCGAGTACGAGCTGATCGGGCACAAGTGGTTCTGCTCCGCTCCCATGTCCGACATCTTCCTCGTGCTCGCCCAGACCGACGACGGCCTCTCCTGCTTCCTGATGCCCCGCATCCTCCCCGACGGCACGCGCAACGCCTTTCACATCCAGCGTCTCAAGGACAAGCTCGGCAACCACTCCAACGCCTCCTCCGAGATCGAATTCCACAACGCCTGGGCGCAGATGGTGGGCGAGCCCGGGCGCGGCGTGCCCACCATCATCGAGATGGTCGGCCACACCCGCCTGGACTGCGTGATCGGCACCGCCGCCGGCATGCGCGTGGGCGTCGTCAATGCCACCCATCACGCCTCCCAGCGCAGCGCCTTCGGCAAGCTGCTGATCGACCAGCCCCTCATGCGCAACGTGCTCGCCGACCTCTGCCTGGAGTCCGAGGCCGCCACCGCCCTCGCCATGCGCCTCGCCCGCGCCTACGACGAAGCCCACGCCGACGCCCAGGCTGGCGAGAACTCCAGCGACGCCCAGCTCTTCAAGCGGCTCGCCACCGCCGTCGGCAAGTACTGGACCTGCAAGCGCGCACCCAACCACGCCTTCGAGTCGCTCGAGTGCCTCGGCGGCTCCGGCTACGTGGAGGAGTCCGGCATGCCCCGCCTCTACCGCGAGGCGCCCCTCGCCTCCATCTGGGAGGGGTCCGGCAACGTCATGAGCCTCGACGTGCTCCGCGCCCTCATGCGCTCGCCCCGCTCGCTCGAGGTCTTCCTGGCCGAGGTAGAGCTGGCCCACGGCGCCAACCACCGCCTGGACGCCCGCGTGGACTGGCTCAAGCAGCAGTTCGTCGACCCCGCCACGCTCGAGACGCGCGCCCGCCGTGTCGTGGAAGGGATGGCGCTCTGCCTGCAGGGATCCCTGCTCGTACGCCATGCCCCCAGCGCTGTCGCCGACGCCTTCTGCGCCTCCCGGTTGAGCGACGAAGGCGGACTGGAGTACGGCACGCTGCCCGCCGGCGTGGACTTCCAGGCGATCGTCGCGCGCGGACTTCCCCAGCAATAGACGGTTCCAAGCC
>Ga0182030_10014240_pt1 | contig 15725 bp, 12 predicted proteins | sample 812S3MmetaG_FD_121299 | JGI IMG/M metagenome (GOLD analysis project Ga0182030, IMG submission 121299) | Permafrost microbial communities from Stordalen Mire, Sweden - 812S3M metaG (Illumina Assembly) | ecosystem: Environmental > Terrestrial > Soil > Wetlands > Permafrost | place: Sweden...
ATTCTCCATATTCGCGCTTACCCTTCTTCCGCCTCCCGCAGCTTGGCGATCACAGTGAAGTCCTCGAGCGTGGTCGTATCACCCTTGATCTCCCCGTGCGTGGCCAGATCCCGCAGCAGGCGACGCATGATCTTGCCGCTGCGCGTTTTGGGCAGCGCTTCGGTAAACCGGATATCGTCCGGACGGGCAAGCGAGCCAATCTCTTTCGAGACCCACTTGCGCAGCTCGTCCTTCAACTGCTCGCTGGGATAGTTGCCGCTCTCAAGCGTTACAAAAGCGGAAATGGCCTGGCCCTTCAGCGCGTCCGGGCGGCCAACAACCGCGGCCTCGGCCACCTTGGGGTGCGCCACCAGCGCCGACTCCACTTCCATGGTGCCCAGGCGGTGGCCGCTCACGTTGATCACGTCGTCCACACGGCCCATGAGCCAGAAATACCCGTCGGCATCCATGCGCGCGCCGTCGCCGGTAAAGTAGCTGCCCTCGACGTCGCTCCAATAGGTCTTTTGATAGCGCTCCGGGTCTCCATATACGGTCCGCGCCATCGAAGGCCACGGCTTGCGGATCACCAGGAGGCCGCCGCTGCCCGCCGGCACCGGCTCGCCTTGCTTGTTGACCACCTCCGGCTGAATGCCGAAGAATGGCCGCGTCGCCGATCCAGGCTTGGTGGGCACCGCGCCCGGAATCGGCGCAATCAGAATCGCGCCCGTCTCCGTTTGCCACCAGGTATCCACAATCGGGCAGCGGTTGTGGCCGATCTTCTCCCGGTACCACATCCACGCCTCGGGGTTGATCGGTTCTCCCACCGTCCCCAGCAGCCGCAGCGAGGCCAGGCTGTGTTTCTCCACATGCTCGTTGCCCCACTTGATGAAGGCTCGAATGGCGGTTGGCGCCGTGTAGAAGATCGTCACCTGGTGGTCGTCGATAATCTTCCAGAACCGAGAGAAGTCCGGCCAGTTGGGCGCGCCCTCATACATCAGCACCGTGGCCCCGTTTTGCAGCGGCCCATACACCACATACGAGTGCCCGGTGACCCAGCCAATATCCGCCGTGCACCAGTAGACATCCTCGTCCTTTATGTCGAAGACGTACTTGGTTGTCAGGTAAGTCTGCACGGAGTAGCCGCCGGTGGTATGCACCAGTCCCTTGGGCTTGCCGGTCGTTCCCGACGTATAGAGGATGTAAAGCGGGTCTTCCGAATCCAATTCCTCAGCCGGGCAATCGGGCGCGGCGGCGGCCATCAGGTCCTGCCACCAGTGGTCGCGCCCCTCCACCATGGTTACGGGGCTACCGGTGCGGCGATATACCACTACGTGCTTCACCGTCGGACAGGCGTTCAGAGCTTCATCCACGGTCGCCTTGAGCTTGATTTCGCCGCCGCGCCGGTAGCTCGAGTCCTGCGTAAGAATGGCCACGCACGTTGAGTCGTTTACGCGGTCGGCAATGGCATTGGCCGCAAATCCGCCGAAGATGACCGAGTGAACGGCGCCGATGCGCGCGCAGGCCAGCAGGGCAATTGCCAGCTCCGGCGTCATGCCCATATAAACCGCCACGCGGTCGCCCTTCTTTATGCCCAGATCCTTCAGCGCGTTGGCGAACTTCTGAACTTCCACATGCAGCTCAGCAAAGGTAAGGCGGCGCACCTCGCCCGGCTCGCCCTCCCAAATCAGCGCTGTCTTGTTGCGGCGGCTCCCGAGCGCGTGCCGGTCGACGCAGTTGTAACTCAGGTTCAGCTTGCCGCCCACAAACCACTTGGCCCATGGCAAATCCCACTCCAACACCTTGTCCCAGGGCTTGAACCAGTGCAGTTCTTTCGCCGCGCCGGCCCAGAAACCCTCCGGATCGGCGATCGATTGTTTGTAGAGCACTTCATATTCGTCGAGGCTCTTGATGTGGGCCTTGGCGCTGAACTCCGGCGGCGGCGGAAACACGCGGAATTCGCGCAGTGTGGAGTCCAAATCCTGATTGGCAACGGCTAGCACGGGTATCGAAGACATGAAAACGTCCTTCTGGAAAAGAAAAAACTTAACTTGCGGCAGGCCACGGGATTGCAGTCCGCGTGAGACACCGTGTGCGTGTCACTTTAACGAGGCGGGGGCACACTCGGCAAGTACCTCACGGCGGAAGGCCGGACTCAGTTTGCCGCGCAGCTGCAACCGAAACCACCCGCGCTTGCCGATCCGGAATAAAATAAATGCAGAGAAGGGCCGGCAATGCTTCTGGAACTCGCCAAACCGCTCTCTTTCTTCCTGGCCATGCTGTCGCTCTATCCGGTGCTTGTGAGCGCGTTCTTCGTGCCGGGAAGCCATTGGCAGGAGCGGCTCACCCTGGCTCTTCTCAGGGTCTTGCTCGCCGGCTCGGTCGGCTTCGCGAGCGGCCTTTTTTTCGCTTGGCCGTCAGGCGCCAATGCGGGGTCGCAACAGTCGCTTCTAGCCACCTTGCCGGTCCGCATGTTCCTGTGGGCCATGGCCGGCATGGCTATTCTGTTTGCTGTGTCGTGGTATCTCGAAGAGTATTACGTTCCCATGATGCCCCATGGCTGTTGCAGGCGGTAATGGCCGCGCAGGCATTGAAAATGGAATTCAAGCTAAGCTGCTCGGGGCGAGGTGTGAATGTCAAGTTAATTTACGGGTTGAGGTCAGCGGGACTGCGACGCGGCCTTCTTGTGCGCCTCTACATAATCCCGCAGCGCGGCGTTGATGCGGCTCTGATAGCGCCGGCCGGTCGAGCGGAAGAACTGGATTACGTCGGCATCGAGGCGCAGCGTGATCTGCTGCTTGTTCTCCGCCGGAATCAATTCGGAGACGCGCCGCCAGCCAGTGATCCGCTCCGGCATATCGCTCAGGTCAATATCCTCATCCGGCATTGCCTTCGCCTCTTCCCACGCTGGGCGCTCCTCAGCAGTCACAGTCATCGTGGGCGGATTCGAGGGATCTAAATGGAATCTTACCGTTTTGGTCATTCCCAATTCTAAAGAGCCTGGGTGAGAAACTCTTCCAGCGCTTTGGAAACTACGGCGTTCAGTTTTTGATTTTGCTGTGCCGCAAAAAGTGCGGCCCGCTTATGCAGATCGGGGCCGACCCTCACGTTGAAGCTGCCTTTGAAAGGCTGGTCTGGTGTTTTGCCCTCCTCCGCGCAAAAGGCCAAATACTCATCCACAGCAGCGCGGAAATTCGACTCCAGGCTGTCCACGTCGGCCCCCTCATAAACAATGGCATCGCGAATCCCAAGCAGCAATCCATGCAAAACCCGATCCTCCGCACTGTATTCAACGGAGCCGTCATAACCCTTGTACTGCAGCGTCTGGCTCATGGAATCCTTCTCTCCTTGCGCAGAAATTGAATGACCGCTCTAACCTGATACGCCTTGAGAATCTTCGACGGATGAGGCTCGTGCAGGAAAAACAAAGCTCCAGTTGCAGGATCGAAGAACTTTCTGCCCGAACCGCCGGATGTCCGTAGTTGAAATCCGAGGGAGGTCATCAACGACAGCAGTTCATCCCATGTGAAATCCTGAGGCTTGGCAAGAAGTCGCGTAACAGCCTTTTGCAGCTTAGACAATCGGCATTCCCGTCAATCTGCAACTAAATTCAGTTACAGAATAGCATGACCTCAAAGATTCCGTCCAATTTGATTGCCAGCCAAAGCTACTTCTCATACCGTTTCTGATGCCACGCCCAAGCCGTGCGAACAATCTCATCCAGCTCGGTGTATCTCGGCTTCCAACCCAGTTCCCGAATCGCCTTTTCCGAACTGGCAACCAGCACCGCCGGGTCGCCCGAGCGGCGCGGGTGGACCTCGGCCGGAATCGGATGCCCGGTTACGCGGCGCGCCGACTCGATGACTTCGAGCACACTGAAGCCCTTTCCGTTACCAAGGTTGTAGATGAGCGGACCAAAGTTGTAGTCTCCGCCTTCGGGCGTTTCCGGTGTCTTATCCAGGGCCGCTAGCGCCAGAAGATGCGCGTCTGCCAGGTCGGAAACGTGGATGTAATCGCGGATGCAGGTCCCGTCCGGCGTGGGGTAATCCTCGCCAAAAACCTTGATATTTTTGCGCCTTCCCAGCGCCACGTCCAGCACCAGCGGAATCAGGTGCGACTCCGGCTCGTGGGCCTCGCCGCGGGTCACGCCGTCCACGCCATCCTCGGGAGCGCCGGCCACATTGAAATAGCGCAGCGAGGCGTAGCGGAGCCCATGAATCTGGTTAAGCCAGCGCAGCATATGCTCCACAAGCAGCTTCGATTCTCCGTAGGCATTGGTCGGCTTGAGACGCGCATCCTCTTGAATCGGAATAGCTTCCGGCTCGCCATACACAGCAGCCGTAGAGCTGAAGACCAGCCGCCGCGGCCCCTCGGCCAGCATCGCCTCAAGCAGGCTCAGCGTGGACGCAGTGTTGTTGCGGAAGAACAATTCGGGCTGCTTCATTGACTCTCCGGCCTCGATCAGGGCGGCAAAGTGCAGCACAGCGTCGAATGGCTCCCCCTGTTTTTTGGCAGCGATGAAAAGGTTTTCAATCGCGGGCCTGTCTGCCAGTTCTCCCTCGACAAATTCCACCCCGGGTGGAAGCAGATCGCGCCTCCCGTGGCTCAGATTGTCGAAGACCACCGCCCGGTGTCCTCTTTGGGAAAGGAGTCCCGATACTGTACCACCTATGTACCCCGCCCCCCCGGTAACCAGGATCTTCATAAAAAAACACTGTCCTTTCTTGAACAGTTTCGGTAACCTATGAGTCTATCGCATAGGGTGGGGTTGGGACGGCTTTGCCGCTTCCCTGCTTTAGACCGTTACCAAGACGGCGCACCCTATGATCGGTTTTGCGTGCCGTTTGACGGATGCGGGGCATGGTGATTGCCCGCACCCTCTCGCCGCAAACCGGGCATGTGGCTTCCTTCCGCGACGCGAAGGTTTGCAGGTTGCTTGCAGATCGAATGCCTTGGACATGAATTGGAGAGCTTGAATGCCCGAGGATCATGCGGCCCAACTTCCGTGTTGCGCGGACCGGGTCACGGCAGGGTTTGAACCTGGTTGCGCAGCGTTGCTCAGGCCAGGCGCAACTGTCATGACGACCGAATTCCCCCGTTTCCCCCATCGGATACACCTTTGGGCAAACTTATACCAACCAGCGGGCCAGCCGCGAGGCGTCAGACCGGCTCCGTGCCGGGTTCGCGCCAGGCAAGCTGCAGGAAACGAATCTGCATCGAAATCGGCATGGCTGGAAGGTTCCGATTCCCAGATCCCTCCGGCCCATGGATTTCGCGGGCTGCGTACAAATTGCAACGGAGATTCTTTATTCCGAAGTGCATCATGCGCCGCGAGCCGCCGTGCCCGGCCTTGCATGCTTGAACAATCCTGTTTTTTCGTCCGATTAGGTAAACCAGAGCGAGGACTAAGAACATGCAGGTAAGATACTCCCCCTCCCGCGCCAGCTTCGGCTTGCTTCCCGAGCCCGAAGGCCGCTCCGCGCCCTTTATCACAAGTATGGCGATCAACTCGGCCGTTCTCATTCTGGCGATTTTCATCGGAATGACTGCGAGAGAAGTGATCGTCGAACACAAATACGAGCAGACGGAGCTGATTCTTCCCACCACGCCGCCGCCGGAGAAGGTTAAGATTCCTCCGCCGCCCAAGATCGCTCCGCCGCCAAGGCCGCCCGAAGTTAAGCTTGATGCTCCCAAGATCAATTTGCCCAAGCCGGAGCCCAAGCCGGAAGTGAAGCCGATTCAAATGGAAGCCAAGATAAACCTGCCGGTCATCAAGACGCCCAAGCCGAACGTGATTGAGGCGCCGCAGCCCAAGGCGGCCCTCACCGCGGCCATGCCGGCGCTGGAACCTCAGGCCCACCCATCGACGAAGCAGGTTCACCTGGGCGATCTTCAGGGCGTCGCTCCCAATCCCAATGCCACCCGGCCAGCCACGGTAATGTCCGCCGGCAATCCGTACGGCGGCATGCAGGGTCCGGCAGCGGTGCCGCGTGGCGTTGTCGGTTCGACCGGGATCGGCAATGGGATCCGGTCCGGCTCCAACTCCGGTGTAGTGGGCAAGGTGGCCTCAGCGGGTGTGCAGGGCACTACGGCTTCCGCCGCTCCCGCCGGCAATTACGGCAAGGTGGCCGCACTCGCCATTCCCGAGGTCGCAAAGCCCGCTATGCAGCAAATGGCCACCGCGCAGGTCAACTACACCGACCTTGAGCTGCTTTCCAAGCCCGAGGCTCAGTACACTAGTGAAGCAAAGCAGCTGAAGGTCCAGGGCGACGTGGTTCTGCGGGTTACGTTCACAGCAAACGGCCGCGTTGTGGTCCAGGGCATTGTCCACTCGCTGGGCCACGGACTGGATGAAGAGGCTCGTCGTGTGGCGGAGCAGATTCGTTTTCGTCCCGCCACTCGAAACGGTCAGGCGGTGGACTTGACCACAAATATCAGGATTTCGTTTCAATTGGCGTAGCATCTAGTTTGTACTGCAGAACAAATGCTGGACTCAGCCGCGCGATGCCGAAATGGCGCTGGCGGCCTGTGGAAGACTTGGAAGAACTCACCTAGGAGCTTGACATGACGTTTCGGAAGATCTCCCTCACCTTCCTGATCATTACTCTGGGTGCCTCTTGCGCGTACGCAAAAAAAGGACCGAAGTACGAACAGGCGCACCAACTCACCCCCGAACAGGCTGCGTTGGTCGAAAAGGCCGTCGCGCAGGAAAAAGTGCTGATCAAGAATATTCAGCAGCGCACGCCACTGGTTGAAACCTACATCCAGAACACCCGGCCCGATGTCCATCTTTACCAGGTCCCGGTGGAAGACCAATACATCCTGAGCCGCGTCGACTTCGGCAGGGGCTTCTTCGACAAGACCTACCAGCCCAGGGCAGGCGCAAAGCACGGCTTTTTCAAGGGCTCTTTTTCCGCCATCACCGGGCTCAGCAAGGCGTTGGGGCTTGAGCGCTTCACATACAATCCCACCGGCTTCATGCAGATGATGTTCCTTGACCCTTATGGCTTTGACTCCCAGCACTACATCTTCAGCTATGTGCGCCGGGAGTTTCTCGGTTCGGTTCGCACCTGGGTCTTCGACGTGCATCCCAAAGTCTCCGGCATGGGCCGCTTCTACGGCCGCATCTGGATCGAGGATCAGGACGGCAACATCGTCCGCTTCAACGGCACCTACACGGGTCCAACCTCTGAGGATTCTTCCAAGTACTACTTCCACTTCGACAGTTGGCGCATGAATGTGCAGCCTGGAATCTGGCTGCCCGTCGCCGTCTATGTCGAGGAGACAAACCGCATCGAAGGCGAGAAGACGGTCGGCCTCAAGGCCCAGACGCACTTCTGGGGCTACTCCCTGAAGCTGCCCACCCGCGATAGCGAGAACGTCAGCGTAAAGGTGGACGACGCCGTCGACAAGACCGATGACTCCCAGGACGTGGGTCCGCTGCAGGCCACGCGCGCGTGGGTCACTCAGGCTGAAAACAATGTCATCGACCGCCTGGTGGAAGCCGGCCTGGTGGCGCCCTTGAATCAGGGCGGTTTCGAAAATAAAACCCTCGACCAGCTCGTCATCAACCTCCAGGTTCCCAACAACCTGGCCTTCACTGAGCAGATTCATACCCGCATCCTGCTCTCCACCACGGTCGAGGCCACCACGGTCGGCAACACCATCCTTATCAGCAAAGGGCTCATCGACAGCCTGCCCAGCGAAGAAGCGATGGCTTCCGTTGTCGCGATGGAACTGGCGCACATAGCCATGGGACACCACATCGATACCCGCTATGCGTTCAACGACCGCCTGCTCTTTCCCGATGAGTCAACCTTCCAGCGCATCGACATGTACCACTCCGACCACGACAACGCCGAGGCGGCCAAGCGAGCCATGGAGTACATGGAAAACTCCATCTACAAGGACAAGCTGCCCAACGCCGGCCTCTACTATGCGCAGCTTGTCGATCGGTCAAAGGTGCTGAAGGCGCTGAACACACCCAAGCTCGGCGATTCGCTGCTCAAGTCCGACGGAACGCCGTGGATGGCCGATCTAGAGAAGATGGCGCCCAAGCTCAACTGGGACGACCTGGCCCAGCGGCCGGCGAATCCTCTCGGATTCTGGCTCAAGACCGATCCGTGGGATGACAAGGTGCACGAGCTCAACGCAAAGATCTATGCCTACATGAACGCGCGCGATAAGATGCCGTTCGAGGTCACGCCGATCTTCTACAAGCTGCAGCGCTACGATGCGGCCAAGCTGGAAGTTCCGATAACGGTTGCCCCACAAGCGGCGCCCGCCGGTGGTGATCCAGCACCACCCGCTCAGCCAACTACCCAGCCCGACGGTACTCCGCTTCCTCCACAAACGCCGCCGCAGGCCACGCAGCCCGCCACCGGCGATCCGGCGGCTCAACCAACGCCGCCGACACCCACACAGCAGTAGGCGGCCTTCCTAAGAAACACCATTGCCGGGATGGATCACGCTCATCCCGGCAATGGGGACTGCAAGCCTGAGAGACTTGACCTCAATTACCGCGCTTGCATGGATTCAACCGAAATGGACGTACCTTGTGCCTGTTTCTCTTGTCTTGAAGCTCCTGAGATCGGCTGTCTTCATCCCGAAAGCCGCAAGGTCAATCCTGGCGAAGCCGTCTTTCTCGAAGCAGTCTTGCATGAGCCGGTCTCTTGACAGTGGAAGCCGGTCGTTCCTCCTTCTCGCCTTCATCCTGCTTGTCGCGCACACTTCTCCTCTAAACGCTCAGGTCGTGCCCTCAGCCACCGGCCCGCAGTTTTCCATCATCGCCGGCGGCATGGCCTCGGCGTTTCAGCCCGACTATGCGGGTGGTTTCGTATCCGGCGCCAGCGGCAATCGGCTTTATGGCGCCGGCGCCTTTGTGGACGTGAAGTTCAATCGCTGGTTTCAGGTGGAAGCCGAAGGCCGCTGGCTCCGCTTCAATCAATTCGTTGACATCAACGAGACCAACTACCTCATCGGTCCGCGCCTGCCCATTCACCGTTTCGGGCGGTTCACGCCCTATGTCAAGGCGCTGGTGGGCTATGGATCGATGAACTTCGAATTCAACGAAGCTACAGGCCGCTTCACGGCCCTGGCCTACGGCGGTGGAGTGGACGTAAATCTGACCCGCAGAATCAGCGCCCGAGGAGATTTCGAATATCAGCAGTGGCCCTTGTGGATCGGTAACGAGGAGCTCTATCCCTATGGCGCGAGCGTCGGCATCAGCTACAGGATTTTCGGACGGCGTAGGATCAATCCGTGATGCCGAGCTGGGTGAGCATAAAGGCATAGCGCCTGTCCTGCTCGCGAACACGGTCATACCGTCCGCTGGACCCGCCATGACCGCCGTGCATGTTGATAAAGAAGACCAATGGATTCTGGTCGGTCTTCAGGGCCCTCAGTTTGGCGACATACTTCGAAGGCTCCCAATACATCACCTGCGAATCGTCGAACGATGTCTGCACCAGAATGGCGGGATAAGCTTTCGCCGCCACATTGTCATAAGGCGAGTAGCTCAGCATATAGTCGAATGCACCCTTCTGGTTCGGGTTGCCCCACTCCTCATACTCTGTCACGGTAAGCGGAAGCGACGCATCCAGCATCGTGTTCATGATGTCCACGAAGGGCACTTCGCAAAGCACCACCTTGAACAGGTCCGGCCGCATATTGGTCACCGCGCCCATCAGCAGGCCGCCCGCGCTTCCGCCTTCGATGCCTACCTCGCCGCGCTTGCCGAAGCCCTGCGCCAACAGTCCGTCGGTCGCATCAATGAAGTCGGTGAAGGTATTCCGCTTGGTCATCATCTTGCCCGCATCGTGCCACGCCTCGCCAAGCTCGCCGCCCCCGCGGATATGCGCCACCGTGGTTACCACGCCTCGGTCCAGCAGCGGAAGACGCGTGACAGAAAACGTATCCGGCATGGGGATGCCATACGAGCCGTAGCCATAAACGAACAGTGGATTCTCGCCGCTCTTGAACTTATCTTTGCGATAGACGACGGTCACCGGAATCCCGACACCATCGCGTGCGCGAATAAAAAGCCTCTCGACTTTATAAAGGGACTTATCGTAACCCGGCACCTCCTGCTGCTTCAGCAGAGTCGAAGTCTGCTTCTTGACGTCGTATTCAAAGGTTGAGTTAGGCGTGATCGGCGATTCGTAGTTATAGCGGTAGTTATCGCTGTCGAACTCCGCGTTATTCGCCGCGCTCAAGGAGTAAGCAGGCTCCGGAACAACAACCGTGTGCTCCTCCTTGCCGTTCATCGAGACGACCCGCAGCACGGGCAGCCCTTTAACCCGCTCGGTAACCACGTAGAAATCCTTGAATGTGTCCACGTCCTCAATCGGCACGTCCCTGCGGGCGGCAACCAACTCTGTCCAATGCGCTTTGCCGGGAGCGGCCACCGGCGCGGTCACTATTCGATAACTCGGGTCGGTATCGTTGGCGCGAATATAGAAGACGCCGTTGGCTTCGTCGGCGTAATACCGAACACCTTCCATGCGCGGTTCAATCAGCTTCCAATCTCCATTCGGAGTATCCGAGGCAAGGAACCTTTCTTCGCTGGTAACATGGCTCCCCGACTCCATTACAAGATACTTGCCATCTCTAGTCCGGCTAACAGAGACGTCATACCGCTCGTCTTTCTCATTGAAAACCAGCCCGTCGGCCGCCGCATCCGTACCAAGCAGGTGCCGATGCACCAGGTCGCTGCGCTTGGTTGTTGCATCCTCGGTGGAGTAGAAGAGCGTCTTGTTATCGGCGGCCCAAGTGAGCGAATCGATCCGCTCAGCGGTATCCGGCAGCAACTTGCCCGTGCGCAGATCTTTGATGTGAAGCCTGTATTGGCGAAAGCCTACATTGTCGGTCGTGTAAGCAAGGAGGTTCGAGTCGTCGCTCACATCGAACGCACCCAGCGACATGAACTTCTCGCCTTTCGCGAGTTCGTTCACGTCAAGCATCACTTCCTCCGGCGCGGCCAGCGTCTCCTTCTTCCGGCACACCACCGGGTACTGCTTGCCTTCCTCGGTGCGCGAATAATACCAGTAGCCGTGTTTGCGGTAGGGCACCGAAGTGTCGGTTTGTTTTATGTGGCTGAGTGTCTCGTTGTAAAGCTTTTCCGCAAAGGGCTTCTCGTCCGCGGTGAACTGCTCCGCGTAGGCATTCTCCGCTTCGAGATACTCCCGCACGCGTGGATTGGTCCGCTCCCGCAGCCATGCGTAGTCGTCTACCAGAACGGCCCCGTTGATCGGCTTTTCCGTGTGGATCTTGTCCGCAACCGGAGGCTTGGGCGTGGAAGCGTTCTGTGCGAGCGCGGTTGCTGAAGCCAGCATCAGCACGACGGAGGAAATCAATCGAAATCGCATATCAGCGATTGTATGACAGGCGGATACGGGAGCAGCAAACAATCCCTGCAAGCTCCTGGCCCCGCCCGGTCAACAACCAGCGGCACAGGTCACTTATTCCGGTCTTCATTGAGTGAAGCCTGAAGTTCGAGCACCTGCAGCTGGACCTGCTTGATTTCCTTCAGGAGATTCACCTGGTTCCGATAGATGAATTGCTGCAGGCCGTAGAGGACGGAAAGAAAAAATAGGATGCCCGCCATAACATCAATGACGACCGTTTCAGTCTGGTCGAGTTTTAGGAACCAGGTTGAATTGGCTTTTGCGCCCCAGATTGAATTGGCCATCAAGAAAAGGGCAAGCGCACAGAGGGCAATTACCCGGGTCGTCCAATACCCTGTGGCGAGTGCCTTCTCGTGTTTCGCCAGCAAGGAAATCGTCTCCTCGCGATAGGCGGCAACATTCTCAGGCTGAGGCAGACGCGCAAGCAGCCTTTCACGCATACTGTTACTTCCCTGTTCCATAACCACCTCCACTCAGAATTTCCTTCATTGCCCGTTTTGCGTAATGGATGCGGGACTTCACCGTTCCTTCGGAACATCCCACGACTTTTGCAATCTCCGCCATCGATAAGTCCTCAAGAAAATGCAGCACCAGAACCTCTCGATGCTTGAGACCGATCTCACTCAATGCCTGATGAATCGCCGCCCCGTCTTCGTCCGCAAACGACGGCTCTTCGGCTTCCTGAAAATCCTCAAGCTCAACCTGCTCGGCCCGCTCCCGCGAAATGTTTTGCCGAATTCGATCCACCGCAATTCCATGCGTGATGCTGTAGAGCCATGAGCGCAGAGCGCCGGGGTCTTTCAGCTTGTGAATGCCGCGAAACGCCTTCATCCACACTTCCTGCAGCACGTCGAGCCCACTGTCCGAGGTGCCGGTCAAACTGGTTGCGTAGTAGAGCAACGGTCGCTCCATCACCGCAATCAGGTCCTCGAATGCCTCCGGCTCCCCAGACTGGCAGCGCAGTGCCAACCACTCGAATTGTGTCCGATTCTGGATTTCCATGGGCATTCGTACTATAAGTCGAAGGAAAAGGAGCTAAGGTTCAATCTACGCGGATAATTCTCTTCTGAACACATAAAGGACCAATCGCCTGATAGGTTGTCTAGAGGCCGTGGACTTAGAATCGTATGGAATGGAGTTGCGAATGAAGCTCATCCCTGGAATTTCAAAGTTTGCCGCTGCGTGTGTGACGTCTTGTGCCCTGGCAGTTGCGATTGCCGCCAATGCGCAGGATGCAGCGCCCGCGCAGCAGACGCACGGCATCGCCGTCGCCAACATGGATCGATCGGTCAAGCCGGGTGACGATTTCTACCAGTACGCCAGCGGGGATTGGATCAAGCGCACTGAAATTCCGGCGGATCGCGCCGGGGTGAGTGTCTGGGACACGCTGGACGACCTGAGCAACAAGAACACAGCCGCGCTGATTGCGGATATTGCCAAATCCAATGCGCCCGCGGGCTCTGGCGCACGCAAGGTCGCCGACCTTTACAACTCCTACATGGACGAGGCCGGCATCGAAGCCAGGGGCCTCGCGCCGCTTCGCCCGCACCTCGATGCCATCGCTGCCATTCGCGATAAGCGCGAATTGGCCCGCGCACTGGGTGAGACCCTTCGCGCGGACGTTGACGCCCTCAACGACACCAACTTTCATACCGCGAACCTTTTTGGCCTGTGGGTCGCTCCCGGATTTAACGATTCGGACCACTATACGGCCTACCTGCTCCAGGGCGGACTCGAACTGCCGGATCGCGAATTCTACCTCGCCGAAAACGAGCACATGCGAGATATTCGCGCCAAGTATAAGGCCCATATTTCAGCCATTCTCAAACTCGCCGGCTTCGCTGATGCCGATGCGCGCGCCAATCGCATTGTTGAACTAGAACACGCCCTTGCGCAGACCCATCGCAGCCTGGAGGATAACGAAGACATTCACAAGGCCGATAACACCTGGACCCAGGCCGACTTTCAAATCAAGGCGCCCGGACTGGACTGGACCGGGTATTTTCGCGCGGCGGGACTCGACCGGCAAGCCAGCTTCATGGTGTGGCAGCCCGAGGCCTTTGCAGGTGAGTCCGCACTGGTGGCCTCAACTCCTCTCGACGCATGGAAGGACTGGCTGGCGTTTCATTTCATCGAGGCCTATTCCGGCGTGCTTCCGAAAGCGCTGGCGGATGAGAACTTTGCATTTTGGGGCAAGACTCTATCCGGCACGCCGGAACAACGCCCACGCTGGCAACGCGGAGTGTTTGTGGTGAATGGCCTGCTAGGCGATGCCGTCGGCCAAATCTACGCGCAGCGCTATTTTTCGCCGGAAGCCAAGGCCCAGGCGCAGGCCATGGTGGCCAACCTTATCGCCGCTTACCGCAAGCGCCTTGGATCGCTGCAGTGGATGGACCCGTCGACCAAAGCCGAAGCACTTGCCAAGCTTTCTACCCTTTATGTCGGCGTCGGATACCCGGAAACCTGGCACGATTACTCCTCCTACGAAGTAAAGCCCCACGATATCTTTGGCAATCTCTGGCGGGGCAGCCTGTCGGATTATCGCCGGCAAGTGGCGCGCCTGGGCAAACCGGTCGATCGCCACGAATGGTCAATGTCGCCCCAAACGGTGAACGCGGTGAATCTTCCTTTGTATAATGCTCTCAACTTTCCCGCTGCGATTCTGCAACCTCCGTTCTTCGATCCTCTGGCCCCCGCCGCGGCCAACTATGGCGCCATCGGCTCCATCATCGGTCACGAAATCAGCCACACTTTCGATACAGAAGGCAGCACCTTCGACTCGAAGGGCCGCGTACGCAATTGGTGGACTCCCGCCGATCTGGCGCATTTCCAGGCCGCCACCGCGCAACTGGCAGCGCAGTACGACACCTATAAGCCCTTTCCCGATCTTTCGGTAAACGGAAAGCAGACGCTCGCGGAGGACATCGCCGACGTGGGCGGCCTTGGGGATGCCTATGACGCCTACCAAGCCTCGCTTGCGGGCAAGCCCGCTCCCGTGCAGGATGGCTTTTCAGGCGACCAGCAATTCTTCATCGCTTTCGCCCAGAACTGGGGATCGAAGGCCCGGGAAGCCGCGCTCCGGGACCAGGTGATGACCGATCCACATGCGCCGGCGCAATACCGCGCGGCCACGGTTCGCAATATCCCCGCCTGGTATGCGGCTTTTGATGTTCAACCGGGAGACAAGCTTTATCTCGCGCCAGAGCAGCGGGTGCGGCTGTGGTAGAGGGGCGAGACCGGCAGCGACTTGGAGGCGTCGGCGCCGGTCGCGTCCGGGAAAAACTCTTTTGCGATTTGGGATTGACTGTCGGGTACACAAAAAATGGCCGCTCCCTCGGAGCGGCCATTTTGGCTTGAAGAAAAGTTGATCTGCAATTACGCCGGCGAAGGCGAACCCTCAGGATAGCTCGGGCCGCCGCGGCTCTCCGGCTTCAACACCTGCTGCACGCTGCTGCCGGTATCTGTAGGCGAAGCCAGCACACTCCGAATCGGAGGCAGTTCCTTGCCCTCGATCAGCATCTTCACCTCTTCGGCGTCGATGGTCTCGCGCTCCAGCAGCGCCGCGGCAATCCGGTGCATGGCGTCCGCATGGCTCTCCACAATCGAGTGAGCCGACTGGTAAGCTTCGTCGATAAGCCGGCGGACCTCAAGATCAATCTGCCGCGCCGTCTCCTCGCTGAAGTCGCGGTGCTGCGCGATCTCGCGTCCCAGGAAAATCTGCTCTTCCTTCTTGCCGAAGGTTAGCGGACCCAGCCGGCTCATGCCGTACTCGCAAACCATGCGCCGCGCAAGATCGGTCGCGGTCTCAATATCGCTGCCCGCTCCGGTGGACATCTGGTTGAGGAAAATCTCCTCAGCGACGCGCCCGCCGTAGGAAATAGCCAGGTTGGCTTCCAGGTACTCCCGCGTGTAGTTGTGCCGGTCGCCAGGCAGGAAAACGGTTACGCCCAGAGCCATGCCGCGCGGAATGATGGTGACCTTGTGGATGGGGTCGGAGTGCTCGCGCCGGAACGAAACCAGCGCATGGCCGGCCTCGTGATACGCGGTCACCCGCTTCTCTTCCTCGGTCAACAGCATCGACTTCCGCTCGGCGCCCATCAGCACCTTGTCCTTGGCCAGCTCGAAGTCGTACATCGTAACCTGTTTGCGGTTCACGCGGGCAGCATTCAGCGCGGCCTCGTTCACCATGTTGGCCAGGTCGGCGCCACTGAATCCAGGTGTTCCACGCGCCAGCACGTTCAGGTTGGTATCGTCCGATACCGGAACCTTTTTGACATGTACGCGCAAGATCTCTTCACGCCCGCGCACATCGGGCAGACCAACAACCACGCGGCGGTCGAAGCG
>Ga0182030_10014242_pt1 | contig 15723 bp, 13 predicted proteins | sample 812S3MmetaG_FD_121299 | JGI IMG/M metagenome (GOLD analysis project Ga0182030, IMG submission 121299) | Permafrost microbial communities from Stordalen Mire, Sweden - 812S3M metaG (Illumina Assembly) | ecosystem: Environmental > Terrestrial > Soil > Wetlands > Permafrost | place: Sweden...
CAGCAGCACGACGACCTGGCCCAGGCGCTGAGAGCGAACCTGGCGCGCTACCAGCAGCAAGCCGGCATCGGCGCTACAGCTGCTCCATAACGGCTTGCCGCACGCCGATTTTTATACCCCGTGACATTTTTTCGAGCCTTCCGGAATCTAACCGACACAGAGGCATTGCGGCGCTCATCCGGCCCGCAATCTGACAACTGTCGGCCTCTGCCGCTAAAGTTGAGGATGCAGGCCTCCGCTTCGCCCACCCGGCGAAAGAGGCGAAAGGGGAAAATATGTCGACATCTGTGACGACAGCCGTAAAGACGCAGGGAGCAGGGCCGCTAACGCAGTTGAAAGCCTGGAAGGCGCTCGAAGCGCATCACCAGCAGATCGGCGCTCTGCATCTTCGTGACCTCTTCGCCGGCGACGCCAGCCGCGGAACGCGCCTCACCGTCGAGGCCCTGGGCCTGTTCTTCGACTACTCGAAGAACCGCATCACCGATGAGACCATCAAGCTGCTCATCGATCTGGCCGAGGAGTCTGGCCTCAAGGCGCATATCGACGCCATGTTCCGCGGCGACAAGATTAACGTCACTGAAGGCCGCGCCGTGCTGCACATCGCCCTGCGTGCGCCCAAAGGCGAGTCGATCTTCGTCGATGGCGAGGACGTTGTGCCCGCTGTGCATGAGGTGCTGGATCGCATGGCAGCCTTCAGCGATCGCGTGCGCAGCGGCGCATGGAAGGGCCACACCGGCAAGCGTATCAAGACCGTAATCAATATCGGCATCGGCGGCTCCGATCTGGGGCCGGTGATGGCCTATGAAGCGCTGAAGCATTACAGCCAGCGCGACATGGCTTTCCGCTTTGTCTCGAACGTTGACGGCACCGACTTCGCCGAAGCCGTCATCGATCTCGATCCCGCCGAGACGCTCTTCATCATCTCCTCAAAGACCTTCACCACGCTTGAGACCATTACCAATGCTCAGTCCGCGCGCGACTGGGCGCTCAAGGGCCTGGGCGGCGATGAGAGCGCCGTGGCCAAGCACTTCGTCGCCGTCTCCACCAATGCCGCCGGCGTCAGCAAGTTCGGCATCGACACGGCCAATATGTTCGGCTTCTGGGACTGGGTCGGCGGCCGCTACTCCATGGATTCAGCCATCGGTCTCGCGACGATGCTCGCCGTCGGCCCTGACAACTTCCGGGCGATGCTCGACGGCTTTCACCAGATGGACGAGCACTTCCGGACTACACCATTTGAGAAAAATATGCCCATGCTGCTGGGCCTGTTGGGACTCTGGTACACCGACTTCTTTGGCGCGCAGACCGTGGCCGTGCTGCCCTACGAGCAGTACCTGAAGCGCTTCCCGGCTTACCTGCAGCAGCTCACCATGGAGAGCAACGGCAAGCACGTCACCGTCTCCGGCGCGCATGTTGACTACGAAACCGGCCCCATCTACTGGGGCGAGCCCGGCACCAACGGCCAGCACTCCTTCTATCAACTCATCCACCAGGGCACGCGCCTGATTCCCTGCGACTTCATCGGCTTCGGCAAGAGTCTCAACCCGCTTGGCCGCCACCATGACATGCTCATGGCCAACGTCTTCGCGCAGAGCGAAGCTTTGGCGTTTGGCAAAACAGCAGCTCAGGTCAAAGCCGAAGGCACGCCTGACTGGCTGGTGCCGCATCGCGTCTTCGAGGGCAATCGCCCATCGAACACCATCCTCGCCGAAGAGCTGACGCCCGCCGTTCTAGGCAAGCTCATCGCCCTCTACGAGCACATGGTCTTTACGCAGGGCGTGGTCTGGCAGATCAATTCCTTTGATCAATGGGGCGTCGAGCTCGGCAAGGTCCTCGCGCAACGCATCATCCCCGAGCTCGAAAGCAAAGAAGAACCAACCCTCAGCCACGATAGTTCAACAAACAATGTGATCGCGCGCTACAGAAGCCTGAAGGGGTGATCATGGCCGTTCGTGGATACGACAAGCCGTTGTACATTTTGCCGTTCGATCATCGCGGCTCATTTGAGACCGGCATGTTTGGCTGGAAGGGCGAGTTGAACGCTGAGCAGACCGCGCAGATCGCCGCAGCCAAAGCGGTCATCTACGACGGCTTCAAGGCCGCCCTGGCCAACGGTGTCCCCAAGGCCAAGGCCGGCATTCTCGTCGACGAGCAATTCGGCGAAGCGATCCTGCGCGACGCCGCGGAGCAGGGATACATCTTCGCCTGCCCCGCTGAAAAAAGTGGCCAGGAAGAATTCGATTTCGAGTACGGCGATGACTTTGCCGGGCACATCGAGAAGATCAATCCCACGTTCTCGAAAGTGCTGGTGCGCTACAACCCCGAAGGGGATGCGGAGTTGAATCGCATGCAGGCAGAGCGGCTGAAGCGACTTTCGGACTATCTGCTCAGAGCCCAGAAGAGCCTCTTCATGTTTGAGCTGCTCGTGCCCGCGGAGAAAGCGCAGTTGGCCAAAGTGAACGGAGATAAGAAAGCGTACGACCGCGACATTCGCCCCGCACTGATGGTGGAGACCATCAAGGAGTTGCAGGCCGCGGGCGTCGAGCCTGACGTGTGGAAGCTCGAAGGCCTGGATCAGCGAGCGGACTGCGAAAAGATTGTGGAAGCAGCCCGCGCCGGCGGTCGCGACCAGGTTGGCTGCATCATTCTCGGCCGCGGCGAGGATGAAGAAAAAGTGCGCGAGTGGCTCATCACCGCCGCCAGCGTCCCCGGATTCATCGGCTTCGCCGTTGGCCGCACCGATTTCTGGGATCCACTCGTCGCGTGGCGTGACAAGAAGATCACCCGCGAAGAGGCCGTCGACGAGATCAGCGGCCACTACAGCAAGTTTGTCGCAGCGTTTGGCGCCGCCGCCGAGCATCACACCGGGACGTAGTCTCGCACTGCCTTTGGGCCGTGAAGCCTATTTGAAACACTGAGCTGTCATCCTGAGCAAAGCGTTCTTCAGCGGAGCCGAAGGACCTGCTTCACTGGATTTCAGACGGCTATTTCTTTTAGAAGTCGTGGTGATCGTCCACCAGCGCCGCAATCGTCTGCGGTTCAGCGCGACCCTGCGCAACCTGTCCCGCCGGCGGATTCGCCGCCTCGGTCTGCGCGCGCAGCTTGGCCACCGCCAGCCAGTTGTCCTTGTGCGGCGTGTCGGCAATCCACGGCGGCAGCGGCATGTTCAGGTAGTCGCTCAGTGTCTCCGCATACCCCTCGTAGAGCTTGCGCATGTCGCGCAGCCGCTCGTAGGACCGCCCATCGCGGCACACGCTTACGCCGCTCTGGCAGAGCAGCCCGTAGAGCTGGTCGTAGCGCGCAGGCGGCAGGCGGTCCGGCGCATCCATCACCGGCAGCAGCGAGAAAATCTGCGACAGATCCACCAGCGCGTGGCGCGCCATGGCGAAGGTCAACTGTGCCTGACGCGCTTCATGCCCCTGCACGCCCGCAATCAGCAGTGCCGATGTATCCAGGACCGCCGTCAGCGCGCTGATCCAGCTCTGGTTGGTGTGCTGCGAGCGGAAGTAGCACAGCAGCGGGTAGCTGATGTGGCTCTCCAGCAGCTCAGCCGACCAGCGCTCCCACTCCACCAGCAGCACGGACAGCGCGGCCTGGCCGCCGTCGTAGGCGTGCCTCTTCAACAGTTCGGCTGCAGTGGGCGGCGAGCCGGCGCGCGCATCCAGAAGCGCGATGGTCACTTCGCGCCGCGAAAACGCCTGGTAGAGAACCGGGAAGTACCCCATCACCACCGCCAGCAGCCCGAGGCCGGTGCCAGCCTCCAGAATCACCAGGCCGCGCGCCGTGCCGCTGTGAGGCGTTACATCTCCAAGGCCAAGCGTGAAGATGGTTGTGCCGCTGACGTAAATGTCGGTGCGGAAGCCGCTGCTATGAATCGCGTCTGTAAACGGGCTGCCCAGCGCGTAATAGACCAGTGCAAACCCGAAGAGCATGAATCCGGCCCACATTGCCAGCAGAAATATGAGCGACATCGGCCCGTAATAACTGAATGCGGATTCGCGCTTGCGAATGTCGTCGAGCCGCCGCACAAAAAACACCCACGGCTTCCACGTGGCGATGTAAAACAGCCTCGTCAGCCGGAAGCGCCCGGTAGCCCGCCGCGGCAGAATGATCGTCTGAAATGCATCGAGCATCACGGCGAAGAGGAAGAAAACGCCGGCAATCAGTGTGAAGCTGCGCATCGGTTCCTCCTCATTGCGGTTGCCTCGGCCGTCCGCCGGCCCGTGCTATCAATGTATCGCAACCCGCAACGGCGCTTGAGACGGAATCTCAGGACTCGTCGCGCTCGGGCTGCCACGGGTCAGGCTCATGCAGTCTGTCGATCACGTCTTCGCTGTCGCGCCTCTTCTCAAGTTCGCGGCGCTTCTCGCCTTCTTCGCGCTCTTCGCGGCCATCGCTCACGGCATCTCCTCCTGCTTCCAGTTTACTGCCGTGAGGCCAAGGTCCCGCACTGCACCGCCGCGCCAGGCGGTCCCAAGCTACACTGAAATTTTGCTGCAAACCGCATCAGGTGGGAGTGAAATTGAAGATCGATGATATGTTCATTGCGCGTTTGTTGAAGCCATCCTGCTCGCGGCGCATTGCCGGACCGATTTGCCTGCTTCTTCTTTCCATTGCGTTGCCATTGCTTGCGCAGCAGCCGCTCGCGCTCAATGATGCCGATGCCCGCGGCGCGGCCATCTATGCCGGGTCCGGCGAAACCGGCATGGTCTTGGTCATCGTGCGCGGCAACCAGGTCTTGATTCGCGGCTATGGCGAGACCTTTCCCGGCAGCGGCATCAAGCCAGACGCTTTATCGCTGCTGCGCCTCTGCTCCATCTCAAAGATCTTCACCGGCGACCTGCTGGTCAGGCTCACTGCTGAACGCAAGGTGGGACTCAACGACCTGCTCCAGGGTTACGCGCCGCATGGCAAGGTTGTACCGCAAGCCCCCGGCGACGCACCCATCACGCTGCTCGACCTTGCCACACACACCAGCGGGCTGTCCCGCGAAGTGAGCTCCTATCCGCGCAAGGCGCCGCACTTCACGTTCCCCGACTACACGTACCGCTGGACGTGGCTGCCCACGCAGAAGATCACCGCGACGCCGGGCAGCGATGCGGTCTACTCCAACATCGGCTTCGACCTGCTTGGCGATGCGCTGGCCACCGGCGCGCACAAAAGCTATGTGAAGCTGCTGGACGAAGACATCCTGCAGCCGCTCAGCCTTCGCGACACTACGGTCTGGCCCAACCAGCAGCAATGCGCCCGCCTGCTGCGCGGCACCAATGACGAAGGTCCATGCACCGGCACCGAGCAATCGGCAGCCAGCGGCGGCGTCTACTCCACCCCGACTGACATGGCGCGCATGATGGAATCACTGATGCATGTGGATGGCGTTCCACCGCAGCCCGTCGAGGCCCTCGCCGTCTACGTACAGCCTTCGCAGTTGAAGCGGATGGACGGCCTGAGCCACGCCGGCGATCCTACAGGTATTGGTCTCGGATGGGTTCAGCTCGGCGACCCAAACGCCGGCGGCGCAGTGATGCAAAAGACCGGCGGCGGCGCAGGCTTCTGGACCTACGTCGCGCTGATCCCCAAACAGCAGGTAGGCATCTTCTTTGCCTTCACGGATGGAGCCGGCGTGTCGACGATCCACTTCTACGACGAGGCAAACCATCTGTTGACGGATCTCGCCGGCCTGCCGCAGCTCCCCCCGCGCAAGCACATCGTGCATGCCGCAAGAAAGCACGCCGGCAAGACTCGCGCAACCGGGAAACACCGTGCAGCACGCGCGAAGCACTAATGCCAAGAGTGTAAAGCTTCAATCGAAGATGACCTGTCATCCTGAGCGAAGCGCACTTCAGCGGAGTCGAAGGACCTGCTTGTCTGGGATATAGATCACAAAAAACCTACCGCCCCGAATGATCGTGCCCAATCGCAGCCGCAGCGCCGGCCAATTCTAGCGGTGCTGTACTGGGCCGCTCTGCAAAATGCTCCAGAATACTCCCCATCTCTTGAAGCAGTTCATCCGCCATCACCTGCGTAAAACCATGCCGCACCAGGATGCGCTGAATCACCAGGTCTTCGCGCTCGGGCGGCATGGAATAAGCCGGCACTAGCCATCCCCGCTCGCGCAGCAGGTCCGCAAATTCATACAGCGTGAACGCTGAAGAAGCTGAGTCTTTCAACTCCCAGCAAAGCCCCGGAATGCCACCCTCGCCGTCGTAAATAATCCTGAATGGTCCAAAGGCCGCGATCTTTCCCGCCAGATATTTGCCCAGCTCGCAGCACCCGCTTTGAATCGCGCGATATCCCTGTTTGCCCAGCCGCAGAAAGTTGTAGTACTGGCAGATAATCTCGCCGCCCGGCCGCGAAAAATTCAGCGCAAACGTGGGCATGTTGCCGCCCAGGTAGTTCACATCAAAGATCAACTCCTCCGGCAGGTCCTGCTTCTCACGCCACAGCGCCCAGCCCACGCCCAGCGGCGCCAGGCCAAACTTGTGCCCGGAAGCATTGATGGATTTAACCCGCGGCAGGCGAAAATCCCACAGCAAATCGGGCTGCAGAAACGGCGCAAGAAACGCCCCGCTGGCGCCGTCAACATGAATGGGAATGTCGAGCCCCGTCTCCGCCTGCAGCTTGTCGAGCGCCTCACTGATGGCGAGCACCGGCTCATACTGCAGCGTGAACGTTACCCCAAGTGTCACTATCACACCGATCGTGTTTTGGTCGCAGCGCCTCACCACCTCTTCCGGAGTCAGCAGCAGCCGGTCGCCCTGCATCGGCACCTCGCGAATCTCCACATCGAAGTAGCGGCAGAACTTGTGCCAGCACACCTGCACCGGGCCCATGATCAGATTGGGCGCGCCCGCCAGCTTGCCTTCACCCGGCTTGCCTTCAGCCGCGCGCCGCTTGCGCCAGCGCCACTTCATCGCCAGCCCGCCCAGCATCGCCGCTTCGCTCGATCCCGTCGTCGAGCAGCCTATGGTGCTTGCCGCCGCCGGCGAGTTCCATAAATCGGCCAGCATGTGTATGCAGCGCTCTTCAATGGCCGCCGTCTGCGGGTACTCATCCTTGTCGATCATGTTCTTGTCGGCCGACTCATCCATCAACTGCTTCACTTCCGGCTCTATCCACGTCGTGCAGAACGTGGCCAGGTTCTGCTGCGAGTTGCCGTCCAGCACCAACTGGTTATGGATGGTGAGGTAGACCGCCTGCGGGTCCTGCGCCGCGGCAGGGAACTCGTACGTCTCGGCTTGCGCATCGTGCGCGTCGGCCTCAATGGGACTGGTCGGCTGCGCTTTCAATTCCTCGGTATTGTGCAGCGGCATCGGTTCTCCTCAAGCAAACGCGTTGGGACTGAGCAAATTAAAAGGCGGATCGAATTCGGATCGATCGAAAGAACAAATGGCTGAGACTCGAAGTATAAGCAGTGCCGCGCCAGCCCAGGGAAAAATGATGATGAATGAAGAACAGCGCCTCAACCGCGACCCCGCTCGCCCTTGTGCCTTCTTCCCCTCAGTCGCTATCTTTGTGAAGCGGCACCTCAAATTCTGGAAAGAGATTCATGGACGTATTGAAGCGACTATTCGAGCAGCACTTCCGGGCGCCGGCTGAGCAGGTTCACCCGCTGCAGGGGCAGCTTGGCGGTTCTGGGCGCGCTATCGTCCGTCTTACCGGCGGTGGATTTCGCGCCATCGGCATCCTTTATTCCGTGCGCGAAGAAAACGTGGCCTTCCTCGAATTCTCAAAGCACTTTCGCAAGCATGGCCTGCCCGTGCCCGAGATCTACGGCGAAGCGTTAAAGCAGGGAGCCTATCTCGAAGAAGATCTCGGCGACACAACGCTGTTTGAATTCCTGAGCGCCAACCGCGCCGGCGCCGCCATCGGCCCGGACGCAATTGATGCCTACAAAAAAGTCGTGGCCGCACTGCCCCGCTTCCAGGTGGAAGCGGGCCGCGACCTCAATTACAAATTCTGCTATCCGCGCGCCAGCTTCGATCGCCAATCCATATCCTGGGACCTGAATTACTTCAAGTACTACTTTCTTCGCCTCTCCGGCGTACCCTTCAATGAGCAGGCCCTGGAGCACGATTTCGCGCGATTGACGAAATTTCTCCTCACCGCCAATCACGATTATTTTCTCTATCGCGATTTCCAGTCACGCAACATCATGCTGCGCGATGGCGAGCCGTACTTCCTTGATTACCAGGGCGGCCGCAAAGGCGCGCTGCAATACGACATCGCATCCCTGCTCTTTGACGGCAAGGCCGACCTGCCGCCTGAGTTACGCGAGGAGTTACTCGAAACCTATCTCGATTGCCTGGCGAGTTACACAAGCATCAAGCGTGAAGCCTTCATGGAGCACTATTACGCCTATGTCTATGTGCGTATCCTGCAGGCTCTCGGCGCCTATGGCTTCCGCGGATTCTATGAGCGCAAGGCGCATTTTCTGCAAAGCGTTCCCTATGCTCTCAAGAACCTTCGCTGGCTTGCGCACCACGTCAAGCTCCCCATCGCGCTGCCTGCGCTGATGGACTCGTTTGAAGCCATGCTGCGCTCGGAGAAGCTGCTCGCGCTCGCGTCTTCGGAAGACAGTCTCACCGTGCGCATCTTCAGCTTCAGCTTTCATCGCGAAAAGCCTGTCGACGCCTCGGGCAACGGCGGCGGCTTTGTGTTCGACGGGCGCAGCCTGCCCAACCCTGGACGCGAAGAGCGCTTCAAGCAGCTCACCGGCAAGGACGAGCCAGTCATCGATTACCTCGAGCGCCAGCCCAGCGTGCATCAGTATCTTTCCTCGGTCCTGTCGCTGGTGGATTCGAGCGTTAGCGCGTATCGCCGACGCGGCTTCAAGGACCTGATGGTCTCGTTCGGCTGCACCGGCGGCCAGCATCGCTCCGTCTATCTCGCCGAGCAGCTCGCAAAGCATCTGCGCGGCCTCAACGGCGTAGAGGTCGCACTCCGCCACATCGAGCTGGAAAAGTGGGCTGAGACCGCAAAACCCGCGACTGCCGGCAACCATCTCGAAGTTGAGAATACAGCCCGATGAAGGCCATGATTCTGGCCGCCGGCCTGGGCACGCGCCTGCGCCCGCTCACTAACGACCGCCCCAAGGCCCTGGTCACCGTTGCTGGCAAGACTCTGCTTGAAATCACCATCGAGCGCCTGCGCAGCTTTGGCGTCGATCAACTCATCGTCAACGCTCATTACTTCGCCGGGATGATCGTTGACTATCTCAACGCGAATCATAACTTCGGAATCCACATCGAAGTCTCGCGCGAGCCGACGCTTCTTGATACCGGCGGCGGCCTCAAGAACGCAGCGCATTTCTTTCTTGAAGCAGGCAGCGAGATCGACGAGCCATTTTTTCTTCACAACGTGGACGTCATCAGCAACATCGATCTCGCCGCGATGCTGCGCTTTCATCGCCAGCACAATGCGCTCGCCACGCTTGCCGTCGAGCACAGGGACACATCGCGCTCGCTTCTGTTCGACGAGCGAGGCGAGCTCTGCGGCCGCCGTACCAGTCTCGATCGCGAGCCGGAAATTGTGCGGACTTCGTTGTCAGCAGAAGCCCTCGGCTTCTCCGGCATCCACGTTCTGTCGCCGCGCATCTTTGAGCTGCTGAAAGAGCAGGGAGCCTTTTCCATCATCGACGCCTACCTCCGCCTCGCCGGGGCCGGAGAGAACGTTCTCGCATTTCAAGCCGGTGGCTGCTACTGGCGCGATCTGGGCCGTCCGGAGAACGTCGTTCAAGCCGAGCAGGACGCGGCCGGAAACGCCGGAGAAACGCATCGCCGCAACTTGGTCTAAAATTCCAATAGCGGCTGTTCGCAGGCCGCCGTCGCACCCGTGGCCCCGTAGCTCAGATGGATAGAGCAGCGGTTTCCTAAACCGGAGGTCGCAAGTTCGAATCTTGCCGGGGTCACCATCTAATCAATAACTTACATATTCTGTATTTTCAACAAAAGTAGCTAGTGTCGGTTCGGGCGTCGGTTTTGTGCCGCAATGACAACATGTCATTGCATCCTCTGGGGAGAAAAGAGTTGCCATATTTCCTCCAATGAATTATCTGATTGCCTGGCAGGCTACGCGCACCCACATGCCCGCGCGTTTTCGGTGACAAGGAAAGCGACTTCAGCCAAGCGGAAATTTCGAGTGCCCTGATGTTTGCGATTGGCGTGGCCTCCCATTTGGGCCGAATGTGCTTTCTTTGGGTAGCTGCGGTAACCGTGTGCAGTGCTCCAGGAAAAGCCGTCCAGGATGGTGGCCTCTCCAGGCGGTTGTTTGACAATTTCCTCCGGGCGCTCCTCGGTTGTAATTCGGCCAATGACCAATCCCAACGTCTTCTAGAGCAGTTTCGGAATTACACGTAGACTTTTTGAGAGCAGCGAAGGTTGGCTTTTTCTTGACGAAAAAGCCAATTGAGCGTGTGCTTTCGGTCTACACCAATTCCGAAACTGCTATAGTTGTGCTCCCGGAAGGCCTTCGGGTCGTTTATTCTCAGCAGTAGGTCAAGAGGGGAGATCAGTATACTTGCGGTTGATGGGCATGACCAGCCGGTTCAAAGGCAGGCGCTAACATGTCGTACCCGCGTTCGGATTGGGGAAGGCGCCTTGATTATCTTCCTCGCTTCGATCGAGACAAGCGAAATCCTTTTCAATCAGAAGCGCGAGCGACCCGAGGTTTCCTAAACTTATATCTTCCGCGATTCCGACCTGATCGGTTGTGCCCCACGCATGTGCCTGATCGGCCGGTATGAGAATCGCAACTTTGTTCTCTGTGTATTGAACAGTCGGTCGACTTACCGATGGTTCCTGTCGTAGGGCATAGGTAAACTTTGCGCGTGGCTCTGGCGCAAAGTAGATCGTCTCCTCCAGGCAGTCGCCCGCCAGGAGTCTTGTAACTTCAGAGCGCGATACCCTAGCCCGCAAGGTGTTTCCCTTGATCCTCAGCTTCATCTCTAACTCCCATTGATGTCGATGCGTATCCCGTGATGCGCTCACTGCCGTGATAGATGTTGAAGTGATCCTCTCGCAGGAATCCTATAAGAGTGATATCGAATTCCTTCGCAACCTGCACGGCAAGGCTCGATGGGGCGCCGACGGCTGCCACCATCGGAAGTCCACCCATCAGGGCTTTCTGCAGCAGTTCGAAGCTGGCACGTCCGGACAGCAAAAGCAAGCGATCTCGCAAGGGTGTGCGGTCGGCCAGGAACTCTGAGCCGATCAGCTTATCCACCGCGTTGTGACGGCCTACATCTTCGCGAAGCACCAACAGATCTCCTGCGGAGTCGAACAGCCCTGCGCCGTGCAATCCACCTGTCCGATCAAACACTCCCTGAGACGCTCGGAGGCGCTCGGGGAGACGATAGATAAGCTGTGCGTCCACTTTGAATTTGTTTGCCGCACGCGGCGGACAGACGGTGCGCAAGGCGAGGAGAGACGCTTTGCCACAGATACCGCAGCTTGATGTTGTGTAGAAATTTCGTTGCAGGCTCCCGACATTTACCGCGACATCCGCTGCCAGATCCACTCGAACGGTGTTCTGTTTGGAGCCGACCTTCAGCGCATCCATGGCCTGAGAGGGAGGTGTGCCCTCGTTGAAAGTGTCTCCTGCATACGCAATGTGCTCCACGTCGTTTGCGTCCTGGATGACTCCTTCCGTCATGAGAAATCCAGCCGCAAGATCGAAGTCGTTGCCCGGAGTACGCATCGTGACGGAGATGGATCGAGTCTGCCGGGCATTGAATGGCCCATAGGTGAGTTGAATTTCGAGGGGTTCTTCTATTGCGAGGCTATCCTTTACCCGGTGCGATGTATGTCCAGTAACCCTTTCGACAGTGGTCTGCAACACGGAGCTGTCAGCTGCATGCGCGGAGCCGATAAGAGAGGCAGGTTTCATGATGGGCGAAGTTGTCCTCTCGATGCGTTCAGTTGAATCACTTCTCATGTTAGATGCTGCACGTTGTCGGGCGCGTCGCGCCAAGTCCACTCGATCTTTACTTGAAAAGTATCTTGGCCATCATGCCTTTGTCCTCATGGCTCAGCAGATGACAGTGGAAGAGGGAAACGCCGCGGATGATGGGGTCGGTGAAATCCATCATCAGATCGACATTTCCTTGAACAGGAACATTGACCGTATCCAGCCATTCCGGGCTTTTGAGCCGAACTCCGTTCTGTGCGTAGATGAGAAAGTGTACCTGATGGATGTGGAACGGGTGAACTTCGAGCGTCTCATTGGTCACTCGCCAGTGATGAAAATCCCCGATAGAAACGGTTGTCATCGGCGGGTCCGATGGGCCGTATTTTCTGCCGTTGATGTAGAAGCCTTTCTTGTCCTCTGTGAAATGGACGACAAAGTCAGGAGAACTATTCTCAACTCGTGCAATCATTGCAGCCGATAGAGGTCTGGGAGCTGGCGGGCGTGCATCGACGTGAGTCTCTTGATGCCTTGGTGTTGGCTCGGCGGTGTCTATCAGGTCGGCGAGCACCATCGCTGGATTGGGGTCTCCATCATGGCCCGTATCAAAGCAAAGAGTTCTAAGTGACGCTCGAGCTTGATGCCTGGGCCCGATGATGATGGCTTCCACCCTGCCCGCGGGAGGCACGAGAATATGAGACGCATATTTTATTGGATGTGCTGGATCGTGGAAGGCCAGCGGCATTCCATCCAATGCAACGATTTCGAGCTGTACCCCGTCGACTTGCAAGTCTGCGTAGAGGTCGGGTGAGGCATTCACGATGCGCCAGAATTGACGCTCACCCGCAGCAATGGCGATTCCCGGGCGCACAGTTCCATTCACCGTGAAGACACGCTCCGGCGGATCGGTGGAAGCGCTGCAGGATTTGCTGGAAAGGTCCACTGCGTGCATTAATTCCGGGGAGGCTGGATCGTCCTTGCCGATAACTTGATCGCGCAGCACCAGTATCCGTTCCCGCATATGCTGAAGCTCAGGAAGATAGCGTTCAATGCCATCGATCACGATCGCTCCCGACATGCCATCAAGATCCTGTTGATAGCTTTCCCCGTGAGGATGGGTGTGATACCAGTAGAGCCCGGGTGGCTGATCCAGAGGAATATCCACTACATAATGCAGGGTCTGTCCTGGCATGGCCATCATGCTGATGACATCGTCCTGAGGAGCAGCGGGCGACACATGCAGGCCGTGAAAGTGCAAGTTCGTCATGTTGATGCAGGTCCCGTCGATGCAGTGCTCACGCGAGTGAGTCGACATTGCATTGACGTACGTCAGCCGGATATCTTCTCCGGGGGCTGCTCGAATTACCGGAGGATCTTCGCGGCCATTGAATGAGAAGGCCGCCTTGCCAGTGTGTGGGTCGTTGACCGCCGTCAGCATGATAGGAGAGCGGGATTCCGGCGGACTTGAAAGAAGCGGCCGCGAATCACCCTGGCTTTGGGCATCGACGATCGGCGCTGTCAACGATATTCCACCGATTGTGGCAAGGCACATGGTGCACGAAAACAGACGTCTGCGCGTATCCGAGGAGCGATACGAGATCATAGTGCGTTCCTTCCGACCCAAGTGCCGCCTGGCGACTCGTGTTCACACTTTCTGTGGAAAGAGGATGTTCAATGATTCGACGATGCCCATCTTCTAGCGGTCGTTTCCCCTGAGTTCGATCTGGAGCTACTGCAACTGCGGCACAAACCCCGCCGCCTGCATTGATGGTCCGGTCATTTCCAGATTGCTAACGAAAGACGGCCGCGAAATCCCGTGCCTCTGCATCTTGTAGATCAGGGTAGTGCGTTTCAAACCAAGTCTGGTGGCTGCCCCATCCCGCCCTCCGATAACCCAGCCAGCTGCCTCAAGCGTGCGCAGAATCAAAGCGCGTTCGGAGTCCATCAGAGTGGTTGGAGTCGGGAGCACGCTGATATGCTGCGTCCCGGCGGTCAGCAAAGGATTCGGAAGCACGCCATCTTCGGAAAGGATCAAGGCACGCTCAATCAAATTCTGCAGTTCGCGGATGTTGCCGGGCCAGTCGTACGAGCAGAGGTCCGACATTGTTTCCGCAGGAATATGATCGATTTGCCGGCCTACCCGCCGGCCAAGAAGCTCGATAAAGTGCGTTACGAGGGCCGGTATATCCTCGCGGCGCTCTCGCAATGGAGGCAACTGGACCGGAAAGACATTCAGGCGAAAGTAGAGGTCGCTGCGAAATTCGCCATTTCTCACCATCCCCGCCAGATCGCGATGGGTAGCAGCTACAAGCCGCACATCCACCTGGTGAGTCCGGCTGCTTCCCAGGCGTTCGAATTCCTGTTCCTGCAATATGCGTAGAAGTTTTGGTTGCAGCGACGGCGGAATATCGCCGACCTCGTCGAGGAAGAGGGTGCCTTTATCGGCTAACTCGAAGCGGCCCAGCTTTTGCGCGATGGCGCCCGTGAACGCGCCCTTTTCATGCCCAAAAAGCTCGCTTTCCAGCAGGTCCAGTGGGATGGCAGCGCAGTTCAGCTTGATAAATGGGCGTCCGTATCGCGGGCTGATGTTATGAATCGCGCGAGCGATCAGCTCCTTGCCGGTGCCTGTTTCACCCTGGATCAATACAGTGGAGCTTGTTGGCGCAACTCGCTTGACGCCATCGAGCACCGCATCCAACGCAGGACTGTTGCCAACGAGTTGTTCGAATTTTCGCGGCCGAATACCTTGATCCCTGATATCCCACTTTTCGGATGGCCCCACGGTAAACCTCCTGCCCAATCGTGTATCTTCGACTGCAACTCAACGCGCCAGAGCGGCACGAATGCTTTCGATCAGAACTTCGTCGTCAAAGGGTTTCGACAAGAACTCCACGGCGCCCGCCCTCAGCGCCTGGAATCGCATCTCCTCATCGCCGTGCGCGGTTATAAAGATGGTCGGAATTTTGCAACGTTCGGCATTCAGCCTGGCCTGTAATTCCAGGCCGGACATTCCAGGCATGCGGATATCCGTAATCAAACACGCCGCCTCCTGCTGATGGCCGGAGCCGAGAAATGCTTCTGCCGACTCAAATGCCTGGGAAGGGAATCCAGCAGATCTCAGCAGTTCCTGCAATGTGCCGCGTACCGAATCATCATCGTCGACGATCGCTACGAGTTTGGTTTCCTTATGGCAGCTCATAAAACAAACTATGCGCCTAAGGTGAATGCGGCGCAATCATACGTTGGTATGAGCGTCGGATGGCTTTGCGCGTCATTTCGGCGCCTCGGCTGGAATGGGCAGCGTGAATGAAAGGCTTGCGCCGTGCGGCGAGTTGTCGGCCGCCCACAAGCGGCCGCCGTGCGCTTCAACAATAGAACGGCTAATCCGAAGCCCCATGCCCAGGCCGTGAGATTTGGTAGTAAAGAAGGCATCGAATATCTGGTTCGTCTGTTGCGGGGGCAGGCCCACACCGGTATCGCTGACTGAAATCATTAATTGGCGATTTTCAGCGAGCCGCGACCGAATGGCAAGTTCGCGTGTCTGATCGACATCCTTCATGGCGTCGATGCTGTTCATGATGAGGTTCATCATGACCTGCTGCACTTGAACCGAGTCCGCCATGACCTTGGGAAGATCGGCGTCGAGGTCGGCACGGATTGAAATGGAGTGCCTGCTCGCTTCGCTGCGCAGCAGGGCGATCATCTCTCCAATTAGATCATTCACATCGGCCAACTGCCGCTTTGATTCGCCCTTTTTCGAAATCGAGCGGATGCGGTTGATAATGTCTGCCGCGCGTTTGGCATTTCGAACGACTCCCA
>Ga0182030_10014245_pt1 | contig 15720 bp, 16 predicted proteins | sample 812S3MmetaG_FD_121299 | JGI IMG/M metagenome (GOLD analysis project Ga0182030, IMG submission 121299) | Permafrost microbial communities from Stordalen Mire, Sweden - 812S3M metaG (Illumina Assembly) | ecosystem: Environmental > Terrestrial > Soil > Wetlands > Permafrost | place: Sweden...
AAGCCCTGCGGGGTGTCGCGCATGACCTTCACGTACGCGGCGTAAAAGGAGCTCTGCGAGCTGAAGCCGTTCGCGAGGGCGACATCGATGACCTTGCCGCCCATCGTGAGGAGGAGCCGCTGGGCGTGGGTGATCCGGTACTGGAGGAGGTAGTCGCGGATCGTGACGCCGCAGTGTCGGCGGAAGAGCGGCATGGCATAGTTGGGGTGCACATTGGCCGCCTTTGCAATGTCGGCCACGGTCAGGTTTTCCCGGAACCGCTCGGCAGTTCGACGCGGAGAATCAGGCGAACCAACGTGCTGGACACCGATGACAACAACCTGCCGGAGCAGGTCCGCTTCGGACGCGGCCTCTGCGGGGAGGTTCCAGCGGAACCCGCCCCGCAACCCGCCCGCCTCCAAAGCGCCTCCGCCGGAAGGAATGGTTCCTGCTCTAATCAGCCCACAACGCAGGATTCCCGATCCCTCGGCCTTTTTCCGCCAAGTGCACACGCAACACTCCATCCGCCATGACCGCAATCATCCATCCGCTTGAGCCGCTTAGCTCCCAGGAAGTCCAGCTCGCCGTCAAGATCCTGAGGGACTCCGGCAAGGTCACTCCCACCACGCGCTTCGTCTCCGTAAGCCTGAAAGAGCCGGACAAGGAGATTGTCCACGCATTCACGGGTAAGGCTGCTCCTCCACGCGAGGCGTCCGCTGTCCTTTTCGACAACGGCACCAATTCCTGCTTCGAGACGGATGTGTCCCTCGCCGACCGAAAGGTGGTGTCCTGGCGGCACATCCCCGGCGTCCAGCCGACCATGACGGCGGACGAGCAGATCGAGTGCGAGCAAGCCGTGCTCGCGAGCCCCGAGTTCAAGGCGGCGCTCAAGTCGCAGTACGGCGTTGAAGACACCCGCCTGGTCATGGTCGACATATGGAGCGCGGGGAACTACGGCTCAGAGGAGGACCGCACGATGAGGCTCGCCCGCCCCCTGTGCTTCCTTCGCGTGGACCCCACGGACAACGGGTACGCCAAGCCGATCGAGGGGCTGCGGCCGGTCGTCGACCTCAACGCAATGAAGGTGATCCGCGTGGAGAAGTACGGCCAATGGCCGCTGCCGCCGCAGCAGTCGAACTATGCCGCCGGCCGCAGCCAGTCGTTCAGGGACGACATCAAGCCCCTGGAGATCAACCAGCCGGAGGGTCCCAGCTTCGAGGTGGAGGGCTATCGGGTGCGCTGGCAGAAATGGAGCTTCGTCATAGGGTTCAACGGTCGCGAAGGGCTGACCCTCAACCACCTCTGCTACGAGGACAAGGGCCGCAGGCGCTCGGTCCTGTACCGCGGCTCGCTCTCAGAAATGGTGGTCCCCTACGGGGACCCCGCGCCGCAGCAGGCGCGAAAGAACGCGTTCGACGCCGGGGAGTACGGCCTCGGCTACTGCGCGAACAGCCTCGAGCTGGGCTGCGACTGCCTGGGGTATATCAAGTACTTCGACGGCAACCTGTGCACTAGCCGGGGCGAGCCGCTGACGGTCAAAAACGCGGTCTGCATGCACGAGGAGGACTACGGCATCCTATGGAAGCACACGGACCGCCGCCTGAACACTCCGGAGGTCCGCCGCTCGCGCCGCCTCGTAATCTCCTCGATAGCGACCGTTGAGAACTACGAGTACGGGTTTTTCTGGTACCTGTACCAAGACGGCAACATCCAGTTCGAGGTCAAGCTGACGGGGATCCTGTCCCTCGGCGCGCTCAATCCGGGCGAAAAGTCGCCGTACGGCACCCTGGTCGCCCCCCAGCTCTACGCCCCCAACCACCAGCACTTCTTCAACGTAAGGCTGGACATCGACGTGGACGGAGCGGCGAACACGGCATTCCAGGTCGACGTGGAGCCCGACGCACGCGGACCCGGGAATCCATTCGAGAACGCGTTTTCCGCGAAGCTCAAGCCGCTTAGGACGGAGCATGAGGCGCGCGCCAACCTATGCCTGGAGACGGCTCGCACATGGAAGTTCACAAATCCCGCCGTCACCAACGCCGTTGGGGAGCCCGTCGGCTACAGGTTCATGCCGGGCGACAACTGCTTTCCCTTCGCCTCAAGGAATGCCTGGTGGCGAAAGCGAGCCGGCTTCGTGAACCACCATGTCTGGATCACCCCTTGCGGGAAGGGCGAGCGTCATGCCGCGGGAAACTATCCGAACCAGAGCGGGGGCGGGGACGGCCTGCCCCTGTGGACGGAGGCGGACCGCCCGATCGAAAACACCGACATCGTCCTCTGGTACACCTTCGGCCACACCCATTTGGCCCGTCCCGAGGACTATCCCGTGATGCCGGCGGCCTACATCGGCTTCATGCTGAAACCGAACGGGTTCTTCGATAAGAACCCCGGAAACGACATCCCGCCCTCGATGCACCATGGCGCGCACGGCGCCTGAAGCGGTCAAGAGCTGCGCCATAAGCAGGCGTCTGCCGCCCACGGAAATCATGCAGCGCGCTTATTGCGCGGACCGCCCGCCTTTCGGCTAGCTCGCCGGAAACGCGGCCGACTCTCGCAGAGCCGGCGCCAGGTAGTCGAGCAGCTGCAGGGTTTGTACCGCCGCCTGGCCCTGGCTGCGGGCAAGCAGGTCAGCGGCGATCCCCTGCCAGACGGCTGCTCGGCATGCCGCGACCAGCGGATCGCCGGGTGCCTGGGCAAGGAGGCCGCCGACAAGACCCGCTAGGAGATCGCCGCTCCCACCCCGGGAAAGCACAGGGCCCCCGAAATAGCTGTGGTACACCGGCCCTCCCTCGCTGATCCGGGTGACCGGGCCTTTCTTGATGATGACGGCCGGCAGCGCCTTGCACAGTTCACGAAGATCCGCGCCATTCGCGATTCGGGCGAACTCCCCGGCATGGGGCGTCAGAATCCGCGGCGCAGACCCTGCCCTTGTGATGTCCGGCTGGAGCGCGTCGGCGTCTATCACGAGCGGCACGGCCGATCCCCTGACGACCTCCAGCGCAAGCGCAAGCGACTCGGGATCACGCCCTAGGCCGGGGCCGATCTCAAGGGCGCTCGCGCGGCTGATTCCCTCCTGGATTCGCGCGAGCCCTCCGAGCGCCAGGCCCCCGCCGGGAGTCTGGGGCAAACCCACCCACATGGCTTCCGGCGCCCTCGAGGCAAAGACAGGCGCCAGCCTCTCGGGCACGAAGGCCGTCACCAATCCCGCCCCGCTTCGGAGCGAAGCGAGCGTGGTCATGAGGACCGCCCCGGGGTAGCTGCCCGAGCCGCCGACGATGACCAGGTGGCCCATGCTCCGCTTGTCGGACGCAGCGGGCCGCAGGCCCGAGAGGGACTTGAGGGCGGAGCCCAGGAGGACGCGATCTCCAATCGTACCCGCTGCCCCTTCCGCGATTCCGGCGCCGGCGCCCGGGAAAAAACCGAGATCGAGGTAGCGAGGGCGGCCCGCGTGGGCGCAGTCGATGATCGGCGCCTTCACCGAGCCCGTCGCGTACGTGAAGTCGGCGCGAAAAGCGCCCGGCTCGTCCCAGCCGCTGGGCAGATCGACGGCGGCCCGCAATCCTATCCTGAGCCGGTCTGTCGCTTCAATCGCCGCCAAGGCCCCCCCCGGGAGCGGCGGCCGGAATTGAAATCCGAAGATCCCGTCAAGGCACAGGTCGTAATCCCCCGAAAGGCTCCCGGTACCGACTGCGCTCACCCGGCTACGGCCGGCCTCCGAAAGGCCGCGCCATGCCCTTGCGGCCATGGGTTTGAGCTTCCTCGGGCCGAAGGCGAACACGACCTCCGCAGCCGCCTTCGGGCACCTCTCAAGGATCTCGCGCGCGGCGATGAGCGCATCGCCAGCGTTGTTGCCTTTGCCCGCCAGGACGAGGATCCGGCCGCCGGCCGTCATTCCGCCGATTTCACCGAGGTCGCGGAGCACGGCGTCGGCAACAGAACGGCCCGCCTGCAGCATGGCCCTCCATTCCTTCCGTTCATCGCCCCCGAAGAGCGCGGCTTCGAGAGCCCCGGCGTCGTCTATCGACAGGATCGGGACGCTTGGTATGTCGGATCTGGGCATGGCTTCTGTTCGCCTATTTGTTGGTCGGCTCCGCAGCGGGGGCCCCGAACTGCTGTTTCACGCTTTCTGAGAGCGCCTTCATGTCCTCCTTGCCCATCTGGCCCAGCCACTCGTTTCTCTGCCGGACTGTCTCGGTGAACTCCAGGGGCGAGCCGTCGACAATCCCGTGCTCGAGGATCGGACGGGTCAGCCTGCCTATGGAGCGAAAATAACGGGCGTCGCCATTCCTGAGCACCTCGTAGCATTCGGAGAAGCTTCTTGTACTCGCGCTCCAGAGCGCCACCTCGGTGGTGTCGTCGCTCCACACCGCATATTTCTCCCATGCGGCGAACACGGCCTCGATGGTCGTGATCTGCGGGCGATCGGCCGGTCGGGCCGGCGCCTGCGGGGTGGCCTCGGCCGAAGGGCGGATCTCTGGTCCGATCGAGGGGCGCCTGGGGAGTGCCAGGACAAAGAGCGCGCCAAGGACGAAGCCCAGCATGATCCAGGACGGCACCTGTGAGGGCTTGCCCGGAGGGGGCTGCGACGGCGGTTCCTCGTCCATCTCTTGGGCCTCCGAGGGGCTCAGGCCCGCACGAGCGCTGCGACGGCCAGGGCGACCGTCTCAGTGTGGGAAAGGGTCAGGAGGATCTGGGTCGCCCCGACAGCCTTTAGCAGCGCCTCGCCCTTCGAGTCGAGCCGGACCAGGGGCTCGTTTCTTTCTCCGTGGTACACCGAGACCGACCTCCATCCCAGCTCGGCGCCGATCCCGGTCGTGAAGCTCTTTGAGACGGCCTCCTTTGCGGCGAAGCGAGCCGCCAGGTGCTTGTGCGGCTGGGACATCCCGAAGCAGTACTCCCGCTCCTCGCGGGTGAAAACTCGCTCGAGGAAGCGCTCGCCCTGGCGCTCAAGGACCCCGCGTATCCGTGCGACCTCTATGATGTCCGCGCCAAGCCCGAGGAGCACGCCCCCCGGCGGCAGGCTCGGGCTCATGGGTTCATCCGCCTCTTCATTTCGCGGACGGCCTCCTCGATACCGGTGAACAGTGCTCGGCTAAGAATGCTGTGGCCGATGTTCAGCTCGTTCAGGTGGAGAATGGTCCTCACCTCGACGATGTTCACATAGTTGATCCCGTGCCCCGCATTGACCCTGAGGCCGAGACCGTGGGCGCGGACCGCCCCCCGCCTCAGTCTCTCGAACTCCCGCGCCCGGTTCGGGCCGTTGTAGGCGTTCGCGTAGGCGCCCGTGTGCATCTCGATCACAGGCGCCCCCAGTGCGGCGGAAAGCTCGATCTGGGCGTCGTCCGGATCGATGAACAGGCTCACCTCGATCCCGGCGGATTTCAAAGCCAAGATGCAGGCCCCTACGCGGTCCCTTCCCCCGACGACGTCGAGCCCGCCCTCGGTGGTGACCTCCCTGCGGTTCTCGGGAACGACGCATACAGCAGTTGGCTTCAGCTTGAGCGCAAAATCGATCATCGCCTTCGTGCACGCCATCTCGAGGTTGAGCCGGGCGGATGCCGACGCGTGCAGGCACCAGACATCCGCCTCCTGTATGTGCCTGCGGTCCTCCCTCAGGTGAACCGTAATCCCGTCCGCCCCTGCGCGCAGGGCCTTTGCGGCGAGCGCGACAGGGTCCGGCTCGACGGTGGCGCCCCCGGCCTCCGCAGCGTCCTTGTAGCGCGCCTGACGAAGCGTCGCGCAGTGGTCGATGTTGACCCCAAGGAGAATCATGCCCCTATCGAAACAAAGTTCGGCCCCCCGGCCAACACTCAAAAGTTGCTAGGTTTTCGGCAGCTTCCTGTAAACGGCCTGGGTTTTTGCCCGGAGATAACCAAGGGATGGATAGAACGCGTGGCTTTCGACTCGCGCGGTGTTGCTGCGCACGATCACTGCCTCGGCCGAGATATTGGAAGCCCATTCCTCAGCCTGCGCCACCAGGCCCCGGCCGACTCCGCGCCGGCGCACATCCCCGGAGACGATCAATCCGATAATCTCAACGCGAAATCCCGACTCAAGCGAATCGCTGCAATGGGTCTGGAGCCATCCGCAGATCCTCCCACCGGACAATTCGGCAATGAAGACACGCTGGTCATCCCTCCCAAGAATCCGCCGAAGCCTCTTGCGCACGGTCCTCGAGTCGCAGGGATAGCCGAGCTCGCGGGTCAGGACGGCGATCGCCTCCGCGTCCTTCAATCTCGCGGCGCGCACCTCAAAATCCATCAAGGGCGCTCGGCCATAGGGATGTAGTCCCTCTTTGCGGGCCCGACATAGATCTGCCTCGGCCTATAGATCCGCCCCTTGGGATTCGCCGCCACCTCACGCCAGTTTGCGATCCATCCAGGCGTCCTGCCCATCGCAAAGATGACGGTGAACATGTTGATCGGTATCCCGAGCGCCCTCATGATGATCCCGCTGTAGAAGTCGACGTTCGGGTAGAGTTTCCGCGACAGGAAATAATCGTCCTTGAGCGCCGCCTGCTCGAGCCTCCTCGCGATGTCGAGGAGTGGGTCCTTTTTGCCGAGCTTGTTCAGGACGTCCTCGCACGCTTTGCCGATGATCTTCGCCCTGGGATCGAAATTCCGGTACACCGCGTGGCCGAAGCCCATGAGCCGGTCGGTCTTTGACCCTGATTTCGCGGAGGCTATGAAGCGCGTGCCGTCGTCGCCCTCGTCGTAGATCGCCTGGAGCATCTGCATGACGGAGACATTCGCGCCGCCGTGAAGCGGCCCGGAGAGAGCGCAGATTCCCGCCGAGAGCGAAGTGAAGAGGTTGGCGGCGCTCGATCCGACCATTCTTACGGTCGAGGTGGAGCAATTCTGCTCGTGGTCCGTATGCAGGAGAAGGACCAGGTTGAGCGCCCGGGCCACCTCAGGCGCCGCAACATAGTCCTTGCCCGGCTCGGAGAACATCATGTGCAGGAAGTTGTCGCAGAACGGCAGGTCCTCCTTCGGGAACGCGTAGGGAAGGCCGTTCTTGTAGCGGTAGATCATCGCCCCAATTGTCCGCACTTTCGAGATCGCCATCGCCGCAGCCAGGTCGAAGTTAGCCAGGTCCTTCTCGAAGACGTTTGTCGCCAGATGCGGGTAGTGCGCCGCAAGCGAGGCAACAATCGACGAGAGGATCGCCATCGGGGGCCCGTCCTTTGGATAGCCCTCGAAAACCCGCAGCATCTGCGACTCAATCGCCGCATGCTGCCTGAGCAGCCGGCCAAACTCCTTCCGTCTCACGGCGTTCGGAAGGTTGCCGTAGATCACAAGGTATGCGGTCTCAAGAAAATCGCTGCTCTGAGCCAGCTGCTCTATCGGAATTCCGCGGTATCTGAGGATGCCGTGCTCGCCGTCCAGGAAAGTGACTGAGCTTTCGCATGAGCCCGTGTTGCCAAAACCCTGGTCATAGCAGATGTAGCCGGTATCCGCGCGCAGCTTGCGGGTGTCGATAGCCTTCTCCCCCTCGGTGCCCTCCAATACCGGAAGCGGGTATTCCTTGTCGTCCAGTTTGAGTGACGCGTTGTGGGGCATTCCGAAGGAGCCAAGCTAGAAACGGGCCGCTTGCAAAGAAAAGATCAGGCACCGCCTAGGTAATTGCGGCCCTTATCGAGGGATTATGGGATCTGAAGCAGATGCCGCAAAATTGCGATAGATCTGCAAGCCCTTCGCCTGGCTCTTTTCAGGGTGAAACTGGGTCGCAAATAGCCTGCCGCGGGTGATCGCGGCGACAAAGGGCGCGCCGTAGTCGCATTCCGCCAGCACAAGGCTGTCGTCCTCCGGGACGCAGTGAAAGCTGTGCACGAAATAGAACGATTCGCCCTTGTCGGCCAGCCCCGCCTGGAGCGCCGTTCCCCTCCTGACGAACCGCACGGTGTTCCAGCCCATGTGGGGCACCTTCAGAGGCGGAGGGACCGTGAAACGAACGACTCGGCCGGGAATGAGCCCCAAGCCAGACACCCCCCCCTCCTCGGACTCGTCAAAAAGGGCCTGCATGCCCAGGCACACGCCGAGGAACGGCCGGTCGAGACTGATCCATTCCCTGACCTTCGCATCGAGGCCCGAGGAGCGGAGCGAAAGGACGCAGTCGCGCAGGGCGCCCACGCCGGGGAGAACCAGCCCGTTCGCCCCGCACCCGTCGACCTCATCCGGGCTGCGGACGACGACCGGCGACGCGCCGACGGCTTCCAAGGCCTTCGTGACGCTGCGCAGATTGCAGATGCCGGTGTCGATGACGGCGATGGGCGCGCTCATCGAAGCCGGCTCAAAGGCTGCCCTTTGTGCTCGGAAGGAGATTGGCGGCGCGCGGCTCGATCTGCGTGGCGGCGTCAACCGCCCGTCCGAGGCACTTGAAGACAGCCTCCGCAATGTGGTGGGGCTCCTCGCCGTAGATCAGCTCTACGTGGAGGTTCGCGCCAAGCGCGTTGCTGAAGGCGCGGCAAAACTCCTTCACGAGCACGAGGTTGAAGTCCCTGACGAACATCGACTGGGCCTCGACCCGGTATACGAGGTGGGGCCGGCCGCCCACGTCCACGACGACACGGGCGAGCGTCTCATCCATGGGAAGTATGAAAAATCCGTACCGGCGGATTCCGACCTTCTCGCCGAGAGCCTTCCTGAAGGCCTGCCCGAGGACGAGTCCCACGTCCTCCACCGTGTGGTGATAGTCTACGTCCACGTCGCCCCTGGCCTTCAACGCGAGGTCGAAGAGGCCGTGCTTCGCGAAGAGCGTCAGCATGTGATCGAAGAACGCCACCCCGGTGCTGATCTTCGCCACGCCGGTTCCGTCGACCGAGAGGGTGATCGAAATGTCCGTCTCGGCCGTCTTTCGGGAGACGGCTGCTACACGTTTGGAGGTGCCTTTAGCCATGCGTCAAGGGTTTCGTCGAGGACAAGCATCTCGTCATCGGAACCGACGCTGATCCGCAGGAACGGTGCGGTCAAGGCGTCGCTCGGGAAGTGGCGCACCAACACCTTGCGCGAGAACAGGAAATCGCAGGCCGCCTTTGCCACCTTCGGGCCGGTGCGGCCGAGGCGGTCCCGGGGCTCTGTGGCGATGAAATTCGCCTCGGAGGGAAACGTGAACCAGCCCCTCTTCTCCGCCCAGCTCCTCATGTAGAAGTCTCTGGTGGTCTGGATCTTGTCCAGAAGACCGGCGTAGTAATCCTGGTCTCCAATTGCCGCCAGGGCTGCGACCTGCGAAAGCCTGCTCACATTGTAGCTGTCGCGCACCCGGTCGATGAGCCCGATCACGCCGGCGTCGGCGAGCGCGTATCCTACCCGGATGCCGGCGAGCGCGTAGGCCTTTGAAAGGGTCCTGACGACGACAAGGTTCCGGTGTTCCGCGAGCAGGCCGACCGAATTCTCCCTGGCGAACGGGGCGTAGGCCTCGTCGACAACGAGAAGGCCCTTGAAGGTTCGGAGGATTCTCGCGATCTCGGAGGTTGGAAACCCGACACCGGTCGGGGCGTTTGGGGAGGTCAGGAAGAATATCCTCGCCCTGGACGCCGCGATCTCCTCCACGGGCAGGCGCATGCCCCTGTCCATTCTGACCGGAGCCGACCCGCCGCCCTGGATCCCGATAAGGGCCGGATAGAGGGAATAGCCCGGGCGGGTGAAGCCCGCCGCAGCGGCCGGCCCGCAGAAGCACCGGATGAGGAGGTTCAGGATGTCGTCGGACCCGTTCCCGATGCAGACGCATTCGGCGCCGACCCCGTGGAGCCGCGCCACCGCCGCTCGCAGCGATTCGCTCCTCGGGTCCGGATAGAGCCTCAGGGCGGCGCCTCCGGCGCCCACCTCGCGCAGGATGGCCTCCGCCACTCTCGGGCTCGGCGGGTACGGGCATTCATTCGTGTTGAGCTTCACCCAGCCGGGTTCGGTAGGCTGGAGGCCCGGGGTGTAGGCGTGAAGCTTGGCGACGTGGGCGAGCGCAAGCCGCGCGGAGGCGCGCCCCTTCATTTGGATCCCGGGCGGGACACGCGAATCGCGACCGACCGGCCGTGAGCATCCAGTCTCTCCATCGAGGAAAATGCCGCCACCGTTGGCTCGGCGACGCGGACGCTGCGCGAATCATAGCGGACGACGCTCGTTCGCCTGAGAAAGTCTGAAACCCTGAGGCCGCTGGAGAACCGCCCCGCGCCGGCGGTCGGAAGAACATGGCTCGGCCCCGCCGCAAAGTCCCCGAGCGCCGTGGGCGTCGAATTGCCCACCATGATCGCGCCCGCGGTCACCACTCTCCTGACAAGCGTTTCGGCCGCCCCGCCCCGAACCAGGAGTTCCAGATGCTCCGGCGCCACCTTGTTGGCCACTTCCGCCGCCTGGGCAAGATCCGCCACCTCGACCGCCAAGAATCCGTTGTCGAGAACCCGCTGGGTCTTCTCGGAGCGCGTCAATCCCCCCACCTGCTTCCTGATCTCCGCGGCGACGCCGGTGATGATTCCCGGGGAGGTCGCGACAAGGTAGATTCTCTCCCGGCCCGAGCCGTGCTCGGCCTGGGCGAGGAGATCGGCCGCGGCATAGTCGAGACGGGCGCTCTCGTCGGCGATCACCATCAGCTCGCTGGGCCCGGGCAGCAGGTCGATGCCTACAGTCCCGAAGACCTGGCGCTTCGCCTCGCAAACGAAGGCGTTTCCAGGGCCGAAGATTTTGTCGACGGCCGGAATCGTCGCCGTTCCGTAGGCCATCGCGCCTATCGCCTGCACGCCCCCGATCCGGTAAACCTCCCGGATCCCGGCAACGCGCAGGGCGGCCAGGAGATCGGGCGCTATCCGGCCATCCGCGCCGGACGGCGTGAAAACGGCGATCTCCGGGCATCCCGCGATCACCGCGAGCGTCGCGGTCATGAGGACGGTCGAGACGAGCGGCACCTCGCCTCCGGGCACGTAAATGCCGACGCGGCGAATCGGGTCAAATTTCTCCCCCACCGTGGCCCCGTGCCTGTTCAGTCCATTCCAGTTCGCCGGAAGGGTCCTCCGGGCGAAGTCGCTGACAGCCGCGTGCGCCGATTCAAGCGCCCTGCGCCCCGCGGCAGCGAGCCGCCTCTCGGCCGAAGCGATCTCCCTGTCCGCGACCCGGAATTCCCTGGGCTTGAGCTTTGCGCCGTCAAACCGGAGCGCGTAGTGAGCGACCGCCGAGTCGCCCCTGGCCCGGATGTCCGAGAGAATCGCAGCGACGGAGGCGGAAATCTCCGGCGAGACCGCCGCTCCGTGACAGAACACGGCAAGGTCTGAGCCGAACTGCTTCGACGCGAATGAGAGCGTGCGCACGGCCTATTTAGCGGCGGGACCGGCCGCTGCCTTGGAAGGAACGAGGCTCGGAGCGGCAAATACCTCGGGGCCCTCGGGCTCGTTGAGCACGATCCTGTCAAAGGTGACGGTCGAAACCATGTCCTTGCCGGAGGCCATTTTCGTGTCGCTCACGATGATCTTGGCAAAGCGCAGGCCATCAACGCGGATCTCGCCGCTCTCTCGTATCGTCTCCGGGCCCCTCACGGTCAGCACCAGGCGGCCCGTGTCGCGGTCAAAGTAGCGCTGGTAGACGATGCCCGGTCCGTGGCTGAAGTCCACGCGCTCGCACACGATGCCGTCCATCGTCTCGGGTCCCTTGTCCTCGACCGCGGCGTCGCCATCGCCCCCGCGGAAGAAATTGAGGTTCTCCCAGGTGCTTGCCCTGACCATCTTGATGTCGCCCGCGGAGAGCCAGGTCAGTCTCATCTTGGAGGGGTCCGCATTGTCCTGTACCATGTCCCAAGCGTCGTAGCCGTCGAGCACGGTCGTGCGGCTTATCTTTTCCTGCCGGAAAATGAGGCGCTGCCGCATCGGCTTGACGAATATCATGTCGAGCGTGCCGTGCATGGGGCCGTTGGCCGCGTGCCCGGGATCCACGAGGTCAAGCGTGCCGGAAAAGTGGATCGACGTGATCCCGTCCAGCGTGGACTCCGGGCCAAGGTATGCCCTTGCCAGCGATATCACGGCCGGCTCGGCCTGCAGGGCGGCCGGGGATGCGAGCGCCAGGGCGCAGAAAACGATGGCGATAGGCGTCTTCAATATGGACCATATGACAGCCGAATCCGGTCCAAGGTCGAAGAAAATTCACTCCCACTCAATCGTGGCCGGGGGCTTTGAACTCACGTCGAAGACGACCCGCGAAACCCCCCTCACCTCGTTCGTGATCCTGCCGGAAATCCGCTGGAGAAGGTCGTAAGGGACGCGTGCCCAGTCGGCCGTCATCGCGTCGATGCTTTCGACGATCCGAAGAGCGATCACGTAGGCATAGTTGCGCTCGTCGCCGATGACGCCCACCGACTTCACGGGCAGAAAGACGCAGAACGACTGCCACACCTTCCAGTACAAGCCGCTTGCGATCATCTCCTCCTGAAGCACCGCGTCGGCCTCCCTCAGGATCCCCAGGTTGGCCGCGGTGACCGGACCGACGACACGGACCCCGAGGCCGGGCCCGGGGAACGGCTGCCGCCAGACGACCTCGCGGGGCAGCCCCAGCGCGCTCCCAACACGCCGAACCTCATCCTTGAAGAGCTCCCTCAGCGGTTCGATCAGCTTGAGCCTCATCCGCAGGGGAAGGCCGCCGACATTGTGGTGGCTCTTGATGAGCGCGGCCGGGTTGTCGCCGATGGCGACGCTTTCGATGACGTCGGGGTAGAGCGTTCCCTGGGCGAGAAAGTCCGCGTGCCCGATCCTCTTGAGCGACTTCTCGAAGACGTCGATGAACGTCCTTCCAACAATCTTGCGCTTCTTCTCGGGATCCCCGACGCCCCGAAGGTTGCGCAGGAACTGGGCCGAGGCGTCGACGATCCTCAGGTCAATCTTGAAGTGCCTCTTGTAGAGCAGCTCGACCGTCTCCCGCTCGCCCTTTCGGAGGAGCCCGTTGTCAACGAAGACGCATGTCAGCTGGCGGCCGATCGCCTTGTGAATGAGCGCGGCCGCCACTGAGGAATCGACGCCGCCGGAGAGCCCGAGAATCACACGCGAGGCGCCCACGGAGGTGCGAATTTCCTCGATGGCGTGCCCGATGAAATCCTTGGTCGTCCAATCCATCCTTGCGCGGCAGACGCCGGCGAGAAAGTTTCGGATCACCTCGATCCCCCGTTCGGTGTGGAACACCTCGGGGTGGAACTGGATGCCATAGAAGCCCCTGCGGAGGTCCTCTATGGCCGCGTACGGCGAGTTCTCCGTCCTGCCGATCGCCTTGAATCCTGGCGGCATGCGCATGAGCTTGTCGCCGTGCGAATTCCAGACATGGAGCCTTCTCGGCAGTCCCGCGAAAAGCCGGCTCCGGCGGCGGATCTCGAGCGTCCCGCGGCCGTACTCGCGGCGCTCCCCCCTCGCAACCCTCCCGCCCAGCATGTGTCCCATGAGCTGGATCCCATAGCAGATCCCCAGGATCGGCACGCCCAGCTCAAAGATTCCTTGGTCCGGGATCGGCGCACGGGGGGAAAAGACCGAACTCGGCCCGCCGGACAGGACGATCCCGATCACTCCGTCCTCGCGCAGCTTCTCGGCCCGCGTCGAGTAATGGTAGATCTTTGAGAAGACCTGGCACTCGCGGATCCGCCGCGCGATCACTTGAGTGTATTGCGAACCGAAATCCAGTACGGCGATGGTCTGCGGCATTTGACTGGGTGGAAACGGAGAGAACAACGCCTACGAATGGCGGACCGCAAGCGCGATCGCGCAAATTTTTCGCGCCGGCGCCGTTCCAATCGGCACTTCAGGCCGGAGGGGTCCGCCTCAGAACCGGAGCCTGGCGTTCTCGAAACCGCACTTCGGGCAATGGCACAGTTCCGTTCCCTCGGGCGCTGCGTAGAGCCGGTCGCACCTGATGCAGTGAAAGGTTGTCCTCCGGCGCTCGCGATCAAAGCGCAGATGGTCGCGCCGGTCATAGAATAGCCAGAGACCGAGGAAAGCCGCGGTGACGAGGACGCAGTAGGCGACGGCGGCGGTTGAAAACTCGATCATCCCAGCCACAGAAAAGCAGCTATTTCGCCGAAGTAAACTTCGGCGCGCCGGCACCCTCGGAAGAACCCGGCGGGGCGCTCAGCCCTTGGCCTCGCCCTCGGGCGGCGCGGGCGCCTCGGCTGAGGCCGGGGCATCTGCGGCTGCAGGGGCCGCGGCGGCCTTCCCCTTCCTCCTGCCTGCGGACCTCTTTCCCTTCGACTTCTTGTAGCCGACATCGTCCACCTTCACGAACTCGATCAGCGCCATCTCGGCAGCGTCGCCCAGCCTCTGGGGTCCCAGCTTGTAGATGCGGGTGTAGCCGCCGGCGCGCTTCTCAAACTCCTTGTACTTGTCGTTGAAGAGCAGCGTCACGGCGTCCTCGTCGCGGACATCGCGCAACGCAAGGCGGCGCAGGTGGAGGGCGTCCCTCCTCTCAGACTTGCCCGCGGCGTGCTTCGCCTTCGTGATCACCTTCTCGATGAACGGGCGGAGCGCCCTGGCCTTCGACAGCGTCGTCTGGATCCTGCCGTGCGTGATGAGAGCGGCGGCGAGATTGGAGAGCATCGACTCGCGGTGCTCGCGGGTGACGCCCAGGGAGGCGCGGTGTTTCCGGTGGCGCATGAATCAGGCTTCCTTCTTCGCGTCGAGGAGGCGCTCGTCGAATTTCATGCCGAGCGAAAGGCCCAGGGCCTCGAGCTTCTCCTTGATCTCGTTGAGCGACTTCTTGCCAAAGTTGCGGTACTTGAGCATCTCCTGCTCGGTCTTCATGGCGAGCTCGCCGACGGTCGTTATGTTCGCGTTGTTGAGGCAGTTGGCAGCACGGACGGACAGCTCTATCTCGTTGACCGACATGTTGAGGAGCTTGCGGAGCTTGTTCTGCTCCTCGCTGACCTCGCTCTGCTGGCTCTCGAATTCATAGGCCTCCTCGCTCACGCGGTCGAAGACGTCAAGGTGGTGGTTAAGGATCGACGCCGCCTGCTTCAGGGCGTCGTCCGGCGTGATGCGGCCGTCGGTGCGGATCTCAAGGATGAGCTTGTCGTAGTCGGTGATCTGGCCGACGCGGGTGTTCTCAACCGCATACTTCACCAGTCTCACCGGCGAGAAGAGCGAATCGATCGGGATCACACCGATGGCCTGCTCCTCCTTCTTGTTCTGCTCCCCGGGGCAGTATCCGCGGCCGGTCTTGATCTCTATTTCGGCCTCAAACGTCCGCTTGCTGTCGAGCGTGCAGATGACCTGCTCGGGGTTGATGATCTGAATGTTCGCGTCCGGCTGGATGTCGGCGGCCGTCACAGCCCCGGCCTTCGCGACCTTTATCCCGAGGGAAATGGTGTCGCGCTTGTGGGACACGATGAGGATCTTCTTAAGGTTGAGTACGATCTCGGTCACGTCCTCGACGACGCCGTCGATGCTCTGGAACTCGTGATTCACCCCGTCGATCTTGATGGACGAGATTGCTGCGCCCTCGATAGAGCTCAGGAGCACGCGCCGGAGCGAGTTACCAACGGTGTGGCCGTAGCCCGCTTCGAAGGGCTCCGCGATGAACTTGGCATAGGTCGGCGTTGCGCCTTCCTCAACCTTCGTGAGTTTGGAGGGGAGTTCGAATTTTCCGAGGCGTTTTGGCATGGCGTGAACTCTTTTTTTGAGTTTTGAGTGGGTTGATAATTCCGGATTAGAACCGCGAGTAGAACTCGACGATCAGCTGCTCGTTGATGTTCTGGTCCATCTCATCGCGCTTCGGGAGGCGGACGACACCGGCCTTG
>Ga0182030_10014246_pt1 | contig 15716 bp, 11 predicted proteins | sample 812S3MmetaG_FD_121299 | JGI IMG/M metagenome (GOLD analysis project Ga0182030, IMG submission 121299) | Permafrost microbial communities from Stordalen Mire, Sweden - 812S3M metaG (Illumina Assembly) | ecosystem: Environmental > Terrestrial > Soil > Wetlands > Permafrost | place: Sweden...
CATTTCCTGACGGCCGCAATTGCGGGCAATGCTCCGTACCAGATGCTGCGCCAGAGGCGGGATATCTTCAACCCGCTCGCGAAGGCATGGGACCTGGATATAGACGATGTTGACGCGGAAGTAGAGGTCGCTGCGGAAACGTTGCTGGCGGACGAGTTCCAGCAACTCGCGGTGGGTCGCGGAGATCAACCGGATGTCGACGGCGCGGTCGCGAACCTCACCCAGGCGGCGAAAGACGCGGTCTTCCAGCACCTTCAGCAGCTTGGGCTGCACCTGAAGGTCGATGTCGCCGATTTCGTCGAGAAAGACCGTCCCGTGATTGGCGACCTCCAGCAAGCCCTGCTTGGTGCTGACGGCGCTGGTGAAAGCGCCCTTTTCATGGCCGAACAGTTCCGACTCCAGGAGTTCGCGCGACAGGCCGGCGCAGTTCAGATCGAGAAAAGGCAGCTCAGCGCGAGGGCCGTTGCGATGGATCCAATTGGCCAGCACGCCTTTGCCCGCGCCGGTTTCCCCTTGCAAGAGGATTGGGCTCTCACTGGACAGAACACGGCTGGCGATCTCGCGCAGGCGGCGAATTGTAGCGCTGGTTCCGATGAACGGGTCCGGGTACTCGCGCTGGTCCTTGTGGGCGGAGGAAGCAGCCGTCCGTGCAGACCTCAGTTGTTCCGGCAGCTGCAGCAGCACCGCGTGAAGTTTCACCAATTCCACCGGCTTGACGAAAACGTGATCGGCGCCGCGCTCCAGAGCCTTGGTCTCAAAGCTCTTGGCTGCGTGGCCGGCGAGCACAAGGATGGGGAAGTCGGGCTGACGGGCCTTTGCGAACTTAAAAACCCGCGTACCCTCCTCGCTTGGAATGTCCAGGTCGAGAATAATGACGTTCGGACGGAAGCTATCGAATTGCAATCCGGCATCGGCGGCATTCGAAGCTTCCGCGACGGCGTATCCCTGCGCTTTGAGGAAATTGCAGATGCCGGAGCGGATGACGGGATCGGTGACGACGACGAGGATTCTATTCAAGCCCTCACCTGCCTTAGTGGACGCGACGAGTCGCGCGAGGGCCTGTAAATTACCAGAGAATTCGGAACTGAGGGTCCACCACCAGAGGTGGATCGCCGAGTGCCCTAGTTTGCGAGGCGGCCAGGATCAAGGCAGATCGGCAACGTTTAGTATCTGTAATTTTCTACGCCGCTGGGGAAACAGGCTGTGATGCAGGTCACGAGAGGATGTTCGTTCTTCAAACAAAAAAAGGCGGACCTGGAGAATGGTCCGCCTGAATGAGGAGAAAGGAGGTTTTTTGCCCTTGATGCGTTACATATCGATTTCCGGCTCAGAATTGTTCGAGATCAAATTTTCTGATTCCCGCCAACTGAAGGCTGATGCTCCAGAGGAAGCGCGGATTATTTGCCAGATAGCGCCTCCATAGCCGCTTTGGCTCCCTCAGCAGCCGATGCAGCCATTGCAGTCCGGCGCTCTTCATCCACATGGGAGCGTCGGGTAATAGGCCAGCGTGAATGTCGAAGGCCGCACCGACTCCAACCATGAGGCAAGTGTCGAGGCGGTCAATCATGCCGGCCATGAAGCGCTCTTGTTTTGGTGTGCTGAGGCCGACCCAGATGACATCTGGATGGACCTCGGCGACCGTTGCAGCAAGTTCGTTCTCCTCCGCAGGCGTAAGCGCGCGGAAAGGGGGCGTGAACGTTCCGACGATATGGATACCCGGAACACGGCGCTCCAGACGCAGCTTGAGTTTTTCCGCGACGCCGGGATTGCCGCCGTAGAGGAAATGGCGATAGCCCCGGCTGGCCGACAGCCTGCACATCTCCAGCATGAAGTCGGGGCCATAAACGCGGCGCATGCTGCGATGTCCCTGCATTCGCCCAACCCAGACCGTGGGCATACCGTCAGGCGTGCACAGGAAAGAGCGGTTCAGGATGGCGCGGAAGCCCGCATCGCGTTGTGCTTCCATGATTCCATGCACGCCCGTGACGCAGATGTAGCCCTTGCGCCTCTGGTGGAGCAGTTGCTCGCATCGGCGCAGCGCTTCCTGCATGTCGATGGCGCTGATGCCGACGCCGAGCAGGTTGGCGCGGGCAGCCGCGTCATCAATCGGAGGCATAGGCCAGCGCGGGCTCCAGACGTCCCGCCTTGCACAACTCGCCTTCGATCCAGCGATAGGTGACCTCGAGGCCATCGCGGAGCGGGGTCGTCGGCTCCCAGCCAAGCACAGTGCGCAATCGTGAATTGTCGCTGTTACGGCCGCGCACTCCCTGTGGACGATCCAGTTGGTGCCGCTTGGTGAGTTTCTTGCCGGCAATATCGCAGACAAGGTCCACCAACTCGTCAACGTTGACCATCTCTTCGGTACCCAGGTTGAGGGGATCGCGATAATCGCTGGCCATCAGGCGTAGCAGGCCCTCGACACAGTCGGGGATGAACATGAACGACCTCGTCGCCAGGCCATCGCCCCAGACATCGATGTTGCCGCCGTCCTCCGCCAGCGCCACTTTGCGGCAAATGGCGGCGGGCGCCTTCTCTTTTCCGCCTTCATATGTTCCCAGCGGACCATAGACGTTATGGAAACGGACGGTGCGGGTTTCGAAGCCGTAATCGTGCAGGAAATACCTGCAAAGCTGTTCGGTGAAGAGCTTTTCCCACCCGTAGCCGGCCTCGGGATCGGCGGGATAGGCGTCCTCCTCTTTGAGAGGCGCGAGATCGGCCACGTTCTGTTTATAACCGGCATACACGCAGGCGGATGAAGAGAATAGATAGCGTTTGACGCCATTCACGCGCGAAGCTTCGAGCATGTGAGCGTTGATGAGGATGTTGTTGCGGGCAATGTCGGCGAGTTTGGCCGTGATGTACCCGATGCCGCCCATATCCGCAGCGAGGTTGAACACGTGGTTTATGTGACTGGTGGCCTGGAGAGTGTTGTGCCAGAAGCGAAGGTCGAGGAGTTCGAATTCGTCGGCAGCGGTGGGCTCGAAGTCCGGCTCCTTGATGTCGACGCCGCGCACCCAATAACCCTCACTCTTGAGGCGCTTGACGAGATGATGACCGATGAAGCCACCGGCCCCGGTGACTAAGACGCGAGTTGCAGGTTTCATGATTAGACGCCCCTTATTTGCGGTGAAGATGAAATGGAAGAAGTGGGGAAATGCTAGCGGTTCGTTTGCCGGTGTGACTGCGCGATCTGGTCCGTGTGACCGAGCGGCGATTGCTTCTGGTTCTTCAGCTTCAGCCGGCACTCCAGGTTGCTCAAGTGCATCTGCCGGCATTGTTGGTCCAGGTCTTTTTGCGCCTGGCGCGCCCGACGGAGCCTTGCTTCTTGCTGGGCCCGGACGCGGGCCCGATTAAGTTTGCGGTCCAAGGAGGAGGCGGATACGAGATCCAGTGAGGCGCTGTCGTCGACTTCAGTGGAAGCCAGGATCGTCACGGCCGGCAGTTGTAGGGCTGAAGAACCCGGGGATTCCGAAATGGCTGGAGTTGTTGCCAGGGGCTGGATCGCGATTGCCTTTGGGCTCCAAGACGTGACGCCCGGCGGTCGCGGCGGTGAGACAAACTGATTCTGGTCTGGGGTGCTGAGCAACTCGAGATCGTTTTCAGGCAAGGCGGCCACATCCAAACGGGCTCCGGGGATTTCCTGAGTATTGGCCTTGACTAGACGATCGACGCAGAGTTCAACTGCAGCGGCGACAGCTTGCGGACTTGAAGGCTCGAGGCAAAGAATGCTCTCTGTGCTCGGTTGTTGCATCGCCTGGACCGTACCTGCCGGTGGCGGGGGGCTTTGCGCCGAGGCTGCTGCTGCGAGCAGCGAAGCCAGCGGCGCGAGTAACGACAAGCGGTGAATTAAGCGCATTCGTATGAAGGGCAACTGCGAGACTCCATTGAGAAACCTTCTTCAGGCAGGCAGCAGCTTGCGATAGATGCTAATCAAGGCTTCGTAGTTTTTTTCTGCGGTGAAATTCCGCAGGTAGAATTGACGGGCAGCGCGGCCCATCTCGTCCATCTCGGCCGGGTGCGTCCAGGCCCAGCGCACTCGCTCGACCAATTGGCTGAAATCGTCGGGATCGAAGAGCAGTCCGGTGCGGTGATCGGCCACCAACTCCGGGATTGCGCCGATGCGCGAAGCTATCGCGGGAACGCCACAGGCGGCGGCCTCCAGCAGTCCCATGCCAAAGGGCTCATACCACCGGCTGGGAAAGACCAGGAAGCGCGCACTCCGGATCCTGGCGGCGGTTTCCTCAGTGTTCAGTTGTCCGAGGATCGCAACCCGACCGCTGGTGCGACGCGCGGCGCCTTGCGCTTCGTAGCAGAGCGGGCCATCTCCAGCTATGAGCAGCTTCACCTCCGGCAATCGCCGCCAGGCCTCAATCATCTCCAGCACGCCCTTTTCCGGGCTTAGCCGGCCGACAAAGAGCGCGTAGTCGCCGTTGTCCGTGCGCCGCCCGGGATCGCGCGCCAGGAAATTCGGTTTCTGGTGGACTTTCGCCGCCGGCAGACCGGCAGTCACGAAGTAGTCGCGACAGAATGCGCTGGGCGCGATATAGGCATCCACGGAGCGTGTCCAAGTGCCGCGCAGCCGGTGCGTCCCCAACATCAGCGAAACGGCCGCAGTCTGAAGTCGCGAGTTCCGGTAGCAGCCGCGCCGGATTGCGTTTGCGCTGCCTTGCGAACATGCCTCGCAACGCCGGCCATTGGCGAACAGGGTCCCGGCCGGACAGAGGAGCCGGTAGTTGTGCAAAGTCTGAACGACAGGCACGCCGGCCGACTTACAGGCGTAATAGGCAGAAGGACTCACCAGTGGTAAGAAGTTGTGGCAATGCGCGATGTCCGGACGGTGCTCGCGAATGAGCGCGCGAAGGTCGGCATAGGTCTTTCGGTTCCAGGTGGTGGCGGCCAACAGGGACGCCTTGCGCAGCGGGCTGTAGGCGGCGATGTCGGAGTTGTCGCGGGTGTATTGCAGGACGCGATGGCCGGCGCGGCGCAGCAGATCGACCTCGGCGCGGACGACCGCGTCCTCGCCTCCCGGCTGCTGGTATTGGTTGTGGATTACAAGGACGCTAAGACCTGGCATGTTTGCAACCCGGCGCGACCCGCCAGCCAGTCGGTGTCCTGGCCGATCATCCGGCGGAGACGCAACTCGCGCGCGATGTTCCCGCTCACGGCCTTGCGCAGAACGCGCTTGGCGCGACACAGACGCGCGAGAAAATCGAGCGTTGATTCCGAATAGGCTTCCTTGCCGAAACGGCGCTGCACCAGCCGGCGCTCTTCGGCGCGGCGACCCAGTTGTTTGAGGCTGACATTCGTTCCGTGCCAGCGAAAGGCAGCAATGAATCGCGGCACATAGTGAAAGTTGAAGCCGGCGTGGGCCAGACGGGCGAAGTACTCGAAGTCCATGCACACCCGATAGTCGCAATCGAGCAGGAAGCCGGCGTCAATAATGCGGCGGCGAAAGAAAGTCGAAGTCGAGGGGATGTAGCAGCCAAAGTACATCAGGACGGCGCGATCAAAATCATGTTCGACTTTGGAGCGGACAATCTTCCCGGCGCTGTCGACGAACACGCAGTCACCATGAATGACGTCAGCCTCGGGATGCTCGTGTGCGGCGCGGGCGATGGCTTCGAGCCCGCCCGGCAGATAGTAGTCGTCGGCATTCAGCCATCCCACCAGGTCGCCGGCGGCCTTGAGGAATCCTTTGTTAATAGCGTCGGATTGTCCGCGGTCGCTCTCGGATGTCCATTGCAGCCTGGCATGGCGTTTGACGATTTCCAGGGTGCGGTCAGTGGAAGCGCCGTCGATGACGATGTGCTCGGTCGAAACACTTTCCTGACGCGAGACACTCAAGATCGCATCTTCGATAAACTCCGCGCTGTTGCATGAAGGAGTGATGACGGACAGAGAGGGAGTGTTCATGAATCAAACCGAACGGGCGGTAGGTTATCGGCCGTCGCAGCCGCGGCCAAGATGAAGGAAATCAGGGTGGTCAACTGCAATTCGGAGTACGGCCAGGGAGCGAAGCCGAGCGTCATGGCAAACTGCGCCGCCAGGTAGGCGAAAGCTGCGCCGAAGAAGGCTGCGTCGCGGAAAGCCCCGGCTTTCGAGTGACGATATAACCAGGCAAGCAATGCGATGTGAAACCACAAATAGCAAATCAGGCCCGTGATTCCATATTTCAGCCAGACGTGCAGGGGAGCGTTGTGCACCATCACGGATTCGGTCTTCCAGTTCCTGATGTGCCAGGTGGAATAAGAGGTCCCCAAGCCGATACCCATGAGGGGCGATTGCCGCACCTGGTACCAGGCATCCAGCAAGTCGTAAACGTGGTTGGCGTTGTCGGCACTGAACTCGCTGTCGTCGCGAGTAACGTCGAGGCTCCGAATGCGGCTGGAGAACGATGCACCTAGAATACCGGCGGCAATCGCAACCATACAGGCGAGCAGGACAAGGTTGCGTATACGGTTGCGCTTGTGCAGCAACAGAAGGATGAAAGTCCCAAGCGCCAGTTCTCCCCAGTAAGTCCTGCGGAAGCAAAGAAGGACGAACAGATAGGCCGCTGCGGCGAGGCAGGACCAAAGCAGCCTGGCGCCGCCCGTCGAACTCTCGCGATAGCGAAATGCGAGCAAGCCGGTAAACACAATGCAGGAAAGCACCGGTCCATCGAAAATGGGTATGGGAACGCCTGCCAGGGTGTCGCGATAGCCGGCGAGGTACAGCACATACAGCAGTCCGATTCGTGCTGCCATGTATATGACAAACACGCGGACGGCAGCGGCTACATCAAGGGCCCTCCGCAGCCAAAGAGACCAGACGAAGTACAGTCCGATGCCCAGTGCAAGCCCACGCCAGTCGAAGAAGAAGTTGCTGCCGCCACGGCTGCGGCCGTAGCCAATGGCAACGCCGATGCAGCCGAGGAAAGCCAATCCTGGGAACAGCAGCGGGCGAGGAAAGCGCACCGCTTTACCGCGGAGACAGCCGAGGCCCACTCCATGACAGAGGACCAGGAACAGGATTGCCACATCGATGAAGCGAAAGCCGCCGACAAGCTTCGCGTAGGGCAGACTCGAGTCGCTGACCCCCTCACGCACGAACTCCGGTAAGAAAATAATTGAGAAAAGAAGGCAGAAGACCAGCGCCCGCCAGAAGGTGACAGTCCATGGTCTCAGCGCGGGATCGGCAACGTCCGGGCGCGAAATTGCGGGCCACGGCGTGGTTGTCATGCTCCCGGAGCCATGGGCCGAGCCGAAGGAGATGGGTAGACCGATCGCACCAGGTTCTGGAAGTTGAAATCACGCGCCCGCACCCTGGCTCCGTAGGACAACGACTCCAGCATGTTGGGGACGGTGACCATCTCGAGCAATGCGCCGGCCATATCGCAGGCGAGCTGGTCCGGGCCGCGGCCCGCGGTTGCGATCGCTCGTCCGCAAGTTCGGTCCACGATGATGCCGGGACCACCGAGGTCGGTGCAGAGCACGGGGACGCCGTGGGCCAACGATTCCAGCACCACCATCCCGCCGGAGTCGCGGAGGCTGGGAAACAGCAGCAGGTCGGCGTTACGGTAGTGCTCGACCACCGCCCTTTGCGGCAGCCAACCGACCCAGCGCACGGTTCCCTCCAGGCCGAGCAGACGGCTGAGGGCGGCCAGCCTGCCCTTGGCGGGCCCGTCACCGACGATGGTAAAACGAACGCCCGGATGCGACTGCCTTACTTGCGCAATGGCGCGAAGGGCGATGTCGACTGCCTTCCACTCCAGCAGGCGGCCGACATAAAGCACGCGGAAGTTGTGGGCGCCGCGCTTTGCCATGCAGGGGGCGGCAGGCGGAACATGCTCCGGCAGGCCGATCGCCAGATGGACAGTGCTTTTGTGACGCCAGCGCCGGGGCACCAGCGGCAGCGTATCCCGGGTGACCAGGATGCTCTCGGCCTGGCGGAAGGTGCGGCGCATCAAGGGATCCAGCGCCACCAGAAAGTTGGAGATATCGCGAAACCACTCGCGCCGTTTTTGCCGCACCGAGAATCCAGCGCGAAGCGGAGCGGGAACAGCTTCGCCGCCGGAGACCGGGCCGAACCAGAAAGGAATACCGAGTGCTGCCATGAAGCTGGGGAACCGCACGCTGACATAAGTGACGTGTTGCACGACGTCGAAGGGCAGTCCGGGGAAGAGCTGCCGCACTCGCCGCACCACGAACCACTGCCAGAGGATGTAATAGAGCGCCTTGCCGCTGGGACAGCTGCGCCAGTGCTGTATCCACAGAGGCAGATCGTAATAGACAAAGCTGATGGTTCTGGTCAGGCGCGGCGCCTCCAGTTCGATGGCTCGCCGATTCGCGGCACGTGTGATGACGGTTACGTAATGTCCCAGCCGTGCCAACTCTGTTGCCCAACTCCAACCGACGCCGGGTTCGGAGCCGCGTCCGGGCTCACAGGCGTAGGCGGAGAGAAGTACGCGGGCCAATTAGTCCAACCCCGCGGAGCCAAGTTCAGATCGCCCGGCTAGGTTGCCGACTACGAGGTCACCAGCCAAGCTGCGCAGCCCTAGCCGCTTTCCGGTACGCAGCGAAAGCCGGTACAGAGTTGCGCGGATTGCGTTGTGGAGAACCTGTTCGGGTGGGCCGTCGGCGTCCAGGCGGATCAACCTCCGGCGAGGAATTTGGGACAGGAGCAAGCCTTCGCTTTGTCCGGGCTCTAAGGACACCACAACGTCGCCGCGCGCACGAAGGTAGAGAGATTCCAACCAGCCTATCGCTTGGGGCAGGGCACTGGCGGTGGCGGGGGAGTCAGCCGTTCGGGCCACCAGGGTCGATCGAATTCGCGCTGCCGAGACCTGCAAAATCTGCCTGAAAGAGTCCGGCAGGCTGTTCGCGGTCCATATCCTCCGCGTGCGGCGGAAGACAGGGGCCAGGTTGCACGCAAGGTCGTCGGCCAGTTGCGAAGTGAGCGCGCTGTCGCCCCCGACGACGATCACCGATAAGCCCGTGGGAAACAGGATGCGGCGCAAGCACCGCCCGGCCTCACGCAGCTCTTGAAGGGTGCGGCGAAGCGGTCGCTCCACCGCAGGCGATCTCTGCAACTCCGCGAGCAGGCTGGACAACTGCCGCTGGAACCATCCGAGATTTTGCTCGACGATCGCCCGTTGCAACATGAGGGCGGTTTCCGGAGGCCAGATGATCGCGACCCGTTGCCGGCAATCCATGGGATTGCGTGCGAACAGATGTTGCAGGCGTTTGAGGTGGTGCGAGACGATGTCCTGTTTCAGGACCTTCTTGATGAGGTAGTAGATGAACTCGTCCGCGACGGAAGGCACATAGAAGTCGCGGTATTTCCGGCGAACAGCAATGACGTCGTCGGCGGGCAACCAGCTGCGTCCGTCGCGGCGGTAGTCGCTGTAACAGTCGGCGGCCAGGTGGACAACGTGTTTGCCCAGTTGGCGGGCAAGCACAAAGTAGCTCGCAGTTGTCTCGTGCTGGATGGACTGAACGAGCAAAGCGCCGGCCGCCTCCGCGGTCTGAGCGAGGAGAGCTGGAACCCGTGGCAGGTCGCGAGGGCGAAACATGATGTCTACATCGGACAAGTTGATCTCCTGCCTGGCCTCATATCCGCTCAGGATGCAGTAGGGAATCTCAGCGTGGTTGAGCTGCGCGACCAGCGCCTCGAACAACTGGGCACGGACGCCGGCCAGTTCCGCGGGATGAGAGGAGACCAGTTGCAGGCGTCGAGGCGGCTTGGTTGCAAACGCTGTGGAGGAATCGAGATTGCGGACCAGGAGCGCCAGTGTTTTCAGCAGAAACCCGGCTCGTTGGGGTTGGTGGTGTGAGGTGCACTTCAGGTAGGACTGAAACAGGTATGCGATCTCCAAGGCGCGACACTGGGGCGGGGCGATACCTAGCGTTTTGGCCAGCGGTTCCACGTCCGCGCAATGCGTGGTGGGTCGGGCGCCGAAGAGGAAGTCCTGCATATGCAGAAAGTGATAGGCATCCTGCAAGGGCAGCCCACCGCGCTCAGCGTCTTCCCAATCGATGAGAGCAGCGGCGCAGTGCGGGCTGTGGCGGATATTCCAGGGCGCAAAATCGCCGTGCAGCCAGCAGGCAGGCAGTGCGTGGGCATCGCACAGCTCGGCCAGGGCTGCTTGCAGCAGCTCAAGATAGGGTTTGTGCGTGACCGAGGACAACGCGTTGTGCCAGGCTGCTACGTGTTCGGCGATGGTTGTGGACTCGTAGCGCAAAACCAGGGAGCCCAGCAGGGAAAGATATTCAGGAAGGAAGCGGCGGCTGCCTGACTTTCCCGGCAGAAACTGCTCGGTGGCTATGCCGTGCGAACGATCCAGGTACAGCAGCCGCGGCGCACAACAGAGTCCTTCGCCAGCCAACTCGCCAAGCGTGGAGGCGTCGCGAACGATGGCATTCGTGGCTTCCGCGCCCAGCGGCACTTTGACGATGGCAGCACAGTTTCCGGAGGCGGGATCGACGAGATGGATGACTGCCTTTTGACTCGGGCCGGGAGTTCCCACATAAACAAGCGGCAGAGGCAGAGCGCCGCCGTCCCAGCCTAGGGCGCGCCAATCGATTTCGCCGGCATTGCCCAACTGCATCGTCTTGACGTGTGGCAAGGCCGGCAGTGCGCCGATGCGGTTGGCCACACGGATCGCGCCCCACTTGAGCCGGGATGAGACACGATACGGGGACCAGGTTGCCAGGGTTGAGTGTAGATTTCCGCCGCAGGCAGGGATCAGCCAGCGTGGCTGGTCGCCGGGGACGGCGAAGAACTCCGATGGCGGCGAGTGAGTCTCACCGAGCGGAAGGGCGGCAAGAAGTTGTTGGACCAGCTCAGAAGTCAGCAAAGAGGAGTACCTCGTAGGGTTGCATGAAAGGTTCATGAAGAAAAGTGGAGATGGCGGCGCTTACCTGCCGGGAGACCTGGTCGACAGAATCATCGGCGCTGACCAGAAGCGTCGAGGGCATAGAGTGGAACAGCGCCAGATAAGCGATTCGTTGGCGCTGCGACTCGGCCGGTGAGACTTCTTGTTTTCTGCGTTGCACGACGTCCGCGGGAGCGTCCAGCAGGACGCAAAGGTCGGGGCGAGGCGCAAACGCCGCGAGCCATGTGGCGAAGCGCAGACTGCCGGCGGGCAAGCGATAGCGCAAAGGATCGACCAGAATGTCCGGGTAGTATCGGTCGAAGATCACCAGGCCGGAGCAGCGCCGGGCGGGACGGACGGCAACGAAGTATCCGTACCAGCAGTCGAGCAGCCAGTAAAGCAGTTTGGCGCACGAGACGAGTAGGCTGCGCGGAGCCTGAGCGTGAGGATCGGACACCGGTGAGCGATGCGGCGCTTGCCGGCCTAACATGGGGCGAAAGTGAAACTGGACAACGGCGGAGAAGTCGGTCCCGGCCGCAACTTTCAGCTGCTCGATGATGGCGGACTTGCCCACGCCATCGGGACCGAAGAACGCGATGAAAAGCCCAGTAGATACCGAGCCGGATTTTCGATTTGCGCTCATAACCTGCCGTAGATAACCACGCCAACTGCCATTTGCAGGACGGAACTCAAGCTCTTGTCAGCCCACTGTTTGCTGCCGCTGACGGGCACGAAGAGAATGTCGCCGTCCTGAAGTTTGGGATCGGCGGCCTGGTTGGCCAGAATGCGCTTGAGAGGGAGATCGGATTCGGTACGCCCGGAGGTAGTGTTGCGAATCAGTTTGGCATCGTACTTCGCAGTTTTGTTAATGCCTTGGGCCAGAGCCAGCGCTTGCAGGACCGTAACCGTGTCCTTGTTTTCGATCAGGTAGCCGCCGGGCCGGCCGACGTCGCCGACAACGTAGACCACGCCCGCGCGGGCCACCAGGATGCGGTCGCCGGGCTGCACATCGATGTCTCCGCCGTTCCCTTGCGGAGAATTGTTGAGTTGAAAAGTGATGATCTGTTCGCGGTTGTTGCGGCTTACGGTGACGGTCTTGGAGGCGGCAGGTGTGAGGCCGCCGGCCACGGAGATGAATCCGAGCACGGTCTGTTTCGCGACCCAGGGGTAGACGCCGGGCGTTTTGACCTCTCCCGCAACGGTGACACCTTGGGTGGCATACTCCAGCACGAAGACTTCCACGTGCGGATCGCGCAGAATGTGTTGCCGGCGAAACCACGCCTCAATGACAATCTCCGCCTGCTCTGCCGTCAGTCCTTTGACGCTGACAGCGCCTCCGACGGGCAGGATGATCTCTCCGCGCTCGTCCACGCGGAGTTTTTCCGAAAGCTCGGGAGTGTCGAAGACGCGAACATCAAGAAGGTCGCCGACATCGAGGAGTAATGCATTGGAGGCCGTTGCGCCGGCAGCGGGGTCTTGCGCCGAAGCTGGAGATGCTGCTGCTGCGGCCATGGGAGCGGACGCCACGGACGTTGGCAGCGGTATTGACGCATCCTGCGATTGCGCAGGTGCGAGAGCGCCGAGGCAAAATGTCAGCACCAAAATGAGAGCGGGTAAGGCAGCGGCCGTGGTAAGCGCCCGCAGAACGAACAAGAATCTAGCTGTCACTTGGACCGGGCCCTGAGCCGGTGAGGCCATAGCCGCGCCGGCGGTAATAGGAGGGTTCATTTCGTTTGTCGACGCCATTGAGCACGACGCCGGCGACGCTGGCGTTGGCGCGTTGCAACAAATCCCGGGCGTGACGCAAGGCGTATTGTGTGGTCACGCCGCAGCGGGCCACCAATAGGACAGCGTCAACCTGGGAGCTGAGGACCACGGCGTCAGTAAACATCGACGCCGGAGGTGTATCGAAGATGATGTGGTCATAACGAGTGCGCCAGGAGTCAAGCAACTCGACCATCCTGGGCGACGCCAGCATCTCGGCAGGGTAGGGACAGGAGGCCCCCGCGGCCACGATGGCGAGGGTGGGCAGCAGGTCTGAGAACGCGATGGCTTCGTCTTTGTTGCAGAGCCCTGTCAGTATTCCTGTCAGTCCGGGATCCTGGGAAAGCGCAAAGGACTTGTGTACCGAAGGCTGGCGCAGGTCGGCATCGACCAGCAAGACCTTCGCGCCTTGCTGCGCCAGAACGACGGCGCAATTCACGGCGGTCAGAGTTTTTCCTTCGGCAGGCAGGCAACTGGTTACGGTCAAGGCCTGCGGCGGCCGGTCTGGGGAGCGCAGCAGAAGGGAAGTGCGCAAACAGCGATAGGATTCGGCTGCCGGGGAGTGCGGCTGACGTTGAGCGATGAGCTGCATCTCGGGCCCCATTGCCAAGGCAGAAGATCTCCGGCGCCGGCGGCCAATACTGCGGGACGCGACCTGGGGAATTTCCGCCAACGTGGGCAGGGCACTGACCTCCTCGGCTTCGTCGCCGGTGCGAATCGTTGTATCCAGCCTCTCCAGGCCAACCGCGGTCAGCACGCCGAGCACGAGCCCGGAACCGAGTCCCAGAGCGATGTCGAGGATGGGCCGGGGATCGGCGGGCTCAGAAGGTATCTGGCCGGTTTCAACGACGCCGATGTTGGCGGCTGCCAGCCCCGCAACGATGCCGGCCTGTTTCAGCTTCAGCTGCAAAGTCTGGTAAAGGTCCTGGGTGCCCTCAACCTCGTGCTTCAGAATCGCGTATTGCGCCGCGCCCTGATTCAGGTCATAAGCTTTCTGTTTCTGCTCCTCGAATTTGCCTTGCAGCGCTTTTTCGGCGCTGGCGGCTGCCAGGTATTCATTCTTGTAGCGCTCCGCCAGGTTCTTCAGTTCGATATTGATGGCGCCGTCCACCTGGGCCATCTGGCTGCCCAATTCCGCCAGTTTGGGATAGCCGTCGCCGAATTTGGTGCTCAAACGGGCGTAGTCCACGCGCAACTGCGCCTGTTGTGAGCGCAAGACCTGGAGCGTGGGCTCAGGCACGGTGGAGGCGATGAGTTCCGGATTGCCCGAGCCGGCGATGCGATAGCGCGCCTCTTTCACGATGCGGTCGGACTCGGCTGCCGTCAGTTGCGCGTTCAGGTCTTTGAGCTTGTCGGTGACGATGTTGTCGGTCTCGTCGATGCCGATTAACCCGCGTCTCTTCTGAAGGGCCGCCAGCTTCTCCTGGGCATCGTTGGCCTTGAGCTTCAGGTCATCCATCTGGGCGGAGAGCCAGTTGGAAACCTGGGTGGCCGAGTCGTAACTGCTGCGAAAATTGCGCTCCGCGTAGCTGCTGACGATGGAATTGACAACTTCGGCAGACAGCCTAGGATCTTTGGTGCGGAAGGCGACGCTGATGATATCGGTCTTGGGCACGATCTCGACCTTCAGGTTCTTCTGGAAACGAAGCAAGAGCTTGTCGCGGGCTTTGGGAGACAAGCCGGAGACATCCGTGCCGGGAGGCTGCGTCCAGCGGCCGGCAAAGTCGTCGCGCTCCGCCAGCTTGGTCTGCTGCATCACGGCCAGGGCGACGGTGTTGCTTTCCAGCACGGACACCGCGCTTTGCAACTGGATGGTGGGATCGGAGGGATTGAGGATCCTGGAACTCAGCTCATCCAGGCCCATGGCATTCGTGCCCACCGGGCTGACTTCTATGCGCGCGCTGGCCTCATATCGCGGGCTCTTGATCAGCACATACAGCGTCGCCAACAGCAGACAGACGCCGGCACATCCCACAATGACAGACCAGCGCGTACGCAGGGTGCGCCACAGTTCCAGCAGCACCAATTCCTCTCCGCGCGCCGGCGGATCGGAAGGGTAGCTGCGGACATCGGAGAGCTGGTGCTGGCGGATTTCAGAATTGGCAGGCAGGATCACGGCGAACAGGGGTGGTTAGGGAATTTGTTGACGATTGCCAGACCTTAGCCCCGGGGGAGCGCATGGTTGCAGGGGCTAAAGCCCGGCATCTTTTTTGGGGACGTTGTTCGGCACGACTGAAGTCGTGCCCTGATACAAAGCGGTTTTACGTGAGTTAATGGGTTCTTCGAGGCTTGAAGAAATGCAGCCGCAGAAGTTTTTCGCAGCTCGTAGGAAAAGCAGATCCTTTGTCGGGCTGAAGCCCTCCTCGTGATGCCAAGAAATGAAAAAAGGAACGGTGACGGCGCAGCTGAAGCTGCGCCCCTTCAAAACCTGCCGAGATCGACTTTTTCTGCACCTCGTCAGAACAGCAGATCCCTCGTCGGGCTGAAGCCCTCCTCGTGATGACAATTCCGAGTGACGATAATTCGCGGTCGCTCGTCGGGCTGAAGAGACTGTGTCGCAGCCGGGTGTCGCCGCTCTGCGGCTCGGGTTTTGTTCCACTTCGAGCGTGGGCTTACGCCCACGCCTAACATCATCCCGCCGCTTCGCGGCTGGTAGGATCGGCTTTCGGCCGCTTTATCCCACCGCAAAATTCTTCGGCAAGTTGCGGCGCAGTGCCTGAAGGCCTGCTCGTGATGACAAGAATGAGGGAGTTGGAACAGCGCACGGTTCGGCAGAGTCAGGAAGTGGCTTCCTGCAACGCTGTTGATCGCAGGCCTTCCGCGCTGCGTCAGAACAGCAGATCCCTTGTCGGGCTGAAGCCCTCCTTGTGATGACAAGCAGAGGCAAGAGTCTCAGCTAGGTTCAGATGCCGCGGGGGGCGAAGAGCAAGGTATGCAGCAGGATGGCTGCGTCCATAAATAGACTGCAGTGACGGATGTAATACAGGTCGTACTCCATATTTTCATGGATAGGAAAGGCCCTCGTCGGACCGATCTGCCAGAGGCCGGTGATGCCTGGCTTCACCAAGAGCCGCTGGCGCTGGAGCGGAGTGTATTGCTC
>Ga0182030_10014248_pt1 | contig 15716 bp, 16 predicted proteins | sample 812S3MmetaG_FD_121299 | JGI IMG/M metagenome (GOLD analysis project Ga0182030, IMG submission 121299) | Permafrost microbial communities from Stordalen Mire, Sweden - 812S3M metaG (Illumina Assembly) | ecosystem: Environmental > Terrestrial > Soil > Wetlands > Permafrost | place: Sweden...
ACCTTATAATTTGGCTATTCCAAGTATAGCAAATTTATCTTCTCCTCAGAATTTACCCTCTGGTGCAGCTATCATGCGCGGACATGTTGATATAACTGGAGTCATAAAATATGCTGAAACATTTACTTTTAGCGATCCGCCTATCGGCCCTACTGATGGTACAAGCATTTCTGTTATACCTACGACAAGCGTTATCCCGGCTGTTTACTTCACCTCAACGGGTTCAGATGGAACAAATATAGTTGTAGCAGACAGTGGGCAGTTCTTAGAAAACAACCAAAATCAGGGCTTACTAATGGTTCCCGGTCAAGCGCCATATGGGAATACACCAAGCCCACATAATTACGCTCAATCTTTTGCTATTACGGGAGTCTCTCAAGCAAATCCTGCCGTAGTTACTTCAACATCCAGTTTTTCAGTAGGACAGAAAATCTTGATCGATGGTGTACTAGGGATGACTGAACTTAACGGAAATTACTACATAGTAACCGCAGTTACTCCAACCACATTCAGCATAGATGTAGATTCAACAAGTTTTACGATGTATTCTTCCGGCGGTTCAGCTTCTAGCATTCTAAACACGATCAATTATTTTACCGGGATAGCTGAAAACGTCTTTTTCCCTGGTGGAATTAACGCAGGATTACCGATATATGCCCAGTGTTATTACTATCAGCTAGGTATCCCAAGATCAATTCAATACTATAATAATGTCATCTCGGTACGACCTCCCCCAAATACTCAATATGTCGTTGAATTAACCGGTTATTTATCTCCAGCAGCATTTTTAAGCTCAGGCCAAGGTGTTAGTTTCGCCTACATGTCGGAATATATAGCGCGTGGGGCCGCAAGAAAATTGCTTTCTGATCAAGGAGATTGGGATCAATTTAATCAATACGAACCTCTTTACAGAGAGCAAGAGCAGCTAGTATGGGCAAGAAGTCAGCGCCAGTTTACTTCAACCAGAACACAAACAATTTACTCGAATCGTGGAGGTTCTGGAACATGGGGAATAGGAAACGGATTAGGATTACAATAGGAGACTAAAATGACAAATTGGCCATATACCAGAAATATTCCAGCAGGTGGAAATAATCCGGCAGCTGATAGACCTTTAATGACAGAAAACTACAACTCTAATGATAGCTTAATTGCAGAAGATCATTATGGTTTTAATGTGGCAAATGGTGGATTTCATAAGCAAATAAGAATGCCTACATTAGCAAATATGCCGGTTCCTGGGATTAGAGTATCAAATTCTATAACTGAATATGCTAAAGTATCCGGTCAATCTCAGCTATTTATTACGAATGGAACATCGGTAAATGAATATCAACTAACATTGATGGACAATACAAATTATCCATCATTTGGTCAATTTGCAGCTGTTAGTTATACACCTGACAGCTTTACAGGTAATTACGGATGGACATTTCTTCCTGGAGGATTGCGTTATCAATATGGAACTGTAGATCCAGGAGGTTCTTCCACTGGAAGAATAGATTTTCCTATCGCTTATGCAACTGTTTATATAGTAACTATTACTTATGTAAGTAGTTCGTTGAGAACATGGCAAATAAGCAGTTATGATGATACAGGTTTTACATTTCTCAGGGACTCAAACGCATCCGCACGATTATTTACTTGGTCAGCAATAGGCGTATGATGAATACAAAATTAGTTCTTGGACCATTCGATAAAGGATTGCGTAAAGATGTATTGCCCTTTGTGATCGACAATAATTCATTTCCCACATTAGTTAATGCCTATCAATGGAGAGGTCGCGTTAAAAGAAAGCGAGGAACTCAGACTTTGGGAAGGGGAACAAGGTATTTTAATTCTACTAGCGTATCGTATTCATTGACTTCAACCATAACACTAGACGTGGATGGAATAGGTAATATTCTTACAGGATTTTCCTTGCAAACCAATGGGGGTGTTATTCCCGGAACCGTCACATTAGTAGGTTTTTTAGGTTCTGTAACTTATACCGATCCAACTATGGACGGATATTTAACTCCAACCGGAACGTTAGGAGTAAATACAATTATATATGCAAGTGGACAAATTACTATTCCAGCGCAAGCCAATCAAACAGTCACAGCAATATTTCGTTATTATCCAGATCTTCCATCAATGGGCTTTCGTGAATTAAACAATACAACTTTAATTGAACCTGGTAATATAGCATTTGATACAACCTATGCTTATAATGTAAAAAATCTTTTTCCATATGTGATTTATGATGTTAGTTTTTATAAAAACCCACCATCAGATCCGGACATAGCTTATGTTGAAAAAACTAATCCAACACCTGTCAAGTGGAATGGCCAAAATTACCAGCAATTTTGGACTACTAATTATCAAAATGCACTATGGGCTACAAACGGCATTACAGTACCTTTTACAACTATTAATGTAGGAATGCAATTTGCACGTGCGGATACTATTACTTTTGTATCTCAGACAGCAACAACGATTGAATTAATTATCACGAATAGTCCACTAGTTGTCGGAGATTTTGTTTTTTTCAATGAATGGACGTCGTCATCAGACGCTAATTCTCAAACCTTAAATTTCCAGACAGGCTTTGTCACATCCGCAACCCCAAACACTGCTCCATATGCAGCAAAAACAGTCATCATTACCCTGCCTGATGCAGCGCTTGCAGCAGATACATATATACCTGGAATAGTTCAATACTTAACTAATAGCTCAGATATTACTAAAGATTGCATAAGATGGTATGACGGCGACCCGACGAATGAAGATCCGGTAACACCTATTTTGAATGGAAATAAGGGATGGGTTAACTTTTGCCCTCCTTTATCTGTAGATAATTACTCAATAGCCGATTTGCCAAGACGAAAATACTATCTTGTCGGAGGAAGAATGATCTTCTCATATAAAGACAGATTGGTAGTTTTAGGTCCTGTTGTTCAAACATCAACTGATCAGCCTATTTACTTACAGGATACAGCAATATATTCCCAAAATGGGACTCCATACTATACCGCATCTTTCACGGGTGATCCTACTTTACCAACTACTATATGGAATGGATTGCTTTTACCGGATGATCAAACCGCAGCAGCTAATTCATGGTACGAGGATGTTTTCGGTTATGGTGGATTTATAAGCGCAGGTAGAAATATTCCCATAACTACAATGGAATTTAACGAAGATGTTCCCATTATTGGGTTTAAGGGTGGTATTCAGACTAGATTTATCTACACTTCCGATGATATTCAACCTTTCCTATTCTACCTGATAAATTCCGAATATGGATCTAGTTCAACATTCAGCGCGATCAATACTGATGATGGGATCATTACTAGGGGTGATCGAGGATTGATCTTAACAAGTCAAAACACATGTGGAAGAATAGACTTACTCATCCCTGATCAAGTATTCGGTGAAATGAAAACCATTAATAATGGCAATGAAAGAATGACCGCTGGTAGGGATTTCATTAATGAATGGATTTACTTCACCTATCCGGCATCTAATATCGATTATGTATTTCCTACACAAACATTATTCTATAATTACCGTGATCAATCATGGGCTGTTTTTAATGAATCCTATACTTGTTATGGTCAGTTTGAGAAAAGAACCGGTTTCACATGGGATACTGTAGGTAGTATTTACCCTACATGGGACGATTGGAACGATACTTGGGATTATGGAGTATCCAGCTTATCAAAGCCTCTAATTGTAGGTGGAAATCAGCAAGGATTTCTAATAATTAAAGGAGTTGGAACCGGTGAAGAACCATCGCTTTATATTAAGGATATTTCATCAATTACCGTTACATCGCCGGATCATTGCCTTTCTACCGGAGATTTTATACAGATAAAAAACACGATTGGAACAAGTTCAGGTATTGTAAATAATCAGATATTCCAAGTTCGTGTAATCGATAAAGATTCGTTCTTTATTCTCTCTGATCCATCTTTAGAATGGACGGGAACTTATTTTGGTGGTGGAACGATAACAAGATTATACAGACCGTTTATTCAGACGAAGCAATTCCCTGTTTCTTGGGAATTCGCTAGAAAAACCCGTATCGGAGTACAACAATATCTATTTACCCGTACATCAGACGCAGAAGTTCAAATCCTGATATTCTTAAGCCAAAATCAAGATAATCCATACAATATAGGTCCTATCTATCCTGCCCCAAATACCGTAAATAGTTCATTAGTTTACACAACGAAATTATTTACTTGTCCCGAAAGCTCTAATCTTGGCCTTAGTCAATTCAAGAAAAACCTACAGATGCCCAATGCTCTACAACAAGAACAGATTTGGCATAGGATGAATACAAGTTTAATCGGTGATACTGTACAAATAGGAATAACATTATCGGATGATCAAATGAAAAATATTGATGTTGTAATGGATGAAATAGAGTTGCATAGTATCATAATGGACTTAAGCCCAGCAGGTTTGTTAGCATGATTACAACAACATCCAGCAGAATTATTAACAAAGCTCCTTATCTTAGGGATCAAAGACGTTTCCCTGAAAAAACAGAGGACTTGCTCGTTGAACTTGATCGATCTTATGTTGAAATATCTAATGCGGTAAATGTTCGAGCTATTGCCCTATTCACTACGAACAGGCCTACAAATACCGGTCAGTTATGGTCATTTCAAGGTGAGACGACAAGAAAACAGGTATTCAGACAGGTTTATCCATTTACTTCAGCGCCTATCACAATTCCGCATGACATACCAACTACAGAATTTCTATACTTTAGTAGATGTTTTGGATTCTATACAGACGGAACGAATTATTATGGGGCTATTTTCGCATCCAGTACGGGAATAACAGATCAGATAACATTTTACGTAACACCTACAGATATACATATATTGTCAACCGGAACACCTCCTACTATCACTAAAGGTTATGTTGTGTTAGAATGGATAACAAAAAATTGAGGTAAAAATGAATGTTTTTGATAATTTAAATCAAAATTATAATGGTGCATCTAATACTAATGTAGATAGTCAGGGATTTAGAGGTGCAGGTAATAAAATACCTAAAGGCTATAGATATGGAAGAATTCAAGAATATACGCCCGAACAAATGGAAATGCTACAGCAAATGATGAATTTTTTGGGTCCTGACAGTCCATTATTTAGAATGGCGTCTGGAGATCAATCATATTTTGATGAAATGGAAGCTCCAGCACTTAGACAAGCTGGACAGTTACAAGGAAACACGGCATCAAGATTTAGTGGTCAAGGAATGGGAGGTCGTCATAGTAGTGGTTTTCAAAATGAATCATCACAATCAATGAATGAATTCGCTCAAGGTTTACAGTCTAAAAGAACAGAAATGATGATGCAAGCAATCAGGGATCTAATGAGTTCGAGCAGTATGTTATTAGATAAACGACCATACGAGCAATTCATCACTGAAAAAGAGAAAAAAGAAAAACAGAAAAACGGATGGGCTTCATGGTTGCCAGTTGCCGGGGGTGTTGTGGGTGGTATATTTGGAGGAGCAGGTGGAGCATATAGTGGATATCAAGCAGGACAAGCAGGACAACAAGCATTTCAGGGGTAAATTATGGTTACAGTTTTAAGAGCAAATAATTCTGGAAATAGTAAAAGTACAAATGAAAAATGGGCTAATGCATTTAGCGCAATGGCCGGTAAATATTTTGAAAATCAAGAAAAAGAAAAGAAGAAACAAGCATTAACAAAAGCCGGTATTGATCCAAATTTACCCCCTGAATTGCAAAAGTTAGTACAGCAATATGAATTAATGGGTGGGTTGGAAGAAAAAAAACTAAATAAGCAATATGAATTAAAAAAAGGTCTTGAAAAGCAAAAATACGATCAAAAGAAAGATTTATTGAAGAGCTTTTATGGCGGTTCAGAAGATCAAGAAGGAATTCCTGATGTTGAGATTTCCGATCCTATAGAGGATCAAATTAATGAAGCTATAAGCCAAGTAGAGCAGCAGACCGGTCCTATGGATGAAAGAACGAAAAAGTACTTAGCTGATAGTTTAAGAGAAAATCCTGAATTTTCTCAGAAAGGACAGGGAACAAAAAGAGAAAAAAACCCATTTGAACATGCTGAAAAATTAGCTTTAATGGGTGAACATGATGCCGCTAGAATTGAAACGGAAAGAGTAAAAGCAAAAATGAAACAAGAATCGGAATCAGCAGAAGCTATAAGAGATAGAGAACTTGCTAAATCTCAAGCAAAAACCGATTCTGATTATTATCAAAAAGTTAAGGATAATCATAAAACAAGCATTAAAACCGTAGATACTTTGGGCAGACTTAGAAAGAAAAACATGGAAGGTGTTACAGGAAAACCATACGAGCAATTTTTAGAAAAGATTGGATTAGTAAGTAAAACATCTACAGGAAGACGAGAATTTTCTTCATTGATTAAGAACTTGATTGGCGACATTAGCAAAATTGTAGGTGGTAAAGTTTCGAACTTTGAATTTGGAACTTTACTGAATGCTGTTCCAAGTGAAAACTTTAGTAAAGAAGCAAATGAAGCTATTATTCAAAATTTGTTAGAATTTGAATCAATTAAGCAAAAAGAATACGAAATTGCTAATAATCTAAAGATGAAAAACAAGGGAAAGCTACCTGAAGATTTCGAAGAAAAAGTAAATAACGAAATGCAAAAATATTTAGATAAAGCACTTCCAGGAATTAAAAATAATCTAGATATTATTGTTAAGCAAATATATCCCGAGGGAAAAGTCCCAATGGTGGATGAAAACGGTGAAAAACAATGGGTTCCTTATGACGAAGTTGATGAAGCAACAAATGATTTTGGATACCAAGCATTATGAATAAACAAGAAACACGCGAAGAAAAACTTGCTCGTTGGAGTATCCCCCCTCTGGAAGAAATAAAGAAAAACGAAACACGTGAAGAAAAAATAGCGCGTTGGTCTAAGCCGCCATCTGAAGAAAAAGAAGAAGAAAACGATGAATCTTTTCTATCAGACATAAAAGACTATGGAAAGACCATCCTTAAAGGAACAGCCGAAGGATTAGGAAGGCTTGGACAAATGATGAGTGGTCATGTAAAAAGACCTGAAATTAGTGACGAGGGAAAAATAATATTACCTGAATCAAAAGAACAAGAAAAAGAAAGACAAACCAAATCACTAGACAAACTATTGCCTACAGACGAAGGGTTTGTCCAAAAAGGGATAAGACGAGGACTTCGCGAAGCTCCTTCAATGGCAGCTTTTCCGGGAGGAAATGCAGGCACTTTAGCACGAACTGGCATTGCTGGATTTGCCGGGCAAACAGCAGAAGAGTTAGGTTTGCCAGAATGGGCGCAAGGAGCAGCTGAGCTAACTGCATTTATAGGCCCCGATCTTACAAAGAAGATACTTTCCAAGGGAAAAAACAAAGAACTTATAGAATTCGCTAAAAAAATGGGAATGACAGATGAAGAAATTGCCCCTTTGCTAAATTCAGAATTCAAACAAAAGTGGCTTTCAGGAATAGCAAGCAAGGGTGAAGCAGGTCAGAAATCATTATCAAAAACAAAGAAAGCATTAGACTCAACTTATGGATTTATCCAAAAATCAGATCAAGCAGCCAGGGAAATCTCCGAAAAAGCAAACGGAAACCTGATAAATGGCATATATGAAAAATTAAATGACATGCCCAGGAATATTAGGAGTGTTATAGAAAAAGATCTTCAAGATTTATTGGAAAACAAAATCACAGGTAATTCACTCATAAATTTCTGGAAAGATATTAATTCCGCTGGAGGACCTAACAAAAAACAAATTTCCCTTTTGAAACAACCTGTTAAAGAAGCTTTACAATCTGTTTCTCCCGAATTAGCCGAAGGTTTTGAAATGGTAAACAAGCTCCATTCAAAATATCATCAAATCGCTTCGAAATTGAAACCCGGGAAAATGGACTCAATAATGAAAATGGGTGAATATGCATTGGGCATGAATGCGCTTTCAGGTTTGTTTATGGGTGATTTCTCTAAATTAGCTTTATTTGCCGGTGAAAAAGGGGCTAGAAAACTTTCTCAAGAAATGCTGACAAATCCAAGATTCCAGCAATTGTCTAGTAAAATGGTAGAAGCCATAAATAATAACAAATTCGGAGCAGCAAAAAAGCTGTCCGAATCTTTCGCATCTTTGGTTAAAGATGAATACCCAGAATTATCTAAAGAACTAAAAAACTTAACCATAGAAGACTTTAAAAATTCTTTTAATCCATAAATATTAGTTCTGCTAATAAAAAAAAAGCTATTGTTCCCAAAACTTGTAATATGAACATTTTTATTTCCTATTTTCTAATTTTATTATTCTTTCATGAAAATCTTTGACTTCATCATGAATAGCCCTAACTAATTCTCTAGTTGACTCTAACTTTGCATCAGTATGTCTAGAATCTGCCCTAGATTCTGATCTATTCCATAGAAATAATGGAATAATCATAGCTGCATTAGCTATAAAAACACCAAGTATTGTGATAACAGCAGTTAATTCCATTATTTTATTTCCCCACTATCCTTAAATTTTCCTCTTGTATTTCTACAAAGTGCTTAATTAATTGTGTTGTTTGTTTTGGCAACGACAGATCGTTTTTTATACAAACCATTTTGTACCTTTTTAGCAAATCTGGGTTTATTCTTACCCTTATCCAACTTTGATTCATTGTGTACCGGCAATTTTAAAGAGTTATTTTTTATTCTTTCTATTATATATTCAATTGCGCATTCCTTTAAATTATGGAAAAAAACACTTTTTTCTTTTTCGTCAGAAAAAGAAATGAAAGGAAACCCAACAGGCTTACCAGTAAAATGATCGAATGTTTTTATTCCTGGAAGAAGGAAAAACCACCGATCTTTGGTTTTTATTACATTTATTCCTAGAATACATATTTTCTTTTCAGGAAGATAAATCCGCATAGATCCTTTAAACCGATCAAACTTCCCGGACATTTCCTTAAGAAAAAAATCTTCAATTTTTATTTCCATGTTCACCTCATAAAATAACATTATAACAATGTTCACTAAATCTCAAGTGAAATCATTTATTTACTTTTTTTCCATCAAAATAAGTATTAAAGTAAAATTTAATCAAACTTTTGGGGTAGTTATGGGGTTTAATCCTGGCGCAAATCTATATGTCGGCTCATTCGGGATGAAGCCCGAAAACGTAGAAGTTCCAACATTTCAAACTAGAAATCCAACCGGTACTGACGTAAATTGGCCATCGGGAAAGAGATGGATAAATACATCAAATAATTCTGAGTATAGTCTAACATCTCTTACCTCAATCGGCGGAGTTTTAACGGCTAACTGGACTTTATTAGGTGGGGCATCCAGTGACGTTAATACATTATCGGGTGATACAGGAACAGCAGCTCCGGTAGCCGGCAATATCCAAATCAAGGGTACAGCAAATCAAATTTCGACTACAGGATCAAACGGACAAGTCCTATTGGCATTGCCAAGTTCTATAACCGCGCCCGGATCGGTAACTTCGACGACAACTTTAACGGCAACGCTTGGTAATATTACAGCAACCAACGGAAATTTAGTTTTAGGAACGGCAGGAAACAAGTTATCTATTGCAACCGGTACAAACGCATCCGTTGGTACGTCGGGAGCTTTATCGACCGGTACTGTGACAGTAGCTACAACCGCGGTTACTGCTAGCTCTAAGATATTTTTGACAAGAGCAGTTGCAGGGGGAACGCTTGGTAATTTATCAGTAGGCACAATTACGGCCGGTACAAGTTTTACTATTACTTCAGATCAGGCTTCAGATACATCTACAGTAAACTGGTTAATAATTAATTAAGGAAATCATGAGTACAAATAGAGTTGCATGGGAAACCTTAAGGTCCATTGATTCGGCCACATTAAATGGATCTACCTTTCAGAATGTTGGAACACCGTTGCTTTATCCGTCATATAAATTAAAGATGGTTAATACCTCGACCGTTTTAATTACAGTTTCCATTGATGGAGTTAATCCTATTGACGTATGTCCCTCCAATAGTTTTTGGCTATATGACGAAACCGTTGAATTTCAATCCGTGCCCGGAGGAACGCAAATCTCGGTAAAGGGTAGCGCTGGAACCGGATTAATTTACTTGGTTACTCAATATTTAAAACCTGTGGGGTATTAATGTCTCAAGCTGGAACATTTGACACGGGCGGATCAGGTCCAGGCGGGTCAGACTTACATGTAGCAAAACTGATTGTCAATTCCACACCACTTGCCGGGGGTAACTATACTACGATTGCTGCCGCTTTGGCTGCTGCGTCTACCGGCGACACTGTATTCGTTATGCCCGGATCTACAGGAACATATACCGAAGATCTTACATTACCTGCCGGTGTTAACCTAACGGCGTTTGAAGGAGATAGTTTAAACCCGAATGTTACTATCATTGGTAAAGTTACTGCATCATATAACGGTTCTGCCACTATATCAGGAATTAGACTACAAACAAATAGTGATTATGCTATTGTTTTGTCTGGATCAAACAATACGATACTAAATTTGAAAGATTGTTATGTCAATTCTACAAATCACACCGGAATTAATTTAACATCCAGTGGGGTTTTATCCGAGTTGACTTTGATCTCATGTGAAGGAGATATCGGCACAACAGGAATCGCAAATTTTACCGGAAATAACCTTTGTGATATATCGATTTTATCTAGCAATTTCACAAATACCGGGGGATCTACAACGCCTAATAGCTTAACAGGTGGCGGAAATATCGTCATTGAGTATAGCACGATAGAAAACCCTGTTTCAATTTCCTCTACTGGATCAATTGGTATTTATCATTCTATAATTGACACCGGAACTCAAAATGTTACGCCTGTTACTTGTAACGGAACCGGCGGAGGTCATTTAATTGATTCCGTTTTTAACGCTGGATCAGCTTCGGCTTTATCGATCGGCGCGGGAGTAACAATTTTCGTTGATACCTTGCATGTAGATTCTTCAAATACAAATGCTATTACGGGAGCCGGAACTCTTAAGTATGGCTATATTGGAAATGAGTCAGCAGGTGGGATCAATACAACCACGATCACCCCGTTTAATTCATTTATAGGAAAACTGAATTTAGGTTCGGCTTTGACTAATGCAAAACAGCCATGTTTTAATGTCAGCCTTACTGTTGGTGTAGGGAACATAACAGGAAATGGAAACGTATACAAAGTGCTTTTTGACACTATCAATTTTGATCAAGCATCGAATATTACATTAAATTCATCCGGAAACACGATTTTTACGGCTCCGGTAACAGGAAAATATTATTTAGAATTTGATGGGGTTATGGAAAACGTTTCTGCTGCGATGTCTGTTGCGTCGGCATTAATTACAACAACGTCCGGAGGAGTACAAACATATCTGACAAATATAGGGATTACTAAAGACGGAAATAATAATTCTGGGTTCAGCGTGAATGGTGTACTTAATATGAGTGTCGGAGATACTGCTTATTGCAGTTTATTTGCCTTTAATGGTGCGGGTAATACTATAAATCTTGGAGGATTTTCTAATCAAATAACAAATTTTAGCGGATATTTAGTCGCATAGAAAACTTAATCGTCTTGATAAACCAGGTAGTAGTATTTGTAGTAAAAATCATAAGCGCCTTTGAAGAAGTAGTATTTTTCTGTGCGTAGATTATATGCCTCCATGAATGACATTTCAGATTTTATGAATTTAATTTGTGTTAGCAAATCATCTGAGATATGTATTTTAGCGCATTGTCTGCCATAATCTTCGTATTCGGAATATTGGTCTTGGCTAAAAGTTAAGGATGTCTTTAGAAAAAAAAGTAAGAAAAGTATGTATTTCATAAAACCTTTGAGTTAAAAAAAACCCTCGGGCATTGAATCCGAGGGAAATGAATTTTCCAAATAACTTAAGAAAATTCAGGTAATATATACGAAAACAAAAACTTTTAGTCAACAAAAAGAATTAAAATGAAAACAATCCCCTTGATTTCCTTGATTTTCCTTTTAGGATGTAATGCATTACCGCAATTATATCAAACAGCCGAAGACATCGCCAATGATGATGCAATTGATATTACGATATCTAGAGAGGCATTGAATAAAGGAACGGATTTAAATATTACAATTGATGTTGTTAACTCACAGGTTAAATAATGCCATTTAATGACGCAAATTTATATGTAGGCAGCTTTGGAACAAAGCCGGAAAACGTAGAAGTACCAACAATACAAAATCGCCCTCCGACTTCGATGGATACCAATTACCCCATCGGTAAAAGATGGGTGGACCGTGTGCTAAGGTCTGAATATGTATTGACAGATCTGACTAGTCCGCAGGGAGTAATGACAGCTTTTTGGACAATTCTTGGCGAGGGGGATACGAATTTAGCAACGATTACCGGAGATATAGGCACGCCCCCGATCCCATTAATCGATAACATAAATATTTTCGGTCAATCAGATGGATCGATCAAATTGATTGACACAATAGTTTCCGGAAATACGTTAACGCTCCAGGATAATACAACAACATCCTCCTATATTGTTAGTTCATCGAATACGTCAGGGGAAGCCGGGACATTTCCGGATTTGCAATCCGCTATTAATGCAGCTCCGGTAGGAACAACAGTTTTCTTAAAAGACGGGACTTATACAGGTAACTTTACGTTAAAAGCCGGGGTAAATCTTTGTTGTTATGGATTTGCAGGTTTTACTCCTACTTGCACGATTAAAGGAAAGCTGACTTTTACTGGCTCTCCATCTGGAAATCAGGCTGTGACGATTACAGGATTAAGACTGATTACAAATGGTGACTACTCTATTTCCGTTACTGGAACCGATCCTGCCAAGTTGTACCTCGTAAGCTGTTATCTAAATCAAAATGATTTTACGCATACGCAAATGACATCCTCGGCTTCGACGTCCAGTATTAGGATTATCGATTCTTGGGCAGCAACTAATACAAGTTCATATGGTTTTTTTGATATTTCCGGTGCCGGATCACTAACTATTTTTGGGGTCAATGTACTAGATCCAACACCGACTTCAGTAGAAAGTACATTTTCATCAACCGGTATGCTTTTAGTTAGATATTCCGTTATTCGTTTTCCAATTACAACATCAGGAACAGGAAGAATTTCGGCCACAAATGCGGAATTTAATACTTTTATCACAAATACGACTGCTTTGACTATTGGATCAACATCATCAGGTGACGGAAGTTATTTAAGGACCTGCACTGTGCTTTCAGGATCTGTACCGGCAATGAATGTTACTGGTACTATAAATTTAAACTTATGCGGTATTTACTCATCAAATACAGCTCCAATCACCGGAAGCGGCACGATCACAATGACGGGAACCGATTACATGTATAATACAGTAGTAGGACCGGCCCCGGGTTTTACCGTGAATCGCGCAACATTTGATCCGGGTTTATTGTATGGGAATTGGAGTGGAATAGCTCCGGCTGCCGGTTATGTAGGAGAAAATATTTCTTCATTTCTTCCTTATAATGGACCTCCTATCTCTCTTACAAGTACTGTTTTAGCTGTTATTACCAGTATAAATTTGACTCCGGGAACTTGGGATATTAGTGGAATAGTCATGATTAATGGGTTTACTACCGGCACTTCTCAGTCAGCATCGACCGGAACAAATAATACCTCTATTCCTGATGGATCATACGGTAATAATTCTGTTTCCTCATCATTTGCAACCACGACAGGAACTCCTGACGGAATAGGATTAAGCATCCCGCCATTTAGAGCTAACGTTACTTCGACCACAACATATTACCTAAAAGTGATATCAGTGCATACTGCGGGCTCAGCAGTCGCTTATGGGAAAATATCAGCCACACGCGTTTGCTAATTCAGGGATTACTAGATAATTCTTTACTAATTCGATCTGTTGTTTTAACAGATCTATTTCCGCTTTCAATTCAGTAATATCTTTTGCAAGTAAAGTGTGTTTTTTAAACACACCTTTTCTTACATTTTCGACACGGGTAAAAGTTAACTTAATTTCATCTTTTAGTTTATCAGTTTCTGACTTTTCGAAACCGAATTCAAGTTGCAGACAGTTGTTCATTTATTTTCCAAAAATAAGTTGAATCTCTTCTATACGGTTCGAGATCAATGTTTTTAATCTCTGGTATTATACTATAATTAATATTTCCTTTTCTAGTTATTTTTGATAGTGATATACCTGCCCCCCTCGAATTTGATTCTCCAGTTAATTGTATGAGTTTCTTTCTGATTTCTTCTTCTTGTTTTTCCAAGTACTTTATCCCTTCGCGCACACATTTCCATTCGCTTGCTAGATCTAACCATTGTTCGTCATTCCTTTCTGTGTAATCGTTTTCAGTGGGCTTTGGAGGCACTCTATTTACTAAACATTCGTAAAATTCCAATTCTTTATTTAGCATTTTAGCAATATATCGATCATCTCTTTCAACTTTTATGATAACACCATCTAATCCGTCATAACTGAAATAATACATATCACCAACATCGCAGACAAACATTTGATGCTGTAATTGCGGGTAATAGTGATCAGGAATTTTCCCGGATAAAGCGGCCGAATGATCTTTTTCACCAGGACATTTTATCTCCACAATAAAGTTTCCTGATTGATTTACCCCATCCAGTGACGCCATTGTCCAATTTTTAACGACCACCTTCGGCATCACTTCTACGCCTGTTTTGATTCTAAAAAGCTCTCTTGCTTCGTCTTCTAGGTCCAGACCTCGTTGCATTTTTTTGTTAATGTAAAACGGATTTACATTGGAGGTTTTTTCTTTGAAAAGTCTCAGTGGGGTTTTCCATAAATCTACCCCCATAACTACTCTAGCGTCAGTAGCCGTAACTTTTGTTTTGCGCAGCTCCAACCATTCGTTGGAGCCCTGAATTAGGGATTGATCTGTAAATGTATTCATAATTTCTCACTTAAAGTTTTGTTGTACTCTTCTTGATTTTTTCGTCGTCTTGCATTAGATCGAAACTCATCCATAATAATTTCCATGTAGTATACGTAACTCTGAATATTTTCTAATTTTGCAGCTAAATATTTAACGATATGTGCATCAGGATTTGCAGTCATTTCCAGATACTCGCCTAAATCTTCTCTGGCCTTATCAAGTATTTGATCAGCGCTCATTGGTTTTTCTATCATTCTGCTTTCTCCTCAGTTTCTTCTTGTAATGTCACAATTCTTGTTTTTGATAAATTTTCATGCATATTTTTAACGGCAGCATCTTTTAATTTATCGTATAAACTGGCTGGCAATTCACATAAATCTTCCGTTTTAAATTCTCTCATTAAATATTTATAAACCAATTTCACATAATCAAGACTGCATTCAGAAAGAATCATGTTCAATTCAGACACTTGTTCTAACGTGATTTTTGGAGTACAGTCTTCTGCTTGCTGCATCTCCTCCTTTGTGTAAACACCCGACATTTCAGCCGGAAAAGCTTTTCTCAATGCTTGAGATTCAGCGCATTTTGACAACATTGTCCTTGGCATAGTGGCCCACATTCCCATCGGCACTTTTTCGCCGGTGTTTTTATTGGTAAAAGTTTGGCAATACTCATCAAGATAAGCACTGGCAGAAATCGTATGCCAAGTGCCATCGCTAGTCTGTTTTTTTATATATGCTGTAGCAGACATTAAACGGCCTTCAGCGTCATAATTATA